>MDTD01065589.1_pt1 | contig 38341 bp, 32 predicted proteins | sample 811221 | NCBI WGS metagenome assembly MDTD01 (sample SAMN05326646, study PRJNA326480) | marine metagenome | isolation source: seawater | place: Pacific Ocean: South West | collected 2011
GAGCCGCCGATCGCCGTCCTGGCGATGGACGTGAGCGAGAACGAGGGGCTCCGCCCCGACTACGAGCTCAAGCTCAATTCCTACGATCTCTCCGTCGACATCGAGCTTCACGACGCCGTGCAGCGGCTCCGTTTCGAGCATCCCGAGGTGCGGGCGGTGATCCTCACTTCGGGCAAGGACCGGGTGTTCTGCGCCGGCGCCAACATCCGCATGCTCGGCATGGCGAGCCACGCCCACAAGGTGAACTTCTGCAAGTTCACCAACGAGACCCGCTTCGCCATTGAGGAGGCGAGCGCCGAATCGGGCCAAGTCTGGCTGACCGCGGTCAACGCCACCGCATCCGGCGGCGGCTATGAGCTGGCGCTGGCGACCGACCACATCATCCTCGCCGACGACGGCACCACGGCGGTGTCGCTGCCCGAGCTGCCGTTGCTCGCCGTCCTTCCCGGCACCGGCGGGCTGACGCGGCTGGTCGACAAGCGCCGGGTGCGCCGCGACCACGCCGACTTCTTCTGCACGACGGCCGAAGGCATCCGAGGCAAGCGCGCGGTGGAATGGAAGCTGGTCGACGAACTGGCGCGGCCGTCCCAGCTCATGGAGGCCGCGCGGGCCCGCGCGGCGGCGTTGGCCGAAGGCTCAGGCCGGCCGGAAGGGGCGGAGGGCTCCGTCCTGCCGCCGCTCACCCGCTCGGTCACCCATGACGGACTCCGCTACCAGCATGTGGCGGTCACGATCGACCGCGATGCCGCCGCCGCGACCATCACCGTCGCCGGGCCCGATGCGCCGCCGCCGGCGGATGCGGCTGGCGTCCATGAAGCGGGGGCCGCGTTCTGGCCGCTGGCGATGGCGCGGGAGCTCGAAGACGCGATCTTCCATCTCCGCTTCAACGAAGGCGCCATCGGCACCTGGGTTCTGAAGACCGAAGGAGACGGCGCACAGGTCGTTGCCTATGACGATCTCCTCGCCTCCGCGGCCGACGATTGGCTGGTCCGCGAGGTGCGGCTCCTGCTCCGCCGCACGCTGAAACGCCTCGACGTTAGCGCCCGCAGCCTCATCGCCCTGATCGAGCCGGGAAGCTGCTTCGCCGGCAGCCTGCTGGAACTCGCCTTCGCCGCCGACCGCAGTTACATGCTGGACGCGGAGGGGGACGAGGACCCGGCCCCGACCGTCCGCCTGTCGGCGATGAATTTCGGGCCGCTGGCGATGGGGAACGGCCTCTCCCGCCTCGCCACCCGCATGCTGGGGGACGACGCGGCGCTGGCCGCAATCGAGGCGGCGGTCGGCCGCGACCTCGATGCCGCCGACGCCGAGGAATTGGGACTCGTCACCTTCATCCCCGACGACATCGACTGGGAGGACGAGGTGCGCCTCGCGATCGAGGAGCGGGCGAGCTTCTCCCCCGACGCGCTCTCCGGCATGGAGGCGAGCCTCCGCTTCGCCGGCCCTGAGACGATGGAAACCAAGATCTTCGGCCGGCTGTCGGCGTGGCAGAACTGGATCTTCCAGCGCCCCAATGCCGTCGGTCCGGACGGCGCGCTGAAGCTCTACGGCAGCGGCAAGCGCGCCGCCTACGACAAGGAAAGGGTCTGAACCGATGGCGATCGACCTCAACGCTCGCATCCCCAACAACGTCGATCTGGCCGACAACCGGCGTCTCCAGCGGGCGCTGGAGGCCTGGCAGCCCAAGTTCATCGACTGGTGGCGAGAGATGGGGCCGGTCGGGTTCCAGGCCCAGGACGTGTGGCTCCGCACGGCGATCAGCGTCGAGCCCGGCGGTTGGGCCAATTTCGACTATGTGAAGATGCCGGACTACCGCTGGGGCATCTTCCTCGCCGACCCGGAAGCCGACCGCCGCATCGCCTTCGGCGACCACAAGGGCGAGCCGGTGTGGCAGGACGTTCCTGGCGAGTACCGCAGCACGCTCCGCCGCCTGATCGTCACTCAGGGCGACACCGAGCCCGCCTCGGTTGAGCAGCAGCGCCATCTCGGCGCCACCTGCCCGTCGCTCTACGACCTCCGCAACCTCTTTCAGGTGAACGTCGAGGAAGGCCGCCACCTCTGGGCGATGGTCTATCTGCTGGACGCCCATTTCGGCCGCGACGGCCGCGAGGAGGCGGAGATGCTGCTGGAGCGCCATTCGGGCGACGCCGACCGGCCACGTATCCTCCAGGCGTTCAACGAGCCGACGACCGACTGGCTGTCGTTCTTCATGTTCACCTTCTTCACCGACCGCGACGGCCGCTTCCAGCTCGCGGCGCTGGCCGAATCGGGCTTCGATCCGCTGTCCCGCACCTGCCGCTTCATGCTGACCGAGGAAGCCCACCACATGTTCGTGGGCGAGTCCGGGGTGGGCCGCGTCGTCCAGCGCACCTGCGAGGTGATGCGGGAGACGGGTGACGAGGACCTCCGCCGCCAGGGCGTGATCGACCTCCCCACCCTGCAGAAATACCTGAACCTCCACTACAGCCTGTCGCTCGATCTGTTCGGCAGCGAGGTCTCGACCAACGCCGCCAACTACTACACGGGCGGCATCAAGGGCCGTTTCCAGGAGACCAAAATCGACGACGACCACAGGCTCTCCGACGCGCACTACGCGGTGCCGGAAGTGGGCGAGGGCGGCTATCGCACCGTCGAGGCCCCGGCCTTGAATGCGCTCAACGAGCGGCTGCGCGACGACTTCATCGCCGACTGTCAGCGGGGCGTCGACCGCTGGAACAAGATCATCGCCCGGCACGGCATCGACGCGGCGCTCACCCTGCCGCATCGCGGCTTCAACCGCGGCATCGGCGCCTTCTCCGGCATCCATGTGGCGCCGGACGGCCGCATCGTCGGTGAGGCGGAGTGGCAGCAGCGCCGCGGCGAATGGCTGCCCACGGACGACGACCGCGCCTATGTGCGGAGCCTGATGAAGCCCGTCACCGGCCCCGGCGAGATGGCCCACTGGATCGCCGCCCCGGCCCGCGGCGTCGATGGCAAGGCGATCGACTACGAATACGTGCGGCTGGCGTAACCTTCACGCGCTCTTGCCCACCTCGGCCGGCGCCCGATAATGGGACCGGGGAGAGGAGGGACGCCCATGCAGGACTTCACCGTCGCCGTCGACCGTTCGACGAGTCCGGCGACCATCACGTTCGCCGATCGCTTCAACGTCGCGGTGCCGTTCATCGACCGCCATTTGAACGAAGGGCGCGCCGACAGGACGGCGATCCTCACCACTGACGGCGAGACGGTGACCTACGGCGCGCTGGCGGAGAACGTCGCGCGCTGCGGCAACGCGCTGCTGGATGCCGGCATCCGGCCGGGCGAGCGGCTGCTGATGGTGGTGAAGGACTGCCCGGCCTTCTTCTACCTGTTCTGGGGGGCGATCAAGGCGGGCATCGTGCCGGTACCGCTCAACACGCTGCTCCGGGCGCCCGACTACGCCTTCATGATCGAGCGCGCCGCCTGTGCCGGGCTGGTCTACTCGCCCGAATATGCGGCGGAGGTCGAGCCGGCGCTGGCGGCGAGCGCGCACCGGCCGCGCCTCGTCCTTAGCGCCGACGCGCCGCTCATGGAGGCGATGGCGGCGGCCTCGCCCGATCTCAATCCCCATCCGGCCCATGCCGACGACGACTGCTTCTGGCTGTTCTCGTCGGGTTCGACGGGCCGGCCCAAGGCGGCCGTCCACCGCCACCGCGACATGGTGGTGACCAGCGAATTCTACGGTGTCGGCATTCTCGGGCTCGGGCCTGACGATGTCGTCTATTCGGTGGCAAAGCTGTTCTTCGCCTACGGCCTCGGCAACGCCATGACCTTCCCGCTCTGGGTGGGGGGAAGTGCGGTGCTGTTCCCCGGCCGGCCGACGTCCGAGACGACGTTCGAGACCGTCGCCCGGTTCAGGCCCTCGGTCTATTACGGGGTGCCGACGCTTTACGGCGCACAGGTCCGGGTGCTCGATGAATTAAAGCCGGACCTTTCCTCGCTGCGGCTCTGCGTGTCCGCCGGCGAGGCGCTGCCGGGGGACATCCTGAAGCGCTGGCAGGCGGCGACCGGCGTGCCGATCCTGGACGGGATCGGCTCGACCGAGGCGCTGCACATCTTCATCTCCAACCGCCTCGATTCCGTCACCCCGGGCAGCACCGGCCATATCGTGCCGGGCTACGACGCCAAGGTGGTGGGTGAGGACCGGCAGCCGGTGGCGGACGGCGATCCCGGCCGGCTGATGATCCGCGGCCCCTCCACCGCCCGCTGCTACTGGGAGGAACCGGAGAAGACGGCGGCCACCATGGTCGGCGACTGGCTCGACACCGGTGATACCTATATCCGCGAGGCCGACGGCACGTTCTATTACTGCGGGCGCAGCGACGACATGCTGAAGGTTGGCGGCATGTGGTGCTCGCCCTTCGAGATCGAGGCGCGGCTGGTCGAGCATCCGGCGGTGGTCGAGGCGGCGGTGGTCGGCCGTGCCGACGGGGCGGGGCTGGTGAAGCCGCACGCCTATGTGGTCCTGGCCGATCCGAACGCGGCGGGGGCCGAGATGAACGCAGCGCTGCTGGCCCATGTGAAGGCCGGGCTGGCCCCGTACAAATACCCGCGCTGGTTCACCTATACGGGCGATCTGCCGAAGACGGCGACGGGAAAGATCCAGCGCTACAAGCTCAGGGCGGGGTAGGGGCGAAGGCGGGGAACGCCAAGCGCGCGGTGCAGTCTGGGCCCTCCGGCTTGACCGGAGGGTCTACGGAACGGGCAGCGTCACCTTGCTTCGCCCGTAAGGGGCGTCCGCCTATCCCTGCGCCTGGGCCATCCTCAGGCTGCGGAGCTTCCGCGCCATGATCTCCGTCCGGACGCGCATGAACATCAGCGTCACGTAGAAGCAGGTGAAGGCGACCGCCATGATCAGGAGCGGCCACAGCATCGCGGAGTCGATCGACGGCCCGCCCATCTTGGCGACGCTCGCGGGCTGGTGCAGCGTGTTCCACCAGTCGACCGAGAACTTGATGATCGGGATGTTGACGAAGCCGACCAGCGCCAGGATCGCCGCCGCCTTGGCGCCCTTGGTCGGGTCGTCGAAGGCGTCGACCAGGGCGATGTAGCCGAGATAGAGGAACAGCAGGATCAGCATCGAGGTGAGGCGCGCGTCCCACACCCACCAGGTGCCCCACATCGGCTCGCCCCACAGCGATCCCGTCACCAGGCAGACGAAGGTGAAGCCGGCCCCGATCGGCGCCGAGGACTTGGCGACGAGGTCGGCGAGCGGGTGCTTCCAGATCAGGGCCACCGCGCTCGCCACCGCCATCGTCGTGTAGACCATCAGCCCCATCCACGCCGCCGGGACGTGGACGTACATGATCCGCACGGTCTCGCCCTGCTGGTAGTCGGCCGGGGAGGCGAACAAGGCGAGGTAGAGGCCGATGATCAGCAGGATCACCGTCGCGCCACCGACCCATGGCAGGATCGCCCCGGAATAGCGCATGAACCGGGCGGGGTTGGCGAGACCGTGAAACGAGGCCATGGACGGCTCCTAGCCTTTCAATCCAGCGACAGGCGCAACGCCGCGGCGGCGGCCCAGGGCGCCAGGAACAGGGATGCGGTGGTGAAGCCGCCGAGGATCAGCAGATGCGGCCGGCCGCCGAGACCGGTCAGCGTCGCCTCGACCGCACCTACGCCGAAGATGAGGATCGGCGTCACCAAGGGCAAGACCAGAAGCGACAGCAGCACGCCCCCGCGCCGCACGCCGACGGTGAGCGCGGCGCCGATCGCGCCGATCAGGCTGAGCGCGGGCGTGCCGATCGCCATCGACAGCATCAGGATCGGCAGGCCCTCGACCGGCATGTTCATCAGGATCGCCAGCAGCGGCGCCACCAGGATCAGCGGCACCCCCGTCGTCAGCCAGTGGGCGAGCGCCTTGGCGAGGACGACGAAGGCGAGCGGCGCCGGCGCCAAAGCGAGTTGCTCCAGGCTGCCGTCCTCGTAGTCGGCCTGGAACATACGCTCGAGCGACAGCATCGCCGAGAGCAGCGCCGCCACCCACACCGTGCCGGCGGCGATCCGTGCCAGCACGGCGAGTTCGGGACCGACGCCCAGCGGGAACAGGACGATCGCCAGCACGAAGAACATGATGACGGTGAGGGTGTCGGCGGCCCGGCGGAGCGCCAGGCCGACGTCGCGGCTGACGATGACGGCGAAGGCGTTCATCGCTCAGACCGCATCGGCAAAGAGGTCGGTGCCGAAATCGGGCACGCTGCCTTCTCCGTGACGGCCGGGGCCGAAGGCCAGCATCTCCGCGCCGTCGAGACCGAGGTCGATATGGGTCGCCGCCATCACCGCGCCGCCGCCGGCACGATGCTCGGCGATCATCCCTTCCAGGGCGGCGACCGAATCCTTGTCCAGGCTCACCGTCGGCTCATCCAGCAGCCAGAGCTGGGCCGGTGCCGCCAGCAGCCGCGCGAGCCCCAGCCGCCGCTTCTGCCCGGCCGACAGGAAGCGCGCCGGCAGGTCGGCGAGATGGCTGAGCCCGAACCCGTCGAGCGCCTCTCCGACCTGGCCCCGCCCGCCGCGGAGCCGTGCCCAGAAGGTCAGGTTCTCGGCCACCGTCAGCATCGGCTTCACCGCATCGCGATGGCCGATATAGTGGAGGGCGGCGTGGAAGGTCTCGGGGTCCTCCTCGACCGGCTCGCCGCGGAAGCTGAGCGTGCCATGGGTGGGCTTCAGCAACCCGGCGACGATGCGGAGGAAACTCGTCTTGCCGCTGCCGTTAGGGCCCGTGAGCAGCACCGCCCCGCCCGCCGGCACCGCGAAGGCGAGATCGCGGAACAGCAGCCGGTCGCCACGCAGGCAGGCGAGATTCTCACCGGAGATCAGGGAGTCTGCGGCCGACACCGAACCCGCACCGTCGTTTCAAGGTCGCCGGTCCTTAGCACAGGGGGCGGGAGGAGGCCAGTTCGGGGCGTGTTTTGTCGTCATCGCGAGCCGGAGGCGAAGCGATCCGGCGGGCTTGGGCCGTCTGGATCGCCACGGCGCGTCGCGCCTCGCGATGACGATACGTTCTTCCCCGATGATAATCTCTCCCCCTTCGTCGTTCTCCGGCTTGACCGGAGGACTTACGGACCGCGCCACTGCTTTCGACGCCGAGACGGGTGTGAGGCCGGTGGGCCCTCCGGTCGAGCCGGAGGGCGATGACATGGAGATGTTGGGCTTTACTCGTACGTCCGCGCGTCCTCGATGACCTTGCCGTCGTTGGGGAGCGTCCCCGGCTCGACCAGCATGACCTTGCCCTTGAGCTTGGTGATGCCCTGCAGGGTCTCGGCGATACGGTCGGCGAGGGCATCGTCGACGGGGCTTACCTCGCAGTGGAGGGTCATGACGTCGCCCTTGGCGTCGCCGGTGACGATCAGCCGGCCGCGCTTGATCTCGCGGTGGCGGCCGACGACCTGGGCGATCTGGCCGGGATGGACGAACATGCCCTTGACCTTGGTGGTCTGGTCGGCGCGGCCCATCCAGCCCTTGATGCGGGCGTTGGTGCGCCCGCAGGGGCTGATGCCGGGGAGGATCGCCGACAGATCGCCGGTGCCGAAGCGGATCAGCGGGTAGTCGGGATTGAAGGTGGTCACCACGACCTCGCCGACCTCGCCCTCGGGCACCGGGTCGCCGGTGCCGGGGCGGACGATCTCGATCAGCACGCCCTCGTCGACGATCAGGCCTTCGAGAGCTTCGGATTCATAGGCGATCAGCCCGAGATCGGCAGTGCCGTAGAGCTGGAGCACCTGGACGCCGAAATCGCCGAGCAGGCTGCGGAGGCTGGGCGGCAGCGCCTCGCCGCCCACGCAGGCGCGGCGAAGGCTGGAGGCGTCCATTCCCGTCTCCTTCGCCTTCTCCATCAGCACGCGGAGGAAGGACGGCGTGCCGACATAGCAGCCGGGTTTCAGGTCGGCGATCACCTGGAGCTGCTGCTCGGTCTGGCCGACGCCGGCCGGGATCACCGCGCAGCCCAGGGCGTGCGCGCCGCTCTCGCCCATCGAGCCCGCAGGCGTCAGGTGGTAGGAGAAGGTATTGTGGACGATGTCGCCGGCCCGAAACCCGGCCGCGTAGAACGCGCGGGCGAAGCGCCAGTAGTCCGGGCGGAGCGCTTCCGGGTCGTAGATCGGTCCCGGCGAGCTGAACAGCCGGCCGAGCCGGTTGGCGGGTGCCGTGGTCAGACCGCCGAACGGCATCTCGGTCTTCTGAAGTTCGATCAGTGCCGATTTCCGCGTCACCGGCAGGCGCGCCAGGGCGTCGCGGCTGGTGATGTCGGCCGGATTGGTGTCGCCCAGAATCCGCCCCCAACCCGGCGCGTTCTTCTTGGCGTTGGCGATCTGCTCGGGCAGGCGCGCGAGCTGCTCGGCCTCGCGGGCCGCCGGGTCGCGCGTCTCCAGCGCGTCGTAGTATCTGTCCTCGCCGCTCATCGCCCCCTCCCGGGCCGTGGTTCGGGCCTTCGCGGCCATATTGAGGACAACGGCCGGCAGGGGCAACGGGTGGGGAGGATGGAGGTGCCTTTCCCTCTTTGTCGTCATTCCCGCGCAGGCGGGAACCCAGAGGCAGTGCGCAGGACTCGCCGAAGACGGCCGGCTGCACGGCACTGCTTCTGGATGCCCGTCTCCACGGGCATGACGGGGTTTTGGGGCTGCGTCATCGCGAGGCCCGGAGGGGCGTGGCAATCCAGTGCCGCAGACTCGAGCGGCTCCCGTCCTCGCCCCTCCTGGATCGCCGCGCTCTTTATGGCCGCTTGCGATGACGGTGATCGAAGCGGTCGGACCCTCAGTCCTCGTCGAGCTCGCTGTCCCAGTAGAGATAGTCGCGCCAGCTTTCGTGCAGGTAGTTCGGCGGGAAACCGCGGCCGTTCTCCTGCAACAGGTGCGGGCTCGGCATTTCCGGCTCGAACAGCGGCGGCATGCCGCTTTCCTCGGGCGTCCGCTGGCCTTTCTTCAGGTTGCAGGGCGCGCAGGCGGTGACGACGTTCTCCCAGTTCGTCATGCCGCCGCGCGAACGGGGCACGACATGGTCGAAGGTCAGATTCTGCGTTGCGTGCCGGGTGCCGCAGTACTGGCACTGGAAGGAATCGCGCAGGAACACGTTGAAGCGGGTGAAGGCCGGGCGCCGCGCCGCCGGGACGAAGCGCTTCAGGCAGATGACGCTCGGCAGGCGCATCTCCCTGGTCGGCGAGTGAACGGCGCGTTCGTATTCGGCGAGGATGTTCACGCGGTCGAGAAAGACCGCCTTCACCGCCTCCTGCCACGACCACAGAGACAGCGGGAAGTAGCTGAGGGGACGGAAGTCCGCATTCAGAACCAAGGCCGGGCAGTTTTCGAGATTAGGAAGCATGCACCTGTTCTCCGCCCCCGCACCAGCGGTTAACCACATCATAAAGGGGGGGTGCGTTGCTTGTCAGCTAAATGCTGAGAAAGGTCCGAATTACAACGATTCGGTAATAATTGCTCCGGCGCCGTTCACGCGGCGGCGGCGAGCGGGTATCGTCGCGCCCTTCGCCCGACAGAGGATGTTGTCCCGCCATGGCCGGCCCGCTCACCCATCTCCGCGTTCTCGACTTGAGCCGCGTGCTCGCCGGCCCCTGGGCCGGGCAGACTCTCGCCGATCTCGGTGCCGAGGTGGTGAAGGTCGAGCGGCCGGGTGAGGGCGACGACACCCGGAAATGGGGACCACCCCACCTTAAGGACGCCGAGGGGAATTCGACCGGCGAGGCTGCCTACTATCTCGCTGCCAATCGCGGCAAGCGGGCGATCACCATCGACCTCGCTCATCCGGAAGGCCAGGCGTTGGTTCGGGATCTGGCGGCGCGTTCCGACGTCCTGATCGAGAACTACAAGGTCGGCGGGCTCGCCAAATACGGCCTCGCCTATGACGATCTCAAGGCGGTCAATCCGGGGCTGGTCTACTGCTCGATCACCGGCTTCGGCCAGACCGGCCCTTACGCCGCGCGGCCCGGCTACGACTTCGTCATCCAGGCGATGGGCGGGCTGATGAGCATTACCGGCGAGAAGGACGGGCAGGCCGGTGCCGGGCCGCAGAAGGTCGGGCTGGCGATCGCCGACCTGTTCACCGGCATGTACGCGACCATCGCCATCCAGGCGGCGCTCGCCCATCGCGACCGGACGGGGGAGGGGCAGCACATCGACATGGCGCTTCTCGATTCCCAGGTGGCGATGCTGTCGATGCAGGCGATGAACTACCTGACCAGCGGCAAGGCGCCGCAGCGCATGGGGAACGCCCACCCCAACGTCGTCCCCTACGGCGTCTTCGAGGCCCAGGACGGGCCGATGGTGCTGGCGGTGGGGAATGACGGCCAGTTCCGCCGCTATTGCGAGGTCATCGACCGGGCCGACCTGCCGACGGACGACCGTTTCGCGACCAATTCGGCGCGGGTCGCCAACCGCGTCGCCCTGCACGGCGAGATCGAGCCGGTGATGAAGACCCGGCGCGGCGCCGACTGGTTCGAGGCGCTGCAACGGGTCGGCGTGCCCTGCGGTCCGGTCAACGGTATCGACCAGGTGTTCGAGGACCCGCAGGTGCGCCATCGCGGCATGCGTATCGACTTGCCCCACGCCATGGGCGGCGAAGCGCCCCAGGTGGCGAGTCCGATGCGGTTCTCGGCGACGCCGCTCGACTATCGCTGGGCGGCACCGCCGCTGGGGCATCACACCGACGGCGTGCTGGGCGAGTTGCTGGGAATGACCGAGGAGGAAATCGCGCGATTGCGGGCAGCGGGCGTCGTCTGAATCGAATACGTGCAGTCCGCGACGGATCGGGGTATAAGGGCGCCCGCTGCGCCCGGGGGCGGAGCGCAGCCGGCGGTGAAGATGCGTTGGCGCCGTTGTCTATTGCGGCGCGCCAATTGACACTGTCGGAGCCCCCGCCTATACCACCGGGCAATTCAAGACAGCCATTCATCGACGGAGTTTCGAAGTGAAGCGGACATTCCAGCCGAGCGTCCTCGTTCGCAAACGTCGCCACGGTTTCCGGGCGCGTATGGAAACGGTCGGCGGTCGCAAGGTCATCCAGCGGCGCCGGGCCAAGGGACGCAAGCGCCTCTCTGCCTGAGCATGGCGCTGACGCCCCCGCATCTGCAACGGCGCGCGGAGTTCCGGCGCGTCGCGGCGCGGGGGCGAAAGTGGGCCGCACCCGGCCTCGTACTGCAGGCCGCGCGCCAGAGCGACGCGCCGCATCCGATGCGGGTGGGTTTCACCGCAAGCCGTAAGGTTGGCGGGGCCGTGGTCCGCAACCGCGCCCGCAGGCGCCTGAAGGCGCTGGCCCATGAGATTCTTCCCGGCCATGCCAAGGAAGGGTACGACTACGTGCTGATCGCACGCGCGGCGACGCCGGAACGGCCGTTCCCGGCGTTGCGCGACGATCTCATCGCCGCCCTGTCCAAAGTGGGCGCCTTGCGGACTGCCGATTCCCCGGCACGGCCCGAGGCATCATGAGTCCCGCGGCAGCCTGTCTCAGCGCTTTCGTCCGGGTCTACCGCTACATCGTCGCGCCGTGGCTGCTGCCGGCGTGCCGCTTCGAGCCAAGCTGCTCGGCCTACGCCTTGGAGGCTTTGCGAACGCATGGAGCCCTGCGCGGAACCTATCTCACCGGTCGTCGACTCCTTCGTTGCCACCCGTGGGGCGGCTGCGGTCACGACCCTGTCCCCGAGGTGGCGATCGGCAAGCGCCCGCGGCGCTGCGCCTGATTCGTTCCCTTCCCTCACTTTCGCTTTCCGGTCTGCGTGATGCACGAGCAACGCAATCTTATCCTGGCCATCGTCATCTCGATGGTGGTGCTGTTCGGTTTCCAATACTTCTTCGCACCGCCGCCACCCGAACCGGAGACGCAGACTCAAACCGCTGAGCAGGCTCCTGGCGCCGAGGCCCCGCCTGTGCCGGGCACGCCCGGGACCGCACCGACGCCCGACAGCGCCGCGGCCGCCGCACCGGAGACGCGTGAGGCCGCTCTGGCAGACGATCCACGGCTGCCGATCAACGAGGGCGTGGCGGATGCGCGGATGGAAGGCTCGATCGCCCTGACCGGCGGGCGTTTCGACGATATCGTGCTGACCGACTATCACGTCACCATCGATCCCGACAGCCCGAACATCGTCGTTCTGTCGCCCCCCGGCTCGCCCGCTCCCTATTACGCGAATTTCGGTTGGGTCGCGGGCTCGGGCGTCACCGCGCCGCTTCCCGGTGCCGATACCGTGTGGGAGGCCGACGGCACTGTGCTGACGCCGGAAACCCCGGTAACGCTCACTTGGGACAATGGCGAAGGGCTGATTTTCAAACGCAGGATCGAGATCGACCGGAACTACATGTTCACGGTCAGCCAGACGGTCGAGAACAACACCGGCGCGGCGGTCACGCTGCATCCCTACGGTCTGATCTCGCGTACCGGCACCCCCGAGACCCTGGGATTCTACATCCTGCATGAGGGGCCGATCGGCGTGATCGACGGCAGCCTCACCGAGCACGACTACGATGATGTCCGCGAGGAAACCTTCACCCAAGCCACCCGTGGCGGCTGGGTCGGCATCACCGACAAGTACTGGCTGGCGGCGCTGGTTCCCGACAGCAACAGCGAGGTCACGACCCGCTTCACTTACAGCCCGTCCGGACCCGGCAAGTATCAGGTCGACTATACCGGCGGGGCCACCACCGTGGCGCCGGGGGCGGCGGCAACGACGACCAACCGGCTGTTCTCCGGCGCCAAGGAGGTGACTCTGCTCGCCTCCTACCAGAAGGAGCTCGGTATCGAGAAGTTCGACCTCGCGGTCGATTTCGGCCATCTATGGTTCCTGACCAAGCCGATCTTCTATGTGCTGCACTACTTCCATGCGGTTCTGGGGAATTTCGGGCTGGCGATCCTGCTGCTGACCGTCATCTTCAAGGCGATCTTCTTCCCGCTCGCCAACAAGTCCTATGTGGCGATGAGCAAGCTGAAGAAGCTGCAGCCCAAGATGATGGCGCTGCGCGAGCAGTACGGCGACGACAAGCAGCGCATGAACCAGGAGGTGATGGCGCTCTACAAGAAGGAAGGCGCCAATCCGGTGGCGGGGTGCCTGCCCATCATCGTCCAGATTCCGGTGTTCTTCGCCCTCTACAAGGTGCTGTTCGTCACCATCGAGATGCGGCACGCGCCGTTCTTCGGCTGGATCCACGATCTGTCGTCGCCCGACCCGACGTCGTTCGCCAACCTGTTCGGCCTGCTGCCTTACACGCCGCCGGACTTCCTGATGATCGGCGTCTGGCCGCTCGCCATGGGCCTGACGATGTTCCTTCAGCAGAAGCTCAACCCGGCGCCCGCCGACCCGGTTCAGGCGCGGGTAATGATGATGCTGCCGCTGGTGTTCATCTTCCTGTTCGCGACCTTCCCGGCCGGGCTGGTCATCTACTGGACCTGGAACAACATCCTGTCCATCGCCCAGCAATGGGTGATCATGCGGCGCATGGGGGTGCAACCCTGATCGGATGGCCGACCCGGCCGACACATCCGCCGAGGGCGACGCCGAAGCCCAGGCCGCGCTGGAGGCGGGGCGCCTGCTGTTCGCCGCGCCCTGCCGGTTCGTGGCGGCGGCCGCCTCGCTCGAGTCCCTGCCGCCGACCTCGTTGCCCGAGATCGCCTTCGCCGGCCGGTCGAACGTCGGCAAGTCCAGCCTGATCAACGCAGTGACCGGGCAAACCAAGCTCGCCCGCACCTCGAACACCCCGGGCCGCACCCAGCAGCTCAACTTCTTCTCGCTCGACCAGCGTTTGCTGCTTGTCGACCTGCCCGGCTACGGGTATGCGAAGGCCGCGAAGACGAAGATCAGGGTATGGACCCGGCTGATCCGGGACTATCTCAGGGGCCGGCCGACCCTGCGGCGGGTGTGCATCCTGATCGATGCCCGGCATGGGGTGAAGGACAGCGACGAACAGATCATGGCGATGCTCGACGAAGCCGCGGTCTCGTTCCAGGTGGTGCTGACCAAGTGCGACAAGCTGTCGCGCGATGACTTCGCCGCGCGCCTCGACCAGACGAGATCGCAAGTGGCGCGGCACGTCGCCGCCCATCCCGAAGTGATGGCGACCAGCGCCCAGTCGGGGGCCGGCATCCCCGAACTCCGCGCCGCGCTCGCAACCCTCGCCGTTCCCCGCAGCGATTCACGGGAGACCACTCCATGACCACCCCGCCCGCTTCCGAACTTCTCGCAGAGCGGCTGCGCACCGCCGCCACCTTGTCGGAAGCGCTGCCCTATATGCGCCGTTTCGCCGGCAAGACCTTCGTCATCAAGTTCGGCGGCAGCGCCATGGGAACGCCTGACCTTTACGACCGCTTCGCCAGTGACGTCGTGCTGCTGAAACAGGTCGGCATCCACCCGGTGGTGGTGCATGGCGGCGGGCCGCAGATCGGTCGCATGCTCGAACGGCTGAAGATCAAGAGCGAGTTCGTGGACGGTCTGCGGGTGACCGACGCAGCGACGGTCGAGATCGTCGAGATGGTTCTGTCGGGGACCATCAACAAGCAGATCGTCACCGCCATCAACGAAGCCGGCGGCACCGCGGTCGGCCTCTCGGGCAAGGACGGCCGGCTGATCGAGGCCCGGCGCCTGCGGCGAACCCAGCGCGACAGCGACTCGAACATAGAGCGTATCCTCGACCTCGGCTTCGTCGGCGAGCCGGAGGTCGTCAATCCGCATATCCTGTCGGTGTTCGCGGCGTCCGACATCATCCCGGTGATCGCGCCGATCGGGGTCGGGCGTGACGGCCAGACCTACAACATCAACGCCGATACGGCCGCGGGCGCCGTCGCCTCGGCGCTGGCGGCGAGCAAGCTTCTGATGCTGACCGACGTCGCTGGCGTGCTCGACGAGAACGGTAACCTGCTCGCCCATCTTTCGCCCGACGAGGCGCGGCGGCGTCTTGCCGATGGCTCGATCAAAGGGGGGATGGTGCCGAAGGTAGAAACCTGCCTCGCCGCGGTCGAGGCGCGGGCCGGCGCGGCGCACATTCTCGACGGCCGGCTGCCGCATGTCCTGTTGCTCGAAGTCTTCACCGAGCATGGCGTGGGGACGATGATCGAGCGGGGCTAGAGCCCGACCGCCTCAGGGCGATCCGTTCCGAGGCGATCTCGACCTGACTTGGTTCAGCTTTCCAGCAGCTCGGCCCGCCAGCGCATCTCTTTCTCGGTCAGCGGGTAGTACAGGCCGTCCTGCGCATAGAGGACCAGCGGCGGGTCGATATTGGCCCCGCGGAGCTGAAGCTCGGTTGCGGTGCGGGCGGAAAGACCGGCCTGCCAGCAGACCGTGACCACGGCCTTCGGGCTTTTCGAGATGAAGACGTTGCGGACGGTGCCGTAGGGCAGTCCACTCAACAGTGTCAGGCTGGAATAGATGAAGTTCCGCTCGCCCTTGCCAAGCCGGCTGAGGATCGTCTCGTCGGTCAGCATGTTGCTGGCGGCCAGACTCCGCACTTCCTGCGCGACTTCCGGGTCCTCGTCCCCTTCCTGAGACAGCCTGCGCTGGATCGCATCGGCGACCTTCTTCGCAAGCTCGGGGTCGAGTTGGTGGCGTTCCTGCAAAGTGTGGAGCAGGGAGACCGCCACGAACTGCGAAATACGGCTGATCGCCCGTGGCGACAGGTGCGGCCGCAGGACCAGCGGTTCGTGCCAGGAGGGGAATTCCGGTGCCCGGTCGATCAGGATGTCGAGCGTTTCCTCCCGGATCTGGGCGTCGGGATTGGCGAGCAGGGCGGCGATCGCCGCCTCGTCCTCGCTGCCCACGATGGCGCTGGAGACTGCTTCGCCGACCGACTGACGGCGCGAAATCGCGACCAGTGCGCCCTGAACCGGTCGGCTGTTGATGATCTCGAGCAGATCGACGTCGCTCAGCAGCGGCGAAAATTCGAGGATCGGCGCCGAGACCATCAGCTCGACATCGCGCGCCAGGTTGGTCACCACGTCACGGGGGACGTTCGGCAGGCGCTTGATTTCCTCCGCCAGCGCCTGCCGCACGCGCGGCAGGGTGTCGTGGGACAGGAGGTCGAGGGCACGCAGGGTGAGGTCGCCCAGGCGGTCCTGTTGGTTCGGGCCGAGTTCGGGCAGCAGGCGGCCGATCTTGCGGGCGACGTCCAGGCGGACGTCCTCATCCGAGTCTTCTGCGAGCAGCAGGTCGGCCTGTCGCGGCGTCGACGCATTGAGGGCGATTTCCCGGCGAACCGATGCGTCACTGTCGGCGGCTAGGTAATAGAGGATTTCCGGCGGAATATCGTCGCGCTTGGCGACCCGGCGGCGGATCGACGGGTCGGCATGCCGCGCGAGCGATTTCGCGTCGTCGTAACTCAGAACCGCGTTGTCCGGGTTCAGCGGCGGCACGTTGTCCTGTTGGCCGCCGCCGAACAGGCGGCCGATCACGCTGCTCATGCCGGTCCGTCCTCGGGCGCGGGGTCGATGCTGAACCCACCCTTCGTCTTGGCCCTGTACATGGCGGCATCGGCGGCTTCGAGCAGCAGGTCGAGGCTTCCTTCGGAACCCGCGGGATGCACCGCGACGCCGATCGCTACCCCCAGGGGCTTTTCCGCGGTTCCGAGAGAGGCCAGGGCGCGCCGACTGCTTTCGGCGATGATCTGCGCCTTGGCCATGGCGCCGCTCATGTCGGTTTCCTCCAGGATCAGAACGAACTCATCGCCGCCGATACGTGCCGCGAGATCGCTGTCCCGGAGCTTGGATTTGAGCAGGCGTGCCAGTGTCTGAAGTACGGTGTCGCCCCGCCGGTGGCCGAGTAGATCGTTGACCGCCTTGAAGTTGTTGAGGTCGAGGTAGAGTGCCGACAGCGGATGCTGATAGCGGATGGCGTGACCGAGACGGCGCTCCGCCTCTTCCAGGAAGGCGCGACGATTGAAGAGACCGGTCAGCGGGTCGGTTCGCGACAGCGCTTGCAGGTTCTCATGCGCGGTCGTCTGTTCGATGGCGGTGCCGAGCTGAGCCGCGATGTCGGCGATCAGGCGGCGGTCGCTCGCGCTCCACGCCGTCCCGGGCGTGGGGGCGAGGCACAGTGAGCCGTTGGTCGCGTGCGCATACCGGGTCGGTGCGCAAACGACTCCGGGAAGGATCTCGGCATCGAAGGTGAGCTCGCCGTTGTCTAATGCAAGGGGGACCGATTCGAGCTCGGTCCGCAGCGACGAGGTCTCCTCGGGGTAAGCGCCGACAACGACGAAGCTGTCATCCGGGTTGCGGCGGAACACGACCGCCGCTGCCGCCTGCAGTGCGTTCGCCGCCGCCGCCGCCGCCGCATGCAGAACACGGGTCCGGTCGGTCTCGGCATGAATGGCGCTGACCACAGCCGACACGGAAGCCTCGTGGCGGCGTGCCTCGATCAGCGCCGTTTCCTGCTCCCGTTCACGCGTGACGTCGCGCCAGACGCCGCGATTGCCGAGATGGCTGCCCGTCCGCGATTTGAGCGGCAGGGAGCTGACGCTGAGAAAACGACGGTTGCCCGCGGAGTCGAAAGCGGCGACCTCCATTGCCTCGATGCGGTCGATGCTGGTGAAAGGCGATATTTCCGGCATCGCAGCTTGATCGAAAAGCGTACTCGCCGTCCGGCCGATCAAGGACGCGGCCGTGAACCCCAGCGTTCCAACCGGTGACACGAAGGTGAAAGCGCCGTCGGCGTCCGTTTCCCAGGCGAAGTCGCTGGAGCATTCGACCAGGTCCTTGTAGCGCTGCCGTGAATCGACGAGAGCGCCCTGGAAGTTCTGTCCGAGCGAGTCATTCCGGGCGAGGACCAGCGCCCAAGGTTCCTTGTCGTCGCTTTCCAGAGGCAGGACGACGATCTGGAACATCTGCGGTCCGGCGTCGCCATTGATTTCCGCCGCCGTATAGCGGGCCTGTTCCAGCGTCAGCACTTCCCGCACCACCGTCGCGACCATCGGCAGGCTGCCCTTGGCGAGGGCGGGGCCTATCGGGCCCGGCCGTCCGCCCGGCAGCACCGTCCCCTTGCGGTCGACGACGAAGGCATGACCGGGAAAGCTTTCGATGACCGAACGGGAGAAGATGATCGCCTGCGCCGGGACGGCGGGAAGCCGTTCGTCGGGTGACGCGGGATGGGGATGGTAGGGTTGTCCGCTCAAACCGCAGGGCGCATCTGATGCGGCTTTCCCTTACCGGCACGGCCCTTGGAAAGGGCGACCGGACCGCAGGAAAACCCTCGCTCGACACACGGCCTTGGATCGCGCTCATCGAAGGCGGGATCGAACATCGGACCGCTGCTCCCAGGGAAACGTCAACACACTGAAATCTCTTCGACATTACGCGGGCCGATGCGGTGGCGCAATGTGCGAAAGGCAGCGAGTTACCTAACAAATCCTTAAGGTCTTGCCAGAAAGACGGCCATTCACCACTGTCTCAGCCATGTTGCCTGAAACGACTTCTCCCTCTTCGGGACTTGCGAGTCTCCATGCGCGTGACGCTTGGGTTTTCGACCTGGACAACACGCTGTATCCCGCGCACTGCAACCTTTTTGCGCAGATCGACGTGCGCATGCGGGCCTATATCGCCCGGTTCCTCGAGATACCCGAAGATGACGCCTTCCGGCTTCAGAAGCGGTACTTCCGCGAACATGGCACCACCCTACGCGGAATGATGCTCAATCACGGCCTCGATCCGGTCCCGTTCCTCGACTATGTCCACGACATCGACGTCAGCGCCGTTCCCGATTGCCCGGCCCTGGTCGCCGCGCTGGACGCGCTGCCCGGTCGAAAGCTGATCTACACCAACGGATCGGTTCGCCATGCCGAGAACGTCCTCGCGAAGCTCGGCATCGCCGATCATTTCGACGAGATCTTCGACATCGTCGCCGCCGACTACATCCCGAAGCCGCAGCCCGAACCCTATCGCCAGCTCGTCTCCCGCCACCGGATCGAGCCGACGCGGTCGGTGATGATCGAAGATATCGCTGCCAATCTGAAGCCGGCCGCGGCGATGGGCATGACGACGGTCTGGGTGCAGACCCCGAGCGCGTGGAGCCGCCACGGCAGCGACGGCGATCATATCCATCATGTCGTCGACGATCTCGGGGACTGGCTCAGCGAGGTCGTGGCTGCCGCCCAAATCGAGGCGGAGGAACGTTGACACCGGTCCGCCCGCCGCTAGTTTAGCCGCGCACGGAGACGGGGGAGGACGAGATGGACTGGTCGGCGGCCGAAGCGACGATCGAACAGGCGTGGGACGAGCGGGCGACGATCACGCCGGCGACCGGCGGGGTGGTGCGCGAGGCGGTGGAAGCCGCGTTCGCCGCGCTCGACAGGGGTGAGCTCCGTGTCGCGGAAAAGGTCGAAGGCGGCTGGAAGGTCAATCAATGGGCCAAGAAGGCGGTCCTGCTGTCTTTCCGCCTGAACGACATGACCACCATCGATGGCGGCCCGGGCGGCGCGCCCTGGTACGACAAGGTGCCGTCCAAGTTCGCGGGCTGGACCGACGGCGACTTCACGAAGGCCGGTTTCCGCGCCGTCCCCAACTGCACCGTACGCCGCTCGGCGTTCATCGCGCCTGGGGTGGTGCTGATGCCGAGCTTCGTCAACATCGGCGCCTATGTCGATTCGGGCACCATGATCGACACCTGGGCCACCGTCGGTTCCTGCGCGCAGATCGGAAAGAACTGCCATATCTCCGGCGGGGCCGGTATCGGCGGCGTGCTGGAGCCGTTGCAGGCGGCGCCGGTGATCATCGAAGACAACTGCTTCATCGGCGCCCGCAGCGAGGTCGCCGAAGGGGTGGTCGTCGAGGAAGGTTCTGTGCTGTCGATGGGGGTCTATCTCGGCGCCTCGACCAAGATCATCGACCGCACGACCGGCGAGGTCTTCTACGGCCGTGTGCCGTCCTATTCGGTCGTCGTCGCCGGCAGCATGCCCGGCAAGCCGCTCCCTGGCGGTACGCCCGGTCCCAGCCTCTATTGCGCGGTGATCGTGAAGCGCGTCGACGAGAAGACGCGCTCCAAGACCTCGATCAACGAGCTGCTGAGAGACTGAGGCCGGTCAGGCGCCGTCTTCCGACCGGAAGGGGCGGGACAACAGCGTTTCGATTGTTTGCGCGAGATCCGCGCCTTGGTGGAGCACCGCCTCGACCGCGGCGCAGATCGGCATCTCGACGCCCAGGGTCGCCGCGCGGGCGGTGACCGACCGGGCCGTCGTCACGCCTTCCGCGACCGACCGCCGCTCGCCCAGGATGTCGGCGAGCGTGCGGCCGCGGCCCAGTGCTACGCCCAATGAGAAGTTCCTGGACTGCTCGCTGGTGCAGGTGAGGATCAGGTCGCCGATTCCGGAGAGGCCCGACAGCGTCTCCGGCCGTCCGCCGAGCGCGGCGCCCAGCCGGCTGATCTCGGCAATGCCGCGGGTAATCAGCGCCGCCCGGGCGTTGTCGCCGAGATCGCGGCCATAGGCGATGCCGCAGGCGATCGCCAGCACGTTCTTGACCGAACCGCCCACCTGGGTGCCGACGATGTCGGTCGAGGCATAGGGGCGGAAGGTTCTGCTGCCCAGCCGCTCGGTGAGCCGCGTCCCCAGCTCTGGGTCGGCGCATGCGATGGTGACGGCGGTCGGCAGGCCCCGCGCGACCTCGGCGGCGAAGGTCGGTCCGGACAGGATCGCAATCGGCCGGCCGGGGAGAACCGAACCGGCGACTTCGCTCATCAACGCGCCCGTCGTTTCCTCGAAGCCTTTGCAGCAGAGGACGAGCGGCGTATCCGGTCCGAGATGGGGGGCCAGCGATTCGCCGATCGGACGCAGATACTGGGCCGGAGGCACCACCAGCACCAGCGCGGCATCGGCGGCGACCGCGCCGATGCTGCCGGTCGCGCGGACCGTCTCGGGCAGCTGGACTCCGCTCAGAAACAGGCGGTTCTCGTGATCGTCGTTGATGGCCGCGACGACCTCGGGCTCGCGCGCCCATAGCGTGACGTCATGGCCGTTGCGGGCCGCCAGGGCGGCCAACGCCGTCCCCCAGGCGCCGCCGCCGACGACGCCGATGGTCGTCCTGTCGCTGGTCTCGCTCATGCCCGAAGATATGGCCCGGCCGACAGCCGGCTGGCAAGCGTGGGCGATCAGGCCTTAGCGCCGGCCGCCGCGTCCGCATCCAGCGGCCAGCGCGCGCGGGGGGCGACGGCGATGTCGTCCAACAGTCCGGCACGCAGGCGCTCGATACCGGCCCAGGCGACCATGGCGGCATTGTCGGTGCAGAGCCTGGGCGGTGGTGCGACCAGGGTGAGACCGCCGGTTTCGGCGACCGCTTCCAGGCGCTGCCGCAGGAAGGCGTTGGCGGCGACGCCGCCGGCAACGACGAGATGGCGGAGGTCCGGATGTTGCTGCCGCGCGTCGGCGGCCGCCCGAACGACCCGGTCGGCGACGACGTCGCCCGCCGCGGCCTGGAATGCGGCGCACAGATCGGCGACGTCCTGCCATGTGGGCTCTCCGAGGGCCTCGACCGTGGTCCGCACGGCAGTCTTCAGTCCCGAGAACGAGAAGTCGCAGCCGGGGCGCCCGAGCATGGGGCGCGGCAGGCTGAAGCGCCGTGGGTCGCCTTCGGCCGCCGCTTTCTCGACGGCCGGTCCGCCGGGATAGCCGAGTCCCAGCAGCTTCGCGGTCTTGTCGAAGGCTTCGCCCAGCGCGTCGTCGACGGTAGTGCCGAGCCGCCGGTAGCGCCCGACTCCGCTGACGACGAGAAGCTGACAATGGCCGCCGGAAACCAGGAGCAGCAGATAGGGGAACGGCACGTCGTCGGTCAGTCTGACCGTCAGGGCATGCGCTTCCAGGTGATTGACCGCGATCAACGGCTTCCGGTGGACGACGGCGATCGCCTTGGCGGTCATCAGCCCGACCATCACCCCGCCGATCAGGCCGGGGCCGGCCGTCGCCGCCACCGCATCGAGGTCGCCGAAGCCCAGACCGGCCTCCGAAAGCGCCTTGAGCACCAGACTGTCGATCTGGTCAACGTGGCGCCGGGCGGCAATCTCGGGTACCACCCCCCCATAGGGAGCGTGGTCGACGAGTTGCGACAGGACCAGATTGGACCGGACGTGGCGATCCTCGCCGACAACGGCCGCGGCGGTCTCGTCGCAACTGGTCTCAATACCGAGAACGGGCATGGATGCGGATGCCAAACATTGTTGCGGTGCGATATAAGGGCGCGATGGCGAACAGCAAGCAAGACCGAATTGCGGCATGGCCGTGACGACGACGCCCCAACTGCGTGTCGGCACGCGCGGCAGTCCCCTTGCCCGTGCGCAGACCGCCGAGGTCTGTGCGCGTCTGGCGGCGGCGCACCCGTCCCTTCGCGAGGACGGCGCGATCGAGCAGGTCATCATCAAGACCACCGGCGACATGGTTCGCGACCGCGTCCTCGCCGATATCGGCGGCAAGGGCCTTTTCACCAAGGAGATCGAGGAGGCGCTGGCCGACGGCCGTATCGACTGCGCCGTGCACTCGATGAAGGACATGCCGACCCGGCTGCCCGACGGTCTGGCGATCGTCTGCATGCTGCCGCGTGAAGACCCCCGTGACGCCTTCATCGACCGCGACGGCCGGTCGTTCGCCGATCTGCCTTCCGGGGCGGTGGTGGGGACGGCGTCGTTGCGGCGTGCCGCTCAGGTCCTTCACCGGCGACCGGACCTCGCGGTCGTGCCTCTGCGCGGGAACGTCCATACCCGTCTCCGCAAGCTGCAGGAGCATCAGTTCGACTGTACGCTGCTGGCCTTGGCGGGATTGCGGCGGCTGTCGCTCGACGCGGTGGCGACCCATGTCATGGATACCGCGGACATGCTGTCCGCCGTTGCGCAGGGGGCGATCGGGATCGAGGCACGGGTGGATGACGAGCGGGTCCGCAACTTGCTGAAGCCGCTCGATCATGGCCCCACCACGACGGCGGTTACGGCGGAACGGGCGTTCCTCGACCGTCTCGACGGCTCATGCCGAACGCCGATTGCCGCTCTGGCGTTGCTGGATGGAAAGGGGGGCTTGTCTCTGCGGGGGTTGGTGGTATCGCTGGATGGCAAGATGCTGTTCGAGACGGCACGCGAGGGGCCGGAAACGGCCGCCGTCCGTCTTGGTGCTGATGCGGGCGAGGAGCTTCGCAGCCGCATGCCGGCCGGCTTCCTTGCCGAGGTGACCTGAGGACTGAGACCATGCGCGTGTTGATCACCCGCCCTCACGACCAGGCCCAGGAGATGGCGTCCGAGCTCCGGTCCCACGGGATCGAGGCGTTGACCGATCCGGTGCTCGACATTCATCTCCGCCCCGACCCGGAGGTCGATCTGGACGGGGTGCAGGCGATCCTGGTGACCAGCGCCAATGGCGCCCGCGCTCTGGCCCAGGCGGTGGACGTTCGGGATCTCCCGGTCTATGCGGTGGGCGACGCGACCGCGGAAACGCTCGAATCCTGCGGATTCACGAACGTGGTCGCGGCGGACGGAAACAGCAGCAGCCTCGCCGAACATGTCGCCCTCGACCTCGATTCGGCGGATGGAGCCCTTCTGCACGCATCGGGCAGCCGGATTGCCGGCGACCTCGTGGGCCAGCTTTCCGCGCTGGGTTTCACGGTACGGCGGTCGATCCTTTACGACGCCGAGGCGGCCGAGTCGCTGATGCCGGAAACGCTGGCGGCGCTTCGCGACGGATCGATCGACGCGGTTCTGTTTTTCTCTCCGCGATCCGCGCAGGTGTTTGTTAAATTGGCGATTGCCGCCGGGCTGGAGGACGTGCTCGCCAGGATCGACGCGATCTGCCTCAGTCCCGCGGTCGCCGAGGCGGCGGCCGAGGCGAACTGGCGTAAGATTCGTGTGAGCCCCGAGCTTCGTCGGTCCGCGCTGATCGACGTCCTGACGCAGGACCAATCTCACAGTGACAGTGAACCGCCGGCCGACTCCGTCTCCGATCGGCCCCGCGAAGGATGGAACGTGAACGACAGCGACAAGACCAAATCGACCGACGCCGCTGACGGCGAATCGGACATCCAGGCTGCGTCCGAAACGGAGCAGGGGGAGGCGACGAAGCGCGAGGACGACGAGACGGTCGAAGGCGCCGCGGGCACTGAGATCCGGGATCCCGGCAGCGACGACGCGGAGCGGCCCTGGGGCGCTTCCGCCGACACCGACTCGGCAACAGGCGCCGCTTCGGAAGACGAAGCGCCGGCTCCCGCCGTGGAGGAAACCCATACTCGTCGCGGCGGCGGCTTGGCGACGGTATTGGCGGCTCTCGCCCTCATCCTGGCCGTCGGTGCGTTCGCGGTTCTGTGGCGGGCAGGCATTCTCGTCAGCGGCGGCACTTCGGCAGGCGAGGAGGCGCAGGCGGAGCGGCTGCAGCGGATCGAAGAACGTCTTCAGGGTATGTCGTCGGTTCCACCGGCCGTGGAGAGCCGGCTGTTGACGCTCGAGTCGCGCCTTTCCGCGGCGGAGGGCGACAATGGCACCGAAGCGGCGACCGCGCGGCTGGATGATCTGGCGGCGCGGGTCGACCAGCTGGCGGGCCGCGTCGACGAGGCGGCATCTCAGCCCGGCACGGACTCGTCGGCGGTCGAGTCGCGGTTGAGCGCGATCGAGGATCGCCTCGCCAATGCCGGTCCGTCCGACGTCGGCGATCTGGCCGATCGGGTCGGTCGGCTCGAAAACAGCCTCGGCGGCACGGCGGATGTATCGAACAGGCTCGATTCGCTGTCGCAGCGCCTTGACGGCCTGTCGTCGACCGTCACCCGGCTGGCGGAGCGCGTGTCGTCGTTCGAGGCTCAGAACAGTGCGGCGCGCGAGGCGGCGGTGACGGCGCCGGCTTTGCTTCTCGCGGTGGGCGACCTGCGCTCGGCGGTGGATGCGGGCGAACCCTACGCCGATCCGCTGGCCGCGGTGACGGCACTCGCCAGCGGCAATGCCGGAAAGGGCCATGTCGATGCCCTGAGTGCCCATGCCGGGTCCGGCGTTCCGACCCTCGCCAGCCTCAAGGCGGATTTCGACGAACGTGCCGGTGCGATCGTCCGCGCCGCCGCCGCGCCGGAAGGGGCAGCCTGGTACGACCGCGCCCTCGCCGAGGTCATGAATGCCGTTACCGTCCGGCGTACGGGCGAGAACGTCAGCGGCGATACGGCACCCGCGCGGGTGGCCCGTGCCGAGGCGCGGCTCGCCGCTAACGACCTCGAAGGTGCGGTCGAGGAACTCTCGGGCCTCGAAGGTGCTGCGGCCGAGGTGGCGGCGCCCTGGATCGCGGACGCTCGGGCGAGGTTGGCGGTCGATCGGGCGCTGGCCGGGTTGACGGCGGAGGCATTGACCCGCGTCGCACCGGGCGGTGCGTCTACCGCCGGAACGTCCGCAGGTGAGGAGTAGCCGACGGTGCTGAAAGTCGCGCTCTATCTGGTCGCCGTTGGCGCCATCTGCATCGTCGCGGTCTGGCTTGCCGCGCATCCGGGCTCCGTCGTCATTCAGTGGGAAGGGGTGCGGATCGACACCTCGCTGCTGGTCATGGGGCTGGGCGTCGCGGCCCTGGCGATCGTTCTCGCGGTTCTGTTCCGGCTGTGGTCCTGGCTCAGAAGCCGTCCGCATCGGATGGCCGAACGGCGTAAGGAACAGCGTCGGCGGCACGGTTACCGCGCCTTGACCCACGGTCTGGTCGCGGCGGCGGCCGGCGACACCCGCGAGGCGAAGAACGCTGCCAAGGCGGCCGAGGGCCTGCTGGGCGAGCCGCCGCTCACCATGCTGCTGGCCGCTCAGGCGGCCCAGCTCGAAGGCGACGATGTCGAGGCCGAGCGCCAGTTCCGCCTGATGCTGGAAAATCCCGAAACCGAATTCCTGGGGCTCCGCGGCCTCATGGTGCAGGCGGAGAAGCGCGGCGACCATGCGCGGGCGCGGGAATTGGCGGAGCGCGCCTTCAAGCTGCGGCCTTCGACCCCGTGGGTGCAGCGCCATCTGCTCGGCGAGCAGGCGGCGTCCGGCGACTGGGCGGGGGCGATGAAGACGGTCGACGCGGCGGTGAAGACCGGCACGCTGACCCACGAGCAAGGGCGCCGCGATCGCGCCATCTTTCTCTACCAGCAGGCGCTGGAAGCGGAGGAGGCCGGCGACCGCCGCCATGCCCTTTCGCTGGCCAAGGATGCCCATGATCGCGAGCCGAATTTCATTCCCGCCACGGTTCTTGCTGCCCGGCTGATGTCGGAGGACGGCAAGACCCGACAGGCTGCTCGCCTCGTCGACCTGAGCTGGACAAACGGACCGCATCCCCGGCTCGCGGCCGTGTATGGCGATCTCGACGGCGCCGATTCGATGAAACGGCTGAAGCGGCTGGAACATCTGGCGACGCTCGCCCCGGATTCGGCCGAAGGCCATGTCGCCGCCGGCGAAGCCGCGATCGCCGCCGAGATGTGGGGCAAGGCGCGCGAGCATCTGGAAATGGCGCGGACATTGGCGCCGACGATCCGCGTCTATCGGCTGCTGTCGCGACTCGAGGAAGCCGAGAGCGGGGATTCCGAAGCGGCCCGGCGCTGGCTCTTGATGGCGTCCTCGGCCGCGCCGGATCCGGTCTGGCTGTGCGACCGTTGCGGCGCCGCCAGCGCGGTGTGGCATGTTCACTGCGGCAATTGCGGTGCCTTCGACAGCATGACTTGGCGCTCGCCTCCGGCGACGCCATTGGCTCTCGCCCATCCGGAGGAGGCGGAGGAACCCAACTCCGCCGAGACCGTGGTCGAAGCCGCCGATGGACCACCGACCATCGAGCATCAGCCGGCGAAGGCTTAAGGAGGCTGCCGGGCAGCGGGCCTAGCCTTGAAGTCCTGAGCAATCAGGCATGTCGTATGTCAAGGTTTGACATATGAGGGTCGCATGGCCAGCAATGTGCATCTGACGCCGGAGCTCGAAGCCTTCGCTCGCGCCTGCGTCGAGGACGGCAGATTCAACAATGTCAGCGAGGTGGTACGCGCCGGTTTCCGTGCGTTGCAGGAGGCCGAGGAACGGCGTGCACACTTCAACGCGATGCTCGATGCCGTGCGTGAAGAGACGGTGCGTGACGGTGCCGTCGATCTTGATAGCGTTCTCGCCGAGGCCGATTCGATCATCGACAAGACGGGGCGGTGACGTCGGCAGTTCTCTCGCCGCGGGCTAGACGATATCTCCTGGATGCGGTGCGTTGGATCTTAAGGGAGGACAACCCCACTGCCGCGCGGGCGCTCAGGGATAGCGTCGCCGCGGCCGCCCGGCGCCTCGGGGATCGGTGTTGCCAGACCCGCGCTCGCCGGTTCCCCTGTCCGCTTCCTCGTGTTGCGCGGTTTTCCCTACGTCGTCGTCTACGACGCCGCCACGCCCCCGCCGCTGATCCTCAGGGTCCTCCACGCGGCCCGGGACCTTCCCGACCTTCTCCACGAGCTGAGTTCACGAAATGGGGACAGTTTGTAGTTGATCCCATCTGTTTTTCGTGCGGGCGACCGCTCGCTTAAGCGGGGTCTCTTCCGGCACCTAGCCTGACATGCGGAAGGCAGTGGCAATCGCCAAAAATATATGCGGTCCCTGTTTAGGCTAGGCCTCATCCCGCGCCTCGCGGCGCGAGTGCCCATCCGGGCGCACGACACCCCAAAATGCCGAAGCGCGCTCTTGCTCGCCGCCTTGGGCGTCTCCATGTCAGCGCCACGATCAAGAGGTGTCGATAAATCCGATGAATCCGCAAAAGCTACTCGAACAGTTTCTGGGCCGGGACGTCATAGGCAGCCCGGGCGGTCAGCAGCCCGCGAATGCACGTGAGACCAGTGGCCAGGCGGTATCGCAAGGTCACAGTGGGGCCGGTATCGGCGAGTTGATCAGCGGCGCGCTGGGTCATCTCGGCGGACAGCAGTCGCGTGGAGCGGGCGGCTTCGGAGTGCCCGGCGGAGCGCTCGGTGGTCTTGCGGCCGGTGGCCTGCTGGGCGTGCTCTTGGGAAACAAGAAGGTCCGCAAGATGGCCGGCGGGGTTGTCGGCTATGGCGGCGCTGCCGTGCTTGGCGCGCTCGCTCTCCGGGCCTACCAGAACTGGCGGGCGGGCCAGCAGCCGGACCAGGCCCCGGTGGCGACGGCCGCGGACGCGCCGCAGGACGGTTCGCCCTTCGCCCCCGCGAACGGTGCCGACGGCAGGCCGTTCGCACTGGCCCTCATCCGCTCGATGATAGCGGCGGCCAACGCCGACGGTCACATCGGGCCTGAGGAGCAGAAGCAGATATTCGAGGCGGCCGGCCGCGGGGGGCTCGACGCCGAAGACAAGGCGTTCGTCTTCGACGCCCTGCAGAACCCGTCCTCTCCCGACCAGATCGCCGCGCTGGCCGGCAGCCAGGAACAGGCAGCCGAACTCTATCTCGCCGCGCGGATCGCCATCGATCCCGATCACCCGGACGAGCAGGCTTTTCTGCGGAACCTGGCGCAGTCGCTGAAGCTGCCCGCCGCCCTCGTCAGCCACCTCGATGCGCAGGTGGCGCAGAATCTGGAAACCTGACTCTGTCGCCTCGTTACAGCCGACCTTCCCTTCTCTCCCCGCGAGCGGTGGAAAGGGCGATCCTTCCGGTCCTCTTCACCCCCGGGGGCGGAGAGGGTCGGGGTGAGCGAGGGCCGCTCCAGGCTTTCGCCTACCCCAGCACGCCCCGGATCGCTTCGACGATGCGTTCCTGGGACGGGATGGTGTGGCGTTCCAGGGCGTCGTTGTAGGGCATCGGGTTGTCCGTGGCGCCGACGCGGGCGATGGGGGCGTCCAGCCAGTCGAAGGCTTTTTCCATGACGATCGCGGCGATCTCGGCGCCGATGCCGCCGCGACGCCACGCCTCGTGGGCGATGACGAGGCGGTTGGTCTTCTTGACCGAAGCGAGGATCGTTTCCTCGTCGAGCGGGTGGATGGTCCGCGGGTCGACGACCTCGACGCTGATCCCCTCGCGCTCCAACAGGCCGGCGGCGGCGAGCGCGCGCGGCACCATCGACGAGGTCGCGACGACGGTGACGTCCTTGCCTTCGCGCTTCACGTCGGCCTTGCCGAGCGGGATCGCGTAGAGTTCCTCCGGCACCGGGCCGGGCTGGCCGAGATAGAGCAGCTTCTGTTCGAGGAAGATCACCGGGTTGTCGTCGCGGATCGCCGCGACCAGCAGGCCCTTGGCGTCGTAGGGCGTCGACGGCGCGACGACGACGAGGCCGGGAACATGGGCGAACCAGGCCTCGAGGCTCTGGCTGTGCTGGGCGGCGAGGCGGATGCCGCCGCCCTGGGGTCCCCGGATCACCAGCGGCACCGTCGGCTTGCCGCCCAGCATGAAGCGGAACTTGGCGGCCTGGTTGACCAGCATGTCCATGGTCAGGGCGACGAAGTCGAAGATCTGGATCTCGACGACGGGGCGCATGCCGGCGATGGCCGCGCCGACCCCGCAACCGACGAAGGTCGCCTCCGAGATCGGCGTGTCGCGGACGCGTTCGCGCCCGTACTTGTCCATCAGACCCTTGCTCACCTGGAAGATGCCGCCGGTGGCGCCGACGTCCTCGCCCATCATGAAGACGCTGTCGTCGCGGCCCATCTCCTGATGCAGCGCCTCGTTCAGCGCCTCGACGAAGGAAATCTCGCGTTTCGTGCTCGCCGCCCCCGGTTCTTCCCATTTGGCGTGGGGGGCGTAGACCGCCTCGGGCAGGATTTCCGGCGTCGGCTCGGCGCTCTTCTGGCCGAAGTCGACGGCGGCGTCCAAGTCGGTTTCGATCTCCTCGCCGATCTCTTTCATCCGCTTTTTCGGCACCGCCTTGTCGCGGTCGATCGCCGCTTCCATGACGACGATGGGGTCGCGGGCGATCCAGGCCTCGTATTCGTCCTTGGGGCGCGGCTCGGGCAGGTTGGCGCGCATCGAATGCTGGCCCCAGCGATAGGTCATGCATTCGATCAGCGTCGGCCCTTCGCCGCGCCGGGCGCGCTCGACCGCCTCGCGGACGACCAGGAACACCTCGACCGCGTCGTTGCCGTCTATGGTGACGCCCGGCACCTCGTAACCGGCGGCGCGGGTGGCGATCTGGGCGACCGAGGTCGAGTTCCGGTAGGAGGTCGTCAGCGCGTACTGGTTGTTCTCGCAGACGAACAGCATCGGCAGCTTCCACACCGAGGCGAGGTTCATCGATTCGTGGAAGACGCCCTGGTTCGAGGCGCCGTCGCCGAAGAAGGCCACCGTCACCTGATCGCCGCTCCGGAGCTTCGAGGCCAGCGCCGCGCCGGTGGAGAGCGGCATGGCGGCGCCGACGATGCCGTTGGCGCCGAGGATGTTCAGGTCCATGTCGGCGATGTGCATCGACCCGCCGAGGCCGCGGCAATAGCCGGTCTCGCGCCCCATCAGCTCGGCCATCATGCGGTCGAGCTTGGCGCCCTTGGCGATGCAGTGGCCATGGCCGCGATGGTAGCTGGCGATGAAGTCGTCGGGGCGGAGATTGGCGCAGACGCCGGCGGCGATCGCCTCCTCGCCGATATAGCTGTGGGCGGTGCCCTTGACGATGCCCTGGTGGAACAGCTCGGTGGTGCGTTCCTCGAAGGCGCGGATGCGCCGCATCGTCGCGTAGAGCGTCTCGATCTGCGGCCGGTCGAGCTTCATGTTGGAGGCACGGCCCGCTGTCCGGGAGCCGCGCCGTGCGGTGGTCGCCTGCTTGGTCATGGTCGGTTCCTGCCTGTTGCGCCGTCCGGTTCGTGCCGGACGAGCTTGTCCGAGCAGCGTAGCAAAGCCCCCCTGGCCAGGCGACTTTCTCGGGTGCGCATCGATCCCGACGTCTTCGCGCGGTGCGGAAGGGCCGGCGGAAGCGGACATTGGAGGCCGACATTAATCGGGCGGGCGGGTTGACAGCGCCCGATGCAAGTTTAGGGTCATTAAGAAATGGCAGTACCGTAGTTCGTACCCCTGGGTTGACGCTCAGGGGTTTCGCATTTCTGCAATCAGGCTTCGGGCGGCGTCGGTCGCCGGAAGCGTAAAGCCGAGGAGCAGCCTATGAGCAGCGTGAAGAGCGGCGACACCGTGAAGGTCCACTACACCGGCCGTCTCGACGACGGGACCCAGTTCGACACCTCCAGCGGCCGTGAGCCGCTCGAGCTCACCGTCGGTTCGGGGAACATCATTCCGGGTTTCGAGAACTCGGTGATCGGCATGAGCCCCGGTGACACCAAGACGGTGACGGTCCCGTCCGGCGAAGCCTATGGCGATCACCGCCCGGACATGGTGCAGACCGTCAGCCGGGACCAGATCCCGCCCGAGGTCGAAGTCGCCCCCGGCGTTCAGCTCCGTGCATCCAATCAGAACGGCCAACCGTTCTTGCTCACCGTGGTGGACGTCAGCGATGACTCGGTGACGGTGGATGCGAACCATCCGCTGGCTGGCAAGGATCTCACGTTCGATATCGAACTCGTCGAGATCGTCTGACCTTCCCGTCGCCGTCCGGTCCGCACCGCGTCGCTTCGTCGATGCGGTGCAGCCGAAGACACGCTAACGTTCGCGGCGCCCCGACCGAATGGCCGGGGCGTTCCGCATGCGCCACGTCCACCGGCGGGGCAGCCCCGCCTCGTGCCACAGTCAGAAGTCAGGAATTCTCATGAAACGGCTCACCAGTTGCCTTATCGCCGCTTCGCTCGCCTTCGCTCCGGTCGTCGCCGTTCAGGCGGCGGACCAGCCGGCGCAGCAGGAGAAGGCTGCCGCGAACTTCTCCGACGCCGAGCTCAAGTCCTTCGTGACCGCCGCGATCGCCATCAACGACATTGGCGAGCGGCTGATGCCGAAGATGCAGGCGGCCGAGGACCAGAACGCCGCGGCGGCGGTTCGTGAGGAAGGGTTGGCGGCGATGCGCGACGCCATCCAGAACGCCGGCCTCACCGTCGACGAGTACAAGCAGATCGCCCAGGCCGCCGACTCGGACGAGGGCTTCCGTCAGCGGATCGCCGAGGTCGCCAGCACCATGCAGTGACCCTCTGCCGGTCACGCATGAAACGGGAAAGAGCCCCGGCGCCCGGAGTGGCGTCGGGGATTTTTCGTCTCACCAGAGGTTTATCAGCGGCACGAGGCCGAACCACAGGATGTAGGTGAGACCGTTCACCATCAGCCCGTCGATGCGGCCGCCGGGCGCCCCGCGCCGGTAATATTGGCCGAGCCGCCAGGTGAGCAGCGCGGCATGGGGAAGAACGATCCACGCGATGCCGGCGAAGGCCGCCGGCCATGTCAGGTTGAAGATCAGTCCCGCGAGGGCGGCGGCGAGGACCAGCGCCATCGACAGCCGCAGTGCGCCCTCCCGCCCCAGAGCCACGGCGAGGGTCGTCTTGCCCGCCGCGGCGTCGGCCTCGTAGTCCGGCAGACCCGAGAGAGTGATCGCCGGCAGCACTGAAAGGAACAGCGGCAGGGCGAGTCCCCAGGGGGCTCCCTCGCTCCAATGGCCGCCCTGAAGGACGAAGCCCAGCAGGATGACGGCGAAGCTGTGGGTGACGCCGACGTCGATCTCGCCGAGCGCGCGGTGGGAGAGCTTCAGCGGCGGCGCGGTGTAGCCGATGCCGATGACGGTGGTCGCCAGCAGCAGGGCTACGATGACGATCCCGGACCCCGGGGACGCGGCGAGCGCCAGCACCCCCGCGACCGCCGCCACGATCAGCGCCAGCCCGGCCCCGGCGCGAAGCTGGCCGAAGCTCAGCAGGCCGTCGACGATGACCCGCGAGCCGCCGTTGAACGGCCCGTAATTGCGATTGTTGCGGTCGCTGTCGAAGTCGTAGCGGTCGTTGGTGAAGACGGTGGCGGCCTCGATCAGGAACAGGCACAGGAAGCCCAGCCAGTAGGCGGCGGTATCGAACGGCCGCCCGCCCTCGGTCGCCGCGAAGGCGCCGATGGTGTAGGCGATCAGGGTCATCGGATAGAACTGGAAGCGGATCGCCTTGAGCCAGGGCGAGACTTGACGCCCCAGCCGCTCGGCCCGGGTGAGCACGCCCCGTTCGAGGGCCCGACCGAGGGCCCGGGCGTCGGCGAGCCATGCGGACCGTTCGGTCGCCGTGGAATCCTTGATCGGCCCGTAGCTTGCCACCCTGACCGGCCCGATGCCGCAGAAGCCCAGCGTCGCCCGCGCCATCGCCCGGTGGCCCGGCGCGCCGTAGATCCAGCGATAGACCCAGCGCGGCGTGTCCATGGTGGTGACGATCTGGGCGGTGCGCCCCTCCAGCAGCTTGTCCCAGCCGCCTTCCTCGCGGTCGGCGAAGGCGAAGCCGGGGGTGAGCGTCCGGTCGAGGAAGCCCTTGAGCAACGCCGGCATCGTCCCCCACCAGGTCGGGTAGACGAAGACGATATGGTCGGCCCAGCGGATCAGGGCCTGGCCGCGGACGATGTCATCCTCGAAATGCTGGCGGGCCGGCGAGGGCATGGTGACGTTGGGGTCGAAGCGGCCGTCGGTGAGGTCGATGCGCTCGACCGCGACGCCGGCTTCGCGGGCCCCCGCCTCGAAGGCGTCGGCGAGCGCGTGGGAGAAGCTGTCCCGGCGCGGGTGGCCGGCGATGATCAGGACGTTCAAGGGTCGCGCTCCCGTCTCTCGTTACTCGGGTAGGTCAAGACGAGAACACGCGAGCCGGGGCTGACGGTCGCGTACCCAACGGTTATAACCGCCACCATGCCGCCAACGCCCAGGGACGTCCTCCGCACCGTGTTCGGCCTCGACGCCTTCCGCGGCCAGCAGGAGGCGATCATCGACCATGTCGTCCGGGGCGGCGACGGGCTCGTCCTGATGCCGACCGGCGGCGGCAAGTCGCTCTGCTACCAGATCCCGGCGCTGGTCCGCCCCGGCGTCGCGGTGGTGGTCTCGCCGCTGATCGCCTTGATGGACAACCAGGTCCAGGCGCTCCGCCAGCGGGGCGTCGCCGCCGCCGCCCTCCATTCGGCGCTGCCGATGGGCGAGACGCTGCCGGTCGAGCAGGCGATGCGGGCGGGCGAGCTCGATCTCGTCTACGTCGCGCCCGAACGCCTGATCGGCGAGCCGTTCATGCGGCTGCTTAACGACTGCCCCATCGCCCTGTTCGCCATCGACGAGGCGCATTGCGTCTCACAATGGGGGCACGACTTCCGCCCCGAATACCGCGACCTCGCGGTGCTGAAGGAGCGTTTCCCCGGCGTCCCGCGCCTGGCCCTTACCGCCACCGCCGACGGGCCGACCCGCACCGACATCGTCGAGCGGCTGGCGCTGGGCGAGGGGCGCATCTTCGTCTCAGGCTTCGACCGGCCCAACATCCGCTATCAGGTCGTCCCGCGCGAGACCCCGAAGACCCAGCTCGGCGCCTTCCTCGCCCGCCATCCGGGGGAGGCGGGGATCGTCTACTGCATGACGCGGAACGCGGTCGACGACACCGCCGCCAAGCTGGCCGAGGCCGGCCTCACCGCGCTTCCCTACCATGCCGGGCTCGACCCGGCCGTCAGGTCCGCCAACCAGAGCCGCTTTCTCGCCGAGGACGGGGTGGTGATGGTGGCGACCATCGCCTTCGGCATGGGGATCGACAAGCCCGACGTCCGCTTCGTCGCCCATCTCGACCTGCCCAAGAGCCTCGAAGCCTATTACCAGGAGACCGGGCGGGCGGGGCGCGACGGCATGCCGGCCGAAGCCTGGATGCTCTACGGCCTCGCCGACGTCGCCCGCCAGCGGCGCCTGCTCGACCAGTCGGGCGCGGCCGACGCCCAGAAGGCGATCGAGCGGCGGAAGCTCGACGCCCTTCTGGGCTTCTGCGAGACCGCGTTATGCCGGCGCCAGGCGCTGCTCGCCTATTTCGGCGAGACGATGCCCGACCCTTGCGGCAACTGCGACACCTGCCTCGAGCCCGTCGAGACCTTCGACGGCACCGAGACCGCGCAGAAGCTCCTCTCCTGCATCTACCGCACCGGCCAGCGCTTCGGCGCCGGGCATGTGATCGACGTGCTGATGGGCTCGGACTCCGAGCGCATCGCCAAGCTCGGCCATGACGGCCTCAGCACCTACGGGATCGGTGCCGACATCGACCGCAAGACCTGGCGCTCGGTGATCCGCCAGCTCGTCGCCATGGACCTCGTCCGCGTCGACGACGCCCATGGCGGCCTCCATCTCGGCCCCGACTGCCGGGCGGTGCTGCGCGGCGAACGGCGGATCGACCTCAGGAAGGACGCCGAGCGCGCCCGCGGCAAGGCGCTCCGCGCCGGCGGCCGGGCGAAGCCGATGCTGGAAAGCCCGGAGGAGGAACGCCTGTTCCAGGCGCTGCGCGCCCGCCGCGCCGAACTAGCCAAGGCCCAGGGCGTGCCGCCCTACGTCGTCTTCCACGACGCGACCCTGATCGAAATCGCCCGCGCCCGCCCCCGCACCCGCGCCGCCCTCGCCGAAATCCCCGGCATCGGCGCCGCCAAACTCGACCGCTACGCCGACGACCTGCTCGCGGTGGTCGAAGCGGAGGACTGGCCGGCGGGGGATTGACCTCCACCCGTCATCGCAGGGCTCGGCCCTGCGATCCACGACTTCGCGTGTGACAGAGCCGGAAGGCGCCACCGCGATAGCTCTCCCTCCTCTCCGAGGCTAATCACCGAGACTCGTCGTCCTCCGGCTCGACCGGAGGACCTACCGGCGGAGTAAAAATATCTCGTGTCCAGACCGATTTCTCATATCTGATATCGAGTTTGTTCATGATTTGTCCAAATGGATGCTGACTCTCGCACTTGTGTTGTCGTACTCTGATGACAACTACTGTGAGCATACATAGGCGAATGACAACCCATGGGGCTCGGGAAGCATGATGCCAACACGCTGCGTCAGCCGCCAGTAAGGTTCTTCGGGATCAGGAAGCATCACCGGCTGCTAGGTCAGCGGCAGTCTCGGCATTGATGTAACGGCCGAACCGAAGTGGCAAGGGCAAGAGCAAGTAGACGATACGGCTGGGAGGTTCGGCGTCCCACCGGTCGCACTTATAGGGGTCACGAAATGGAAGAAGGCTTTTTCGCTCTCTATTACACGGGAGTCGCGGGAACGGGCTTTGGACTCTTCATTCTGTCGAGAGGCATCATTACAGGTGTTGACGTAGGGGGCGGAACATACGACGGCGATTATAGGGTAGATCAGGCAGCGGGCACATTGGACGGCGAACTTAAGTTCAATGTTCCACCGGGTCTGCCCCTTGTCACAGGCCACCCCGCGCAGGCGAACTCTTTTACGCTCAGCATTCCGCTCAAGCTACCGGTGAATCTTGGAGGTGAAAAACCTCTGACAGTTCAGACGCCGACCGGTCCTGTCAATGTGGTCGTGAAGAAGCTCCGCGATCTACCCGCATAGGAAAATCGACGATGATCGACCAGATTACTTTGGGTATCGCGATCATCATCGCGACATTTGGCGGACCCATTGCCGCTGTACTCGTTACGCGGTGGATCGACGGGATAGGACTGAAACGTGAACGTCGAATGCAGGTATTCCGTGACTTGATGCGCACGCGGCGACTTCGCCTCAGTCCCGATCATGTGGGTGCGTTGAACTTGGTGGAAATTGAATTTCATGGTGAGGCAGAAACCATCGGGGCATGGAAAGAGTATCTTGGTAGTCTGAACAAGATCGTTCCGGAAAATATTACCAACGAAGAACTTGACACACTGTTCCGCGAACAAGATCGTCTTCTTACAAAGCTGCTTCATGCAATGTCGTGTTCTCTCAAGTTCAAAATCGAACAGCTTGATATATTCGATGGTGGATACACACCGAAGGGGTGGAACGATATAGAGAATCAGCAGCAGGCAATGCGACTGTTGTTGATTGATTTACTTAAAGGCAATCGGGCCATCCCCATTGCCAGTATGATGCACCCTACACCGTCGTCGCCCTATCCGCCGCCCCCAGATACATCGGCACGGCCCCATTCGCCGGGTGGGTCTTCCGGCCGATCCGCTTAGTGCCAACGGTGCTATCGGTGCCACTGTTCGTGAGAAAATTGGGACGGGACCGAAAAACCGAGACCGAAACCAGGGGAAACTAGGAGAAACTAGGCAGAAACTAGGGACGGCAGAAACTAGGAAACTAGGGACAGTATATATATTATTGCCGCCTGCCACTGCCTTCCATATCCTGAACCGATCCGCTGTTATCAGTTCTCGAAAACCGGGACGAAAACCGGGACAGCATATATTTATTGTCGCCGGTTAGCCCCTCCCGTATGATGGTGCCAAGATTTCTCTTCCGGTCCCGGTTTCTCCGCATGAGGCAAGAGTTCGAAGGCGGCTTGCCACCGACGGAACGTGCAAAGGAAATTGCCCGTCGCGTGCTTGATTACGGTTATGACCCGCTACTTGCATGTCGGGACTTGGCCGAGTTCCGCGGACGGCTGCCGGGAGTTGCCGACGAAATTATGGATACCTTCGTCGGGGTCGCCTCGGAGGTCGATGACAGCGGGAAACCGGGACAGCATATATTTATTGCCGCCCACCACTGTCTTCCATATGCTGAACCGACCCGGCCTTGTCGTCCTCGGTCCCTGGCATGCCCCGCACCGCCCGCATCGTCGTTCCCGGCATACCGCATCACGTGACGCAGCGCGGCAATCGCCGCCAGCCGGTGTTCTTCGCCGACTCGGACTACGAGACATACAAGACGCTGATGCGCGAATGGTGCGCTCGGGCGGGGGTAGAGATATGGGCGTATTGTCTGATGACGAACCATGTCCACCTCGTCGTCGTGCCGGAAAGCGAGCCGGCGCTGGCGCGCGCGATCGGCGAGGCGCACCGGCGCTACACGGCTGAGATCAACCGCCGCGAGGGCTGGACGGGGCATCTGTGGCAGGGGCGCTTCGCGTCCTTCGCGATGGACGATGCCTATGCGCTGCGCGCCGCGCGCTATGTCGAGCTGAACCCGGTCGCGGCGAAGATGACGCGGCGGGCGGATGCGTACGCATGGAGCAGCGCCCGCGCCCATATCGCCGGGCGCGACGACGGGCTGGCACGGGTCGCGCCTCTGCTGGAGCGGATGGCGGACTGGCGCGCCTTCCTCGAGAGCGGCGACCCGGCCGATGATTTCGAGACGAGACTGGCCGCTCATGCCGCCGGTGGCTGGCCGCTCGGCAACGACGCCTTCATTGGTGAGTTGGAACGCCGGGCCGGCCGCCCCATGAAACCCCGCCCACGCGGTCGTCCGCGGAAGAAACGGACGGGTGGAGAAGAAAATGGGGCATGAAAATATATGCTGTCCCTATTTTCCTGTCCCTATTTTCGACTCTGACTGACAGAGGCGTTGGCAAAGTCGTGGATGGCCCGATCAAGTCGGGCCATGACGGTTGGAGGGGGTGGCGAAGGTTGGAGGGAGGTGCCGCGGTGGGAGGGCGTTCCGCCGGTGGGAGAGGGGCACGACGGTTCGGGAGGGCCTCGACCGCTC
>MDTD01179343.1_pt1 | contig 38328 bp, 32 predicted proteins | sample 811221 | NCBI WGS metagenome assembly MDTD01 (sample SAMN05326646, study PRJNA326480) | marine metagenome | isolation source: seawater | place: Pacific Ocean: South West | collected 2011
GAACGGTGTCTATGCCATCGGCGATGTCGCCGGCGAGCCGATGCTCGCCCATCGGGCCATGGCACAGGGGGAGATGGTCGCGGAAATCGTCGCCGGTCACCGACGCTCCTGGGACAAGCGCTGCATTCCCGCGGTCTGCTTCACCGATCCGGAAATCGTCACCTGCGGCCTGTCGCCGGAAGACGCCAAGAGCGCGGGCCTCGACGTGTCGACCGGCCAGTTCCCCTTCAGCGCCAATGGGCGTGCCATGACAATGGAGGCCGAGGACGGGTTCGTGCGCGTGGTAGCGCGAAAATCCGAAGGCCTGATCGTCGGGCTCCAAGCCGTTGGCAGCGGCGTCTCCGAACTCTCGGCCGCCTTTGCCATCGCCATCGAGATGGGCGCGCGCACCGACGATCTCGGCGCGGTCATCCACGCCCATCCCACCCAGAGCGAAGGCCTGCAGGAAGCCTGTCTGGCCGCGCTCGGGCACGCCTTGCACATCTAGCGGGCGAAGCCGCTCATCGACGCGAAAGGCCCGGTCGCCCGACCGGGCCTTTTTGCGTTTCGCTCCCGCTTTCGGACAAAAAACGACCGGCACCCGTTGGTCGGGCACCGGTCGAGGTGGGGAGATCCGGACGCCGGATGGTCAGTCGAACAGGAGGTTCGGCAACCACAGCGCCACTTGCGGGAACGCCAGGACGAGCGCGAGCGCCAGTCCCTGCAGAAGAACGAAGGGAACGATGCCCCGATAGATCTGCTTGAGGGTGACCAGCTTGCGCGCGGTTCCCTTGAGGTAGAACAGCGCGAAGCCGAAAGGCGGCGTCAGGAAGCTGGTCTGAAGGTTGAGCGCCACCAGGATCGCGAACCAGTAGACGGCATCGGCGGGTGCGACATGGGCTCCGAAATCCAGGGCGCCGACGATCGGCGCGAAGATCGGCAGGATGATCAGGGTGATCTCGATCCAGTCGAAGAAGAAGCCCAGCAGGAAAATCAGCAGCATCAGCACCGCGAGCACGCCCCAGGGACCAAGCGCCGTCGCATCGACGAGCGACAGCACGAAATGCTCGCCTCCGAAGCGGCGGAACAGATAGGAAAAGGCAGTCGCCCCCACGAAGATGAAGAAGATCATCGAGACCGTGTCGAGCGAGCGCGACAGCACCTCGTGCAAGCCCTTGAAATCGAGCCGCCCGCGAACGAGCGCAAGCACCAGCGCGCCGAGCGCACCGACGCCGCTCGCCTCCGTGGGCGTGGCCCAGCCGCCCAGGATCGAGCCGAGCACCAGCCCGATCAGCAGCGCCGGCGGCACCAGTCCGCCGCCGAGCTTGATCCAAAGCAGCCGCTTTTCTTCCGGGGTCAGCGGAGTCGCGGCGCGCGGCGCCAGTTGCGGCTTCAGGAAACTCGCCGTGACGATATAGAGAAGATACAGGGCCGACAGCATCAGTCCGGGAATGAGGGCTGCCATGAACAGCTTGCCGACGGAAATCGTCAGCAGGTCGCCCATGATCACGAGCATGATGGACGGCGGGATGAGGATCCCGAGCGTCCCGGACGCGGCGATGGTGCCGGTGGCAAGCGAGGGGGCATACCCCGACCGCAACATCATCGGCAACGCGAGGAGCGTGAGCATTGCGACCGAAGCGCCGATGATGCCGGTGGACGCGGCCAGGATCGTGCCCATCATCGTCACCGCGATCGCCAGTCCGCCGGGCACACGCCGCATCAGGATCTGCAAGCCGTCGAGAAGATCCTCGGCGATCCCGCTTTTTTCCAGAAGCGTTCCCATCAGGACGAACATCGGCACGGCAACCATCACCGGATTGGCGACGATGCCGCTGAAGATGCGGTTGACCACCAGGGGCAGATGCGCGAGGTGGATTTCGCCGAGCGCCAGGCCGAGAAGCGCGAAGAACAGCGACACGCCGCCGAGCACCACCGCGACGGGCAGTCCGGAAAAAATGAAAAGGACCAGCGTGACAAACATGAGCGCCGGCAAAAGGTCCACGAGCATTTTCGCAGGTTCCTTGTAATCAAGGGCAAGAAGAGGCGACGGCCAGGCGTTCAGGCATCACCGGCAAAGGGCCAGGCGGCGCCGTCCCTGCGTCCGAGATAGGCAACACATCGCAGCAGGACCGATACGGCGGACAGGATCACCAGCGAAAAGCCGATGAAGAGAAACGACTTGATGATCCAGCGATTGGGAAGGCCGGCGCCGCCGACAGACCCTTCGCCGGAGACGAAGGCCCGCATCGCGTAATCGATGGAAAACCACGCGAGCGCCGACACATAGGGGATCAGGAACGCGACAATGCCGAAGGTCTCGAGCCAGATTTTCGTCCGGTCCGGGAAGTTCTCGCGAAACAGGTCGACGCGCACATGGGCATCGCGGAGATAGGCCGCGCCGAACCCAAGCATCATCGCCGCGCCGTGCAGATGCCATTGCAGGTCCTGCAGGCGAATGGAGCCGGTGTTGTAGAACTTGCGCCCGACCACGTCGTAGCCGATGACGAGCGCGAGCAGCAGAAGCAGCCAGCCGCCGAACGCGTGCCCCGCACGCGGCAGCGCGGCAAAGAGCCGTGCCAGAGAGGTCATGTAACCGCACTTTCCAAGCTGAGGAGCCGAGGGCGCGCCGGGCGACCGCTCAAGACGGGAGCGTCACCCGCAACCGCGCCCGGAGACCGAACGCCGCCCGGCCCTGTCGGGCCGGCACGGGCCGGCCGGCGACAGCGCCGCATCGGACCGGGTCGGTCCGATGCGGCGCAAGCGTCAGCGCATGTAGCCGAGCGTCCGCCACTGTTCATGCGCGGAGCGGAAGTCGGAATAGGACTTCCAGACCTTGGCGAAATCCGCGTCGGCGGAGAGTTCCTCGACCACCTCGCCCCAGGCCGCTTCCATCGCCTCAAGCACCTCCGGCGACCACTTGTGCAGGGTCACACCCGCTTCTGTGAGCTCCTGAAGCGCCTCGAACTGGATGGCCTCGCCCCAGGCGATGGACTCCGTCACCGCCGACCGGCAGACCTCGTTGACCGCCATCTTGTTGCGCTCGCTCAGACTATCCCAGACGTCGCGGTTGATCAGCAGCGAGAACAGCGACGTCTGCTGGTGCCAGCCCGGGAAGTAATAGTGCTTGGCATAGGCCTGCATGCCGAGCTTCAGATCGAGCGCCGGCATGGAAATCTCCGCAGCGTCGATCGTGCCGAGCTCGAGCGCGGGCACCGTGTCGCCGACGGGAAGCGTCTGCGCCGAAACGCCGAGCTTTTCCATCACGCGGGCGCCAAGCCCGAAGAAGCGCATCTTCTTGCCCTTCAGCTCCTCGACCGAGTTGATCGGCTCTCGAAACCAGCCGGAGGCTTCCGGCGGCAGGGTCGAGCACAGCACGCTCTTGATGCCGTGCTTGGCGGTGATCTCCTCCCAGATTTCCTGACCGCCGCCGTGGTAGTACCAGGCCAGGTATTCCGGCGCTTCCGGACCGAAGGGAACAGAGGTGAACATGGCGGCGGAGGGAATGATCCCTTGCGCGAAGCCGGGCGAATACCAGGCCGCATCGACCGCGCCGGTCGACACCGCGTCCCAGGCTTCGGGAGCCGGAACAAGCGCGCCCGGCTCGTTGAAGACGAGGTTCAGGTCGCCGTCGGTCAGCACCGAGATCCGCCGGCCGATGTCCTTGCCGATGTCGCCGATGATCGGGAAGGATCCCGGATAGACGCTCGTCATCTCCAGATCCCGGGCGGACGACGCCGTGGTGGCCCACAACAGGGCAGCCGCCGCAGTGGCGAGGGTCAGCGTTGCTTTTGTCGACTTCATGTCTTTCCTCCCTTGAAAACACGTCAGGATCTGTCGGTGGCATCCACCCCGGCCGACAGATATCCGCCATCCACCACCAGCACTTCGCCGGTGACGTAGCTTGCAGACGGTGAAACCAGAAAGCCGATTGCCTCGGCCAGTTCTTCCGGCTCCGCGTAGCGGCGGAGCGGAATGCGCGCGGTCCAGCGGGCCGCAAACTCCGTGGTGTGAAGGCCCGCGACCATCGGCGTGCGCACAGGTCCGGGCGACACCGCATTGACCCTTATGCCGAGGGCGGCGAATTCGGTCGCCAGCACCTTTGTCAGGGCGATCACGGCCCCCTTCGACGCGCCATAGGCCGCGCGCCCGGTGTTGCCGATCATGCCGGAGACCGAGGCCAGGTTGACGATGGCGGCCTCCGGCGCACGCCAGGCGGCGGCGAACGCCTGGCAGGGAACGAAGCTTCCAACGACATTGACGTCGAGGATCTCGCGGAAGGTCTGGGCGCTCGTATCCAGCGAATGGAGGTTGCGGGCGATGCCGGCCGAATTGACCAGCCCCGACAGGGGGCGGTCGAAGTGATCGCAAATGCGCGAGAGCGCCGCGCGGATCGCCGCCTCGTCGCAGACATCGGCGGCGAGCCCGAGAACCCGCGACTGCGCATCCGAAAGGGCCTTGCGCGCGGCCGCAACCCGGTCCCCGTCGAGATCGATCAGGGCAACACTGGCACCGGCCTCCAGCAGCCAGGCCGCCGTCGCACGGCCGATGCCCGATGCACCTCCCGTGACCACATAGGTGCGATCGGCAAGCGGGAGGACCGCGCTCATCTGCCCGAAACTCCCTGCTCGACCCCGGCGTCGCTCACGAGCCATTCCTCAAGCACGATCTCGAAGGTCACGCAGACCGGATTCTGACCGCGCAGGAAACGCCCTCCGCAGATCCGGCCGCTCGGCTCGGCCAGTACCCCCGTCACGCTGGCAACCGGGTTGCCATCCGCATCGGAGCGCACCTCGCCGGACAGTCCGACAACCTCGACCGCCGGACCGCGCAGCACCTGGACCGTCTCGTCGGAGAGGCTGACGCAGGCGTCGTTGAGACTGCCGAGGCTGCCGCGAATGAAACAGCGGCCGATCCCCTCGCGCAGACAGATCTTTTCGATGCCGTGAACGAGATCCTCGTTCGGCCGCACGCGCGCATAGACGATCCGCCCGGTGGTTCCCGTTTCGATTTCTGATCCATCGCTCATGCGTGCGCCTCCACGTATCCGACGGGGGAAAAGATCGCGTGGTTGGTTTCCGGGTCCTCCACCTGACGGATCTTCAGCCGGCCAAGCACGTTGACGCGCACGACAAGGCCCTCGCCGCCGATCCGCGTCGCATGGGTATCCAGATGGCCGCCGGCGACATGCCCGCGTTCGGGATCGACGAACCAGGCGTGGCAATGCACCATCGGCTCGCCGGACAGCGCGAGCCCAAGCGTCGCCGAGCCGCCGAGGACCCGGACCGCCCCCGCATCGCGCATCGGCGTATAGGTGGCGACCGTGCGCCCGCTCGCATCCCGTGCGGCAAGGCAATAGACGCAAGGGCCGAAGGCCCCGCCGATCAGCGTGACGGCAGCCGCGCGGGCCTCCCCCTTGCACATCCGGCGAACCGCCGCGTCCAGGGCGTCGACCAGGCTTTGCCCGGCCTCAAGGCGCACGCGGGCCGTCCGGGACGCGCCATCGGACAGAATGGAAAACCGCTCGTGCGCCACAGGTCCTGGATGGCGCAACAGGCGGGACGACAGCCTTGCCGTCTGCCCCCGGCTCATTGCGCGGCCTCCAGCGACGATCCGCCGTCCGCCATCCGCCTTTGCAGCGCGTCGCGCACGAGCGCCTTGGTGACCTTACCGTATCCCGACTTCGGCAGCGCATCGAAGACCTCGAACCGTTTCGGGATCTTGTAGCCGGCAAGCCGCTCGGCCAGCGTCGCCTTCAGGGCCGGGACGTCCAGCACGGCCCCTGGTTCCAGGACCAGCGCGGCGACGCCGATCTCGCCCCATTTCTCGTCGTCCATCCCGACGACACAGGCCTCGACCACCGACGGGCAGGCGACCAGCTTTTCCTCGATCTCGAGCGGATAGATGTTCGACCCGCCGGAGATGAACATGTCCGAGGCGCGGCCGGTGATGTAGAGAAAGCCGGCATCGTCGAAATGCCCGATGTCGCCGGTGCGGAACCATCCGTTGCGAAAGGCCGCCTCATTCGCCGCGTCATTGCGGTAGTAGCCGTTGAACACGGCCGGCCCGATCACGCAGATCTCGCCGTTTTCATAGGCGGGCAGCGCGCGCCCGCTGTCGTCCTGGATTTCGATCTGGATCCCCGTGCGGGCCACCCCGCAGGTGCCGATGCGCACGCCCGGGCCGTCTGCGATTTCGTGCAGATGCGGCGGCAGGGCGGTGATGTTGCCCGTCACCTCTCCAAGGCCGAAATACTGCACCAGACAGGGACCGAGCTTTTCGAGCGCGGCTTTTTGATGCTCGCGCAACATGGGCGCGCCGGCATAGATCACATAGCGCAGCGACGTGTGATCGTGGGCGTCGACGGCGGGATCCGACACCAGAGCGCTCAGGATGCTCGGAACGGTGAAGATGTTGGTCACGCGATGCGTCTCGATCAGGCGAAACACTTCCCCCGCATCGAGGCTGCGCGCCTCGGTCAGAACGCTCGGCACCGCGCGCGCCACCTGGATCAGCTGGTGGATCCCCGCACCGTGGGACAGGGGCGCGACGACGAGTGAGACGTCGTTTTCCGTCATGCCGGGCATGAGGTCGGCAAGGTGGTTGTTGATGACGAAGGCCATCTGCCCGTGGCTGAGCACGGCGGCCTTGGGCTTGCCCGTGCTGCCCGAGGTGAAGAAGAACCAGCAGGGGTCGTCCCTTTCAACCGGTGCGGCCCTGAACTCCGTGCCGAGACCGGCCGTGACGAGGTCGGCATAGCGGTGCTCGCCGTCGCGTGGCCTGTCGAAACAGACAAGGATCTGCGCGCCCGCGGATCTGGCAGCATCCGCCTGTGCGGCGAACTCCGCGTCATAGATGATCGCCCGTGCGCCCGAGGCTTCGGCGATATGCGCCACATCCGCCGGCAGGATGCGGAAATTCGTCGGCACCCAGACGGCGCCGAGCTTGAACACCGCAAACATCGTTTCGAACATCTCGAGCGAATTGCGCGCGTGGATGATCACCTTGTCGCCCGGACCGATGCCAAGCGCTGCCAGCGAGGATGCAAAGCCGTCGACACGGGCGATCATCTCTGCCCAGCTCCAGCTCCGCTCCCCCTGGATCACCGCCGGCCGGTCCGGGAAGCGGCGGGCCGCCTCGCTCAGCAAGTCGCCAAGGTTCATCACACGATTGGAGATGCGCTCCCGACCCGATCCGCTCATTTCAGCCGCTCCAGCACGGACACATAGTTGGCGACGGCCGCACCTCCCATGTTGAACACCCCGGCAAGGCGGGCGTCGTCCAGCTGCATGTCGCCGGCGACCCCGGCCAGCTGCATTGCCGCCATCACATGCTGGGACACGCCGGTCGCGCCGATCGGGTGGCCCTTGGATTTCAATCCGCCCGAGGGATTGACCGGCAACCGTCCTGTGCGTGTCGAAACGCCCTCGTCGATCACGCGATGCCCCTGCCCGGCCGCCGCCAGCCCCATCGCCTCGTATTCCATCAGCTCGGCGATGGTGAAACAGTCATGCGTTTCCACGAAGGACAGATCGTCGATGGAGATGCCGGCCGTTTCATAGGCCTTCGTCCAGGCCTGCGCCGCCCCTTGAAAGGAGGTGCGCGAGCGCCGGCTGAGCGGCAGGAAATCATTGACGTGCTCGGCCGCGCGGAAATAGATCGCGCGCGGCGCGGAGGCGAGAGCCACATCCAGGTCACACAGCACCACGGCCGCAGCGCCATCGGATATCAGCGAGCAATCGGTCCGCCGCAGCGGTCCGGCAACGACCGGGTTCTTCTCCGAAACCGTGTTGCAAAACTCGAAGCCGAAATCCTTGCGCATATGCGCATAAGGATTGCGGACGCCGTTCTCGTGGTTCTTCGCGGAGATGCGGGCGAGACTTTCGCGGCAGTCGCCGTATTCCTGGAAATAGGCCTGTGCGATGTTTCCGAACACGCCCGCGAATCCGCCGTCGATGCCGGCTTCTTCCCGGCGATAGGACGCTCCCAGAAGAATGTCGCCAACCTCAGGGGTCGGCGTCGCGGTCATCTTTTCAACGCCGACGACAAGCACCCGACGTGCGCGGCCGCTCTCGATCTGTCGCAGCCCGGCGTGAAGGGCAGCCGACCCTGTCGCGCAGGCGTTTTCCACCCGCGTCGCTGGCGTGAACCGCAATGCCGGCTCTGCGAGCGCCACGAGAGAGGCCTGAAAGTCCTGTTTCGAGAAGCCGTTGTTGAATGCCCCGACGAATATCGCGTCGATCTCGGAAGCGTCCGTCTGGGCATGCACCAAACAATCCTTGACGACTTCCGCAATCAAAGCCTCTGCTGAATCAGCATCCGACTTGCCGAACACTGTATGCGCCCAGCCGGTGATACACGAACCCATCCGATCCCCTCCCAAGGACACAAGTCACTCGCTCGTTGATCGAAATATATCGGCAGCCAATTAGCTGTTCTTGCCTTTTTGAGCCGCATGTATACGCTTACGCGCATATTTCTCGCGCATTGGTATGGATATGGAGTTTTTACATGCAACCGCTTGATGAGACCGACCTGAAGATTCTCCGCGTGCTGCAGCTGGACGGCTCACTCTCCGTCTCGGAGGTCGCCGACCGCGTCGGCCTGTCCCAGTCCCCCTGCTCGCGCCGCATCAACCGAATGCAGGAGGACGGCGTCATCACGGGCCGTTCGGTGCTGCTCGACCGCCGCAAGCTCGGTTTCGACGCAACCATCCTCGTGCGGATCAAACTCTCCGGCCACGGGCGCCAGTCGATTTCCGTCTTCCAGGAAGCGGCGATGCGGATCCCGGAGGTTCAGGTCGTCCAGCTGATGCTCGGGGAATTCGACTTCAACCTGCGCGTGGTCGTCCGCGACATGGATCATTTCCAGACGCTGCTACGCGACAAGCTGGTGATGCTTCCGGGCCTTCACGAAATCCAGAGCACGGTGATCCTCGAAGAAATGAAGTATACTGCACATCTTCCAATCTGACTTATAGAATCATTACGCTTCACAAAGACCGGCGCAGAGATTGAATGACGTGCCCGGTATCGACAAATCTGAATATAGACATTGAGAATATCCAGCGTTCCGATAGCCTTCGGATCACAAGACTGCAAAGGAACATGATTTCGATTGCGTCTTTTTCAGAACTTTAAGGCCTCGTGGCGGAATGGCTACGCAAGGGATTGCAACTCCCTTTATCCTGGTTCGACTCCAGGCGAGGCCTCCATTCCCTCCGGCGTCCTCACCGGCTGCCATCAGGGCGATCGGGCCGGACGCAGCCCTCGCTTTGCCGGTCACGGATGGGCGGGCTCAAGGTCCGTTGCGGCTTTCAGCGCCTGACGGTCAACCTTGCCGGTCGAGGTCTTCGGCAGTTCTGTGACAATCTCGAGGGTCTCCGGTGCCATATAGGCGGGTAGGCTCTCCGAAAGGTGGCGCTTGAGCACGCGCAGGCTCAGCTCCGCGCCCTCCGTCGTCTCGACGACGGCGGCAAGATAGCGCGTTGCGTCGTCAGCGATCCTGTCGACCACCGCGACGGCCGCGACCTCCGGGTGTTTCAGCACCGCCTCCTCGACCTCGCGCAGATTGACGCGATAGCCACGGATCTTCACCTGCGCGTCCCGGCGTCCGACATAGGCAAGAACCCCGCCCCGGCGGATCTCGACCAGATCGCCGCTGCGGTAAAGACGGTCTTCAAAATCGTCGTGCACCGGGTTCTGGACGAATTTTTCCGCGGTCATTTTCGGATCGCCCCAGTAGCCCTTGGCGACGGTGGGGCCGCGCGCGCACAATTCGCCGATGCTGCCGGTTTCCGTCAGGGGCCGGTCGTTGTCGTCCAGAACGACAACCTCCATGTGCCCGCAGGGTTTTCCGATCGGCAATGGCGCGTCGTCGGGAAGATGCTCGATCGCATGGCAGGTCACATCGTTGATCTCGGTGGCGCCGTAGATGTTGAAGTAGCGGGCACCGGGCAGTTTCTTCATCAGGCCGCGCAGGGCCTGCGGCGGATAGGGCTCGCCGGCGAAGAACACGACCCGAAGCGCGCCAAGGTCCGTCTGCCGCTCCTTGATGTGCTTTTCCACGATCATCAGCACGGACGGCACCGACTGCCAGATCGTGATCCGGTTGTCGGCGATGAACTTCACCAGATCCACACCGAGAAAGCCGATCCCCTGCGGCACCAGGCACACGGTGGCGCCGCGCGCGAGCGTGACATAGAGATCGAAGAGCGAGAGGTCGAAATGAAACGGCGCATGTGAGGACACCCGGTCGGCCGGGCCGACATCGAACTGCCGGGCCGCCCATTCCACGAAGGCGACGATATTTCGGTGGGTGAGCATCACGCCCTTGGGACGTCCGGTCGAGCCCGACGTGTAGAGGATATAGGCGAGGTCCCCTTCAAGGGCGTGGCGCGGCGGCGCCGCGCCCGAGGCCTGGGCGAGCTGTGCGGCGGACACGATGCGCAAGCTCGCATCGGCCAGGTCCAGCGGCCTGTCGCCAACCACCACGACCGTATCCAGCTCGCCGCCGTCCGCGAGAAGGGCTTCCAGCCGGCCCTGCTTGTTGCCGCTCGTGATCAGCACGCGAACACCGCAATCGGCGACGATAAAGGCCATCCGCGCCACCGGGCCGGTCGGATCGAGCGGCACGCAGACGGCATCGGCCTTCATGATGCCGATCAGGCTGGCGAGCGAGGCAATCGACTTGTCGAGATAGACCCCGACCCGGTCGCCCCGCTTCACACCGCAGGCCTTCAGCGTGTTGGCGATCCGGTTGCTCTCTGCCATCAGTTCGCCATGCGTCATCGACGCCGCGCCGCAGATCACCGCAATCGCACTGGTGCGCAGGGCATGAGCCTCTTCCAGAAGCCGGGGAACGGTGGTCGGCATGGTGTCCTCCTGCGGTGCGGTCGGTCCGGTCTGTCCTGCGTCTCAAAGAGCCGGCTGGCGCATCAGATAGGCGAAATACTCGTAGCGCTCGCCGAGGAACCGCTCGGCCTTCGCCCACATCTCCTCCTCGGTGATCGCATGGGGGTATTTCTCCCCCACCCGAGAGCGGGCGAAGAGCGGCCGGAGCGTGGTCATCGCCAGGATGTAGAAGAGGTCGTGATCCATCTTGTAGCTCTTGCGCCGGTCGCCATCCCAGTCGTTGCGGATCGCTTCGCGGTGCTTCTTCAAGAGGAACAGATGCGGGATGAAATAGCCCCAGAGCCGGCGTGACAGCGGGCGGATCTCCTCTTCGGGAATATCGGGGAAATAGCCGCTGATCTTCGCCGTGATCGGATCGAACTCCATCAGGTTTTCCAGCGTGTATTTGTCGAGCGCGGTCGGATAGCCGATCTTGCCGACCATGCGGTAGATCGCGCTGACGAGATCGCGCCAGGCCTGCATCGCCTTGGCCGGTCCCGGCAGGTGGTTGATGTCCTGCACGCTGTCGAGATCGATCAGGAAGAGCTGCTTGCTCTCCACCGAATAGACGAAGTTCCCCCAGTCGCCGGAGTAGCGGTACATCTCCGTCAGCGAGAAATCGTGCAGCAGCTTTCCGGCCTCGCGGGCGAGCGCTTGGATCACCTTCAGCCGCACGCGCTCGTCGTCCGGATCGCCCTCGATGCCGAGGCTTTCGCGGATGCCGTCATAGTGGACGTCAAAGGCGGGATCGGTCCCCCGCGTCAGCCCAGCGCCGAACAGGATCTCCGAGATCCGGTAGGAGGCGGAGCCCGGCGACAGCGTGATCACCGCGCCCATCGGCTGGCCCTGAAACCGCAGGGTCTCGTCGTATTCGATCACCGCCAGCGGCGCGATGCTCGGCACGCCTTGCTCGATCAGTCGTTGCGACGACCAGAACTCGCGATGCGCGCGTTCGTGCACGATGCCGCCGATCGGGCTCGGCGAGGAATAGGCGTATTTGTACTCGCCCTCGTTGGAAATGCCGAAATGCGGATAGGTGACCAGATATTCCAGCAGGTCGGTGAGCGGCGGGACGGGATCGTTGCTCGCGTCGTCATGCAGCTTGTTGGAATATTCCGCATCGCCCGGCAGGATCGGGTTCCACAGGCCGACGCCCTTGAGCTTTGCGGCATGGAAGGTGACCGAGGGATCGCTCTTCAGCGCCACCGGCTCGTGCAACTGCTCCCAGGCGCCGCGCCCGCGGCGGGTGAAGGTCGGCACGTGGCCGTTCCAGCTGGCGATATCGAGAAGCCGGCGCTTTTCGGCGTCGGAAATATCGAGCCCGTCGAAGCTGTGGGTCACGGTGTAGTTGAGCTTGTGATGCATGTTCATGGCAATACGTCCCGAAAAAGCGGTCGGCGATTGGGGTCAGGCGTAGGTGCGGCTGCCGAAGATCGCCGAGCCGACGCGCACGCTGCTGGCGCCGTGGCGAATGGCGGTCTCATAGTCACCCGACATCCCCATCGAGCGGCGCTTGAGACCGGTTTCGTCCGCGAGCCTGGCGAGCAGGTCGAAATGCGGCGCCGGGTCCTCGCCGGCGGGCGGAATGCACATCAGCCCCTCGATCGCGAGGCCGTGCACGTCCTGGCAGCGCCTGACGAAGGCGACCGTCTCGTCCGGGTCGATGCCGGCCTTTTGCGGCTCGCGTCCCGTGTTCACCTGCACATAAAGGCGCGGCGCGCGGCCCTGCTTGCGGATCTCGCGGGAAAGTTCCGCGGCAAGCTTCTCCCGGTCGAGCGTCTCGATGACGTCGAAGAGCGCGACCGCATCGCGGACCTTGTTGGTTTGCAGCGGCCCGAGCAGGCGAAGCTCAAGATCGGGGAACTCCTGCTTCAGCCCCGGCCATTTGTCGCGCGCCTCCTGGACCTTGTTCTCGCCGAAGACGCGCGCGCCCGCCTCGATCACCGGGCGGATCTCGTCCGCGCTCCAGGTCTTGCTCACCGCGACCAGCGTGACCGGGTCGCCCGTGCCGCCGCGGGACTTTTCGGCGGCGGCGATTTTCGCCTGCACCGCAGTCAGTCGTTCAACCGATTGGTTCATGATCCTCATCCATCCATTCTTCGATTCCTCCGCCCCTCGAGCCAGACGGCGACGGGCGGAGCGTCTAGCCGGCCACCCCGAACAGCCTCGGGACGGCGAGCGTGATTGCCGGAAAGGTCGCCGCCAGAACGACGATCACGATATGCGCGCAGATGAAGGGCACGGCCTCCCGCACCGCGCCCTCGTATGGCGCGTTGGCGATGCGCGCCGCCGTCATCAGCGTGAGGCCGACCGGCGGGGTGATGTTGCCGAGGTTCAGGGCAAGCAGCATCACCATGCCGGCGTGCAGCGGATCGAAGCCGAGCTCCACCAGGGCGGGCGCGAGAACGGGCACCGCGATGATGATCGCCGGCAGCACGTCGATGAACATGCCAATGACGATCAGCAGCGCCGCCACCGCCAGGATCTGGACATGCGGACTGTCGCTCATCGTCGAGATGGTCTCGGCCGCGTGGCGGGCGATGCCGGAGCGCGTCACGTACCATCCGAGCACGTTCGACGCGCCGAGCAGCAGGAACACCACGCCGCTGAAACTCACCGTGGAGACCAGCGCCTCCCAGAGGTCGCGGCGCGACAGGCGGCGGTAGGCGACGCCGCCGAGCACGAGCGCATAGATACAGGCGATCACCGAGGCTTCGGTCACCGTCGTCAGGCCGCTGAGAACGCCGACGATGATCACCAGCGGAATGCCCATCGCGGCAAGCGCGCCGAGCCCCGTGCGCAAGATCACCTGGAAGCGGACCGGCCCATGGGCGCGGTATCCGCGCCGCCAGGACACGACACCGCTGACGGCGAGCATTCCGACCCCCATCAGGACCCCGGGAAGGATGCCGGCGGCGAAAAGCCCGAGGATGGAAATGTCCCTCAGGGTCGCGGCATAGGCGATCATGATGATGCTCGGCGGGATGATCGGGCCGACCATCGCCGAACAGGCCGTCACCGCCGCGCAATAGGAGGCGCTGTAGCCCTCGCGTCGCATCGCGGGGATCAGCGTGCGCCCGATCGCCGCCGTCTCCGTGACCGCCGCGCCGGTCAGCCCGGCGAACATCAGGCAGGTGGTGACATTGACGTGCGACAGGGCGCCGGGCACCCGCCCGAACAGGCTGCTTGCAAAGGCGATCAGCCGGTCCGTCAGGCCGGCGCGGTTCATGATCTCGGCGGTTATGATGAAATAGGGAACGGCGATCAAAACGTAGCCGGACACGCCCGAATAGAAGCGGTCCGGCAGAATGCTCAAAAAATCCAGACCGCCGATGGAGACCGCTCCGGCAAGGCCGGCGGCGGTCAGGACAAGGCCGAGCGGCAGGCCGATGACCATCAGGAAGACAAAGACGAAAGTGGCGCTCATCGTGTCGTCTCCAGTGGCCGGCTGGCCGGTGCGGACGCCTGCCCGGCCTCCGCCTTCGGCGCGGCATAGCCCCCCGGGGTCCAAACCATGCCGCCGTCGGTTGCCGCCGCGAGCTCGCCGTCGAGCGCCAGGTCCGCGTCGCGCTCCTCCAGCAGCGCCACGCCGTCGACGAGATGCAGGCAGAGCACGACGCCGGCGACCGGAACGGCAGCCGCGGTCCATCGATGCGAGACCTGGATCGTATCGGAGACGATGAAGAGATGCGTCGCGCCGAGGAAGAACTCGGCTCCATACCAGACCAGCGCCACCGCGAAGATCGCCACGGCCGCCAGATTGACCGCCTGCGCGATCCGGCGCCCCCAGCCGGGCAAGGCCCGCGCGGCGGCCATGATCGCGATATGCTCGCCGTATTTGAAGGCGACGGTGATGCTGAGCATGCCGAACCAGGGAAGGAACAGGCGCAGGATGGAGGGGCGCGTGTTGGCGTAGAGCCACGCAAGAATGCCCTCATCGAACATCTCGCGCCGGCCGGCGGCCGAGAGCGCGGAGGCCAGAAGCTCCAGCGCCACGCCGAGGGCGGAGACGAACAGCATCGCAACCAGCAACACCGCGCACACGGCAATTGTCGCCTTGTTCGCGACATCGCTTATCCGGTGGAGACGGCGTCTCAGGGTCATTGCGAAAGGGTCCTTGATCGTGCACCGGATGGCGGTTTCGCAGACAGTTGCGCGACGCAAGCGCCAGAACGGGCCTCAGAACCGCGCTTCAGAACCGGGCGCCGGCAGTCCCCGCTTCTCAGGGACGCGCGGAGTCTCCCCGCGCTCCCGCTCGTCACGCGACGAGCGGGACGTGTCGCTGCGGACCGGCGTCAGTCCAGATACCGCTTAAGATTTGCCTGTCGCTGGCTTTGATGAATGCGATCGATCTCGGCGCGCATCTCATCGAACAGCTTCGCCTTCGGGCCGAACTCCTCCACGAGCCAGTCGCGGTAGATCGGTTGCGCGATGTCGCGCATCCGCGTCTTCTCCGCGTCGGAAAGCACGTGGCATTCCTTGAACTTCTCGCAGGAGTTCACCCAGCCGACCACGGTGATCTGCGTGGCGATGCCATGGGCCATCGCCACAGCCTCGCGGGCGGAGGCGACGATGATTTCCTGATAGTCGCGCGGCAACTCCTTGAACCAGGCCTCGCTGACGCTCCAGGTGATCGTGTTGTACACGTGCCCGCTCCAGGTCGTGTAGTCGGTCACGTCATAGAGCTTGAAGATGTCGTTGACGCCCGGCGCATGGAAATGCCCGTCGACGAGACCCGTTGCCAGCCCGGTCTGCAACTCGCCCCAGGGCAAGGGCGTGGGCGAGGCGCCGAGCGCCCGCATGATCGTCATATGGGCCTGGTTTTCCTCGACGCGAATGCGCATCCCCTTGAGGTCCTCGACCGTCTTGATCAGCCGCTTGTTGTTGGCGAAGGCAACGAAGCCGCCGCCGTCGTCGAGCGTGCCGAGATAGCGCAGCCCGCTTTCGGCGACCATCGGCTTCATGAATTCCGCAAACCAAGCGGAATCGAAGAAGGCCCAGGCCGTGCGGTAGTCGGGAAACAGAAACGGCGCCGTGATCATTTCGTAATTGCGGTAGAAGGACGCCTGCGTTCCCGATCCCAGCATCACCGACTGAATGGTCTTTCCCGCACGCGCCTGCTGGGCGGCCTCGACCTCGCCACCGAGCGCGCCATTGCCGAAGACCTCGACCTGGACCGCGCCCCCGGTTGCGGTTTTGACCAGTTGCTCGAAGTGCTTCAGCGCAGGCGCTGTCTCATTGTTGGTGAGATCGTCGGGATAGAGGTGGGCGATGGTCATCGTGTAGTCCGCCGCCTGCGCCGCGGAGGTAACGCCGAACAGCGCCATCAGCAGCCCGGCCAGCCACCCGCCGCGGGAATGCGGCCTGGCCGACGTCCCGGGTTCCGGACCGCCGCGACCGTTGTGGATCGAGCTCTCGAACAGGTTGCAGGCCCGACCGGTCTCGCCGCTCGAGGGGCAAGACATTCGCACGGCGTCGATCATTGACCCCTCCAGGTTCAGAAGACCAGCTGCAGTTTCAGCCTCTTCAAAACCTATTCAGCAACCAGTGGTCGGTCTAATTCTATTTTTCTATTTCTGGTAACACTTCAGACTTGCCTGCAGGCCGGCGTCTGTCCCTCAGCAAACGGGTCTCAAATCACACAGGGCGCACGACGACCGGGACCGTTTCCGATCCCGGCCGTCGTGCCCGCCATGGGGCATCGCTTGCCGCGTCAACCGCTGACGGCACCTTTGCTGGCCGAGGTTGCGAGTTGCGAGTATTTGCTCAGCACGCCCGACTTGTAGCGGGCCTCGGGCTGGCGCCAGGCGGCCGCCCGCTTGTCGAGCTCCGCCTGATCAACGTTCAGCTGCAGGAGCTGCGACGGTGCGTCGATGGTGATGCTGTCGCCCTCTTGAACAAGGGCGATCGGGCCGCCGTCGAAGGCCTCGGGCGTGACGTGACCAACGAGCATGCCCCAGGAGCCGCCGGAGAACCGGCCGTCGGTGATCAGCCCCACCTTGTCGCCCAGACCGCGCCCGATGATCGCCGAGGTCGGCGCCAGCATCTCGGGCATTCCCGGGCCGCCTCTTGGTCCGAGATACCGCAGGACCAGCACGTCGCCGGGCCGGATCCGGTCCGACTGGATGGCGTCCATGGCCGACTGCTCGTCGTCGAAGACCCGCGCCGGACCGGTGATCGAGGTGGACTTGAGGCCTGTGATCTTGGCCACTGACCCTTCCGGCGCGAGGTTGCCGCGCAGGATCGCGAGATGGCCTTCCGGATAGAGCGCCTTGTCGATCGGGCGGATGACATCCTGGTCCGCCGGCGGCGCATCCGGCACGCTCTCCAGTTCCTCCGCCAGCGTCCGGCCGGTGATCGTCATGCAATCGCCATGCAGCAGGCCCGCATTCAGAAGGATCTTGAGCACCTGCGGGACCCCGCCCGCCTTGTGCAGATCGACCGCCATGTATTTGCCCGAGGGCTTGAGGTCGCAAATGACCGGCACCTTGCGGCGCACCCGCTCGAAATCGTCGAGGGTCCACTCGACCTCGGCGGCATGGCAGATCGCGAGATAATGCAGGACGGCATTGGTGGAGCCGCCGGTCGCCATCACCAGCGCGATGGCGTTCTCGACGCTCTTGCGCGTGACGATGTCGCGCGGCTTCAGGCCCTTCTTGACCGCCTCGACCAGCACCCGCGCCGACTGGGCCGTGGAGTCCCTCTTCTCCTCATCGATGTTCGCCATCGTCGAGGAATAGAACAACGCCATGCCGAGCGCCTCGAAGGACGAGCTCATGGTGTTGGCCGTATACATGCCGCCGCAGGCGCCGGTGGTCGGGCACGCATTGCGCTCGATGCCCTCGAAATCCTCCTGGCTCATGCGCCCGGCCTTGATCGCGCCCACCGCCTCGAAGGCCGAAATGACTGAGAGGTCCTCGCCCTTCCATTTGCCCGGCTTGATCGTGCCGCCATAGACGTAGATCGCCGGCACATTCGCCCGCACGATCCCGATCATTCCGCCCGGCTTGTTCTTGTCGCAGCCGCCGAGCACCAGGACACCGTCCATCCACTGCCCCTGCACCGTCGTCTCGACGCAGTCGGCGATGACCTCGCGGGAAATCAGGGAGTATTTCATCCCTTCCGTGCCCATTGCCATTCCGTCGGAAATCGTCGGAACGCCGAAGATCTGCGGGTTTGCACCGGCTTCCTTGATCGCCGCGACGGCAATGTCGGCAAGCGGCTGAATGCCCGCATTGCACGGCGTGATGGTCGAATGACCATTGGCAACGCCGATCATGGGATTGTCGAAATCTTCCTTCGTATAGCCGAGGCCGTAAAACATGGCCCTGTTCGGCGAACGCTCGATCCCTTGCGAAATCGTCTTCGAACGCTCGTTGTATGGCACCCGATATCCTCCTTGCGGGACTGTTTCGTTGTCGTCATCCGCCGACCGCACGCCTACGGGCTTCCCCGATTTCGGCCGTCGCCGGGCGACACCCCCCTTTCCGGTCGAGCCCCGACCGCGCGGCGCGAAACCGCCGGCGCACGCCCGCGACCCCTGGCGGAGGACCGAGCGCCCACCCGGCACGCGGTCCGCCGCTCTCCAGCGCAGCTCCGTCAGGTCCACCAGCTGTGTCAGGGGTGTACCGTCCCTGCCGCTTTCCCGCTTCGTCCCGTGGAAGCATTTGAGAAATAGACAGATTTCAGGAAACTACCGCGCCCCTCCATATTTCAGAAATATATTTGTCTTTATCCATTAGGTCGAAAATTATATCAAACAAGCGCCGGACGACAGCCGTGTCGCCCGGCTGGAGCCTATCCCCCGTGGCCGTTGAGAACCACGCCGGGGGAGCCGCCAACGGGCGGACTTGGGGCGCAAGCACCCACGGGGTCGCCCGGATCTCCAGCCGGGGCCGCCGCCTGCTCGCCGATGGCCTGAGAAATCTCGACAAGCCGGGTCACGGTCGGCGAGGGATCGTCGCGCCGCCACACCAGCCCGGTCTCGATCATCGGCGGCTCGCCGTCGAGATCGACATAGACCACGCCCTGCCGGCCGAGCCGCTTCAGGGAGCCCGGCACCAGCGCGATGCCCATCCCGGCGGACACCAGGCTGATGATCGTCTGCATCTGGATGGCCTCCTGCCCGATGGTCGGCTGGATCCCGTTGGTGACGAAATAGGTGGTGATGATGTCGTGGAAGGCCGGCGCGCTTCGTCGCGGGAACAGCACGAGAGGCGCCTCCGCGACATCCTGCAGGCGCAGCCGTCCCTGCGCCAGCTCGATGCGTCCGCGACGCACCCACTCCTCCGGCACGGCCGCGACCAGCGGCTCGCGCAGCAACGGCAGATAGGCAAGCGAGGCATGCAGCGTCGCGTGCAACGGGATGATCAACCCGGCGTTGATCTCGCCCTGGAGCAGCGCTTCGACCTGAAGGTCGCTCGTCATTTCCTTCAGGGAGACCTTCACGTCGGGATAGGTCGCCCCGTAGTGACTGATCAGATCCGGCAGGAGGTTGTAATCCGCCGTCGTCACGAAGCCGAGCTTCAGGCTTCCGATCTCGCCGCGCGACAGCTGTCTGGCGAGCCCGGGCAGCGCCTCGACATCCTCCAGCAGCTTGGTCACATGCGACAGGAGGTGCTCCCCGACAGGCGTCAGGGCGACATTGCGTTTCGTTCGCTTGAACAGCGTGACCGAGAGTTCCTCCTCCAGCGCAAGGATGGCCTGACTCAACGGCGGCTGCGTCATGCAGAGCCGCTCCGCTGCGCGGCCAAAATGCAATTCCTCCGCAACCGTCACGAAAAACTTTAGCCTCCGAAGATTCATTCCTTGCCTTCTTCTATTTTGGGATCGCCTACCAATGGACGACCTTTTCATTCGAAGCACGTCTTTTTCTGCACCAAAACATATATTTTTGAACCTACAGGGAACGCCTTATTAAGGTTGTAATTTAAATTAGTTTCGCGTGCTAATCGCACATATAATACACGCAATATGATTTTGTCACTCGTATGGCGATAATGGCGACCATGTTTACAAATATCAAAATTATATAAACAAGAATGAGACACCCCACCAAGTGCAACCAAATCAAAATGAAAGTGTTAAAGAGTTGTCCCGCACCAAAGATAGACGCAAAAGATATAATTCTTGCGACAATGATATTTTCTCAAAAATGTAAATTATGATTTCTCTTGATGAAGCGAGCGGAAACCTGAGGCGACGCCGGGCACGACCCGCAAGCCCACCGAAACGCCCTCTGCCGCAAGCCTGCAACCGAGCCGACAGGAGCGACCAATGGATTTCAGCTTCACTCCCGAGCAAGACGCTTTTAAGGAAAAGGTTACGGGGTTTGCCCAGGCGGAGTTGAACGAGGGCGACCTGAAGCAACGCGATGCCGATTGCGTCCTGTCCCGGGACTTGTGGAAGAAGATCGCCGACTTCGGAATTCTCGGCTTGCCTTTCGACAAGAACTACGGCGGGAGCGAACAGGACATCATCACCACCGTTCTGGCGATGGAAGCGCTTGGCTACGGTTGCCGCGACAACGGCCTTCTGTTCAGCATGAACGGACAGATGTGGACCGTGCAGATGCCGATCGCGCAGTTCGGCACCGACGCGCAGAAGGACAAATATCTCCGCGGCCTGATCAAGGGCGAGCTGATCGGCGCGCATGGCATCACCGAGGCCGAGGCCGGCTCCGACGTGATGGCGCTCAGCACCACGGCGACGCGCGACGGCGACGACTATGTGCTGAACGGCGCGAAGGTGTTCTGCACCAACGGGCCGGTCGCCGATGTCTTCGTGATCTTCGCCACCGTCGACAAGAGCGCCGGCTCGCTCGGCCTCACCGGCTTCGTCGTGGAACGCGACACCCCCGGCCTCATCGTCAGCGAGAACCGCAAGAAGATGGGCCTGCGCACCTCTCCGATGGCCTGGCTGACGCTGGAGGACTGCCGCGTCCCGGTCTCGGCACGCATCGGCAAGGAAGGCCAGGGCGGGCGGATCTTCAACAACTCCATGGAGTGGGAACGGGCCTCGATCCTGGCCAATCTCGTCGGCGCGATGGAGTACCAGGTCGAGGAGTGCATCCGCCACGCCAACAAGCGCACCCAGTTCCGCAAGCCCATCGGCAAGTTCCAGTCCGTCTCCAACCGCATCGTCGACATGAAGCTCAGGCACGAGACGTCCCGACTGCTGCTCTACAAGGTCGCCTGGCTGAAGAAGACCAAGGGCAGCGCGGCGATGGAGGCGGCGCTCGCCAAGCTCTACCTCAGCGAAGCCTGGGTCGCGTCGTGCCAGAACTCCGTCGTGATCCACGGCGGATACGGCTACATGGCCGACCATGAGGTCGAACGCGATTTCCGCGACGCGGTCGGAAGCCTGCTCTATTCGGGCACATCCGACATCCAGCGCACCATCGCGGCCCGCGCCCTCGGACTTTGAGCAGGGTCATCAATAGTATAAATCACAATAAATCCCGAAATGCATATCAGTCTATATGAATATAGTCTGAGTGTTTAATTGACTTGATCGTAGTTATACGTATCATTTACTCAAGTTTATTCCAGTAAATTCAAAAAGACGGAATAAACATCATTCAGGGCAATCGCATCGATCGCCGCATCGGCAACGCAGGGAGCTTGCCCGCCGGCGAAGGCCAGCGGGGCCGGGCCGATGCCGCGTCCGGGCGCGAGTGCCGCCCGGCCGCCAGTTTGCAGGAGGAGACCGCCATGGACGCGCAGACGGTAGAACAAGACGACGTTCACAAGACGATCTACGACTATCTGGTTGAACACTCCGGGGTGAACGTCTCCGGGGGGATCGATCCCGAAGAAAACCTTCTCGACAGCGGCATTCTGGACAGCCTCGGGATCGCAGAAATCACCGAATTCGTCGAAAAGACCTTCGACATCGCGATCGACGAGGACGAAATCACCTCGCAGAACTACCGCACGGTCACGGCTTTCACCGCGTTTTGTCGTGAGAAAATCGCCGCCTCGGCGAAGTGAATGGGTCGACCCTCCTCAATCCGGGGGCGAAAAGGGACAGACGGATCATGTCAAGCAAAGTGAAGGCCGATCTCATTTTGATCCACGCGCCGGCCATCTATGATTTTCGCAACCGCGACGACTTCGTGCTCGGCTGGTACGCCAGCCAGGAAAGCAGCAATGTCACGCCGATCTTCGAGATGCACCCGCTCGGCTTTCTGTCGATCAAGAGCTTCTTGGGAGAGCGCGGCCTCGACGTGAAGATTGTCAATGTCGCCTCCCTCATGCTCAAGCACCCGACGCTCGATGTCGAGAAGTTGCTGGAGCATCTGGAGGCCCCCGTCATCGGCCTCGACCTGCACTGGCTGCCGCATTGCCAGGGCTCCGTCGAGGTGGCGGGACTGGTGAAGAAGGTCCACCCCGAAAGCTTCGTGGTCTTCGGCGGGATCGTTTCGACCTATTACGCCCGCGAGATGATGCAATATCCGCAGATCGACGGCGTCATTCGCGGCTACGACACGCTGGAGCCGCTGGCAAGTCTCGTCGACCAGGCCAAGCGCGGCGTACGCGGGCGCTTTGCGGTTGAGAACATGATCTACAAGGACAAGGGCGAGGTCATCGACAACGGCCACAGCTACACGCCCGAGGTGCTCAACGACGTCGCCATCGACTGGTCGAAGATGTTTCCCAAGACCTCGAGCCTTCTCAACATGCCCAACCTGATGGTGCTGCCGAACACCGGCTGCCAGCAAAGCTGCGGCTGGTGCTCCGGGTCCCGCTGGGCCTATCAGCGCATGATGAACGTGGAGAAGAAGACCGTCTTCCACCGGCGCTCCGAACAGTTGGCGCGCGAGATCATGACCTTCCCGAAGACGGAATCGCCGCTCAGCGTCTACACGCTGCAGGCCTATTCGGAATCCTCCCCGCGCCTGCTCGACTATCTGGCCGCCGTCGCCGACAGCGGCGTGGTGAAATCGGTCTCCTTCGAACAGTTCCGGCTGACGAAGATCTCCGTTCTGAAGCAGATGGTGGAGGTCGCGCCGAACCTCGACATCTACATCAACCTCTCCCCCCAGTCGCACGACGTGGAGATCAGCCGCCTGACCGGGCGCGGCACCTATACCAACGAGGAGATGGAGGAGTGGATCGCGGCGGCGATGGATATCGGCATCAAGGGCGTCTACCTCTGGTACACGATTGGAATGCCCAAACAGACCCATGCCTCGGTGATGGAAACGGTCGCCTATTCCGCCCGGCTGATGGAGCGCTTTCCCAACGACAAGATCATCCCGACGATCTTCGGCATGGTGCCCTTCCTCGACCCCGGCTGCCAGTGGTTCGAGGAGCCGGACCAGCACGGCTACACGGTGTTCCACCGGGACCTGGAATCGCACCGCAAGTCGCTGACGCAGCCGCGCTGGCGCGATGCGATGAACTACGAAACCAAATGGATGAAACGCGACGAATTCCTGCCGAGCATGTATGAGGCGATGCAGGTGATGGCCAACCACAAGGCCGATTACGGCCGCATCACCAAGCGCAGTATCGACATCGTCAACGGCCGGATCGATCACTTGCGCCATCTGACGACCTCGATCGACCGCGCGATGGACGCGGACGGGCGGCTCCCGGCCTCGCTCAGGCGCGAGATCGGCGCGCATAACGACGAGATCCTGTCCTATGCGGCGGACGTCGCGCTGGTGAAGAAGCCGCTGTCGGGCCGCTGGTACGACGATCACACAGTTCCCCGCGAGATCATCGACGCCTGCGTGCGCGAGCGCGCCGCCGCCTGAGTGCACAGGGCGCGGCTTGCCGGCCGCGCCCCCTCACCCGTCCCGGATCAGCCCTCGCTCATCGACACGAGGCGCGGGCCACGCCCCGCGCCCGGTTGCTTGCAACGGCTTCGCCCCGGAACCGCGACCTCAAGAGACACCCGCCATGACGAACGACAGCGTTGGAATACTCGCAGCCGCCCGGTTCCTGCCGCCGAAAACCCTGCCGCTCGACGGGATCGCGGATGCGGAAAGCGGCCCCGTCGACGCAAGCGCCCTCGCCCCCCTCGGCATCGAGAGCGTGCATGTGTTCGAAGGCGAAAGCCCGACGGACATGGCCGTGACGGTCTCGCAATCCGCGTTGAGCGAGGCCGGCCTCGGCCCGCTCGAACTGGATGCGATCATCGATTTTTCCGTCATGCCGCAGCGCTATGTCGAGCCCGCCTGGTCGATGAGCAACGAGTTGCAGGCGGAGCTTGGCGCGAAACACGCCTTCACCCTCGGCTTCAGTGGCGGCGGCTCGGCCAACATCCACGCCGCTCTCAAGTTCGCCCGCGCACTGATCCGCGCAAATGCCGATGTGAACACCATCCTTCTGGCCGCCGCCGACAAGGCGATCCCGGGCAACCGCGTGTTGAGCGCCGGCGAGCCGGTCACCGTCATCGGCGACGCCGCAACGGCGCTGATCGTGCAGCGCAACGCCCCGTCGGCAACCATTGTCGACACGATCTCCACCTCCAACGGGGCCCTGCACGACGTGCTCAACATCCCCGGCGGCGGCATGGCCTATCCGACACGGCTCGACCTCTACAAGCTGACGCTCAATGATGCGAAATACCGCTCGCGCGACCGCATGGGCGAGCTGCGCAAGCTCGCCGACAGGATGCTCGCGCGCAACGGGCTCGCGCGCGAGGGCATCGACCATTTCCTCACCGCGAATATCTCGAGAGACGACACTCAGGCCTTCTCCCGGACGATGGAAACCAACGGCCGCCTGCACCGGGACAATCTGGGCCCCTGCGGTCACGTGCATTCCTGCGATCTGGTGCTGAACTACATGAGCCTGCGCCAGAACGGCGCCGCTCCCGGCCACCACGTGCTGATGGCCTCCCACGGGATGGGCTTCTTCCTCGGCGCGACGCTGCTGAAACTGTGACAGGGACAAATGCCATGGACCACGTCGGAATCCTCGCAGAAGCCTTCTATCTCCCGCCGGACAAGAAACGCGTGGAGGACGTTTTCCGCGACGAAAGCGTCCCCTTCGGGACCCTATCGAAGAACATCGACTTTCAGCGCGACATCGGCATCGAGGACATTCACGTCACCAGCGACCTGCCGTCGGTGCTGGCGCTGGAGGCCGCGAAACGCGCGCTGGACCAGTCGGGCGTCTCCGCCGAAGAAATCGATCTGGTCGTCGACTTCACCAGCATTCCCGAGGACTACGTCGGCCCGACATGGTCGGCGGCCGGGCTCGTCCAGCAGGAGCTCGGTCTCGTCAACGCCTTCTCGACAGCTGTGAACACAGGCGGTTGCGCCAGCTACCACCTGGCGCTCAAGTCGGTGATGGCCCTGATGCTCTGCGATGACGATGTCGAAACCGCGCTGCTGTTTGCCGGCGACCGCACGCCGGACCTCAACAAGACCTACTATCCGATCACCGTCGCCTCCGACGGCGGCAGCGCGCTGGTGCTGCGCAAGAACGCCGACCGCGCCCGGATCCTGGAGGTGGAAACGATCTCCATCGGCCGGCTGCACGATGTCTGGTATGTGCCGGGCCTGCAAAACCGCGAACCGAACGAGGAGGTGAGCGAAAAGCTCCTCCACATGTACGCCAAGATGGACAAGTTCAACGAGGGCGTCATCCCGATCAACTTCCGTATGTTCGGCAAGGTGATGGACCGGCTGTTGAAGAAGCTCGATCTCACCCACGACGATGTCGACTATTACATCTACCCGACGTTCTCGACCTGGGATCAGGCCTATTTCATGAAGAAGTTCGGTCTGACGCCGGACAAGGTCTATACCAGCGCGCTCAAGCACCGGGGCCATGTCCAGGAAAGCGACATGGTGATCAACTACGCCGAGGCCGTGGAGCAAGGGCTGATCAAGCCCGGCGACACCGTAATGGTCGTCTCAAACGGCGCGGGATTTGCCTGGTCGGCCGCGCTGATCCGGCACTGAACCGGCGCGGCGGATGTCGGGCGATCTCCGGGGCAGCGTGGACAGGGACGCCGTTCTCATCCGCCGCCAGGAGCGCGCGGGACGGATCACGCTGAACCGTCCCCGCTCGTTCAATCTTCTGACCCGCGCGATGGTGCGGGCGATCCATGCCGCGCTCGACCTGTGGCGTGACGACCCCGAGGTCGAGCTGCTCGTCATCGACGCGGAGGGGCGCGCCTTTTGCGCCGGCGGCGACATCCGGGAAGTCCACTCCCAAGTGATCGCGGGGAACGTCGCCGCCGCGCGGGAGCAGATCCGGGACGAGTACCGCCTCGACCTGAAGCTCGCCCGCTACCCCAAGCCGGTTGTTGCGATCATGAACGGCGCGGTCATGGGAGGCGGGGTCGGCCTGGGGTGTCATGCCGGCCACCGTGTCGCGGGTGAGCGGTTCCAGTTGAGCCTGCCGGAATGTTCCATCGGCTGGATCCCGGATTCCGGCGCAACGGCACTGCTCGCCCGCACCCCGTGCGGCGTTGGCGAACTGATGGCGCTTGCCGGATTGCAGATCGACGGTGCCGATGCGCTCGACCTCGGGTTCGTCGACTACACGATGGACGACAGCCGATGCCGGGACGTGATCGACACCCTTTGCGCGACCGGCGAACCCGCCGTCCTCGGCATCCATTCGACGCCAACGGGAAAGCCCGGCCTGCGCGATAAGGTCGGACGGCTTCGAGTTTCCGCTCCCGTCGACACCCCGGTCGCGCTTACGCAGGCCCTCGAGCGCGCGGGCAAAGCCCCGGAAATGGCCGATTGGTGCGCGAAACAACTGACGGCATTGGCGCGCGGCGCGCCGCTTGCCCAGGCACTCGCCCTGCGCGCGCTTGAGGCGCAACGGCAAAGACCCGGTCTTGCGCGGGCGCTTGCACTGGAACTGCGGATCGTCTCCGCGCTGGTGCGCCACCCGGATTTTCGCGAAGGGATCCGCGCCATGATGATCGAGCGGGACAGGAAGCCGGTATGGATCTCGCCCGCCGGAACCGTCTTCTCGCGAGCGGAGACCGACCCGTTCCTTCGGCGTGCCGACACCCGAAACGTCATACGCAAATTCACCGAAGACCCTGCAAAATAAATATTTCCCCCCGTTCGCACCGCACCCTACCCTCGCGTATAGGGCGCATTTTCCAAAAACACACCTCTTAATGGCGATCATCTGATGGAGGCGCGCCCGCCCCCTGCGAGAGGCGCAGCCTGCGCCCCTGCAGGGCAAGACCGTCGTCGCCCACCGCGCCCGACTGTGTGCCAGCCCGCGCGGGGCGGTATCCGGCAGACCCAGATTTCGGGGACCCAGTCATGACATCCGTGCCACATCCGTCCGACTCGTCACTTCTCGGCAACTGGCCGACACTCGCCGTCGCCGCGTTGGGATCCTTTCTGGTCATCATGGACGTGACCGTCGTCGCCATCGCCCTTCCCTCCATCGAGCGGGATCTCAAGGCGAGCTTTGCCGAACTTCAGTGGATCATCAACGCCTACAACATCGCCTATACCTCGGTGCTCATTGCGGTTGGCGCCTTCGCCGACTGGTTCGGACGACGACGGGTGATGGTGATCGGCCTGTTCATGTTCGGCGCGATGTCGCTTGTCGTCGGACTGGCGGAAACCCCGATGGCCCTGATCTTGGGGCGCGTCGCGCAAGGCCTGAGCGCCAGTGCGATGCTGATCCTGGGTGTTGCCCTGATCTCCAACGCCTTTCAGGGCGCGCAGCGCGCGCAGGCCTTTGCCGTGTGGGGGGTCTCCATCGGCTGTGGCGCGGCCTTCGGGCCCATCGTCGGCGGAATCCTCGTCGATGCGTTGAGCTGGCGCTGGATCTTCCTGCTCAACGTGCCGCTCGTCGCGATGCTGATCACGCTGTGCTACTGGCGCGTGGAAGAATCCTCCGACCCGAACGCCGGCGGTCTCGACTGGCCGGGCATTGTCACCTTCACCGGTGCGCTCGCCTTCCTGAGCTACGGGGTGATCGAGGGCGGCGAGATCGGCTGGGGCGATACCACCGTCGTTGGCGCGCTGATCGGCGCGGCGGTCCTCTTCCTTCTCTTCATCATCATCGAGAACACGGTGAAGAAGCCGGCGTTCGATCTTGGCCTCTTCAAGATCCCGACCTTCACCGGCATCCAGCTGGTCTGCGTTTTGAACAGCATCACCTTCTGGGTCATGCTGGTCTATCTGCCGATCTACTTCCAGGTGGTACTCGGCATGTCGGCCTCCTCGGCCGGTCTGATGCTGATGCCGATGACCATCCCTCTGCTGCTCTTCGCGCCGATCGGCGCGCGGCTCGCGGCGCCGAAGAAACTCGGCGTGCGCGGCCTGATCGCCTTCGGCTGCGTCCTCATCGCCATCGGCTTCGCTTGGATCTGGGCCGCGCCGCCGTCGGAGGCGATCATGTGGGCGGTCGCCTTGTTCCTGCTCGGCGTCGGCACGGGGTTGATCAACGGGGAGCTCTCCAATGTCGCGACCGCCGTCGTGCCGCCGGAACGCGCCGGCGTTGCCTCCGGGGTGAACATCACCTTCCGCCACGGGTCCTTCACCCTGTCGATCTCGGTGTTCGGCGCTGTGCTCCTGTCGAGCATCACGCTGCAGCTCGGCGCGGCGCCGGATCTCGCCAGCGGACTCGGCGCGGGGCTGATCGACACGGCGAACATGATCGCGCGCGGCGACTTCAACGGCGCGGTGCTGTCGGCCCCGGCGGAGCTTCAGCCAGCGCTCACCGACTTCGGCCGGGAAAGCTTCTCGGTCGCCTTCTCGGTGCTCCTGGGGATCGTTACCGTGCTTTCGATCATCGCGATTGCGGTCTCCGCCTTGATGATCCGCGCCCGCGACCTTTTGGCCGGCCCGGAAGCGCAGGTGGCGCCGGGCGAATAGACGCCCCCCCGGCCTCAGCGACCGGCCCCGCATCCGGGCCGGTCGCACCACGTCACCGCCAACGGAAAACGCGCCCCCTCACGGACGGCGCGTTTTTTTTCGGCCGGCAATCGGCAAACGGGGGTCGGTCAGCTCCAGTAGGTGAGCGGCTTGTCGTCGCCGCGGTAGCCGACAAAGCAGGACGTGGTGACGCGCCGGGACCCTTCCGCCGGCGTCACGCAGTGAATGAGCTGCGAGTTGAAGAGCACCAGGTCGCCATTGCCCGGGCGGATCACCACCCTCGGCTCGCCCAGTCCGTCCCGGTCGATGCCGTCGCGGGTCACCTGTTCCTCGTCCTGTTCGGGTGTCGGCTCGGTGAGCCACAGTTCCAGTTCGCCGCCGGCGTGCGACATCTCCAGATAGATGTTGACGGCCAGTTGCCCTGTGAGGTCCGAGGTTCCGTCGATCAGCATCCGGCCCAGCCGGTCGTTGTGCGGCAGCATGCGCGCGCCCGGTTCGATCACCCGGCAGGTGCCGACGAAGCTCTTCTGACCGTCGATGTTCTCGATCGTCGCGCCCGCCGGCCAGACCTCTTCCAGCAGCAGGCGGAAGTGATCCATCGGTGACAGGTGCGGATACATCATGTCGCGAATGCCCCAGATCGAGCGCACCGCCTCGCTGTGATAGCGGCTGGCGTTCTCCGTGCTCTTCTCGACGTCGACATATCCCATGCCGAGCCGCTTCAGCGCGCTCTGGATCTTGTAGGCCTCGAGCTCTGAGTGACTGGCGATGCGATGGGCGAATTCCGCTGACAGATCCGCTGGATAGAAGCCCGGCACATGGATTGCGTCCGTCGTCTTCTCAATCAGTTTGCGGATGCTATCACGGGTCAGCTCCTTGGAGATCTCCACGGTCTTCAACATGTTCCTGCTCCTCAAGGATCGCGACACGACGGCGGCCGCGACAAGATCCGTTCTTGCCCAGAGCCAGCCTCGGTGGCCGGTATCTTCCCCCGCGGGCGGACCAAGAACAAATATCGATTTCGTATCTGTTTCCGTGACTTATCAGGATTTTTTGAAGGCGCTCGCGCAGCATTATCACGCCGCCCGCACGCGCGGCGGCCGGCCCGGAAAGGGGCCTCCCGGTGCCGATCGTCCCTGTCCTTCGTCCGCCGGGTTCACAGCGGAACGAAACGCCAGGCGAAGTCGCCGACCGCGCCGACCGCCCGTCCGAGCGCACTGCGCCCGTAGCGACCCGTGCCGACCTTGGCGAGCGGGTTTTCCAGCGTGCCCGCGTATTCGAAGCCCTTGTCCGGATCGTTCGGATCGAGCAGCTGCTGGTTGTCGCGAAGTTGCAGCCGATTGATGCAATTTCGCGGAAATTCGGACGAAAAAAGATCAAAACGCGCAAATTTTTCGACAAGATTTGGCTGAGTTGCCTGGTAAACGGCGACGCATTCGCCAACCAGCCCCCAGAAATCCTCCTCCGCCAGTTCGTCCCGCTCGTCGAGGATGGCGGCGAGATGACGGAAGAAACAGTCGAAGACGTCGGTGAAGATCCCGTCCATGCGCACGTCATCGGCAAGGGTCGCGCAATTGCGCCGCACGACCGGAGGCAGGCTCTCGCCGCCGTTGAGAATGCGCATTTCCTCCGCCAGATCCTTCATGATCACACGGGCGGGGGTGTCGCCGTTCATGATCAGGATGATGTTCTCGCCATGCGGCATGAAGATGATGTCGTAGGCGTAGAAACAATGCAGGATCGGTGTCAGATAGGCCCGCAGGTAGCGCCGGATCCACTCCTCCGCCGACAGGCCGGAGCGGCGGATCAGTTCGACCACCATGGCATCGCCCTGCGGATCGACATGCAGCAGCGCCGCCATGGTCATCAGGCGTTCGCCGGGCCTCAGCAGATTGACCGGGCTCTCCCGCCAAAGTGCTGCAAGCACATGATTGTGCGGAGTATCGGCGCCGAGCGCCTGCTCGTAATAGGCGTTGGAATAGCTCAGCGTCGCGACCTCGCAGATCAGGCTGAAGCCGACCGACTGCAGGCACGGGTCGCCGGCCAGGAGGTTGTGAAGCCACTCGTTGATTTCGGGCGTGGTGCGCATGTCCTCGGGCGACAACCCGCGCGCCAGCATGAAGCCCATGTTGAGGATCGACAGCGCCATCTTCACGTAGCGCTTCGACGGCTCGGAAGCGTTGAAGAAGGTGCGAATGGACTGCTGCGGCTGGTACTTGTCGCGCGACAGTCCGAGGTAGACGATCCGCCGCTCGGCGATCTCCGGCGCGTAGCTCATCGAAATGCGGTTGAACCACTGCCAGGGATGGACCGGCATGAAGTAGTAGTCCGAGGGCTCGACGCCCTCCTTCAGCAGACGCGTCTCGAACAGCATCTGGGTTTCCGGACCGAGCTCTTCCGCGACCAGCCGATCCCAGGGCAGCGAGGTGATGCCGCTGTAGGTCGCCCGCTCGCGCAGGACCGCGATCCAGACGATCTGCAAGGGATCGGCGGCTTCCGGCGCATAGACGGTGTAGTCGAGCGTGTCGAACCCGAGCCGCCCGCTGTTGGCGACGAAGGAGGGATGGCCTTCCGTCATGCCGGTCTCGATGGCCTGGAAACCGGCGGCTGCCAGCTCGCGGACCCGGTGCGGGCGCATCGTCTCCTTGAAGGCGGTGCCGTAGAGAATGCTGCTGATCTCGTCGAGATAGACCGGCAGCATGGCGTCGCGGATGCCGAGCACGTCCTTGAATTCGATGATGAAACTCAGCGCGTCGAGGTCGAGGGAGCGACCGTTCCTGCGTTTCTCGATCGACTGCGGATCAATGTTCCAGTGGTCGAGCATCATCCGCTTCGCCTGGAACCGGTATTCATGGGCCTCGTCGGGAGAGCGCAGGACGTAGGTGTCCCGCCGCCCGGTTCCGGCTCCGACCTTCACAGGCGCCAGCAAGCGCTCGTGCGAGAACTCGGCAATCGCCTTGCGCACCAGCATGCGGTTGGCGCGGCGCCAGACGCTCGGCGCAAGATGCGCGACCGCCTTGGCATGAGGCTGCGAGAACCGGGTCTCGGATGCGAACATATCCATGTCGCCTCCTTACGCTCCGGCCGAAACGGCAGCGCCCGGGCTGCTTTCAGGCGAGGAAAACCGCTGGAACGCGGTGCTTTGCTCGATCGGGTAATAGGGCTTGCCCAGCACCTCGCGAATGATCACCGAGTTGCGGTAGCAGGACTGGCCAAGATCCGGCGGCAGATATCCATCGGCATGGATCTCCGCGTTCTGGATGAAGATCCCCCCGCCTGTCGTGTCGATCGACCCGTTGCGCGCCACCGCGATGCGGCCGTTGTCGCTCCAGTTGATCCGCTCCTTGAGTGGCGCGAGATAGGCGGGGGCCTTGAAGCGGTAACCCGTGCCGAGGATCAGCGCCTCGCTTTCCAGCGCGAAGGTCTTGTCTTCCTCGCTCTGGCGGAAGGTCAGCTGGAACCGCCCGGTCGCCTCGTCGCGCGCGCAGGCGGTGATTTCCGTGTTCGACATGAGCATCGTGTCGACATCCCCGTTCAGCCGCTTTCGATAGCGCAGGTCGTAGATGTCGTTGATCAGCGAGGGATTGATGCCCTGGAAGATCGCCTTTATCTCCTCCACCAGCGCCGCGCGCTTCGGCCGCGGCAGGGCATAGAAATAGTCCGCGTAGTCGGGCGTCGTCATCTGCAGCGTCAGCTTGGTCAGCTCGCGCGGAACGAGACGCGACGACCGGGTGAGCCAGTTCAGCCGGTAGCCATGGCGGTCGATGTCGCCCAGGAGATCGTAATAGACTTCGGCGGCGCTCTGGCCGCTGCCGACGATCGTGATGGAGGATTTCGTCCGCAGCGCCTCGCGATGGCGCATGTAGTCGGCCGTATGCACGATCCCGTCACGATGGGCCTCGCAGGCGTCCGGTACATTCGGCACCATGCCCGACCCGAGGACGACGCGTCTCGCCAGCAACGTCTTGCGCTGCCCCATCTTGGTGTTGAGGCAGGTGACGCGGTAAAGCCCGCTCGCCTCGTCGTAGTCGATTTCCTCGACATCGCGATTGAAGACGACATTGTCGAGCCGTCCCGCCGCCCAGCGGTAATATCGGTTGAACTCGTTGCGGAGCACGAAGAAATTGTCGGTGTCGAGCAGGACGGCATAGAACGCGTAGATCCGGCCCGTCTGCTTGAGATAATTCAGGAAACTGAACTCGTTGGTCGGATCGGCAAGGGTCACCAGATCGCAGAGGAACGGGGTCTGGAGCGTTGCGGTTTCCAGCAGGGTGCCATCGTGCCAGTTGAACTGGTCGCGGCTTTCCAGAAAGAGGCAATCCAGATCCTTGATCGGCTGGGTCAGACAGGCCAGGCTCAGATTGAATGGCCCGATCCCGACCCCGATCACGTCATATGGTCCGTTCGTCATGCGCCACCCTTTTCGTTGTTGTCTTGCGCAACCCTGGACAATCGAGCCCTCTGGCTTGTGTCGAGCGCTACCCCCCCGGCCGACAGGCCGCGCCCTGACGCCCGCTCGCACGCATGCGACGCGGGTTTCTGGGCCCAGGCGGACGCCAGATCGTATCCTTCAAGATTAGGACCACGACCCAAAGCGTAGAAATATATATTACCCGCAACCTTGGGTTCATTTTTGTATGAAAGCCGGACGCCTTTGCTTTACGGCAGTCAACGGCCGTGAACTTTCGCTGCGTATCCTTAATAGGAAGACGGCGCCGATCCGGTGAAATCGTGCGATTCCGTGCCCTCGATCGGCGGCGTGAAAATGCTCAGGCAAATAGAGGGGTCGCGAACCACCATGCGGTGGGCATCGTTCCGGTTCATGATGAAGACAGTGCCGCCGGCGCCATTGGTGTCGATCGGATGGCGCCCCTGGTGCCACACATATTCGCCGCTGCCTTCGATGTAATAGCAGGACTCGAAATGGTGACGGTACTGCAGCGGGGAATCCGTGTCCGCGTTGCCGAGGGTCTGGCACAGCGCAAACCCGTAGCCGTCCGCCCGCACAAGCAAACGCCGGCTTTGCCCGTTGCCCCAGAACACATCGCGCGCGGTGCCTTCGATCTCGTCGACGCTCCGCACAACCGGTCCGGCCGTGACCTCGCGAGGATCGCCGGCGAAGATCGAACACAGCCGCATGTCGGTATCGGCAGCGACGCGGACGCTTGCATCTGCCGGTGCGGCGACCAGCGTGTTCGCGACGAACGGCCAGCATCTGCCGTCGACGCAGACCGTCCCCTCGCCCGACAGGCAGAAGTGCGCTTGCGCACCGAAGGGGTCGCAGGCTCCGTCCCGAAGGGTATCGTCCACTCCGGCCGGAAACGCCGTATCGAAAAGGCTGTGTCCGACATTGTCCCGGCCGGACACGATTTCCCTGGAGGCAATTGTTCGAAAGACCGGGGCGTCACCGGCGGCCTTGAATGTCCTTACGATCATCTCGACCCTCCTTGCACCGATGGTCGGCTTGCCCCAGATGGCTTCCGCTTCCGGCCTCAGGCGCTCCCGGCCGTCACGGGCCCAGGCACCACAGGATTGCGACCTCTCCCGCAAGGCGGCCGCAGCCAAACGATAGAAAAAGCCGGCTGAAAAGCGCATTCGAACTGTGATTTCAAATATACATTACAACTTATGGTAACTTAAAACGCATTATTGAACCAACACCCCACGTCTACAAATACTTAATTCCAATCAAATCGCCCCTTACAAGATATTTCCTGCCGCAATTTTCAATATGTAATGTTTTTGAAGACAGCGGCTTTCCGAAAGACGATGCCGGGGTAAGCGCAATGCCGGATACCGATTTCTGGGTGTTTGGATATGGGTCCTTGATGTGGCGACCCGGCTTCGCGCATGCCGAGGTCCACCGGGCGCGGATCCATGGGTACCGGCGCGCCCTGTGCGTGTACTGTTGCGAACATCGGGGAACGCGCGAAAAGCCGGGGCTCGTCTTCGGTCTGGACAAGGGCGGCTCGGTGGTCGGGCGCGCCTTTCGCGTGCCTGCCAGGGAACGCGCGCACACCATTGCCCATTTGCGGGCCCGCGAACTGGCGGGCGGGGCCTACCGCGAACGGATCCTTCAGGCGCGCCTTGGATGCGGGGCGGAAATTCCGGTGCTTTGCTACACGGCCGACAGGGCGCACGAGCGCTATGCGGGCGGACTGTCGCCCTCGGCCGCCGCCCGTATCATCGCAGATGCCTCGGGACGCTCCGGAGCAAACACGGACTACATGCTCAACACCGTCCGTCTTCTGCACCGGCTCGGGATCACCGACCCCTGGCTTTCCGACGTTGCTCGGCGGCTGCCCGGGCAACGCGAAACGGGGGCGATGTGACGCCTCCGCGTTCGCGCCGCGACCGCAATGCTGCGCCTCAGACGACCGGCGTGCGCGCCGTCATCTCCCGGCTTTTCTGCATTTCGACACGCTGTCCGCGCCCCGGACGCGCCAGGATCTCGCGGTCCTCGGCGATTACCTCGCCCCGCGACAGGACCGTAGTCGGCCAGCCGGTGATCTCGCGTCCGGCGAAGGGGTTGTAGCCGACATTGTCATGAAGATCGTTGTCGCCGAAGACCTTGCGGACGGTCGGGTCCCAGATCGCGATATCGGCATCCGCGCCCGGCGCGAGATGGCCCTTGTTGGTCAGGCCGAAGATGCGGGCCGGCGCCGTCGACGTCAGCTCGACGAATTTCTCCGCGCCCAGTCGCCCATCATGCACCATGGCGTCGAACATCAGGGGAAGCCGAAGTTCCAGCCCCGGCATGCCATTGGCAATGCGGTTGAAGGGCGCGTCCTCCCCGTTCGCGAATTTTCCGCTCTCATCCATGCGGTAGGGCGCATGATCGGAGGTCACGAGCTGGAGGTCGCCGAGCGCCAGCGCCTGCCAGAGCGCCTCCTGGTCCGCGGCGTGACGCTGGGGCGGACTGCACATGAAGGCAGCCGCCTCACGGCCCGGACGGTCCAGTACGTCTTCGCGCATGAAGAGGTAATGCGGGCAGGTTTCCGCCTGAACCGGTGCGCCGCGCGCCCGCGCCGCGCGCACGATAGCAACGCCCTCCTTGGTGGAGACATGAAACAGCATCACCGGCTGCCCGGTCGCCTCGGCGAAGCGGCACACGCGTTCCAGCGCCTCCAGTTCGGCAAGACGCGGATGGGAGGCCGCGTGATGCTTCGGCTCCGTCTTGCCGTCGCCGAGCAGCCGCGCGGTCGCCCAGCGGATCAGCCCGTCGTTTTCCGCATGGAAACAGACCATCGCGCCATGGGCGCGGGCGACGTCCAGAACGTTCAGGATCGAGAGATCGTCGAGCCGCACCTTGTCGTAGGTGGTAAAGATCTTGATCGAACGATGCCCCGCCTCGATGAGGCGTGCGACATCGTCGAGATTCTCGCCGGACGTATCGGCAACGATCATGTGGTAGGCGTGATCGATCAGCGCGCCGCGCTCGGCAAGTGCCGCATAATCGGCCATCACCCTGGAAATGCGCATGCCGGGGTGCTGGGCGGCGAAGGAGACCGTGGTGGTCGTTCCGCCGAAGGCGGCCGAGCGGGTCGCGGTCTCGAACGTATCGGCATTCATCACGCCCGCGCCGGACAATTGCTCGATGTGACAATGGGTGTCCACACCGCCCGGCATGACCAGACGCCCGCTCGCGTCGATCTCGCTGCGCCCGCGCGCCAGTCCGCGACCGAGGGCTGCGACCCGTCCCTCGCTGACGGCCACATCGGCCTCGAAGCGGCCCCCGGCCGTTACAACGGTCCCGTTCCGGATCACCGTATCATAGGCAGTTTCGGTCATGACGCCTCCTTTCGTTGCCCAATGGATATACACGCTGTATACCGTAACTGACAACGGGCTCGATTGCCGATAGCATAGGCAGTGAGCAATGGTTGGGAAACGTGTCCGGGACGAGGGTCCGGCGGACCCCTGGCGGAGCAGACAGAATGAGCAGCACCGAAATCGGACAAACGCTGGCCGAATCGACTCACGACCGGCTGCGCCAGATGATCGTCAGCGGCGAACTGCCCGCCGGCACCCGCCTGCAGGAAAAGCCCTTCGCCGACCGCCTCGGCGTGTCGCGCACGCCGGTGCGCGAGGCCATCGCCCGCCTGGTCTCGGAGGGGCTTGTTACCCGCTCGCAAGGCGGCGTGCCGGTTGTGAACCAGATCTCCATCTCGGAAATCATTGAAATCCTTCATGTTCGACGTCTTCTGGAATGCGAGGCCGCGCGTCAGGCCGCCAGCGTGAACTCCCCCGTCGAGCCGCTCCTGGAGTTGCGCGCCCGCACCAGGGCGGCACTCGAGGGTGCCCGCCCCGGCCCCGGAGAACACGCAGACCTCGACGAGGAACTGCACACCACGATCGCCCGAATTGCCGGTTCGAAGCTGCTGACCGAGCTCGTTCAAAGCCTGAAGCTGAAGACCCGGATCTTCGACAAGGGCTTCATTCCCGACCGGTTCGAGCCGGGCCTGCATGAGCATCTGGAGATCCTGGATGCGATTCTCGCCCGCGATTCGGACCGCGCGGGCGAAGCCATGCGGCGCCATCTCGACAACGTGCGCGAAGCGATTCTCACCCACATCCACCGCCTCTACTGACCGTTCGCGGGTAATCGACGGCTGAGTCGGCGCACGCCCATTGACACTGCATTCATACGGTATACCATCAGCATTCTAACGCACCCAAGGAAGAGCGCCCATGACAGACACACCCGCCATCCAACGCCCGGAAGGCGAAGCGCAGCTCACCATCACCTTTCTCTATTACCGCGACGTCCCCAAGGCGCAGGCCTTCTACGAGAAGGTTCTCGGCCTGACGCTGGCCATCGATCAGGGCTGGTCGAAGATCTACAAGATCGCCGGCACCGGCCACGTCGGACTGGTCGACGAGACCCGCGGCGCCCATCGCGCGGCCGACACCAAGCCCGTCCAGCTCTGCCTGCGCGTCGATGACGTCGATGCCTGGCACGCCTGGGTGAAGAGCTGCGGCGTCGCCAATCTGACCGAGGCCAAGGACAGCCCCTCGCTCAAGATCCGCGCCTTCATGTTCGACGATCCGGAAGGCTACCAGATCGAGATCCAGACCCCGCTCGCCTGATCGATCGTCGTCTCTTCGAAAAATCAGCAAACGAGGGCGGACCACCGCCCCGCATCACCACCGGTTGGGAGATCCTCCGATGACACTGCATACCGATTTCAAGCGCCTTCTCGCCTCCGTCGCCGTCGTGGCCATGACCGCCACGGGCGCGATCGCCGCCGACAAGTCCCTGACCGTCGGCCTGACCTCCGACGCGGTCCACATGGATCCGCAGGCGGGCGAGGAGCTCAGCTCCAACATCATGTACTACCACCTCTACGATCCGCTGGTGCGCCGCGATTCCGAGCTGCAGTTCGGCCCGGGTCTCGCCGAGAGCTGGGAGCTCACCGACGACGTCACCTGGGTCTTCAAGCTGCGCGAGGGCGTGAAGTTCCATGACGGCGACACGCTCAAGGCCTCCGACGTGATCTTCACGCTCGACCGGCTGAAGGGCTCGCTGATGGCGAACCTCGCCGCGAACATCGAGAGCTTCCGCGCCATCGACGACAGCACCGTCGAGATCAAGACCTTCCGCCCCTATGCGGCGCTGCCGAACGATCTCGC
>MDTD01179790.1_pt1 | contig 38312 bp, 25 predicted proteins | sample 811221 | NCBI WGS metagenome assembly MDTD01 (sample SAMN05326646, study PRJNA326480) | marine metagenome | isolation source: seawater | place: Pacific Ocean: South West | collected 2011
ATCTCCAAAGCTTGGTATGGCCTCTACTACGACCAGCGTGAACTCAGCTTCTTACTGGAAGACCCTCAGGTTGGGGACATCGTCGAACTTACAACACGGACAGACAGCGTACGAAGCCACCCCATACCGGGAGCCTATGAACTGCTGCGTTTTCTACAAGGCCCCACCTTCACCCACCAGGTCTCGCTTACTCTGGATTTGCCACACACTCTTCCCTTAAAAACCCAGCTCCGTCAGCTAAACGGTTTGGGCGACACAGCAGGCGAATTCAGCCGTACGATGGCTGTAAAGGACGATCGTAAGCTCTTCGTCATCAAGGGACGAAACATCCCGGCCCTGATACAAGAGGCACGCATGCCTGGCATGGCCGAACTAGCTCCTTCCTTTCAAGCAACCACGTTCACAGGCTTCCACGATCTTGCGGAAGACTACGGGAAGCTCGTCGATAGTCAACGCGTGCTGACCAATGCCATGCGCGAGTGGTTAGAACAAAAAATGGCCCGACATCGCAGTACAAACGGGTCGTTGCAACGCTCGCAGTTTGTTCGGGATGTCGTCGAAAGCATCGCACAGGAAATCCGTTACGTTGGTCTCGAATTTGGAATTCACGGATTCCAGCCTTACCGAACTGACCAGGTTTGGGTGAGGCGTTTCGGTGATTGCAAAGATCAGGCAACCCTTCTGTCGACCTTGCTTCGTGCAGCTGGAATTCCAGCCCATGTCGTATTGATGAGAACCCGTCCCCGTGGTCGCCTCCAATCACCGCTCCCTGCCCTGGGATTATTCGACCATGCCATCGTGTGGCTCCCTGAGAGCCAACAATTTGTGGACACCACAGAACGAACAATGGGGTTCGGAACCCTTCCCGCAGCAGATATCGGAGCACAAGTCTTGGTCCTGGACGGAACCAAGCGAGCGACACTCAGTCAAACACCGATTCCCAACGCGCTTGAGAATGGAAGTCAGTCCGATTTTTCGATCGTGCTTCGTGAAGACGGAAGCGGTGAGCTTTCAGGACGGGTTACCTTTCGCGGAGTAGCGGCCTCAAAGCAGCGTACAACCTACGGGAATAAGAGTAAGCAAGTTCATCGCGTCGCACGCATGGTCAACAACCGGTACCCCGGCTCGAGTATCAAAAATCATAGCGTCACACACCTATCGGATCTCCAACGCCCTCTGAAACTTTCATTTTCAGCGCATTTACCAAGTGTCGGTGAACGGATGGACACCAGCATACGGCTTCGCCAACCCTTGGGGGGTGCAAACCTAACCACCCTCTACGCTCGGAGCGAATCACGACAGCATCCTTTAGTTCTCGGTTCGCCCTCTAACTTTAGGTTCCGCTACCATTACATCTTACCCGAAGGATGGAACGTTAGAACGCTGCCTGAAAACCATGAGGAGACATCATCATTCGGCCATTACCGAATTCACTGGCAGAGAGATTCGGGTGCTGTGCGCGGTGAAATTCGACTGCAGTTGGATAAAGACCAGGTCAGTTCCGCCGACTACCCAGCCTTTTACAGCTTCATGCGAGGCCTCAAAGAGAGGCTTAAGGCCGACCTTATCCTTCGAAGAAAGACGGAGGAACGCCCATGATCTCCAGGCTTCTTCTCGCGCTCATCATCGCGACCATGAGCGCCTGTGCTAGTCTCGAAACAAACACCGATCGAAGTCGAATCGCCGACCTCAAGCAAGCCTCTAAGCAAGGTGATCCGCATGCATCCCGCGATCTTGCCATCGCGATCCTCATGCAAGGTCAGAAAGTCGGAACATTCGAGCAGGGACTCGAACTTGCGCAGTTAGCCCACCGTTCAGGAGTGCCTGGAAGTACCGTCCTTTATGCCCGGCTTTTGGAGGCGAACCTATCGGCAACCAAGGCGTTCAAGACCTACCTAGCCATCGCTAGTCGCGATAACCAGCCTCCAATTTTTCGTGCTCAAGCCCTACATCGACTCCGCAGCCTTATGGATGACAGCCGAATCGATACAAAGGCTGTTGAAGCCTTGCTCAATATCGCGAGAACACCTGGATTGATTGGCGAACTTGCAGCGCTTGCTGCGGAGCAAGGGGCCATGCGAGTGAGTTCAGAGCCTCTGCTACATGCGTCTCGGAAGGCTTTAGGTGTTGTCACATCCTACCGCGCAAGCTCACGTTTAAGCTCTCTAGCAGCCTTACCAATTAAGTCACCTCGCGGGCCAACCCAAGAGACGGAGATGGCCATCCCCCTAGGTGAGCCAATCAAAAGCGTCGACGGCTATCTTTCGCTCGGTGAGCATGGGAGTGGCGTCTATCAAATTGAGATTGATCTCGCGAATCATGAGACAGACCGAGAGCTCCGAATTGAGAACGTTGAACAACTCATCGTTGAACTCAATGACCTGGAATTAGCACGGTTCAATCGTCTGGAACATTCGGGCTCTCGCATTGTTCGCATACCTCTTGAAACAGGTGCAGCCGGGCGCTTACGACTATGGATTGGAAGTCGAGCACCCGATCCTAGGGTTCGCGCATCAATTCGCCCGGGGCGCACTGACACGCCAGGACCAGCACGTCCGGACGAGCTTGAGAGACTGGCTAAACTAGACTTGGCTATGCAAGACCAGGATGTATTTCAAGCGGTCGAGATAGCAGGAACATTCGTCCATCTTCCGCCCATCGCTTCGATTGCATTAAGTCGACTGCTAGCGCTCGATCCGGGTTTCTCCATCGGTCAACAGGCCCGCCGAGGACAAGAGACGCTAAGAGCCGGGCTTGAACTCGCGCCAGACGCAAAAGAGATACGACGAGAACTCGTTTCACAACTTCTTTCCCTGGGTGATGTCGATGTCGCGGCAGCCATCTTGCGTCAGATGGAAAAAGCCCCGTTAGCACTTCGATTGATGCTCGCTCAGGAAACTCAAGACAGTCGTGCGGGGCGCGAGCTCTCGGCGGAGCTTGTATCGAGAGTACCTACCTCCTGCAGCGCACACCTGGCCTACATGGCGTCCCACGAAGACCGATTGCGTTTCGACCGAACCGATTGGCACCGCCGAGTCCCTTGGTGCGGGCCTACTCAGCTTCGGGCAGCTGAAATTTTGAAGTCGACCTGGCGCAACCAAGATGCGGCGGCGCTGTTGAGAAGTCACATCGCCAGGTACTCCCGTGGTATCGAACGCGCACGCGCCATCCTCGTCTTGGCCCAAACCTACCGAGCATTGGGTCAGGTGGGCAGCGCTGAACGAGTCTCACGAGATGGCTTGGGTGAAGGGATCCTTGTGAAGGACTTTCTCGAGGAAATTGCCCGCTTGAGAATACTCGCTAAGGACTCTGCATCTGCAGCGAAGCTAAATGCGCAATTAGTCCGTCGAGGCGGTACCGAACTCGATGTCGCCCAATTACGATTCGATCCCAACGTCGACCTAGGGCTTCCCTTGAGTGACGGATTAGCTCTAGCTCGTCAGGCCATAGAGAGGCGTAAAAAAGCCATCCAGGAGGGCCGCCCTCAACCATCGATACGAACTCTCCTGAAAGAACGCCATACCCGTGTTCTGAACGACGGTTCGATGGTTCACCGCGAACATCGCTTGGTTGAACTACTAGATGACGGTGCTATCGAGCGATTCGGTGAAATTCCACTGCCAGACGAGTCCGTAGTGATGTTGGCTCGTACCTATAAGTTGACCCCCAGCGGAGTACTTCAACCTATTGAGCCCGAGCAAATCAGAGAGAAAACCTCGCTCAGCCTTCCAGCCCTTTCACCGGGATCCATCATCGAGGCTGCATGGCTCTGGTATTCTCCGGCTGAGGATGCCTCGGAGCGCTACTGGCACATGCCAGCGTTCAACTTTGATGACCTCCACGGACCAGTCGTAGAATCACGTCTAATTCTTCGAACACCTAAGGGCTCGACACCCAAAACCAATATCTACGGCCGGTCCCCTCGCCGTGAGACACTTGGAGTCAATCTCGTCCGCTACACACTAACCGGGGTCCGTCGGGCGCGCGAGGAGAAGCTAAACCCTCGCCAAGACCTGCACCGTAATGCGGTGCTTGCCTCAAGCGATACGAACTTCGAAGAATTGAGGAATCTACTTCGTGACCGCCTGACCGAGAAACGCCGAGTACTGCCATCGGTTAAACAATGGGTTCAGGAGCAAATCGGAGAGGTAACAGATCCGGAAGCACAGCTTAGGATTCTCTACAAAAGTGTGATCGACCACGTATTGGATTCGGACGTTAATATCTTCGCTTCTTCTGTCGCTGATACTCTTCAACATAGGACCGGCAATCGAAGCCTCGTATTACGGACAGCATGCGACCTCATCGGCGTAACATGTGGCCTTGTGCTCCTTGAGCCTCGTTACGCGGAAGACGCAAGCGGGAAGGAATTGCCAAGAGCGACTCGCTTTTTCTACCCCGTCATTCACGCTGAACTACCAACAGGCGATGTTTGGCTCGATCCTAATCGCACCCATGCACCCTTCGGATACATAGTACCACTGGCCCGAGGCGCACAGGGGCTTGTGTTGGAGGCAAATGAAGCAACGTTTCGTCGTTCGCCGACAAAAGTAGCCGAGGATGGGAAACGAACCATCAAATGCGAAGGATCCATTGTGGACGACCGCTCGGCTAGAATCGACTGTGTCGAATCGCTTACCGGACATGAGGCAATGGATAGACGGGCTAAGCTCTCCGATAGAGGAGCAACGTACCGAACGCGTTTCGTGGGCGTGTTCGCTAAGCGAATCTTCCCCTTGTCCCGTATTCATTCGGTCGCTGTAGAGGGTGTGGAGACGCCGGAAAAGCCGCTTCGAATCTCATGGAGCGCTGATGTTAGCCTGTCGCGAGAGAGTGACCATGAGTTCATAATCAGAATGGGGCTCAGTCCAACCTTGTTGACGCGAAGAACCGTAGTGATTCCGAGCCGAACAACTCCATTGTTCACGACACGACAATTCGATATCGACTTTCATCTGCGTCTCCAGGCTGAGGGCCTTTATCGATTTACCCAAGCGACACGAGCCGACACGGTTGATCATGACATGTTACAGTTAGAACGTGACATCACAGTCAGTGCAACGCGCAAGCGCCTCGACGTTCGGAAGCGATTCCACCTGGACGTTGGTCGGATCCTACCGCAAGATTATCCCCGATGGGTTGATACGGCCCGCAAGGTCGACACTCTTGAACGACTTCGCATCACGATCGAACGTTAGGCTGATACCATGAAGCTCTTAATCATAGCCTTTGTCGCATTTTGGACGGCCTGTGCTGCTCCTTCCGTGCAGACTATTCCAGACCCTATCGACGCTGTAGAAGGCTACGCAGAGGCTCTCAACCAAGGAGATCTCACAACGGCCTACCAATTCCTGGATGAGGATCTTCGAGGCTCTATGACGCAGCCAGAGTTTGAACGGCTCTTCGAAAGGCATGGCGAGGCAATGAAAAAGGAGGCCAGAACGCTCGTGGAACAATTGGGTAAGACCCCTCCACGGGAAGAGGTTTGGTTCTCACTCGGAGCACATCGTGCTCATCTCATTAGAACTCGGAGCGGATGGCGAATGACCGGTGTTCTTGAGCCTGCGCCAGGCGAGCAAAGAACCCCAAAACCAGAGAAGCCAGAGTAGACGTCGCCTAGTAGACGGTTCGCACCTTGGTACCGCTAAAGTAGGTCGTAAGGATTCGACTGGCTGTTTTTCCAGCTTCCGCCATGCCTATTGCACCGTATTGACACATACCTACGCCATGGCCCCAGCCGCCCCCCTTGAAGAACCAATGTCCATCGCGCTGGGTAACCTGGAACATCGACGACCGCATGTTTCCAAGCAAGCGGCGAATCTTCAGTTCGCCCTTCATAACCGCATCGCCCTTTGTGCCCTTAAAGCGTACACGTTTACCGCGCCCGCTTACCCCGCGCTCTAGGACATCAATCCCAATGACAGAGCCGATATCATAACGTTTGTTTACCATCTCGGTTAACTTATCGTTCGCGATGACTTTTACCCAACGAAAGACCTTTCTCCCCTTGGTGGTATTACCTGCATACGTCCAAGGAGGATCATCGAGGAATTTTGCCAACTGGACTTCGCTTGGCACCGTCCCAGCAGGCCACGGAGCGACCGATGCTCTGCCGTCAAACACACCCCGGAGGGTAGGATTGGGAGTTCCCTCCCAGACATGCTCGTTACTTTCGGTATGCCCCCCAGAAGATGCACTGTAAACAGCGTCAACGAGGTGGTCGTTGCCGTCGAAGAGCATCTTTCCTCGCGTCCTTTGGACAGCAAGGTTCGTTGCTTCAGTTTCCTTATTGATACCACCGTAGACCTGGCATCGTTGAGTCGCACACACCAAAAAGGGGTCAGCTAGGTTCCGAATACCAATCTTCGCGAATAACTCACTACGAGCAGCGATAGCCTGAGCTTCCAGAGCAGCAGGCGGTGCAGTTGGGAAGATTTCCGACGGTACGATTCCTTGAAGGACATGCTCCGCAGACAACCGATTCACCACTGCTAATCGCCCCATAGAGTCAATTGCTACCAGGATCTCCCCACGAAAACGTCGGTCCTCAAAGCCGTGATGTGCATAACCTTTACCGAACTCCACTTGCTCAACGGTCAGCGGATGGGAATCGGCTCCCACAAATGACATCAAGTCCGCCTGGCGTATCACCAAGCCAGAGTTCAGATCTGTCGCGAGAACCGTACCCTTGGATCGCTTGAGAGGTTGACCAAAGACACGGGGCACACTCTTCAGCTTCCACTTCTCCGCCAACGTTTGAGCTGCAATTTCAGCTTCCTCCCGCGAAGAATAGAGGTCCTTTGTAACGAGTAATGAGCGTCGATTATCCAGGATCCTGCTCGGGAAACCTACGATGCCTCCGATGGAAATCTCCTCCACCTTCACATCCCGATCACCCCAAGTTCGCCGGACGCTGGCTATGGCATCCAAATTTCCACCGCGCATTCCCGTCAACACGACGCGGTAATGAGTTTCACCCGGTACCTGTCCGAAACCGGATAGACGAATACGATGGCCTGCCGGCACGTCAATCTGAGTTTGCGCGGGTCCTGATAACCGAATAGCCAAACCCTTTGGACACGAAAGAACAACTTCACGCTGCCCTTCCATAATTCCTACGGTCACCTTCGGCGTACCTTCAGAATCAAAGGAAAGCTGACTCGAATACAACAGATCGGCTGCGTCGTGCCCCGCCGGCGTAGCCAGCGCAGTCGACGTCATCCCCAGAATAAAAACCACCAACACCCGAAATGACATGTCATACACGGTACGTCATAAGCTCAGACCGGCAAGAAAGTCGTCATGTTGCTCGATGTTGCGTGACGGGCTCGTTAACGTATAGTTCAACAATCTAAGCAGTCGACGCAGGGCCATGGCGGATTCGAGCCAAGAAAATCACCGACAGCGCTACCGATTACGCGAGAAAATTGACGCGGGTGGCATGGCTGAAGTGTACCTGGCCGATGCGGAAAGTATCGAGGGCATCAGTAGAAAGGTCGCTATTAAGCGTGTCCTTCCCAGCTTGACGGCAAACTCAAATTTCATGGGTATGTTCCTCGACGAAGCTCGATTGTCTACCCAACTAACCCATGCCAACATTGTTCAGGTTTTCGACGTTGGTCGGGCGGGCGAATCGATGTACATCGTGATGGAGTTCGTCGACGGATATAACCTTCGCCGCATCTTCCAAAAAGCCGTCGAGGCGGGTTATTGCATTCCTCTAGAGATAGCGTGTTACATCATGACGCAGGTCTGTGAAGGCCTCGCCAACGCGCATGAAAAGCGCGACACTGATGGCAACCATCTGCGAATTGTCCATCGAGATTTGTCGCCGCCCAACGTCCTGGTATCCCGCTCCGGCGAAGTTAAAATAACGGACTTCGGTCTCGCTAAGGCGATCACGCAAAGCAACATTACCGACCCTGGCATCGTGAAAGGAAAGTTCAGTTACCTGTCGCCCGAAGCATGCCACGGTCAGACTGTTGACCATCGAGCCGACATATTCTCAGCTGGCATCGTGATGTGGGAGCTACTCAGTCGTCGCCGACTTTTCATGGGGAAAACTGACGCAGATACAGTGGAACTGGTGAAGGAATGCAACATCCCAAGCCTGAGTAAATTCCACCCATCCGTAACGCCTGAATTCGAGCGAATCATCGGTCGGGCCCTCACGGCCGATCCTCAGACTCGTTACACATCTGCACGAGAGTTTGGAGAAGCACTCACAAACTATCTGTTTTCGAGAAACCTTCGGGTGACTGGCTACGACCTAAGCTCACTGGTCGAGCGACTCTTTGGTTCCGAGCAACAACAGGGGGTCGAGGCTCCCGAGACACGCATTGCGAGTCTCATCCAAGAGGAAATTCTAAACCTTTCCATGATTGGGAAGCTAAACGCTCAATCCCTCGACGGAAGTCGGCCGGTGAACCCGGCAGACCTGGTGGTCTCTGGCGTAAAACAAAGTCAGATTGGCTCACATTGGCCAAGTATCGACGCATTGGCTGGTCAGGCACGCTCAGGTAATACCCAGCGGCGAGGCTATACGAAGACTGCAGATCGCCTCTTCGAGATGCTTGAGGGTGAAGGCCCAGGGAATCTCGGACTTCATCCGCAGAACCCGATTGAGCCTGAACGGCCTTCGGCCTCCAACCTAAAGAAAATAGCCATTGGAGCCATCATCGCTGTCGCACTTGTCGCTGCGTGGATTTTGGCTTCTGGCTCTTCTGGCGGCTAGTCGAACCCTAGAGATTACTCATCACTTCTTCGGCTCGTTTGCGTACTTCGTCGTCCTTCTCGCTCTTTATGATTTCAGATAAGGCCTTGATGGCTTTATCTGACTTTAAGGCTTCCAGTGCATCAAGGGCAGCGAGCTTAACGTCACGATCGCGGTCAAATAGACCTCGAATTACCTGTTCTGGTGCGTTGGGGTCCTCGGAACTGCTGAGCACCTTGATAGCATGCAATCGGACAGACTTGTCGCGGTCGGTCACAGCTGCTCCAATAGCGAGCGCTGTACGCTGGTCTTTCGTGTATTTGCTCAGCACATCAATCGCGAGAATTTTCACTTTATCCAAGCGATCTCCCAGCCTCATATTGAAGAGATCAAAAAGAGCAGGATCCGCTTCTGTTGTGAGGTGAGCGATAGCCTTCACTACCTGGTAACGAACACCAGGATGACGGTACTCGACCAAGTTCTTGAGCTTGTGTAGAGCCTCTTTGAGTCCCCGCTCGCGGATAGCCTTGACCGCGGCCTCCTTCACGTTATTCCGAGCATCATCGACAAAGCCCACGATCAGCTTGTTAGCCTCAGGATGCTGAGATTGGCTCAGGGCAAAGACTACCTGTGCTCTGATCTCTTCATCGGAATCACCCTTCATCTTGATGAGGTCGTCGAGGATTGTTGCGTTCTTAATACGTGCCAGCGCATAAACCGACGCCCGTCGGATGCTCAGCTCTGAGTCATTCAACTTCGCTCGTAAGACCTGTATTGCCCTCGGGTTTGGTCGATCCTTGGAAAATACCGACAAGGACTTGATTGCCAATTCCTTAATGGTGACATCAGGCGAATTCGAAATATTGATGACCTGACCCAGTGGCTGAACAGCAATGATGGCGATAGCCTCGCGTGTATACAGGGCACGTTCTTCAGCCTGCGAGGTTGAACGTACAGCCACCGCAAGTGCTTCAAGACCAGCAATATCCTTGAGTGTGCCCAGGGAAGACGCAGCAGCAGCTCTTACGTTGGGCTCGGACCGGGTTAAGGCCTGCCCAAGCGCCTTGGTGACACCTGCAAGACGGTCTTTCGCGGTGATCTGCGCAGCCATCACAGCGGAATCGGGTGATCCTTGAACAAGAAGGAAAGATGCTCCCCTCGAACGCGGATTCCCGGTCGCCCCTTTTGTCAGCGCGATGGCGCTGGCTTCCGTGACATCCTTGTTCAGCTTGGTGTCATCCAGGAAATTCGCCATGGCATCAAAGAGCCGAAAGTGGGCCGCGCCCTTAACTCCGGCAGCGCGCACGTTGGGGTTGGTATGCTTAACGAGCGGAATGAACGCTGTGGCTAGCTTGGCATCGTTAATCTCGATCAGCTTGTTTGCCGCATCCTCAACCACTGAGGCATCGGGCGACTTTAGCTTTTCGAGCAGAAGGTACTTCGCGTAGCTCTTTTTACCAGCCTTCACCAAGATCTTCACAGCTGCAATCTTGATATCATTGTCGAGATCACGCAGCACAAGACGCTCGAGCGCACCCAGGACCTTGGCATCGCGCGTTGCCTTGATCCGTTTTACAACCGCCATGCGAACGCGTGCGTCTTCGTCTTTCAGCAGCGGCAGAAGCGTCGCCGTCTTATCCTTGATGCGTAGTTCTGCCAGAGCACTCAAGAGCTTTAGCTTTGTCTCTGGGCTGGACGATGCAAGGGCCGCTCTATACGCATCACGAATGGGCTGATCGCCTGCTGCCAATCGGGCGTAGAATGCATCTGCTGTTGTAACGGTGCTTCCGATACGGACCAGGCCGTAGGACAAGCGTTGAGGAGGCAAGGCCTCCGCCAAGGACAGCACTACCAGCGCAGCTCCACGGGAGAAGGAGTCAGCGTTAAGATTCTGCTTGTTCAGTGTAACCTGTTTGAAGCCGGAGCTCTTGAGTGTGTGGAAGAGTGCACCAAGAAGGCGATCTCCTGCTTCTTTGTCACTCACTTTCTCGGCGGCCAACGTAATGTCAGCGCGCAACCCTTGGTACTTAATCTCATAAATGCCGCGCATGCCTGGCAAGATCGTCTCCAACTCTTTCCGACACGCATCAACCAACGCCTGACCGCTCAGTGAAAACTGCGCTGAGAACGTCGAAGGAACGTATACTTCCGAGGAACTAGAGCCCAACTGGACCGAGTTCGGGACGTAGTAAACGTAATTGGCGGCAGAAGCCGTGGCACTTCCCAAAAGAAGGGCACACGCTAGGATTGTCAGGTTAAGCACTCGTTTCAAAGGTTCACTCCTCATGGACACACCTGGTGTGATGCGGTGGAGAATATTTTGCGGTCCTCACGCTCGTGTCAAGGCATTGCTTATTTGGAGGGGTCAACACACCCTCCCGGAAAAAAAGTTCGTTCGGCAAAGAACCCCTACATGGACACTGCCATTTCGGCATTTAAACTCGAAGTAGTGAGTGCAGAACCGACCAGTAAGAATCATCGCCGAACGCCACGTGAGTTTTACAACCATCTGGATCGTTTCGTCGTGGGCCAAGAGAAGGCCAAACGTGCAATTGCTGTTGCGGCTTATAATCACGCCTTGCGTATCGAAGCGAACGATAGTGGGCAAACCTACGGGCTGCCGAAGTCCAATGTACTGCTGATCGGACCCACGGGAAGCGGTAAAACCCATCTTGCGCGGCACCTAGCTTCCGCGTTGGACGTTCCCTTTGCCGCAGTCGATGCGACCGAGTTCACGGAAGCGGGTTACTACGGTAGAGACGTTGAGCAGATCATCACTGAACTCCTTCTTGCCTCTGAAAGAGACGTCAAACGCTGTCAACAGGGCGTTATATTTATCGATGAGATCGATAAGATTGCCCGAAGGATGCAAACCCTTGATAACGGTTCTGGTGGCCGAGACATCGGTGGGGAAGGCGTCCAGCATGCGCTCCTGAAGCTCCTGGAGGGAAGAGAAGTCTTCGTCCCGAATCACGTTAAATCTGGCTGGGATAAAGACGACTTTACGGTCGTGGACACATCCAACATCCTCTTTATTTGCGCTGGAACATTCGGAGGTCTAAGCGCCCGCAAACGAGTTGGTTCGATGGGTTTCGGCCGGAACGCAGCCAGCTGCGAGCAACCACAGCCTCGCGTGTCCCACCGAGATTTAAATCGCTATGGCATGGTGGAAGAATTTCTCGGAAGATTGCCCGTCATTGTCGAGCTAGAGTCTTTGACAGACGCGGAGATGGTTAAAATTCTCACCCAAACGCCCGACTGTGTAGTTGGTCAATACCAAGAGCGTCTCGCGAAAGATGATGTTGCAGTGGCGTTCAACGACGATGCGTTCGTGCCAATTGTTCAGTACGCACAACGGCAGGGACTCGGGGCACGCGGATTGCGCAGTGCCGTAGAGGAAGTCATGGAAGATCTTCTCTTCGACGCACCCGACCTTGCAGACGGCTCGCTAACCATTGACCGTGAATTTGTACTGGCTCGGCTAAGAGAGACAAATCCGCCGGGTATCCACTAGCCCGAAAGGGCCTCACCTGCGAGTTCGTAGAAGCGTTTTACAACGGCGTCGACTCCAGATGCATCGCTTCCCCCAGCCTGGGCCATATCTGGCTTGCCGCCTCCACGCCCACCGACCAAGGGGGCTAGTTCACCAACCAGCTTACCAGCATGCAGTTTGTCGCCGATATCTTTGGTGGAAATCACGATCAGGCTCACCTTCTCTCCAGTTGCACCGGTAATCAGTACGGAGCCTGAGCCTCCCAACTTATCCCGGAGAGATTCTGCAAGTGCTCGAAGCTCCTTCCCAGGAACGCCGTCCAGACGAACCGCTGCGGCTTTGTATGCGCCAAAGGTCTTGGCATTCGCCAGTTCCGAACTCGCCTTCGCCACGCGAGCTTCGATTCTCGCCTTCTGCAACTGATTCGTAAGGTCTTTACGTTCCTCCATGACCTTTTCGAGTCGTGGAATCACCTGGTCAATGCCCACGCGCAAAACCTCCGCGGCCATGCGCAGGCTCGCAGCGTTTTGTTGGACCCACCGGACCGCATTCAATCCCGTCACGGCCTCAAGGCGCCTCACGCCAGAGGAGATCGCCCCTTCACTAATGATTTTGAAGAGACCGATATCGCCTGTGGACTCCACATGAAGTCCACCGCATAACTCGGTACTTTCGGCTCCAATCTGTACCATCCTGACATCGTCACCGTATTTTTCCTCGAAGAACGCAATCGCACCTGCAGCCATCGCATCGTCCATCGGAAGAATACTTGCTTTCGCTTCCCGGTTGGCGAGAACCATCCCATTGACCATGTCTTCGACTCGGGCCTTCTCTTCCTCATTCATGCCCTCATTGTGACTGAAATCGAACCGAAGTCGGTCTGGCGCGACAAGAGAGCCGCGCTGACGCACGTGGTCCCCAAGAACGGCGCGTAATGCATGGTGTAAAAGGTGCGTTGCACTGTGATTTCGCCGAGTGCCTGTCCGCGCAGCGTCATCTACTTCCAGTGTCACCTTTTGAGGTCCGTTCAGTGTTCCCTCTTCCACACGTCCCAAGTGGACAATCAGGTCTCCAAAGGGTTTTTGAACATCTTCGATGCGGATCTTGCTTCCGTCCGAACATTGGATAAGCCCAATATCCCCCACTTGTCCCCCACCCTCCGGGTAAAAAGGACTGGAATCGATGACAAGCTCAACACGTGCTCCAGACGCGGCCTGTCCGACTTCAGAACCGCCCGACAACAATGCCAAAATATTGCCCTCGCCGCGGTGGCTTGTGTAGCCCGTGAATTCCGTCTCCAGCCCTCTTTCGACCAGCTCCTGGTACACGGCAGTGTCACCAATCGCGAATTTGCTTGCTGCCCTAGCCCGTTCCCGTTGCTCCGTCATGGCCGTATCAAAGCCCGACTGCTCAACTGTAACCGAGCGTTCCTCACAAATGAGCCTCGTTAAATCCAAGGGAAAACCGTAGGTATCGTACAATTCGAATGCAACCTGCCCATCCAAACTGCTACCGCCCGCCTTCGCTACGTCACCCAGTTCGTCCTCAAGCCTTTTCATTCCGTTTGAAATCGTACGGCCGAAGCGTGTTTCTTCCTGCAGCACGATGCGATGAATCGTTTCTGCACCCGCCTTAAGCTCCGGATAGTGTTCACCCATCGTCTCAACCACATGCGCGGTCGTGTGGATAAGAAAAGGTTCGGTGACCCCTATGAGTCGACCGAAGCGGATAGCACGGCGCATAACCCGCCTAAGTACGTACCCTCGACCATCGTTATCCGGATAAATACCATCCGCGATGAGGAATGCAGCAGCGCGGCTGTGATCAGCAATAACCCTCAAGGCCACGTCCGTTTCTCCACCCGTCCCGTAGGAGATGCCTGCCAACGCTGCCATCTTTTCGATACCTGGTAAGAACGCATCGGTATCGTAGTTCGTGTCCTTACCTTGAAGCACCATAGCGAGACGTTCGAGTCCGGCCCCGGTGTCGATACTTGGTTTAGGTAGGGGAGTCAGTTCGCCTTCTGCGGAGCGATCAAACTGCATAAAGACGAGGTTCCAGATTTCGATGTAACGATCTTCTGCGTCCTTATGCCCGAACGGAAGTTCCTGTCCTCCACTCTTATCGACACCCAAATCGATGTGGATCTCTGAGCAAGGTCCACAGGGCCCAGTGTCCCCCATCGACCAAAAGTTCTCGGGATCATCAAGTATTCGCGTTGGATCGACGGAGGTCTTGGTGCGCCAAAGCTCCCTTGCTTCCGAGTCGTCTGGATGCACGGTCACATAGAGCTTATCGAGCGGTAGATTCAGTACTTCGGTGACGAACTCCCACGCATACGTAATCGCCTCTTCCTTGAAATAATCGCCAAAACTAAAGTTGCCGAGCATCTCGAAGAACGTGTGGTGCCGTGCAGTTCGGCCAACATTCTCTAAATCGTTGTGTTTGCCACTCACTCTCAAGCATTTCTGCGATGACGTGGCGCGGCTGTAATCCACCGTCCGGGCACCGACAAAGATATCCTTGAATGGAACCATGCCGGCATTCACAAAATAGAGCGTAGGGTCGCTCGGTGGAATCAGCGCATGACTCCTTACCTCGCGATGACCTCGCTCGGCGAAGAAATCGAGAAACGCTCGTCGAATCTCATCGGTCCGCATCGCTTTCATGGTACCCTCTCAGCCTCGGAGTCGCAGAGATGGTCAAGTACCGAAGTTCGGGCCCCCCGTCCAGTTAAGAAGGAAAGGAGACCCGATAGTTCGATTAGGCCGTCGCCGTGGGTGCCGATTTAGCCGACTTTTTAGCAGCAGGTTTTCCGCCAGGAGCGGCGGCAAGCCCAAAGTGCTCGCGCACCTTGTTCTCGAGCGTGGCTGCCAGCTCCGTATTTTCTTTCAGCATGGTCTTAACATTATCTCGGCCTTGACCAAGACGAGCACCGTCATAGCCGAACCAAGAACCGGACTTGTTCACAATTCCGATTTCGGTGGCGAGATCGAGTATCGATCCCTCACGACTGATGCCCTCTCCGTACATAATGTCGAATTCGACCTCACGGAAGGGTGGCGCCATCTTATTCTTGACCACCTTGACGCGGGTACGGTTCCCAACAACGTTTTGGCCGTCCTTCAGTGCACCAATCCGCCGAATGTCGAGGCGACAGGTGGAGTAGAACTTCAGCGCATTACCACCCGTCGTTGTCTCGGGGCTACCGAACATCACACCAATCTTGAGACGAATTTGATTGATGAAGATAACGCAGGTTTTACTCTTCGAGATGCTTCCCGTTAGCTTCCGGAGCGCCTGGCTCATCAAACGGGCTTGGAGGCCAACGTGGTGGTCACCCATCTCGCCTTCAATTTCGGCTTTTGGTACGAGAGCTGCCACAGAGTCGATGACCAGTAGGTCGATGGCGTTTGATTTCACCAACATGTCGGCAATTTCGAGTGCCTGCTCACCATAATCGGGCTGGGCGATGAGGACGTCTTTGGTGTTAACGCCCAGGTTTTTTGCATACTTCACGTCGAGTGCGTGTTCAGCATCGATAAATGCAGCCGTACCACCCATCTTCTGCGCATTCGCGACAGCGTGGAGTGCAAGGGTTGTCTTACCGGATGACTCTGGGCCGTAGACTTCAACAATGCGTCCCTGCGGAAAACCACCGATACCGAGGGCGATATCAAGTCCGAGTGAACCTGTTGGAATCGTTGGTACGGCACCCGCGAGGCTACTATTCTCCCCTAGGCGCATAATGGCACCCTTGCCAAATTGTCGCTCGATGGCGTTTAAGGTGAGGTCTAAGGTCTGTTCGCGCGGTAATTCTCGTGCCATGTAAGTGCTCCCTAAGCGGATGGAATGATCGAGTACAGTGGTCCCCTGATACTGAACAAAAGTCAAGTAATTTGTCGTGGGAAATGTTGTACCTAGAAAAGACGGATCATATTGAGTGCGGTGTAGGCACTCACTTCTCGGTTTCGAGCACGATTGAATGGAAATTGGCGGCAAACATGTTCAGTTCTGTCGGCACGGGACACCGCAATATGTACAGTGCCAACAGGCTTTTCGTCTGAGCCCCCTCCGGGGCCAGCTATCCCCGTAATCCCGACCCCCCAGTCGGTACCTGCCCGCAAGCGTGCACCTTCCGCTAAGGCGCGAGCTACGGGTTCGCTAACAGCACCATGCTCCTCAATGAGAGAGGCGGGAACATCAAGCCGGGATGCTTTAGATGCGTTGGAGTAGGCGACGATGGCTTCCATCAGGGTGGTGGAGGCACCCGGAACATCGGTTACCAAGGCCGCCAGAAGACCGCCTGTACACGACTCGGCCAGTGCAATGGTTTCGGAGGCGTCCAAGAGTTTTTTCACGACGACATCGACGAGCTTTTGCTTGGGGTTTTCAGTGAAGATCAAGCTTCCAAGGGCTTCCCGCACCGCAGATGCCGTACGTTGCAAGGAATCATCGCCAGGGCTATCAGGCGCACTGTGTGCATGTAGACTGACATGTATCTCGGGAAAGTGGGCACGGTAGGCTACGTGAATGTGAGCCGGTACCGGCACAGCGCTGACGGTCTGTGCGACCATGGACTCGGTCCAGCCGAAGGTTTTGAATACAACGCTTTCGTAGGGACGTGTCTCCGTGTTGTCGCTGATCCAGGGCAGAAGGAAAGTCTCTGCAAGATAAATGAGTTCGCGCGGAACTCCCGGAAAGAAGAAGAGCGTCGCGTCATTCAAGGTCATCCGAACGCCTGGCGCCGTTCCTCTCTTGTTCTTAAGGAGGACGGAGCCCTCGGGGTGGTCCACTTGCTTCGCGTTGTTTTCGGTAAACGTAAAGCCCCGTCCCTCATAACGCTGGCGAAGTCTTTGCAGAGCTTCTTGGTTTCGGACCATTCGTTGACCGGCTGCGTTAGCGACCGATGAAACCGTGATGTCGTCTTCGGTTGGTCCAAGCCCGCCGCTAATGAGCACAAGATCGGCGCGTTTGGACGCTGTCATCACCGCGGAGGCGATTGCTTCGGCATCATCAGGAACCGTTTGAGCGGCGAGTAAGCGAAGACCTTGCTCCCGTAGCAAACGTCCGAAGGTTGCCGTGTTCTTGTCGGCGAGATCGCCATTAAGGAGCTCATTCCCGACGATTACCGCTTCAATTTTCATGGCTTAGCTAGAAAGATGGTGCTGGCCGCAACCTCACCTACAAGGTCCTGACCGTCCCCTTCAGCGGGCGTGCTAACCAACGTTACCGTTGCCAAGCGTCCTTCTTTGTAGAGCGCGATAAGCTGAACCGAGAGAATATCGCTTTCCTCGATGAGAGAGCCCACCATGCGCTTACCAGATGCACCTGGAACACCATTGAAGTCCTCCTTGAGTGAGAGCTTCAGAGAAGTTTTATTCTCTCGGGCGGCGTCGACGATATTCTTTCGAATGACATTCCAATCGGGGGTCGCTTCAGGCCCTTGCTCGACACTAAGCATCAAAAGAAGGGGAGCTCCCTGCCCCTTGAGCTTATCATTCCTCAGAACGGCCACATCAGGCTTCTGAGGTCCGGTGACTATCCACTTAGGAGCCTTGAATTGAACTCCCCCTTGAGCGGTGAGTTCAACCTTACTCTTGAGTGGTATCTTCTGCGCTTGCGTCGAACCGGCGAAGACGAGAACCAGGATGAATCCCAATAAGGCCGACCAACGTTTAAGGATCTTTGCGTGCATAGCCCATCTATTCCACCACATGGCCGGATAATCAAGTTACCGCGACAAGCTGGGCGACTAAATTAGGCGTCCTTGCGCGCTAAATCCGCCAAAAGCGACATCAAATCGTCGTCGTTTTCTGGTGTTTCAGTGAGCGGTCCCTTGATCGGCTCAGCAGTCCAACTCAGATACGCTCCGCGTGCTTTCGGTGCCTTAGCAGCCAACACAAAACTGACTCGAGCAATAGCTTCGGGATCAAGTGGGCTGATCTGCATACCTTCGACGATCAACGAAGGCGCTTCGCCTGTTGTCGAGATGTCCTCAAGTTCGAGTTTCTTGAATAATCCCTCAAGGGCAACCGCACCCTTCGCCAAAGGTGTTTCGACACGGTGGCAGATCTCGTAAACCTCTTCCGGGTCAACCTCGTCCAGCCCAAGCTCAGCAATGCGTTTAGACTCTTCAATCTGGCGCCAGTCTCGGGCCGAGGGAAGAAGCTGCTCGTATCCCTGCCAATCCCGATCATCCCGGCTGATGAAAAGAATCTCTAAACCAACAGACGCACGGATTCGGTCCTCAAGTCCCCTCGGACGCTCCTCCATATAAAAAAGCAGGTCCCGGTTGTTGGCACCTGTACGACGTCCCACGTACTGACCGCCACGGTCCTTGACGAAGGAACGGATACGGTTTTCGACCATATCGAGTCTGTGGGCTTCTGTATCGTGCGCTAATCCGTCCTCGCGGCGATCCGCCAAGGGGATACGCACACCAAAGAACCACTCTTTTCCCTGGATCGGATAGTCTTCTCCGTATCCGAGGTCCAGCATGACATCAAAGGCCATGCCGTCTAGGCGAATTCGCCAAGATTCAAACATTGGCATGTAGCTCATCGCGGGCTCCCGAGGGCGAAAGACACCGGGAAAAAACCTAAAACGCCGCTTATGGTCAAGTACTGGTTTTAGGAGAGGCGTTACTGCATGCGATTGGGCTAGTGATGTAATGCACGCCGATCGACATCGAGAGCGGCCTCCCGAACGATCTCAGCCAGGGTCGGATGCGCATGAACGCTTCGTGCAATATCTTCTGCGCTCGCCTTGAATTCGACCGCGATCGCGATCTCGGCGATGAGGTCACCCGCTCGTGCTCCAATGATGTGACATCCCAATATGCGATCCGTTTCAGCGTCCACAAGGAACTTCACAAAGCCGTCTTTTTCACCCAGCGCGAGGGCCCGGCCATTGGCCATATAACGGAATTTCCCCTTTTTGTAATCGACGCCTGCAGCCTTAAGTTCTTCCTCTGTCTTGCCCACGCCAGCCACTTCGGGATGGGTGTAAACCACGGATGGAATCGCATCGTACTCTACATGGCCATGGCCCGTTCCGAGGATCTCAGCAACAGCAATACCCTCATCTTCTGCCTTATGAGCCAACATCGGTCCCGGCACCACATCACCGATCGCATAGATACCCGGGACACTGGACTGGTACGATGAGTCAATAATGACCCGCCCCCTATCATCGAGTTCAATGCCAGCTTGCTCGCATCCCAAGCCATCGGTATGCGCACGCCTTCCGATGGCCACGAGGACTTGATCGCCCTTGACCTGGTGGGTTGTTCCTTCCTTGTCTTCGTACGATACGGTCACAGTCTTGGCCGTGCTTTTTGCGCCGGTGACTCGAGCCTTCAGTACGAACTCCATGCCCTGCCGCTTGAAGAGTTTCATGGCCTCTTTAGCCACTTCCTTATCGAGTCCTGGAAGGATCCTGTCGAGGTACTCAATCACGGTGACTTTTGCACCCAACCGTCTCCATACCGACCCAAGTTCAAGCCCTACAACACCAGCCCCAACGAGGATGAGGTGCTTGGGTACCTTGTCGAAGGACAGGGCCTCCGTCGAGGACACAACACGCTTACCATCGAAAGGGACGCCTGGAAGTTCGAAAGGTGACGAACCAGTGGCGATAACGATATTCTTTGTGGAGAGCGTACGCTTGTCCTTCCCGGATGTGACCTGAACACTTCCTGGACCTAGAATCGTACCGAGTCCCTTTTCCCACGTGACCTTGTTCTTCTTAAAGAGGTGCGCGATTCCGCCCGTCAGCTTCTCCACAATATCGCTTTTGCGTTTCAGCATTGTGTCGAGATCCAAACTCACCTTGCCGACATTCACTCCATGGTTGGCCATGTCGTGGGTTGCCATCTCATACCGCTCACTGGACTCCAGAAGCGCCTTAGATGGAATGCACCCAACGTTTAGGCAGGTTCCGCCAAGTGTCGGATCCTTCTCAACACAGGCAACTTTAAGCCCCAACTGTGCAGCACGTATCGCACACACATAACCGCCAGGACCGGACCCGATAACGACGAGATCGTACGATGCGTCTGACATCTCGTTAAACCTCCAGGAGGATGCGACTCGGCTCCTCAATACACTCTTTGACCTTCACCAGGAACGATACAGCTTCACGCCCGTCAATGATCCTGTGGTCGTAGCTAAGTGCGACATACATCATCGGTCGGACCACCACCTGATCTCCAACCGCTATCGGACGTCGCTCAATCTTGTGCAGTCCGAGGATACCGCTTTGTGGAGGATTTAGGATCGGAGTTGAAAGAAGCGACCCGTAAACACCGCCATTCGAAATTGTAAATGTTCCGCCCTCTAGCTCCGGTAGCGTCAGCTTGTTGTCCCGAGCACGCACCGCCAAATCACCGAGGGTTTGCTCAATTTCAGCAAAACTAAGGCGATCAGCACTGCGGATAACAGGAACAACCAAACCGCGTCCCCCACCGACAGCAACACCAATATCGTAGTAATTCTTATAGACGATATCCGTTCCGCGAATCTCGGCATTGACGGCAGGGAAGGCTTTGAGACCTTCAATGACAGCCTTCGCGAAAAATGACGTAAAGCCGAGCTTCACGCCATGTTTCTTGTGGAAGCTCTCCTTGTGAGCACTTCGCAACGCCATCACCGCGCTCATGTCGATCTCATTGAAGGTCGTAAGCATGGCCGCCGTGTTTTGAGCTTCGACTAAACGCTCAGCAATGCGGCGCCGCAGACGGCTCATGGGAACAACTTCCTCATGTCGCTCGCCGGAAACGGACTGCGCAGGTGGGCTAACGACCGGGCTGCTTGGCGGCGTTGCTTCCGTCTTGGGCGACGGTTTTGATGCTCGTTGCACGTCCTCTTTAAGCACGCGACCGCCTCGACCCGTCCCTTCGACGGTTGATGTATCAATACCGGTTTCGGTCGCTAATCGACGAGCCGAGGGCATCACGGCTGCCTCTGCGGACGACGCCTCCGGAGCAGCAGGTTCTTCCGGTGTACTTGTGGCCTCCGCAGTTTCATCGACGGTGGCCAACAAGGCGCCAATTTCCACAACATCGTCAACGCCAACCGCCATGTCGACCAGGACCCCCGCTACAGGAGACGGAACTGGAACGGTAACTTTGTCAGTTTCGAGAACAACAAGCTCTTGGTCGAGGGTAACGTAGGTACCCTTTTCGACCAGCCACTCCAGCACAGTCGCTTCCGTGATGGACTCACCGAGAGAGGGTACTTTTACTTCCGTAGCCAATCTTAGGCTCCTTCGTTGTTGAATACACGGGCGAGCAGCGTTTCCTGCTCGATCTTATGGGCTTTATTTGACCCGGTAGCTGGGCTGGCACTCGCAGCGCGCGCGACCCACCGTAGTGGAACATCGATATCGGCAAACCATGAGGTAAACCGAGGAAACAGAAACTGGTATGCCCCCATGTTCTGCGGTTCTTCTTGGCACCAGACGATTTCTTCCAACTTATCGTAGCCTTTACACGCTCCCAGAACGTCACTCGCCTCGATAGGGTAGAGTTGTTCAAGTCGCACAAGGGCACTGGTCTTATCCTCAAGCGTCTCCCGACGCTCGAGGAGGTCATAGTAGACCTTGCCGGTACAAAAGATCACACGGCGGACATCCTTCGGCTTCAGGAATTCCTCACCGATAATGCGTTGGAACTTCCCAGTTGTGAGCTCCTTGACCGGGGAAACTGCACGTTTGTGACGCAGAAGGCTCTTCGGACTCATCACAATGAGGGGCTTCCGCCAAGGTCTAACGACCTGGCGACGCAAGCAATGGAAGATCTGAGCAGGTGTGGTCACATTCACGACTTGGATGTTATCTTCTGCACATGCCGTGAGATAACGTTCGAATCGCGCAGACGAGTGCTCTGGTCCCTGTCCCTCATAGCCGTGTGGCAACAGAAGGGTCACCCCTGACAACCGATTCCACTTGTCTTCACTCGAGGTTAGAAACTGATCGATGATGACCTGCGCCCCATTGGCAAAGTCTCCGAATTGAGCTTCCCAAATCACCAACGATTCCGGGTAGTCCATTCCGTAACCAAACTCAAAACCCAATACTCCTGCTTCGGATAACGCACTATTGAGCACATCAAAGCGATTGGACTCACCCGTTAGGGGAGATAAGGGAGCATAACGAGCGCCGGTAGTCTGATCCGTGAGTACGGCATGTCTGTGACTGAATGTACCTCGCTGGCAATCCTGCCCACTGATGCGTACGGAGTGTCCATCCTGCAGCAGCGACCCGTAGGCCAACGTCTCTGCGGTTCCCCAATCAATGGAACCACCAGAAAGAACCGTATCCCGGCGCTTCGTTAAAAGCTTAGCGACCTTACGGTTGACCGAGAATGACTCAGGCCGTTCCACCATGAGCTCAGCCATTTTCTTGAGGCGTGCCATGGAAACCTTGGTTGGTACGCGTGGGCAATCTCGGTCGCGACCACCCGTGTACGGATGCCAGACCCCTGCGTAAGTCTGACCATTATAGGACCGTCCCGCCTTCTCCTCACGTCGCTGACGAACCAGTGCCAAGGCTCGGTCTAGACGCTCGTTCGCATCTGTCCAAATCGCCTTCACATCATCACGAGTCACCAATCCGCGCTCAAGCAACCGCTCCGCATAGACCTCGTGAGCAGGCGGGTGCGCATCGATCTTCGCGTACATCTCCGGTTGGGTAAACTTGGGCTCGTCTGCTTCGTTGTGTCCGTAGCGGCGGAAGCACGTCAGATCGATAATGACATCTCGCTTGAAGGTTTGCCGAAATTCAGCGGCCACAGAAACGACCTGTGCAACGGCTTCTGGGTCTTCGCCATTCACATGGAAAATGGGAACCTCGACCATTTTTGCTACATCGGTGCAATAAGTCGACGAGCGTGATTCGTCGGGGTTGGTCGTGAAGCCAATTTGATTATTCACAACGATGTGAATCGTTCCACCCGTTGAATAACCTTCGAGACCCATCAGATTCAGGGTTTCGGTCACGATACCTTGTCCTGAGAAGGCCGCGTCTCCATGGATTAGGATGCTGGCAACCTGAGACCCATCGGTATCGCCTCGGCGGTCTTGTTTTGCTTTTGCCCGTCCGACCACGACCGGATTGATGAACTCCAAGTGGCTGGGATTAAATGCCAGTGAGAGATGAACATCGTCGCCTAGGCGGGTGGTAACATTACTCGAATGTCCCATGTGATACTTCACGTCGCCGCGCCCAAGCTGTTCCTCCGGGTTGACGTCTTCAAATTCGCTGAAGATCTGGCTGTAGCTTTTCTCCATGATGTTGGCCAAAACGTTCAAGCGGCCGCGATGCGCCATTCCCATGACCACAACAGAGACACCTGCAGCACCGAGCTCTTCAATGAGCAACGCCATCATAGGCACGAGGGCTTCTCCACCCTGTAAGCTAAAACGTTTCGCACCTCGGAACTTTTTGTGCAGAAAATCTTCAAAGGCCTCAGCAACCGAGAGCTTTTCCAAAATGAAGTGCTGCGTATCGCGATCAAGTTCCCGATGATTCCGGTTCGCTTCGAGTCGTTCCTCCAGCCAGGTCACAATCGAATCATCGTTGATGTGCTGGTACTCGATGCCGATTGTTCGTGCGTATGTCTCATCGAGCCACGACTTGAGTTCGCCCAGCGTCATCGATGAAGGACCACCATAGAGTCCAACCGACGAGAAAGTTCGCCCATAATCCGCTGAATTGAAGCCCCAGTGCTCGGGAGATAGAACCTTTGGTATTTCCTTGGGAGCAAGGCCCAGAGGGTCAAGATCAGCCTTACGATGGCCCAATGCGCGATACGCGTCGATGAGTTGCCCGATGCGTACTTGAGCATGGAGGAGTTCCTCGCTCGCAACAGAGGATCGCCCCTCACCTCTAGACCCGTTGACGGGCGGCGACGGGTTGAAAACGCTGGCCGCTTTGAAGCTCGGACCTGCGGCAGGAGTAACAGGGTCGAGGTACTCCCTACCTTCCCCTTCGAAAAAGGCGCGCCAGCTAGGATCCACAGACGTGGGGTCCTCTTGGTAACGCCGGAGCATGTCCTCCAGAAAGAGCACGTTGGCCCCCTGAAGCATGGATTGTCTGTCTGAACTCATGAAACTGCTCCGAAAGCCTTGCTTCTCCCGACGTCGCCTTCGTATTGGGACATTACGCGTGGAATGACGATTCGGCAACCGAGCAGTGCATACTGATTCATTTCGTCCGATCGTCCCGCCGTCAATGTCGCTCTGTATCGCGATCAGCCGGTGTCATATGACCTTTTTATTTCTTCCAATCACCAATTGAGTAGACTGAGAGCACTACGACAACGATCGCACTTTTTTCGCGCGAATCAGACGAAATCGTCGATTTCCGCGCAACCGCACTGGAAACATGTTTCTCTAACTTATAGAATCTGGGGCTATGAAGAACACACCTTATCTCATCATCTTGGCAGCTTTCCTCATGAGTGCTTGTGGCGACACGGGCCAAGGAACTGTGGACATTATCATTGTCGCTGATACATCGGTCGATACGGGCTCTGACACCGCGACGACCGACACCGAATCGGATACCGGTCCCGGTGACACGGCTGGGGATACCGGCACGGAGGATGCGAGCACCGATGCCGGGTGTGACCCGAATGCAGCCAATGCCTGCGACGAGGCGGGCGCGACACGCTGTGCGGTAGAGGGCGACGCCGCCATCGAACGATGTGAGGAAGTCGACGGATGCTCCGTATGGGTCAGCGCCGAACCATGCGCGAAACTCAATAAGTGCACTGGTGTAGCGGACGTCTGTGTCGAAGGTGCTTGCGTACCTCCTGAAGACGCGCCAGACCCCAACGCAGCCTGTGACACACCAACCAATACCTGTGTCGAGGTTAAGTGCGATCCAGCGGACGGGCTATGTAAAGAGTTGCCGATCGCAGACGACCTTCTTTGCGACGACGGCGATGTGTGCACGGAGAATGATTTCTGCTTCAACGGTGAATGCCAGGCGGGCGAAGATGTTTGCCCAAAGGCATGCCAACTCGACGACCTCGGGTGTGGAACAGCGATCACCACAACGCTGGTGGCCGACGGGAAAGACACGATGGACGCCTATGGGTGTGAAGGAACCGGAGACGGTTACGACGGAGCTGAGCGTGTGTTCAAACTGCAAGTGCCAGCACAATTTGACTTCGACTGCCTGCAGGAGCTTGGCGGTGGTGCCACTGTAACCGTTGAATTCGATAGTCCCGAGGATGTGGGTGCACAGTACGTGGACATCATCCAAATCGACGACACCAAGGGCATCTGTTGGCCTGCGGACTGCAAAGCTGCGGCGATGATGACTGAGGACGGCACAGTGCAGCATGAGTTTGACCTGATCAAAGGCGAGCAGTACTTCATCGTCGTGGATGGTCGAAGCGGCTTTGACGGCACGGTTCGCGTGTCCGCTGCTTGTTGTGGCCAGAAGGTGGAGATTTGCTCCAACGGCATCGATGATGACCTAGACGGGAAAGTCGACTGTCAGGATGCAGATTGCCAGGACAGCGGCCTCTGCGACTACGAATTCGACTGCAAGGACGGCAAGGATAATGATGACAACGGCAAGATCGACTGCGAAGACGATGTCTGCGCAGCATCCGAGGACTGCAACTTAGAGTTCAACTGCACGGACGGCGTGGACGATGACGGCGATGGAGACATCGACTGCGATGATGCGGACTGTGCTGGTGACAACGCATGTGCTCAGTCTTGCGACGGAGCCATCGTTCTGACCTGCGGTGACACGAAAGTGGGCGAAGAACTCAACGAAGCGGATGTGGTGCAACTTGGAAATATGGCCACGTGCAACGGACAAGCCACCTACTCCGACGATGGAGGACACAAGCAGCGCTTCTACCAGGTACAACCCAATTGTGATGGTGACTACACAATCACCGTTGATACGAACGGGTTCTACGACTTCCACGTGTTAGAAACATCATGTTCCGAAGACGCGTTCTGCGCGGCTACCACGACGCTCTTCGGTGGACCGGAATCGGTGAAATTGAGCACGAAGGACTACCCCTCCGTGTGGGCAGGCGTCATGTCGTTATACGACAGCCCAGCCGCTTCCACCGGTCCGTTCGCTGTCTCCGTGACATGCGACTGCGACTAAGCGTCACATAACGCAAAACAAAAAAACCCGGGAGCCTCATCGCTCCCGGGTTTTTTGTTTGTGTTGTAGATCTTGGTTAGACGCAGATGCCTCTATTCACCATCTTCTCGGAGGGTGAAACCCTTTCGGTCTTCCTCTGAGATGCTTGCATCGTGGTCATAGTCGACCTGATCGCTTTGAGCCTCGAGGATGTCCGCATCTTGCGATGCACCGGCCATGAACCACTGGGTCTCAGAGAAGCCTGATTGCTTCTTCTTGCGGCGAGGAGCAACCGGTGCAGCCTGGTCTGCTGGCTTACTTTCTTTCGGCGTAGGCGCTGCATTCGGATCCGTTGCTGCAGGTATCCGCTCGATAGAACTGCGCTTTAACCGCTTGATGCGCTGTGAGCTTTGCGGCGTTGGGGCCGGCGATGAGCTAGCCGCGGATGCAACAGGTGATGTCGCTTGCTCGACTATTGTTGAGACAAGATCTTGCCGACTGACGCGACGCTTGACCTTCTCAGGAGCCGGTACTGGGGCCGGGGCCGGAGCCGGTACGGAACGCGGCGCAACAGCGACAGGCTGAACCGCCGTATCATTTAAGTCCGGCTTCGTCTGAGCGGCCGGGATGGGTGCAGGTGCAGCAGGCTGCGGGGCGGCGGATGCAGCAGGCTGGCTCGTACCGGCTGCTGCTAGCTCTTTGCTGCTCGGTCCCTGCAACCGAATGGCTTTCATGAGCTTCTTGCGATGACCAAGTAGTTTGATACCTAGATCCGGAAGATCGGATTCTTCGAGTTCCGGAAGAATCTCCACCTCGATACCATTTTCCTCAAAAACTTCCGTGTACTGCTCTAAACCGATTCCGGCCAAGAACTCCCTGATGGTCATGGATTGACCTCCCGCTCAATGGTGGATCCGTCTTTCGGACCCTTTCTTTTGTGTCCCACAATCCGCTCCGTGATCGTAGGACCTATCGATTATCGCCCACACTATAGCCTCACCTCGGCCATTTTGGAAAGGGCCAGCAGCGACGTAATAGAAGAAGGAGGATTGGACCTTGCAGCCTGTCAGCGGCCTCTGTTAAGGCAGGGACATTAAAACACAAGGTGAGGCGAACATGCCCGGAACAAAAGATGCACCATGGTTGCTCAACCCAGGTCCCTGCAATGTCAGCGATGAGGTTAGAGCAGCAATAAATACCCCCGATATCTGCCACCGAGAAAACGACTACCTTGAAGTCCAAACCGAGGTACGCGATCTGCTGATGGATGCCTATGACTGCGATCCCTCAGTCTGGACGTCGGCGATGATTACAGGCAGTGGAACGGCCGCCCTGGAGATGGCGATCTCTTCCTGTGTGAGTGCGACAGGTGCCATGCTTGTCGTTGAAAACGGCGTATATGGAGAGCGAATTCGCGCGATGTGTGATGCGCATGACATCACGACGTACTCCGTGACTGGGCCATGGACCGAGCGACCTGACCTTCACGCGATCGAAGAGACCATTCTGGCTAATCCGGACATCGAAGTTGTAGCGATGGTCCACCATGAAACGACCACGGGTCTAATCAATCCGGTCGACGATGTGGCAACCATCGCAAGGCGGCATGGTAAGCGTATCGTACTCGATACGATCAGCGGTCTAGGCGGTGAAGCACTGGATTTGGCGAATGTGGACATCGCGGTGTGTACGGCCAATAAACTTGCCCAAGGGCTTCCTGGGGTGAGCTTTTGTCTGATCCGACGAGACTTCGCTGAGGACGTCAAAGGCTACCCTTCTCGAACACTCTACCTCAACCTTGCGAACTACATCGCTAAGCAGGAGGTCGGCGGTACCCCATTCACACCAGCGGTGCAGATCACCTATGCGTTCCGTCAGGCCTTGAGGGAGCTTCGAGACGAGGGATTATCAAACCGAGTTGGCCGTATGGCTGCGGCAAGCGAAACGCTTCGAGCAGGTTTCCGACGCCTTGGCCTCAAGTCCTACATCGACGAAAGGTATCACTCGAATACAATTACCACGCTCTTGCTTCCTGAGGGCGTGACCTATCCTGTTCTTCACGACCGCATGCGCGAACGCGGATATGTGATTTACGCCGGGCAGGGAGATTTGAGTAAACGCGTCTTCCGAATCGCAAATATGGGCCTTTTGCCTCAAGCCGCAATAGAGGGGGTTATCACGGCCCTCGAGGAGTCGATCCGATGAAAGCAGTTCTTCTTGCAGCAGGCGTTGGCAAGCGCCTACGTCCTTACACAGAAGCACGTCCAAAGTGCTTGGTTGAAATTGGAGGTCGTACCCTCCTAGAGCGTCACCTTGATACGCTCTCGAGCTTTGAAGAAATAGATGGCGTCATGATTGTCGTCGGGTATCGCCATGACCAGATCCGAGACAAGGTCGCGGAGTGGAAGAGTGAAGACTCCACAGGCCTCGAGGTCACGTTTGCCACCAATGAGCGTTATACGCTGGGATCAATCCTGAGCCTCTATGCCGCACGCGATGTCGTAAGCGCCAACGACTCTGTGATTATGGACGCCGATGTCCTCTACCACCGAGATGTCATGAAGCGCCTTATCGAATCCCCGAACGACCATTGCTTCCTGATCGACGATCAGGCGGAAGAGTCCGGCGAGGAGATGATGGTTTGCATTCGAGACGGACGAGCCATGCACATCGCCCGTAGTCACGATCCCTCCACGAAAACCGGTTGGGATGCCAAAGGCGAAGGTGTTGGCTTCTTCAAACTTTCGAACCGAGACAGTGGCGCACTACTTACACATATCGAAGATCTTGTCGGCCAAGGCTTTGAAGACGCTGAATATGAAGTGGCGCTGGCGGGATTCATGAAGAAATTCGCGTGTGGCTACGAGAGTATCGGTGACCTGCCATGGACAGAAATCGATTTCAGTGAGGACATTGTTCGAGCCGAACGTGAAGTTCTGCCCCTGATACTCGAGGCTCAAGCGAGCTAATGACGCCCTTAGTTCCCATTGGGATCGCCTTCGCCATCATTTTCGGCCTTGGCTCTTTGGTGTGGGGTTTTCCGGGGATCTACGGTCTCATGGGGTTAATGCCAGCGATTATCATTGGCGGAACCTTTACGCACATATCCAATGCGCGGCAGAAGCTCGTCGAATTTCGTCCAGGGGTGATCGCGATTGCCGTGATTCTGGGCGGTCTCGGCCTGGTTGTCACTGGAGGCTTCTACAAAGCATCCTCGACCCCAGCCGAGAAATTGATTGAGGCGAGAATCGAGACAAAGCTTCAAGAGACCGATGTCCTGGCCTTCGTAAAAGATCCCGCAAATCTAAGTCGATGGAACGGATTTTATCAGGACGTAGAACGCGTCGGCAAAGCCAATGGAGAGCCTGGCAGTAAATATGATGTCAGCCTCAAATTTGAAAACCAACGCGTAGCTGCGAAAATGACAATCCTAGAGACCGACTCTCCCAACACATATCGTTGGACACTCGATTTCGGTCCTCAAGCGAATCTCCAAGACTTTGTGGAAGTGGTGGAAGTGGCCCGGGTAGAGGAAAAAACAGTCATTCGACACATCACCACGTACCGGGTGGACTCCATCGTCTCTCGAATGCTGAACAATTTTGTCATCGGCGACATGTTCGAGGGTTTGAGCCGCGAGAGCCTCAATCATCTCGTAAAAGAGTTCGATGGCTAGTCTCCGCATCTGGGAAGGGGTTCAGGCCATTGAAGCAGCACGGTGGGACGCTGCAGCAACGGACGCCTCGCCCTTTCATGAACATGGCTTCCTAGCGAGCTTGGAGCAAACGGGCTGCGTAGGAGAAGACACGGGTTGGATTCCCCTGGTCTTCGGCATCGAGGATGGTGATAGGCTGATTGCCGTCATGCCGGCGTATATCAAGACCCATTCAATGGGGGAATTTGTCTACGATTGGAGCTTCGCCGATTCAGCCCAGCGAGCCGGAATTTCGTACTATCCCAAGATGATAATCACGGCTCCCTTTTCACCGATTAGTGGCAAGCGGATCCTCTTTAGGTCGGATGTTGATGCTTCCAGGCAAGAAAAGCTCACGAAGGACTTACTGGAAAATGCATTGGACGAAGCAAAGCGGCGTGGATGTCATAGCGCTCACCTCCTCTTTTGCACGGAGGCAGAATCGCAGGTAGCCAAAGAGCTTGGATTCTTCGAACGGCTAGCAATCCAGCTCCACTGGGAGAATGCGAACTATGGCTCCTTCGACGACTTCTTGGCGCGGTTCAAATCGAAACGACGTAAAGAAATCAAACGGGAGCGACGCCTCTTGCGAGAAGCCGGTGTCGAGGTTGCACATTTAAGCGGCGAAAAGGACGCTATTCCAGTCGATTATTGGCAACATGCGTATCGATTTTATGCAGACACAGTCAGCCGCTTCCATTGGGGGCGCCAATACCTCAACGAAGCCTTCTTTCGTACACTCTTCGAGCGTCTGAATTCTCGCATTCAATTCAGTGTGGCAAGCCGCGACGGCAACCCAATTGCAGGGGCTTTCAATTTGCAAAAAGCCGGCCGACGGTACGGGCGATATTGGGGAGCTGACGAAGCAGTTCCCTTTCTGCACTTTGAGGTGTGTAGCTACGGTCCGGTAGAGGACGCGATAAACTCTCAGATTCAGGCTTTTGAAGCAGGTGCTGGTGCTCACGCCCATAAGTTTTACCGTGGATTTAGTCCCGTGGTGACTCGAAGTGTCCATCACTACTTTCACGTTGGCTTTCATCGGGCGATTGAGGTTTACTGCGAAAGGGAAGCGACTCACGTTCGAGAAGAAGTGCGTAACGCAACTCCGCGTGTCTTCGTTCGCTAAGAAACGGCAGCTATGTCCACACCAGAATCCGTCACTGACCAACCTCAAGTAAACCGAGGAACCATCGACGTTAGGGTCGCAGGTTTTTTTGAGCGCGTTTCGGCCGCGTTCATCGATCTATGCATCCCCTACGGGCTGGGTGTTTTGACCTTCTTTCTCTGGCCACGTCCTGACGTAATGGAGACGTCACGGTGGAATGCAATCGATCGCTTCGTGGATGGCTACAATGTCGATCCTTCGATTGTTTGGGCGCCAGTGGTCGTTATCGCAATGAGTGCGTTCTCGTGGAATTTAGCTCACGGGTTGCGCGGCAAGGAGACCCTCGGACGCCGGCTCCTTGGACTCAAAACCATCGGAAGACGAGGACAGACACCAACGCCCAACGAAGTCTTGCTGCACTGCGTTGGTAGGTTACTGAGTACCGCCTGCTTGTTTCTGGGACATTGTTGGCTACTTGCAGACCCTGAGAAACGCACTTGGCATGACCGAATCGCGCGTCTTTACGTCATCCTTGACCGGGAGAGTGGACTGGATGGGGCCAGAGAAGAGACTCTAAGCCCCACCGAGGAGCCGATTCAATGAGGCCGGGCGAACGATCGCGAGCAGGTAGCGTGCTCGCCAATACCTACCGTCTCGACTCAATCATCGGAACCGGATCTGTAGGCACTGTCTATCGAGGCTGGCACTTGGTGCTGGGTAAAGAAATCGCACTCAAGCTCATTCATCCAGATTTGGCGTCCGACCGCACTGCGACCAAGCGCTTCGAGCGAGAGGCTCGGGCTGCGAGTCATCTGAGTCACCCGAACTGCCTGGAGATTTTGGACTTTGGCACAGCTGAAGACGGGACGATGTACATGGTGATGGAGTACGTCAATGGCGTAGACCTTGCGACAATGCTCAATAGCTCCTTCCCGATTTCACAACTTAGGATCGTACGTATCTTCCGGCAGGTCGTGCATGCTCTCGACCGCGCCCACCAAGAGGGGGTTATTCATCGTGATCTGAAGCCCGAGAATGTGATGGTGACCCAAGCACATCGCGTCCATCCCGACTTGGTCAAAGTACTTGATTTTGGCATTGCGAAAATCCTGGATAGCAGCACCGTAACGAAGGATAGCTTCAATACCCTGACGGGTATGGTTCCGGGGACTCCTCACTACATGAGTCCCGAGCAAGCCCAGGGACAGGAACTCGATGGGCGCAGCGATCTCTACGCGATCGGCATTATGCTGTACGAACTAGCAACAGGTCGCGTGCCCTTCGATGCAAAAAATCCCATGAAGGTGATTGCTATGCACCTTCAGTACGAACCTAAACCCCCGAGTAAGTACCTTTCCGCCATACATCCGGACTTGGAGGAACTTATACTTAATCTTCTCAAGAAGGACCGTGACCATCGGCCCAATACGGCTTCAGACGTTATGCGCTCCCTCGAAAGAATCGAAAAAGACCTGCTTGAAAAGCCACATTTAGACGAGAAAGAACACGCGGTTCATCCGGATATCAAGCTCCGGCCTACCCTTCAAAATGCATACGTCGAGGGGACCCCCAAGAACCCCTGGTCGAAAGCACTGATAATTGCCTGTTTTATCGGGCTGATCGTCGCCGTTATTGCTGTAGCGTGGTAAACGTTTGGTCTAACTCCGAGGGAGAACTCGATGACCGACCGCACTACCGACTCGACGTTCCCGTTTAGTCGACGCCGCTTCGTCTTCGCGAGCGTAGGCGCAACCCTGACCTTACCAATCGTCCTTGAAGGTTGCGGCGATACGCCAACCACTCCTACTGACACGGGGCAGAATACCGATACACCTGCCGTGGATCCAACGGACGATGCGGTCTTGGTCTCTTGGGAACCGGGCGCAATCCCCGTCGATTCCACTCTATTTCCTGTGGGTCTGCACGTCGGTTCGATGCGACTGACATCAGCTATCTTCTGGGGCTATTGCAGCGATAACGCACCTAAGAGGCTTAAGATTTGGCGAGAGTCTAGCGAGGAAGGGAAGGTTCTGCTCGCAGTCGATCTGGATGTCGAACCTGTCGAAGGCTATATCAAGTATGAGGTGGGGAACCTCGCTCCGGCGACGCGCTACAGCTACCTCTTCACCAACCAGGAAGAAACGGCACGCACAGACATTGCATCGTTTCTCATGCCGCACACGGAAGACTCGCTCGAACCTGTCACAATCGCGGCGACAACATGCACAAATTTCAAACGCATGCCCTATCAGTCGTTAATTGTGACCGGGAAGAAGGATTTCGACGTCTTCTGCCAATTGGGTGATATGAGCTATAATGATGGCGCATACACCCGGGAAGAGTTCCGCGAGCGGTGGCTAACAACGCTCAACGACCCAGGCTACCGGGCCGTGATGCACAAAGCCGGTCTATACGCGACGTTGGATGACCACGAAATCTCCGATGATTCCGACCGATACGGCCTTCCCCAAGACGTCTACGATACGGGCTTGGAGTGTTTCTTCGAAGCGCTGGCGGTTCCGCAGGTCGAGAAAGGACGTGTGTGGGATAGCTATCGCTGGGGACATAGCGTGGAGTTCTTCATCTTGGATTGTCGTACAGAGCGAGATCCTCAATCGAGCTTTTCGGATAATCAGATCTATATCAGCAAGACACAAATGGACTGGCTCAAACAAGCCCTGTCGGATAGCCCATGCGCGTTCAAAGTGATTCTCAACTCGGTGCCAATCATGGGCTTTACCGATGTGTGGCCAGAACTCATGGACCGATGGCAGGCCTTTCCTGACCAGCGAAACGAGCTACTAAACCACATCGCGGACAATCAAATCGAACAAGTCTTCTTCCTAACGGGCGATTACCACATGGCATATTGTGGCAAGATCGATCAGGAGGGACCAGGTAGCTCAATCTGGGAGATCATGGTTGGACCTGGTGCTCCTCGGGTGCCGAACCCCCTCATGGGAGTCCTCGAGGTTGACCCTTCAGCAACGCCTGAGTTCTTTCCCCCCGACCAATTTGACTACTTCGGCAATCGTCCGGCAGCTACGACTATCACGTTTGATCCGGGAACGATGAGCGCTCATGTGACCTTCTTTGACCATGAAACCGAAGAGATTCTCTACGAAGCGGAACTGCAATCTTCGCTCGGATGAGCTTGGCACCCGGTGCTTTTTCGGCCGGACTCATTGAGGAAATCGTCTCTTTCATCGGCAGATGGAAGCTGTTGCATTTCCATGACCGTTCCCTAGAGTGCGGACTCATCGCATTGCCCGGCTGCGTGAGAAAAGGACGACGTAAGAATTATGCTTAAACACCTCATCATTCATCTTCTCTGTACAGGCCTACTGCTGGGCTGCAGCCCTCGAAAAGATTCGGGCGAACCCAATTTAGCGGTCACGAAGATGACCGAGTTGAAGAATGCGGTATGCGCGTGCGAAGACGTTGCCTGTGGAGATCGACTCGCTGCGAGCCTCTTGGCCCCAGATATGTTGCAAGCCGTCGCAGGGGTCTCCGAACGCACGAAGGAGGCGTTCCTCAAAGAGGGCAACGAGGCACATGCCTGCCTCTCTCGCCTCAAACAACGAAGCGACACTACGACAAACCCAGCGGGCAACCAGGAACAGGCAGCTTCCAAACCAGCCGAGGCGGACAAGAAAGCTCCAGTAAAGGCTGAAAAGACGGTCGCTGAAGCGGAACCTCCGAAGCCGAAAATTGAAATTCCGGCCCTTCAATTTCATGTGGAGCGGCACAGGCAACTTTGTGCATGCAAGAAGGTGACGGGACCCGGCAAAAGCGCCTGTCTCAAGAAAACGAAAGAGTGGGAATCTCGGCACACGATTAAGAAAGCCACTAAGAAAGCGACCAAAGAAGAGCTCGCAGCACGGGGAAAGCAAATTGCCCAGGCGCTTAGCCAGATCCCCTGCGATGGCCCTACAGGCTCTCCAAAGAAGCCGCAGTTTAAGATTGCCCCAGGAGCCAAGCTCTCGCCGGCTCGCTGAGCTGCATTAGTCAGCCAGATTGCCCCTTGGTTGGCGGCCGATGTAGCGGGAAGCAAATCAAACGCGACGTCCGGCTGCAATCAATGAGGCATCTCTCGATGGCAGAATCTGTTGCATTTTCGTCGTCAGTCCCTAGAGTTCCGAAATCCAATGATAGACGCTCGCTCAGCCGAGCTCGGAGACAGTCAACATGAAGCATCTTTCCATCCTACTTATGGCTCTCACCCTCGCGTGGGGCTGTGACTCCAAAAAGACGGACGCAACGAAGTCCGGAGCTGACAAGACAGCAGCCACGCCAACTGCAACCGGCACGGCAACTGGCCAGCCCACAGCCTCGAAGTCCGCATCGGAGAACGCTGCGAAGACGACAGCCGCACCCGCCAAGAAGGGAGCAGCCGATGCCAAGAAGGCGGAAATCGCAAAGGCCATTGAAGTCGCAAAGGCCGCTTCAGCAGAAAAGGGCAACGTCCCGACGAGTGCAGCCAAGCCGGTAGCTACTGCGCCCGCAGATTTCCAACCAGCGGCACCTGCGGACGCCAAGAAAACAGCGTCGGGGCTGGCATACAAAGTGCTGAAGCCTGGAACCGGCAAGGTCAACCCAAAGGGAACCGATCACGTCACGGTGCATTACACGGGCTGGACGACAGACGGAAAGGAGTTTGATAGCTCTGTCAAACGAGGAAAGCCTGCACAATTTCCGCTAAACGGCGTGATTAAGGGCTGGACTGAAGGTCTTCAACTCATGGTTGAAGGTGAAAAGACCCGCTTTTGGATTCCCGCGAACCTTGCCTACGGTGAAAAGCCTGCCGGCGGCCGACCCGCTGGCTTACTCGTCTTCGACGTGGAGCTACTCGGTATTGAGCCTCCTCCCGACCCCGTCAAGCTGGCCGAGAAGCTCAAAACGAAGGCCTGTGCGTGCAAGGAACTCCAATGCCTGCAAAGCCTTCGACAAGACGGCATGGCGATGGCGATGGCCATGCGCTCGGCAACACCTGCTCAACGCGAAATCGTGACGAAGCTCCAGGCGGAAGCCAAGACATGCGTCGACAAGCTCGTCGCAAAAGCAGGTCTCGACGGAAGCGCCCCAGCGCCAAAGCCTGGCGGTCCCCTTCCCAAGACGGCGCTTATCGACAAGGCCAAGAAAATTAAGGACGATATCTGCGCATGTAAGGACCAGGCCTGTGTTGCAAAGATTAGCCAGTCGATGGCTGCCATGCGTGGTGAGTTCGCGAAAGCCACCGAGGAAGAGAAGCTAGGAATGCAAACGCTCGGCATGGAAATTGGAAAATGTATCCAAAAGCTCATGCCACGCCCCGGTGCCCTTCAAGGTGGCGCACCAGCACCTACATCCAAGTAGAGCGGCTCAGAAAAGCACGTTTCTGTGGCGGTGCACTTCCTTGCACCGTCACAGCGCATCTGGCACCCTCAAAAATGCTCTGACTTTACGATCAAATACAGAGCAGGGGCCTTATTATGCGCATTTTTGCAATACTTTGTTTCAGCGTCGCATTTCTGTCTGCATGCGGGGACGATGAGCCCACAGGCGGTGGTTCACCCGATACAGCAAACGTCGATGCGGGTGTGGATACGAGTCAACCTGACGTTCCGGGCGATGTGGCCACACCAGAGTGTGACCCAACGAAGACGACGTACCACCGAGACGTACGTCCCCTTGTCGTCACCTATTGCAACGATTGCCACAGCCCTGTGGACGGCCAAGTCTACGCGGGGGATACCTACGATTGGAGTTATTGGAGCGATCCCGATCCAAACGACAACCTGGTTCAGGGCGTCTCCATCTGGGCCGGAGCCATGGTGGCTGATGTAGAAAACCGAACGATGCCTCCCTTTCCGATGGTCGATGGATGCCGAACCATTCAGAATTCGCGCAATCTAAGCCAAGCCGAAATCGAGGTGTTCACAGCCTGGCGAGACAACGCCTTCTGCCAAGGTGATGAGGCGGACTTTGTGGATCCCGGCTGGACCCCTCCCGATAACGACCATTCCGATGCGGACCTCACCATGTCCAGCGCCGAGGCATGGACGCTCCCGGACACGATCGGTCAGAAGGACGAGCATCGATGCTTCAAGCTCGCCACGTTTGAAAAGGACACCTGGGTCTCGGCCTATGCAACGACTCCCGATAGTCCCATGGCACACCATTCCTTAGTCTACATGGTCAGTCCCAATGATGCCGGCAAAGTTCAAGAGCTTGATGATGCCTTTGACGGGCCCGGATGGGGTAATTGCGACAGTGGTGTTGGCGTGAATAGCACCGTCATTACCGGTTGGGTTCCCGGCTCGACCAAGGTTTCCTATCCAGAGGGCTCGGCGCTCTTGATTCCGAAAGGAACCATTCTGGTCAATCAGATGCATTACAGCGGCGTCGGTGCGGCACCGGACGCACTTGCAGACAACACGGACCAAACCCAAATTCACTTCTGGACCCTTCCAGAAGGGGAAGTTCCAAGCCGAAGAGTCATCTTTAAACCCTGGGCACACCAGGGATTCGCCATCCCCTTGGGTGAAAGTAAGACCGTCTCGATTACGAAACCTGGCCCGCCTGCTGGCGCCAAAATCGTCGGCGTGGTCCCTCACATGCACAATATCGGGACGGCCATCCGGATGGAACTGAACCGAGCGGACGGTAGCAGCGAGTGTCTGGCCAACGTCGGCTTCAATGGGGCGAATGAGGTCTGCGGCGAGAATGGTGCGGAAATCTGCTCCATGTGGGATTTCGATTGGCAACTGATGTACCTCTACGATGAGGCAGATCATGTCACCGTTCAGGCCGGCGACGACATCAGCATCTACTGCCATTACCCGTACACCAACGAGCATGTGGGTAAGTCCCTTGGCGCGTCCGCCCCAGCCAACCAGGACTGCGGCAGTAATGATGAATGTGCCTCTGGCAAGTGTCAGGAAGGCAAATGCACGAATCCAGATCCCCTCGTGTGGGGTGATTACAGCTACGAAGAGATGTGTATCGCCTATCTCTTCTACAGCGTGCCCTACTCCGAGGAAGCGAGCTATGGCACCTGTGCAGCCCAGTGTGCTGGGGATGCCAATTGCATCCTGGATTGTATCCTGGCCTACAACAACAAGGATTGTGACATCGTTGGCCAGCTTCAAAGCTGCGGCCAGAAGGCATGCCCTGTCGAAGGTCAGGCCTTTAACCAATGTGTCTC
>MDTD01026218.1_pt1 | contig 38282 bp, 33 predicted proteins | sample 811221 | NCBI WGS metagenome assembly MDTD01 (sample SAMN05326646, study PRJNA326480) | marine metagenome | isolation source: seawater | place: Pacific Ocean: South West | collected 2011
ATTCCCTATTCCCTATTCCCTATTCCTTTTTCATTTCTGAGTGGTTTGGATTAACACTCGCGATGACTATGGTATTCTTGCTATAACCGCTGATAAAGTAAATTAAGGTGCTTTGAATGCCGAAAATTGCCCCATTAGTTCTCGTAGATGGTTCTTCTTATCTTTACAGAGCCTATCATGCGCTACCACCACTATCTAATAGCAAAGATCATCCAACCGGTGCTATGAAAGGCGTTACTTCAATGCTCATTCGGTTGAAAAAAGATTACCCTTCTCCTTGTTGCATTGCGGTTGTCTTTGACGCAAAAGGTAAAACCTTTAGAGATAAAATCTATCCGAAATATAAAGCTAACCGCCCTCCCATGCCGGAGGATCTGAGGCAACAGATTGAACCAATACACCGGATAGTGGCAGCAATGGGCTTGCCTTTACTAATGGTTTCGGGCGTCGAAGCAGATGACGTCATAGGCACACTCGCTGTGCAAGCCGTTAAAGCTAATAGAGAAGTGATTATATCGACTGGTGACAAAGACATGGCACAACTCGTCAACGATCGAGTCATGCTTGTAAATACGATGGATCAAAAACAACTTGATATCGCAGGTGTTGTTGACAAGTTTGGTATCTCACCAGAGTTTATGATTGATTACTTGGCTTTGATGGGTGACAAAAGCGACAATATTCCAGGTGTTCCCGGTATTGGACAAAAAACAGCCGTACAGTTGATTCAAAATCTAGGCGGTTTGACTGGAATATACCAGAACCTTGATCAGATAGTTGGACTAGAAATCAGGGGATCGAAAACCCTTTCAGAAAAACTAAATGTTCATAAGGAATTAGCATTCCTCTCCTATGACTTAGCTACAATCAAAACTGATGTTGATTTGCCCATATCTGTAGATCAACTCTCCAACGAGGAAACTAAAATTGATGCTCTAATCGACCTGTTTGAAGAGTTTGAATTTAATAGTCTGCTTAACGAGTTAAAAAATTCAGGCAATATCTTTATACCAGATCGTGGATCTCCTCAGGAGGAGACTCAACCGAGACAGGTCGATCATGGATTTGGCCCCAATACACCCATCGGGCCGGTTGACACGGATTACCAGTTGATTACGCACGTCGAACAACTCCATGAATGGATTGAAAAATTACGCGATCAAAAGATTTTTGCCTTGGATACCGAAACGACAAGCCTAAATTATATGAGCGCACGACTAGTTGGAGTTTCATTTGCCTTAAGCCCGGGCAAAGCCGCTTATATTCCGTTTGGCCATGACTATGTAGGAGCTCCTGAACAGCTTTCGATGGACGTCGTAATCAAATCATTGAAACCAGTCCTTGAAGATCCCGAGCTGAAAAAAGTTGGACAAAACCTGAAATATGATATCAACGTGTTAGCGCAACATGGTGTTTTTTTACAAGGCGCCATGCATGATACCATGCTCCAATCCTATGTAATAAACTCTACAGCAACTAGACATGATCTAACTAGCTTGGCCGAGCGCTACCTCGAATTAAAAACAACTTCGTTTGAGGATATCGCAGGAAAGGGAAGCTCTCAGCTGACATTTAATGAAGTTCCACTTGACACCGCGGCTTGCTATGCGGCCGAGGACGCGGATGTGGCTCTTCGACTCCACTACATGCTCAGCTCCGTCTTAGACAAATATCCTGATAAAACGCAATTACTTGAGCGAATCGAGCTACCACTAATTTCTGTGCTCTCAAAGATCGAACGAACTGGCGCTTTAGTGGATCCCCATATGCTCCAAACTCAAAGTATGCAACTTAAATCAAGGTTAAAGGAATTGGAGGAAAGAGCTTTTGTTTTAGCCGGCGAACCCTTCAATCTTGCTTCTCCAAAGCAACTAAGCCAGATTTTGTTCGAAAAACTTAAATTACCAATTCTCAAAAAAACGTCAAAAGGTGCTCCCTCCACTAAAGAGGAGGTGCTTCAAGAGCTGGCCTTGGACTATCCTTTGCCCGTTCTGCTTCTTGAGCATCGAGGCTTAGCTAAATTAAAGTCGACATACACAGATAAACTTCCTAACATGATCGACCCATGCTCGGGACGTGTTCATACGTCCTACCATCAGGCTGGCACGGCTACTGGCAGGCTATCATCCTCTAATCCTAACCTTCAGAACATCCCAATTAAAACGGAGGAGGGTCGTCGGATTCGTGAGGCTTTTGTTGCGGCCCCAGGACACAAGATCGTTGCGGCGGATTATTCGCAAATCGAGCTAAGAATTATGGCGCATTTATCCAAAGATATTGGTTTATTGGATGCTTTTTTGAGTGGTTCAGACGTCCATCGTCGCACGGCTTCAGAGGTTTTTGATTTGGATATCGATGATGTAACCGATCAACAGCGCAGGAGCGCCAAAGCTATTAATTTTGGTCTAATCTATGGCATGTCAGCATTCGGTTTGGCCAAGCAGTTATCTATCTCACTTTCAGAGGCAAAAAAATATATTGGAAAGTATTTTAAGCGTTATCCGGGTGTCCAAGACTATATGGAAAATGTTCGCAAGCAAGCTGCTTCGAGAGGCTTTGTGGAAACGATATATGGTCGAAGGTTATATCTTCCAGAAATTAACTCCAGAAACAGCAACCGCCGTCAGGCGGCTGAGCGGACGGCAATTAATGCTCCCATGCAAGGGACTGCAGCAGATATAATCAAAATTGCAATGATTGCTACCGATGATTGGCTTTGCTCTGAAAGACTGAGCAGTCGTATTACACTGCAAGTTCATGATGAACTTGTGCTTGAAGTGCCAGATGTTGAAATAGATCTTGTCAAAGCTGGCCTAAAACATTGCATGGAAACGGCAGCGAATTTAGACATACCTCTGTTGGTTGACGTCGGGGTTGGAAGCAACTGGAATGAGGCTCATTAGGGTCCCTAATGCAAATAACTAACTAAAAATTTAAAGTTGATTTGGAAATTTTTGCCGAAGATGGAACTAATTCAAATAAATTCGCACTAACAATGAGTGCGTGCAGTGTAACTTATAACTCCCCGACTGATGCGTGCAAACTTTTAGCTCTCTGCAGCAAACCCTGATAAGTTTTTGTCGGGGTTTTTTATTCACCTTATTTAGAGTTAAATATTAACCGACAAATTATCAAACCAGACGTTCAGAGTGCGCTTGAGCTGTTCTAGGCCAATTTTTTTGCGGGCTGAAAATACTTGTAAAGAGAAAAGGAGACTCTCTGGATCCATTAATGTGATATGTTGTTCTGCCTTGATTTGAATTTCTTTGCACTTCATCCGACTCAATTTGTCTGACTTGGTGAGCAATATATGCACAGGTAAGGATACAGATTTTGCCCAAATCAACATTTGTTTATCGTAATCAAGCAAAATATGTCGGATATCTATTAACAAAACAAGTCCAACAAGACATTTTCTAAGTTCAAGGTATTCCATAAGGTGATGGTCCCATTTTCTTTTTTCAGCTTTTGCTACCTTTGCAAATCCGTAACCCGGCAGGTCAACGAGCTTTTTGAGTGGTTCAATCGTAAAGAAATTAATTTGTTGAGTTCTGCCGGGAGTTTTGCTGGTGCGAGCGAGGCCTTTAACTCCAGTTAATGTATTGATAGCGCTCGACTTACCAGCATTGGATCTGCCAACAAAGGCTATCTCCGCGCCGCTATCAGAGGGGCAGTGTTTTAGTGATGGTGCGCTGGTGCTAAACTTTGCTGCACTATAGTTCACGACAGGTGTGTGCATAAAAAAGCGCCTTTAAAGCTTAAGAGCGTATAAATTATAGTGTATAATAGACGAGAGCCTTCATATTCGCCTATTAATCCATAGAAATAAAATATTTCACAGTACCAGATAAAAAATGGTTCACAAAAGGACGACCTAAATGCGCGTCAGCGTTATGCTAATTATGTTTTGTATCGCCCTTCAAGTATTTGCGAAAGGTGATGTCGAATCCGGTGCTACTAAAGTGGCGGCGTGTGCTGGTTGCCATGGGAATGATGGAAACAGCATGGTTCCTGCGTGGCCTAAGTTGGCTGGAATCGGCGAAAAATATATCTTCCAGCAGTTACTGCTTATCAAGAACAAAGAGCGAGTGATTGTTGAAATGACGGGGTTGTTGGATGCTTCGACTGAACAAGATCTATGGGACATGGCTGCATATTATAACAAACAAGGGCGTTCATTGTCCGGCGCAGAAGAAATCGAGCTTGTAAATGTAAGCGATCCATCTGAAGCGTTGGCTTTGGGGGAAAAGGTTTATCGAGCGGGCAACTTGAAAAGTGGCGTTGCCGCATGTACCGGCTGTCACGCACCGTCTGGTTCTGGGAATAATCCGGCAGGATACCCGGCTCTTGGGGGGCAGCATGCGGATTACATAGAGAAACAACTGCTAGCCTACCGACGAGGGGAGCGCAGAAGCGGTGCAAATGCCCAAATAATGCAAGGCGTTGCGCAATATTTGAGCGATGATGAGATTAAAGCTGTAGCTAATTACATTGCTGGCCTGAACTAACGGATGCTTTAAAGGAGGTCTTATAAATATGGCGTTGTTTTCAAGATTACTTATTGTACTTTGCCTTTTCCCTATTTATTTATATGCTGAGACAAATCCTCAATACCAGCTGGACGTGCATTACGAACTGCTGCCTCAGGCAGTAAGAACGACTGACCCTGCAAAGATAGAGGTCAATGAGCTTTTTTCATACCATTGCGGGCATTGCTATAATTTCCAGGAAGCAATTCATGCATGGAGCGAGAATTTGGAAGATGACATCGATTTCCGACGAACACACGTCGTTTGGAATCCTTCCCTGGAAAACTATGCTAAAGCCTACAATGCTGCTTTAGTGCTCGGGACAGTTGACGCCGTTCATAAGCCTATCTTCGAAGCTATCCATATAAGAAAAAGAGATATAAACTCGCAAGAGACTTTGCAGGAAATTTTTGCTGCAAATGGGGTTGATGAGCAGCGTTTTGAGAAAGTCTTCAACTCTTTTGGCGTCAAGAGTATGGTCAACCAAGGTCAGGCGCGTGTGCGTGGCTACCGCACGAAAGGCACACCAGAACTAGTCATAAACGGTAAATATCGGGTAACCACTGGTCTTAGCGGTGGTTTTGTCAACATGTTGAAGGTGGCGGATTTTCTCATTGAGAAGGAGCGATTAGGAACAAGGTAGTTGCGAAATGCAGTGCAGCTCCCCCAGCAGTGCAGCTCCTTAAGTTGTCATTTAATTTCATAAATTGCCACGAGCGTTCCCAAGATACTTACGATAGTACCTGCCATCTTGTATGTTTAGAGGGTTTTTCTGTTAAAAAAATGCGACCAAAATTAAAACCTAAAAATCCTCATTTTTCCTCTGGACCCTGTTCTAAGAGGCCTGGCTATGATGTTAGAAATCTCGATTTGTCAACTTTGGGGAGATCTCATCGATCAAGTATAGGGAAATCGGCTCTCCAGCTCGCTTGCAGACGTACTTCGGAAATCTTAGGGCTTCCCAGCGGCTATCGAGTTGGTATTGTTCCAGCATCTGATACTGGGGCAATGGAAATGATTATGTGGTCGACTTTGGGTGCACTTCCAGTAGATGTTTTTGCTTGGGAATCCTTTGGTAAGGATTGGCTGAACGATATCACCAATCAACTTTGCTTGGATGCTGTATCCAGTTTTGTAACGGATTATGGCAAACTCCCAGATTTGACCAAAGCGAATCCAGCGCATGATGTAATATTCACTTGGAATGGAACGACATCAGGAGTTTGTGTCCCAAATGCAGACTGGATAAGTAGCAGTCGAACAGGCTTAACAATCTGTGACGCTACTTCTGCCATTTTTGCTATGCCGATGTGTTGGGAAAAGCTTGATGTGATTACATACAGTTGGCAAAAGGTTCTTGGGGGTGAGGGAGCCCATGGTATGCTAATACTCAGTCCCAAGGCCCTAGACCGTCTGCAAACATATACCCCCCCTTGGCCCATTCCTAAAATCTTTCGTTTGACAAAAGGAGACCAACTAAACGAAGGGATTTTTAAGGGAGCTACTATAAACACACCTTCCATGCTTTGTGTCGCGGATTATTTAGATGCGCTTGATTGGGTGGAATCAATCGGTGGTTTAGATGGAGCGATCAGCAAATCTAAAGAAAATTTGGGCGTAATAAAAACGTTTGTGAACGAAACCCCATGGGTTAGTTTTCTAGCAAAGGACGAGAAAACTATCTCCAGCACCAGTGTTTGCTTAACGCTAGACTTAGATGCTCAGAAAATATCCCAAATGGTGTATCTTCTTGAGCAAGAGGCAGTAGCATTCGATATCGGAGCTTACCGCGATGCGCCACCTGGTCTGCGTGTATGGTGCGGCGCGACAATTGAGAAGTTCGATTTAGAGGTGCTGATGGAGTGGATTCGATGGGCATATGCCAAGGTAAAAGGATAACGAGCGAGGCTATTATGTACAAAATTCGCACTTACAACTCGATATCTCCGAAAGGTTTGCTTCGTTTTCCAAAGGACCTCTATGAGGTCTCAGCTGATTGCGATCAGCCAGAAGGAATCATACTAAGAAGTCAAAAACTCCATGATGCAGATATACCGGCAAGTTTGTTGGCTGTTGCAAGGGCAGGCGCCGGCATTAATAACCTTCCAGTTGATCGATATACGGAGCAAGGAATAGTAGTTTTTAATACTCCAGGAGCCAATGCTAATGCAGTCAAGGAGTTAGTGGTAGGCGCATTAATGATGGCCTCAAGAAACATATATGGCGGTATGAACTATGTTCAAGAATTAACTCATATTGAGGACAGTATCGAATTGGGCAAGCTTTTAGAAAAAGAAAAAAAACGTTTTGCTGGTGCCGAGATTCGAGGAAAGACACTAGGAGTAGTTGGTCTGGGTGCAATTGGATCAATGATAGCCAATCTTGCCCTGGATCTGGGAATGGAGGTGATTGGCCATGACCCAGCAATTTCTGTAGAAGCAGCATGGCAGCTATCAAGAAATGTTGAGCGAATAGATAGTTTAGACCTATTGCTAGCTCGTGCTGACTTCCTGACTTTGCATGTACCGGCGATTCCGGAAACCATTAAGCTCATCGACGCTTCCGTTTTATCGCGTATCAGACCAACAACTAAGATTCTTAATTTTGCGCGAGAAGAAGTTATATGCATAGATGCTATTTTAGAAGCGTTAGACAATGGTAATCTAGCCGGCTACGTCACCGATTTCCCCGATCCCAAACTTTTGGGCCGAGATAATGTGCTTCTAATGCCTCACATTGGAGCGAGCACTTTAGAAGCTGAGGAGAACTGCGCAGTCATGGCAGTATCACAACTGATGGATTTCCTCGAAAACGGCAACATCGTTAATTCAGTGAACTTTCCTCCTACAAAATTAGCTAGGAGGGCAGGAAATAGGATTACCTTCAGCAACCAAAATGTGCCCAAAGTGCTTGGGAATGTCTTGAGCATATTGGCCGACGATGGCTTAAATGTTATTGATATGGTCAACAAAAGTAGAGGCGAGATAGCTTATAACATCGTTGACGTTGAAGGTTATTTAGATCCATCTTTGAGCAGTAAAATTGGGTCAGTAAGTGGTGTAAAAGGGGTAAAATTATTTCCACCCATGGAGTAGCTAAGTAGCATGGAATTTTAGGGGGGTGATGTAATCGTGTTTAGTCTGGCTTCTCAATTCAAATATTGTTAGTGTAACAACGTTTTTAAGGGTTAATTTTTGTACCTGATTGCGTTAGCAAGTTAACACTTACAAACTCCTATCTCATATTAGTGGTGGTGTCTCTCGTAAATTTATTTCAGTCAAGAAGGCTTCAATTCGAACTGAATTACTTAGAAGTTTGTTTGATATTTTTTTAGGTTCAAAAAAGTTGAAGTCTATCTGGCAACTAGGCCTTAAATTTTGTTAAATTTCAGTTGCAGTTAGTGACATTTGTATCGAAACCTCAAAATTGAGGGACTAGGATATTATTTCTAACATTTTTGCGGCTGGTAAATAAAGGAAATAAGTCTCAGCTTCAATTATAAAGTGGTTATTGCTCGTTTTTTAGTCGGGTTTATTTGAATAGATTCATATAAACTATCAGTGTTAATAAAGTGTTTTGCAGTCGGGGTGTTAAATGGGGAACGCGTTGCCCATCATTGTGGGTTTTGGAGGTTACAACGCAGCTGGGCGAAGTTCATCCTTCCAGTCTTACCGACGAATGATTCTGGAATCACTACCAGAGGTTGAGCAAGTGAAAACCCTTGCGGGTTTGGGTTGCCTTATGGGTTTGGTGAAGCGCAATGGCGATCAATATTCGAATATGGAAGGCAAAAGTCTGACTGCCAAAGAAGTAGCTCATCATTATAGATCGGCTATTTTGGATGGCACTATGGTGAGAAAGATAGAATTGTTTAATCCGGACAAGGTTGCTGGGCACAAAAAAATAGAAATAAGTGCTCAAAATGGCGACGAAATTATTTTTTCGTTACCCAAAAGGGATTTGCCAAATGATTTGCCTGAAGGTTGGGTAATCGACAAGAAGGTGGATGGTAAAGTGCAAATTCGAACAAAAAATACTTCCGGTTTCTTAGTCGAGTCTTCCTATGAGCTGATGTCGAAGGCTGCGGGGCAATTACCCACCGGATTTAAACCAGCAGAGCATTACAACTCTCGATTCCATCCGCGAGGTCTTCAAATGGCTCTATTGGGTTCGAGCGATGCACTTCATTCCACAGGACTTGATTGGAAAGAAATTATGTCTAGTGTTCGACCGGACGAGATCGGGGTATATTCGTCCAGCGCCCTCAGTCAAATCACTGACGACGGATTTGGTGGCTTATTGCAAGCGCGTCTGCGAGGCAATCGAACAACAGCTAAGCAGCTTCCGCTAGGGCTAAATACGATGCCCGCAGATTTCATTAATGCCTATGTACTGGGCAGTGTGGGTCATACTGAGGCCACTACTGGAGCGTGCGCGACCTTCCTGTATGTTCTGCAAGCCGCAGTTCGTGATATTCGGAGCGGTCGACGACGCGTAGCAATTGTTGGTAATGCTGAAGCGGGAGTAACGCCTGAAATATCGGAAGGGTTTGCAAATATGGGGGCGCTCGCTGACGACGATAACTTGTGCAAATTGGATGGTACTAGCGCGCCAAATCATCGATTTGCCAGCAGGCCATTTGCTGAGAATTGTGGTTTTGTGCTATCCGAGTCGACGCAATATCTGGTCCTTATGGATGATGCATTGGCAATTGAATTAGGGGCAGACGTTTTTGGTGCTATACCTGAAGTTTTTATTAATGCAGACGGAATTAAAAAATCTGTGTCGGCTCCCGGCATTGGAAACTACATTTCGTTTTCAAAGGCTATTGCTGCGGCAACCAGAGCTTTGGGACAAGAGAGTGTAAGAAACCATAGTTTTGTTCATGCTCATGGTTCAAGCACCCCGGCCAATCGAAGGACTGAGTCTCATTTAATAGATCGGATTGCAAAAACTTTTAATCTGTTTGATTGGCCAGTTACAGCCACTAAATCTTTTGTTGGACATTCTCTATCTGCAGCCAGCGGAGACCAGCTTGTTTCTGCGCTGGGAACTTTTAGGTATCATATCATACCCGGTATTAAAACAATCAAAGAAGTGGCTTCTGATGTTTTCCAAGAACGAGCGATTTTTCCCCTGAAAGATTTAAATGTAAGTGATCGTCAGATGCATGTTGCCTTCATCAACTCCAAGGGGTTTGGTGGCAATAATGCTACGGCGGTTGTAATCTCACCTATCCGTGCAGATTTAATGTTAAAAAGTCGTCATAAAGAACATTTTGATAAGTATCTGTTGCTTCGTGAAAAAACCCGTCGCCAAGCTGAGGCGTACTCAGTTAGATCGGATTTTGCGGAACTGGACGTCATTTATCGCTTTGGCGAGCCTCTAATTGACGAAAGCAAGATTTCTATAAAGCCCGACGGAATAAGCGTTCCGGGTTTTTCAAAAGAGGTTTTGTTTGATGTCAAAAATCCATGGGCGGATATGTGAATTTTAATTTCAGAGCGCGTTGGACCGAAATTTTTCCAATGCGGCTAAAACCTGTGCATCTATTATCCGGCCCTGACGCAAGCGAGATATGTTATGGGTCTCTCCAGCGCTCAAAATCTCTTTATGGATAAGCAATGTTCCTCCATGGATTCCTATTAACCTATTGTCATTCGTATCAATAATTAACGCGCCAGAGGACCCCGGTCCTGCTGGGCAATTATGCAATATCAATGAGTTGTTGGTAAAATTTGGACTCTCAATAGACTCACATGCCTTAGAAACTTCGATTTGGTTCGTTGTGCTGTTGTATGCAATTATTCGTAGAGTTTGAGAGGGATCCACTCTTTTCACATTAGTTCTTTTTTTGGAGAGATGGAAAGCGGGTTGATAAAGCTTCCGTGTAAGTGCAACGAACGCCAAGTCAGTTTCACTTTGTTTAACTTTGTCTCGATCATATGGAGAGTAGCCATATGTAGATATATCAGCGAATGGAACTTCTTGGAGTCGCATGTTGTTGGGCCTATAGCTGCATCGTCCAAACAAGCCTTTTGATGACTCATCAAAGATCACATGCGCTGCAGTGATTATAATAGAATGCTGCCGAGCAGACTTATATATGTGTAGGCCACTTCCTCTAATGAAACCATCACAGAATATTGTACCGCTCGCTGCTAATATCGTTTCCTCTATGTTTTTTGGTGAGGAGCAAAAACCGACCTTAGCCACAAACAGAAAAAAAAATGCAAAAGGCGCTAAAAGAAACCTTGCGCACAAATACATTTATGAGAGATCTCCGTGTGCTGATTGGAGGATGCTAAGAGCAACTATGGGAGCGGTTTCAGTGCGAAGCACCCTCGGTCCCAGCCGCAGGCGTTTAAAGCCAGCTTGCACTGCCGTAATGATTTCCTTTTCCTCGAAACCACCCTCTGGCCCGACCAGGATAGCAACATTCTTAGGCTTGTTTGCGATCAAATCAAGAGGTTCATTTCCATTATTGTCCAAAATAAATTTAGCGCAAGAGTTGCTCGCTAGGCACCAATTAGTTAGGTTGACAATGGGATCAATTACTGGAACTCTTGTTCGTTGAGATTGTTGGCAAGCATGCACCACCACTTTCTGCCATTGCTCAACCTTTCTCATTTTTCGGCTTTCCGACAACTTTACCTCACAGCGAGCGCTGATCAGAGGTGTGATTCTGCTGACTCCAAGTTCTGTTGCTTTTTGAATGGCATAAGTCATGCGCTCTCCACGCGATACACCCATACCGAGGTGAGTTCGTAATGATGATTCCCTCTCTACCGGGTCGAATTGGTCTATTTTCACTACTACTGTGTTTTTTCTGGACGCCAACAGTTGTCCTGAATATTCCCCTCCTTGGCCATTGAATAGCAATATGGGATCGGAGTGAGCAAGTTTTAGTACCTTCAGTAAATAATGCGTTTGCGCAACATCCAGGGTTATTTCGGTATTAGTTGTGAGAATATCGTCAACAAATATTCGTGGTATTCGCATCAATACTTGCCTTGTATAAACAGGAGACTGCTGATTTATTGATTCAGCAGACACTCGGAAGCATACAGGACAGCCAAGAAATTTAAAGTGCCTAGTACTTATAACTTTCTTTCTTATAAGGGCCTTGTATTGGGACGTTAATATAATCTGCCTGATCTGGCGTTAATTGAGTCATGACGCCGCCAAACCCTTGAACCATGTGAGCTGCCACCTCTTCATCTAGAGTCTTAGAAAGAACCTCAACTCGCAAGAGTTTCTTTTTTGTTTTGGCGTCTTGGAATGCAAACTTTTTGTTATAAAGATCTATTTGAGCAAGAACTTGATTTGCGAACGACCCGTCCATAATCCGACTGGGATGTCCGGTCGCATTGCCTAGATTAACCAGCCTACCCTCCGCTAGAAGCAGCAAATGATCATTCTCACTCCGGTTTCTGAAGACTTTATGAACCTGGGGTTTGATTTCGTCCCACTCCCAATGCTGCCGCATATAGTTTGTATCAATCTCGTTATCGAAGTGACCAATATTACAAACCACGCATCCTGTTTTTAACTCTGACAAGACTGCTGAGCATGCAACGTTCAAGTTGCCTGTGCTAGTAACTAAGATATCAATGGAGCGAAGCAACCCTATGTTTACACCGTTGTTTGGTTGGCCGTCTATATAAGTAGACACAACCTCAAAACCATCCATGCATGCTTGCATCGCGCATATCGGATCAATTTCTGTCACTTTTACAATCATGCCTTCCTGCCGTAAAGATTGAGCTGAGCCTTTGCCTACATCTCCGTAGCCTACTACAAGTGCTTTTTTGCCTGCTAGCAAATGGTCGGTTGCTCTTTTAATAGCGTCATTGAGACTATGTCGACATCCGTATTTGTTGTCATTCTTTGACTTAGTAATCGAGTCATTTACATTGACAGCTGGAACTTTCAGTTGACCGGAGGCCAACATTTCTTCAAGCCTATGAACACCAGTGGTCGTTTCTTCGGTTATCCCATGAATCGAATCAAGAACGTCCGGAAACCTGTTATGAAGCATCGCGGTTAGATCCCCGCCGTCATCAAGAACCATATTGGCATCCCAAGGAACTCCGTTCTTAACAATCTGTTGCTCTAGACACCATTCGTATTCCTCTTCAGTTTCTCCTTTCCAAGCGAAAACTGGAGTTCCATTTGCGGCCACTGCTGCTGCTGCGTGATCTTGAGTCGAAAAGATATTACAGGAAGTCCATCGGACTTGCGCCCCCAAAGTTTCTAGGGTCTCTATTAGCACTGCGGTCTGAATTGTCATATGTATACAACCGAGAATGCGAGCACCAGAGAGAGGTTGACTGGCCTTATATTTTTCTCGAATCGCCATGAGAGCCGGCATCTCACTTTCGGCAATAGCTATTTCTTTCCTACCGAATTCTGCCAAGCTAATGTCAGCCACCTTAAAGTCAGGCGAATTGCTGTTGTTGTCGATTGCTACGATTTTAGCGCCCATAATCTCTCCATTTTGTATTTATTCAATGTATATACGTCAATCTTTTGTTCTTGGGAACTTATCAAAGTGATTTTTTCAAAATCGCGGCGCGGTCGGTTTTTTCCCAACTAAACGCCTCTTTTTCGCGACCGAAATGACCATATGAAGCCGTAGACCGATATATTGGTCTGCGTAAGTCGAGCATGCTTATTATGCCGCTTGGGCTGAGGTCGAAATGTTTGCGGATTAAATTCGAAATTTCGTGATCTGGGAGTTTTCCCGTTCCGAAGGTCTCGATGCTTATCGATGTGGGTTGCGAGACTCCGATCGCATATGATATCTGGAGCTCACAACGATCAGCCAGGCCAGCTGCCACAACGTTTTTTGCAACATAACGCCCGGCATAAGCAGCGGATCGGTCAACTTTTGTTGGATCTTTGCCTGAGAACGCTCCGCCGCCATGGTGAGCCATACCGCCGTATGTGTCGACTATAATTTTACGACCCGTGACGCCACAGTCTCCCATTGGACCGCCGATAGTGAATTCCCCCGTCGGATTAATATGGTACTTTGTTTCCGGATGCAGCCAATCGGTGGGCAGCACCTTTTCAATTATTTCATGCCTAACCGCTTCTTGCAGCTCCGATAGGGAAATCGACTTTGAGTGCTGTGTTGATAAAACCACCGCATCTACAGCCACAGGAGTTCCATTATCATATCTTAAACTCACTTGGCTTTTTGCATCAGGATAAAGCCATGGCAGGGTACCATCTTTTCGCAGCCTAGCTTGCATCTCCATTAATCGGTGAGCGTAAAAAATTGGTGCTGGCATCAGCACATCAGTCTCATTGCTTGCGAAACCGAACATTAGCCCTTGGTCGCCAGCTCCTAAATCTTTTTCTGTGGTTTCGTCGACTCCCATTGCAATGTTGCTGGATTGTTGGCCAATCGCGTTTAAAACAGCGCATGTGTTGCCATCAAAACCAACCTCTGAACTATTATAGCCTATTTCCGTTACAACCTGACGCACCAGCCTTTCTAGGTCAACATAGGTATTGGTGCGGACTTCACCTGCCAAAACCACCATTCCGGTCTTGACCATTGTTTCCACGGCAACGCGAGAATGAGGGTCATCTATTATCATGGCATCTAAAACGGCGTCAGATATCTGATCTGCCATTTTGTCTGGATGTCCTTCAGATACCGATTCTGAGGTGAAGATAGTATAATTTGACATGTTTTTTCCTCTGATGTAATCAAGGGCGTTGAGCGCAAATTGAGATTAGCCGGCAATCACCATCGGGTGAAAGCTATTGTCCATTGAATTTAAAAAAGGATAAAAACAGCGCATCTGCTTGCGTGCAAAATTCTACCACAATCGATGCTTCTAACAAGAATATCGTTCAATCAAGCAACTATTTTCAAGATACTTTTTAATAATGTGTTTACCTAAGGAATACAGGAGTATTGAATATCAGTTTACTGACTGGCTCTCCTGAGAGACAATACGCGCTTTTAAAATCTCAGTAAGGAGCGCGAAAAGATGATCTCAAGAAGATATCTCGCGAATGCGGTTAGAGCCCTGAGCATGGACGCGGTGCAAAAGGCTAAAAGTGGGCATCCCGGCGCGCCAATGGGGATGGCAGATATCGCTGAAGTTTTATGGAACGATTATCTTAATCATAATCCCGATGATCCCGAGTGGTTTGATAGGGATCGCTTCGTTTTGTCAAATGGCCACGGATCGATGCTGCTTTATGCTCTGTTGCATTTAAGTGGGTATGACGTGTCTCTAGATGACCTCAAAGACTTTCGACAACTGAACTCCAAAACGCCGGGACATCCGGAGTATGGTTATACCCCGGGCGTTGAAACCACTACCGGTCCCTTAGGTCAGGGTGTTGCTAATGCGATTGGTATGGCTTTGGCTGAAAAAGTCCTGTCAGCACAATTCAATCAACCAGACTATCATATTGTGGACCATTACACATATGCGTTTTTGGGGGATGGTTGTTTGATGGAGGGGATTTCTCACGAAGTCTGCTCTCTTGCAGGCACCTTAAATCTGGGAAAACTGATTGTTTTTTATGATGACAATGGAATATCAATTGATGGTGAGGTAGAGGAATGGTTTACAGATGACACCCCTGCTAGGTTTGAGTCGTATGGATGGCAGGTAATACCGCAAGTGGACGGCCATAATAGCGATGAGATCGGAGCTGCAATTGAAAAAGCTCGACAGGAGATTGACCGACCAACGCTCATCTGCTGCAAAACTATCATAGGGTTTGGGTCGCCTAATAAGCAAGGGAAAGAGGAGTGTCATGGTGCACCCCTAGGAGAAGAGGAAATAATTTTAGCTCGGAAGCAACTCAGTTGGAGTCATGGTCCTTTTCATGTTCCTGAGGGCGTATACGACGGTTGGGATGCAAAAAGTCGCGGCGCAAGTAGCCAGAATGCTTGGCTTGCGCTTTTTGAAAAATACCGGGAGGCTTACCCTAAATTAGCTGCAGAATTTGAGCGCAGGGTGGCGGGACAGCTACCTAATGACTTCGATGAAGCGTCAAATGCATTCATTATCGAATGTCAGCAATCGATGCAAAAAATGGCTTCTCGTAAAGCATCACAGAATTGCCTCAACGTGTTTGGACCAATATTACCTGAACTATTAGGTGGTTCGGCCGACCTCGCCAGCTCAAATTTAACGATATGGTCCGGTTCAAAACCCATTAGCGCCAAGAATAGCGATGGAAACTACATATACTATGGCGTGCGTGAGTTCGGTATGAGCGCCATTATGAATGGAATTGCACTTCATGGTGGTTTTATAAATTATGGAGGCACGTTTTTGACATTCATGGATTATGCGCGTAATGCCGTGCGGATGGCAGCGCTTATGAGGGTGCAGAGCATATTTATTTATACACATGACTCTATTGGTTTGGGGGAAGATGGGCCGACACATCAACCCATAGAACAGTTGATGGTCTTGCGGGGAACGCCAAATCTTTGCACATGGCGACCTTGCGACACAGTTGAATCAGCCGTTTGTTGGAAGAGTGCCATTGAGAGGAACAGTGGCCCTAGTGCATTGGTTTTTAGTCGCCAGGCCTTAGTGCCAATGGCGCGATCCAATGAGCAGGTAATGAATATTCAGCGCGGAGGCTATATTTTGGTGGATTGTTCCAAACCCCAGGCAATTATTATTGCCTCTGGTTCAGAGGTTGATTTAGCGGTCAGATCAGCCGGTGTTGTCAGCGATAGAGGGATTCAGGTAAGAGTTGTTTCTATGCCCTGCGCCGAATTATTTGATGCTCAAGATGAAACATACCGTGAAAAAGTGCTGCCGTCCGCACTGCGTGCTAGAGTCGCTGTTGAAGCATCGCATGTGGATTATTGGCGAAAATATGTAGGGCTTGACGGTCGTGTGGTGGGAATGCACAACTTCGGAGAGTCTGCACCTGGAGACGATCTTATGCATACCTTTGGATTCACAGTTGATAATGTCGTTCAAGCGTTGCTTGAGGTGATCGATTAGTGTTGCGCATAGCAATTAATGGTTACGGTCGAATTGGGCGCTCGTTCTTAAGGGCTGTCTATGAATCGAAGGCTCGAGAACTGCTTCAAGTTGTGGCTATAAATGAACCAGCAGATGCTAAAACGATTGCATACCTGACCCGTTATGATTCCACCCATGGTCGGTTCCCCGGGACGGTCGGGTTGCAAGGCCTGAGCCTCCGAATTAATGAAGATTCTATTGATCTATTGGCGGTTGAGGACATATTGGGTTTGCCTTGGCGGGATCTTGACGTGGATGTTGTGTTGGAATGCAGTGGCACGTTTAGTGACAGGCGTTCAGCCGAGCAGCATATTCAAAGTGGGGCTCAGCGAGTTCTATTTTCTCAACCAGCGCAACCTGATGTTGATCAAACAATCGTTTTCGGGGTTAATCAAAACGAACTAAATGGTTCTGAAACGATTATTTCTGCTGCCTCTTGCACCACTAATGCGGTTGTTCCTGTCATTCACGTTCTGGATGAAACATTCGGTGTTGGAGGTGGGGTCATCACCACAATCCATTCAGCGATGAATGACCAGCCCGTTATAGATGCTTTTCATCACAATGATTTGAGGAAAACTCGTGCGGCAATGCAGTCCATTATTCCAGTAGAAACTGGTTTGGCGCTAGGTATTGGTCGATTGATGCCCCACCTAGAGGGATATTTTGAGGCTCAAGCGATGCGTGTACCCACAATCAATGTGTCGTGCATAGATTTGTCAGTAATGCTCAAAACTGACATTGATGCGAAGCAAATCAACGAATGCCTAGCAAAAGCAGCTTCCGGATCTCTCGAAGACATATTGGGTTACTCAGAGGAGCCCCTAGCTTCGTGTGATTTTAATCATGATTCCCGAAGTGGAATTGTGGATGCCAGTCAAACTAGAGTTTCTCAGAAAAAGCTCGCAAAAGTTCTGATTTGGTTCGATAACGAATGGGGTTATGCAAACCGTATGCTTGATACTCTGCTTCATTGGTCTAATTCCCGATTGAGAATTAATAATCGGAAGGAATCAGGCTAGTGGATCTTTTGAAAATGACTAGTCTAAATTTGACTGGGAAACGTTTGCTTATTCGAGCGGATCTCAATGTGCCAATCATTGACGGCCATGTTACTAGCGATGCTCGGATCCTTGCCATTATCCCTACGATTCAATTTGCTTTATCGGAAGGGGCCTCTATTATCCTAATGTCACATTTGGGCCGTCCAATGGAGGGGCAATTCGACCGCGATTTTTCTCTCGAGCCGGTTGCAAACAGGCTTGAATCGGAACTCGGAGAGGACGTTTGCCTGATCAAAAATTGGAGGGATGAAGAAAAAAATGATTTCGGAAAGATCTCTTTGTTAGAAAACGTGCGGTTTAATCAGGGAGAGAAAGCTAATGATGAATCGTTAGCTCAAGCTTATGCAAATCTGTGCGACATTTTTGTAATGGACGCCTTTGGTACAGCCCACCGCGCTCATGCTTCCACTCATGGAGTAGCAAAATATGCAACCATGGCTTGCGCCGGGCCACTATTAATTAATGAACTAGAGGCTTTAGCAAAAGCATTGAAAACTCCCACGAGACCTATAATGGCGATTGTCGGAGGTTCTAAGGTCTCTGGTAAACTGCAGCTCTTGGAGCGTCTTTCGACGCAAGTAGACCAATTAGTGATTGGGGGAGGAATTCTGAATACATTCCTAGCTGCTACTGGGATCTCGGTAGGTAAGTCACTCTTTGAGGAGGAACTCATTTCTTCGGCCCGAAAGCTAATGACTAAGGTTGATATACCACTACCTGTAGATGTAGTTGTGGGGAAGGCGCTATCAGAGTCCAGTGAGGCAGCTGTAAGGCCGGTCGACAAGGTAATGCCGGACGAAATGATTCTTGATGTCGGGCCGGATTCGGCAAATTATTTGGCCAGTTTAATTGGAAAAATGGGTACTATTGTTTGGAATGGTCCCCTCGGAGTGTTTGAGTATGAGCAGTTTGGTAAGGCAACTCAGACTCTGGCGTTGGCAATCGGACAACACAACGGGTTTTCGATTGCAGGGGGTGGAGATACCATTGCCGCTGTGGAAAAATATGGAGTGGGCGACGAAATATCATACATCTCTACGGGCGGGGGAGCTTTTTTAGAATCTGTGCAGGGTAAGGAATTGCCGGGTGTTGAGATGCTAAAACGCAGAGCCGTTGGTGGTTGACTTAAGAAAGACAAATATTAATTGGAGAGATTTATGGCGCTAATTTCACTTAGACAGCTTTTAGATCATGCGGCGGAAAATAATTATGGTGTTCCCGCTTTTAATGTTAATAATTTAGAGCAAATTCGGGCAATAATGACTGCGGCAGAGCTAACTTCAAGCCCTGTTATTTTGCAGGCCTCTGCAGGGGCTAGAAAATATGCTGGGGCACCTTTTCTAAGGCAATTGATCGCAGCAGCTATAGAAGAATGGCCGCAAATACCTATTTGTATGCACCAAGATCATGGTACTAGTGTTGCTGTTTGTCAGCGTTCTATCCAACTGGGGTTCTCCTCCGTTATGATGGATGGTTCGCTAGAGGAAGATGGCAAAACACCAGCCGATTACGACTACAATGTGAATGTGACCCGTGCAGCAGTGGATATAGCTCATGCTTGCGGTGTCTCCGTCGAAGGGGAGCTTGGATGTTTGGGGTCCCTAGAAACGGGCCAGGCAGGAGAGGAAGATGGAATTGGAGCCGAGGGCGAGCTTACAATCGATCAAATGCTCACCGATCCAGAGGAAGCAGTAGATTTTGTTGCCCAGACTGATGTGGATGCTTTAGCAATTGCTTGTGGGACTTCTCACGGAGCTTATAAATTTAGTCGACCACCAACCGGTGACATTCTCGCCATAGATCGAATCAAGGCTATCCACGAGCGTATTCCAAGTACTCATTTAGTTATGCATGGCTCATCGTCAGTGCCCCAGGACTGGTTAGCAACGATTAATAAATATGGTGGCGATATTCCGGAAACCTACGGTGTTCCGATAGAGCAAATATGTGAGGGAATCAAGCACGGGGTAAGAAAAATCAATATTGATACTGATTTACGTCTCGCTTCAACCGGTTCGATCAGACGATTTTTGGTTGAAAATCCAGCTGAGTTTGATCCAAGAGCATATTTAAAGCACTCAATAACTGCTATGCACGATATCTGCGTAGAGCGCTATGAAGCATTTGGTACTGCCGGGCATGCCGACCACATAAGAGCTCTTCCGATGGATGCTATGACAAAACGATATGAAAGCGGTGAGTTGGCGGCAACAATTGTTTGATTGTGAAAAGTCATTTGTAGACGCAGGTAAACTTATTAAAGTTTTGTGATAGCGTTTTTTAATGATACAGAATCCGATACCCTTTTGGAGGGAGCCAAAACTATGATGTATACCTTCGGCAAAGAGTCGCTCGAGCTTCAGGAAAGACTGAGGCAGTTTATGAATGAAAATATTTATCCAAATGAGGAGCTATACGCTCGGCAAATAGAAAAGGCTGAAGATCGTTTCGCTCCAATCCCACTGATGGACGAACTCAAAAGAAAGGCTGTTGATGCAGGACTCTGGAACCTCTTTGTTCCCATAGAGCATAAACAGTACTGTGATCATGGAGGGTTATCATATTTCGATTACGCGCCTCTTGCTGAAACCATGGGGCGCGTGCTTTGGTCTGCGGAGGTTTTTAACTGTAATGCGCCAGATACCGGCAACATGGAAGTCTTGATGAATTATGGTACCGATGATCAGCGAAAAGAGTGGCTTACCCCCTTGTTGCAAGGGAAAATCCGGTCGTCTTATGCAATGACGGAGCCGCAGGTTGCGTCAAGCGATGCTACTAATATTGAGCTTGCAATCGAGCGGGATGAGGATGAGTGGGTTTTAAATGGCAGGAAGTGGTTCATCACGGGAGCCATGAATCATCGGACGAAAATTTTTATTGTCATGGGTAAATCGGATCCTCAAAACCCTGATAGACATTTGCAACAAACACAAATTCTGGTTCCCAAGAATACGCTTGGCGTTTCAATCAAGCGGCCGCTAACAACCCTGGGATTCGACGATGCTCCGATAGGACATGCAGAAATAGCTTTTGATAATGTCCGAGTGCCACTAACGAATGTGCTTCTTGGAGAGGGAAGAGGATTTGAGATAGCTCAAGGGCGTTTGGGCCCTGGTCGCATGCACCACTGCATGCGACTTATAGGCTCGGCCCAAAGAGCTCTGGAGCTTGCTTGCAATCGAGCAGAGACTCGACGAACTTTCGGTAGACTCCTCAGCAAGCATCAGTCAATTCGTGAAGAAATATCCAAAAGCTTCTGTGAGATTGAGATGGCCAGGTTGTTGGTGCTCAAGACTAGTGCTCAGATTGATATGGTTGGAGTACAGTCCTCCATTGATATGATTGCCGCCACAAAAACTAGTATTCCGCTGATGGTGCAGAAAATAATTGATAGATGTATGCAATTGCATGGGGCGGGAGGGTTATCTCAGGACTATTTTATGGCCGAGGCCTTCAACTATGCTCGGTGGTGTCGTCAGGCTGATGGGCCAGATCAAGTCCATCAAATGGCTTTAGGAAAGACTATAATAAATCGCTACGCGAGCAATGATTAGTAGCTGCCCCAAAGATCTTTTTCTCGCGTGGTCATAGAAAGTTATTGGGGCTTCAATTTTTGCACCTCATAATAAAGGAATTGTGTCAGTGTTTTCCGATCCCCAATGGGGTCGAGTTTTTCCCATAAAAGAGGTTCTCCAATTGTGGTGAAAACGGGCGCGTTAAAACGCTTTGTCACCTCATTAAGAAGAGCTAGGGAGCGCAGCGCTTCGGAAAGGTGCGAGGCGATATGAAAAATCCGACTGTTTTGGCCCTCAAAATAGACTGGCACCACCGTTGCTTTTGCGTCGCGAATCATTTTGGCGGCAAAGGTTGTCCATGGAGCCTCCTCGACGTGCCCAAGGCCAAACCTGTCTGCGGTAGCTACAAAACCGGAAGGAAAAATTAAGAGTGGAATACCCTCCTTAAGCGCTTTTTTTGCAATTCCCTTTGATCTTATATTGTTTCGGATTGCTGCCTTGGTCTTGCTAAAATCTATAGGCAGAAAATGACGAGCAAGATCTTCATCTTGACACATTATTGCATGAATTAGAATCCGGAAATCGCCTCGCGTTCGAACTGCTAGATCGCAAAGGGCTATGCCATCTATTACCCCAAAAGGATGATTTGCAACGAATACAAGTGGCCCCGAGTCTGGAATTTTACGCAGCTGTTTTTCATTGAATTGGTGATCGATTTGGGCGACTTGGAACGCGTTTTTCACAAAGGTTTCGATAGAAAACGGAGTTGGTTTGACCTGATGATAAATAGATTCAATCTTTCTCCAACCAAAAAAATGTTCAAAGATCGTTATTAGGAATCGGAGTATCAAAGGATGTTCAGAAGAAGCGAATGAAATGAGTGGTCGATCTTTTATGTAATCGGTAACGATGTCGTTGGTATCGCCATTTTCCATAACGTAGCTCTACGATAACCTTTATCTGTTCTGTTCCAATTTTATCATTTCCCTCACTCGGGGGGTAACTTTCTAACTCAATCAAGGGAATTTTAGTATTATCGTTTTGTAAACCTATATGTAATTAACCGTTTTCAATAACTATCCTTCAGCTGTTACTGGCCGAATTTCCGAGCCTAAGCATGTGCTAACTGATCATTACCGTTTAACCAACGATCTATAAGTTGCTGAGCAGCATCGGGATCACTATTCAAGATCGATTGCGCCACGTCCTTAACTCTCGGGATCAAATGAGCGTCCCTTATCAAGTTCGCGACTCTGAATTGGATATCCCCAGTCTGACGAGCACCCAAGATCTCCCCGGGACCGCGCATTTCAAGATCTCTCTCGGCAAGTTCAAAGCCATCTGACGTTTCTCTCATAATCTTCAGGCGTTCTTTACTTTTGTGCGACGAGTTTGAATTGTACAAGAGAACGCAGTAACTTTGGTCAGATCCCCGACCAACTCGTCCCCGGAGTTGGTGAAGTTGTGAAAGTCCTAAACGTTCTGAGTTTTCAATGATCATTAGACTTGCATTCGAAACGTCAACCCCTACTTCAATCACAGTGGTAGCCACTAAGAGATGAATTTTTTTTGATTTAAACTGTTCCATAATTGAGATTTTTTCCCCTGCTTTTAAACGACCATGGATTAGACCGATGGAAAGTTTTGGGAGAACTAATCTTAGTTCTTTGGCTATTGCTTCCGCAGCTTCAGCCTCAAATACGTCAGATTCTTCAATTAAGGTGCAGACCCAGTATGCTTGACGACCATCTTCACAGGCTTTTTTAACACGCTGAACAACTTCATTTCGTCTTAAACTGGAAATAACACTGGTCTGCACAAGCTTTCGACCGCTGGGGAGTTCATCTATTATGGAGCAGTCTAGGTCAGCATAGGCAGTCATAGCTAAGGTTCGAGGTATTGGAGTCGCAGTCATTATCAATTGATGCGGCAAAATGCCATTGGGACCGGATGACACATTGGTGATTGCTCCTTTTTTCCTCAAAGCGAGCCTCTGGTGTACACCAAATCTGTGTTGTTCATCCACGATAGTAAGTCCAAGTTTGCTAAAGTCTACTCCCTCTTGGAAAAGAGCATGCGTTCCAATTACCATCTGGGATAAGCCCTTCGCTATGGAATCCAAAACTCTCTCTCGAGCCTTGCCTTTAATACTCCCTGTCAATAGAGCAACATTGATATTTAATGGAGACATCCAATTTTCAAAGTTAATACGATGCTGATCGGAAAGAATCTCTGTTGGCGCCATTAGAGCCACTTGATACCCGTTAGCAATGGTTTGTATTGCAGCTAACGCTGCGACTACAGTTTTACCTGATCCCACATCGCCTTGGATTAGTCTGAGCATAGGTACCGCGCTATTAAGATCTGCGCAGATAGTTTCGCTTACTCGGCTTTGTGCCTCTGTAAGAGAAAACATCAGATTGTCCAGAAACTTTGCTTGAACGTTTTTATCAAAAAGTAATTTTGGTGCTGGCTGCTTTTGGGCCTGTTGACGGAGTCTCCTCATACTCAAGTGGTGGGCAATTAACTCTTCAAACGCCAAGCGTTGCTGGGCAGGGTGCATGCCCTTATCCAGCATATCCAGAGAAGCTCCTACGGGTGGTCGATGGACCAACACCAAAGCGTCAAAGAGCGAGAACTTTAGACCAATATTATCTTTTATAATCTCATCAATACTTTCTGGGCAGAGATGGTTTAGGGCTTGCTCACAGAGATTCCTGATACGATGCTGAGTGAGGCCCTCAGTAGAGGGGTAAATTGGCGTGAGCCTTTGCTCTAATGCTGAGTCAATCAGGTTGTCAACGATTTGGTATTCGGGGTGATACAATTCCAGACCCGATGGACCTGAACGAATCTCGCCAAAGCAACGCAGTCGAACGCCTGATTGCAGGCGTGCTCTCTGGGCGCGGCTAAAGTGAAAGAAACGTAATGTGGTAGTGCCAGTTTGGTCTTGGATTCGACAAATAAGGCTGCGTCTCTTGCCAAAGACGACATCACATCCTCTTATTTCGCCTTCTATTTGCGCTTGGGTTTGTGGTTGAAGAGCACCAATTGGAGTGATCTTTGTTTTGTCGATATATCTGATCGGCAGGTGGAACAACAGGTCCAAAACCTTTGTAATTCCGAGCTTAAACAGTTTTTTTTCAAGCTTAGGGCCTACTCCTCGCAGATCTGTAATTTTAGCTTGACGGACTGAATTTTGGAGCATTATGTTTTACACTCACAATTGTTGATTTAGCATAGGTAAAATGACAGCCCTACGCAACAAGTCCATTTGTAGTAATTTTGTAGAATACCCCTGAAAAAAGCCAGTTTTGTTGGGCTTTGAGCCCCCCCAGAATGGGTTGACTATATGTTAGCATAGAGTTCGGGTTCGCTGATGCGGTGCTCCTGCTGAGTTAACAGATTCCATTTACCTTATTTAAAGAGTCTTCGTGCATCACTATTATGAATAGCCATGAGAATAAGCAAAATGATAATACCCAATTTGACTCTACCCAGAGACTTCCTGTAAATATATTACTGGCCGGATGCGGGGATCTCGGAACCAGAACCGCGGCTAGGTTGAATCCTAACTATATTTGTTATGGTCTCAGACGAAACCCTGAGGGACTGCCAGATTTTATAAGACCTCTGCGCGCCGATCTTACGAATTTTGAGCACATAAAGGATGTAATGGGCATAGGTTTCCAAATCGTTGTTGTGACCATAACTCCCGATGCTTATACCGAAAGTGCATACCGCGCTGCGTATATAGCCGCTGCAAAGACCTTATTGAGGGCTGTCAACGCGTCAAAGAAACCACCTAGTCTAGTAGTTTGGACCTCAAGTACAAGCGTTTATGGGCAGGAATCTGGTGAATGGGTCGATGAGTTATCGTCAGTGAGTCCAAAAACCTATAATGGGCAAATAATGCTGGAGGCGGAAAACATAATAACAAAACTGTCTTGCAGTAAGCTCATACTAAGATTTTCTGGGATTTATGGTCCGGGCAGAAACCATCTTCTTGATCAAGTAGCAGCCAGAGAGCAAAGCAAGAGGGATCAATGTCAGTGGACCAATCGGATTCATAGTGATGACTGCGCAGCGGTTTTTTGCCATTTTGTGGACTTGCATCTCAGGGGGCATATTCTGCATGAGCTATATCTCGGTACGGATTGTGAGCCTGTGAAACAATTTGATCTCAGACGATGGTTGTCATTAAAACTAGATGTTAAACTGGAAGAAACGGCTAAACCAACACAGTCTGGACGGCGTTGCAGCAACGAGCGGCTTTTGGGTAGTGAATTCAAGTTTTTGTTTCCCTCTTACAAAGAGGGTTATTGCGCAATACTAGAAGCCTTTAAGTGATCATAATACCATCCATTTCAATAATTGCATCGCGAGGAAGAGCGTTTACTTCAACCACAGCTCGCGCTGGATATGGCTCATCAAAATATTCTGCCATGATTCTGTTAACGATTTCAAAGTGCTTTAGATCGCGTAAAAAAACATTTAACTTAACGATATCACAAAGGTTTCCTCCGGACGCTTCGCATACAGCGCTTAGGTTATGAAACACTTGATGCACATGCATCTCGACCGGTCCACTCACAAGTTGCATGCTCTTTGGCTCTAGGGGGATTTGACCTGAAAGAAAGACCGTATCATTAATCTTAACTGCTTGAGAGTATGTTCCAATGGCTTTGGGAGCTAATTCACTGTTGATAGCCTCTTTTGTTTGCATCTTACGCAACTCCATTGTTTTTCGGTATTGCTAGTTCTTTATGCGATATAGTCGTCTTACTGGTGTTAGGCTTCGGACCCGCCGGAGAGTCTCAGCCAAGTGGATCCGATCGCGCACTGAAAGGACCATGTCAACGACACTGGTGAACGCATCTTTGTCTGAAGTGGTAATTTTTTCGATGGTTGCCTCTTGCTCGGTAATACGTGATGCCAGCGCGGCAATAAATCCTCGTTCGGGTGTTATTTCCACCTTTAAGGCTACCGGAAATTGACCACTAACATTTTCTGACCACATCATAGAGGTACACAATTCGGGATTTGATCGAATCTCGCTAAGATTTCGGCAGGATTCGAGATGCACAACCAACCCTTTTCCTGGGCTCAAATGTCCGAGTATGGGATCGCCAGGAATCGGGTGACAACAGCGAGCATACTGAAGAAGCAATCCTTTCTGAGAGCCAACTTCCAAAGGAAGGGCTGGAGATCTTTTCACTGACTCAGAATGTTTTTGATCCGTTGGAACAATCAGATTTGCCACAGCCAGTGGCACACGATTACCAAGCCCGATTTGCTTGAGTATGTACTCAAAAGTTGAGGCTCCCGAGCTTTTTAAAATTCGTTTAATTTCGGATTTTTTAAGCTTGTTATAACTCGTTCCGAATTTACTTAGGGATTGATCTAAAAGTCGTTTTCCTAAGTTTACTGATTCATGATGTTCCTGTTGTTTGAGAAAGTGTCGTATAGCACTACGAGCTTTCGCGGTCGCGACAAAGCTTAACCAATTGGGGTTCGGTTGAGCGCCTTCAGCTGATATGATTTCTATTTTTTGTCCACTCTGCAGCATTTCTGAGAGCGGGATGAGTTGCCCGTCAACGCGGCAAGCAATGCAGCTATTGCCAAGCTCTGTATGAACAGAGTAGGCAAAGTCAATCGGTGTGGCGCCAGAGGGTAGCTCTATTATTTCCCCCCTTGGAGTAAAAACATAAACTTCGTCAGGAAAAAGATCAGCCTTTACATTCTCTAAAAATTCAAGAGAGTTTCCCGCCTGTTTTTGCATAGCTAAGAGGCCTTGGATCCAGCGAGAGGCTATTCTCTGATTTCCTTCAATATTAAGTTGGCCTTTCTTGTAGTCGCCATGGGCGGCTATGCCATAGTTCGCCATCATTTCCATTTCTGAGGTGCGGATTTGCACCTCAATAAGCACGCCATGCATTCCAACGAGCACTGTGTGCAAAGATTGATAGCCGTTCGCCTTAGGAATGGCTATATAATCCTTGAATTCTCCCGGAACTGGCTTAAAGATACTGTGGATGAGTCCTAGAGTTCGGTAACAATCATCAACCGAAGATACAACGAGCCGGAATGCAAATACATCCATTAGGTCTCGGAAGGATTTTTTTTTCTCCCGCATTTTTAGATAAATGCTCCAAAGATGTTTCTCGCGTCCCTTAACCACTGCTTTGACGGACTCCTGGACAAGGCAATGTTCAATTGCTTGTCGAATTTCTAGTACGAAGGCTTTTCGGTTTTGTCTGGCGGCTTCTGTTGCCTCGCGGAGACGACGATGCCTTAAGGGGTACATTGCCGCAAAGCTCAGCTCCTCAAATTCAATCCGAATATGCTCCATTCCTAGTCTTTGTGCGATGGGCGCATATATTTCAATTGTTTCTCGCGCCACACGCCGTCTTTTTTCGGGTGATAGGGTTGTTAAAGTTCGCATATTATGTAGCCGATCGGCCAGCTTGATCAGCAGAACTCTAATATCTTGGGACATAGCCAGAGTCATCTTCTGAAAGCTTTCAGCTTGTTGCTCTGCTTTCGATTCAAATTCTATCTCTGTAAGTTTGCTTACACCATCAACAAGTTCAGCCACCTTGCGCCCAAATCGCCTAGTTATTTGGCGCTTGGTAACACTAGTGTCCTCTATGACATCATGCAGAATTGCGGCCATCAGGCCCTCTGAGTCCATTTGCATATCAGCTAGGATATTCGCGACTGCTAGAGGATGCGTTATATACAGGTCGCCCGTTTGTCGAAGCTGTCCGGTATGGTGTTTCTCCGCATATTTATATGCGCGTTCCACCCTTTCAAGACTTGGTTTTTCGAGGTAGTAAAGCTTTTCTGTTAGGCCCAAAAGTGCCACGTACACCGCTCCACGGGTAAATCAATAGTTATTCAGCAGTTCCTTGCCCAGAGAGGATTGGCTCAACAGGGAGAGCATCAACATTTGATTGACTGGACGCGTCAGTATGCCCTAAGGATAATGGCTCGGAGACGTCACTATTTTCCTTCGGAATAGAATCTTCCTCAATTTCATCAATAGTGAATTCTTGTTCTACCACGGATAGAATGCTCGAATCAATCAACCCCTCAGCTATTTCTCTCAGTGCTAAGACTGTTGGTTTATCGTTTTCTTCATCTAAAAGGGCCGCACGCCCCTCCACAGCGAGCTGTCGAGCACGCTTAGATCCGACCATTACTAACTCAAAACGGTTCTCAACGTTTTCCAAGCAATCTTCAACTGTAATGCGAGCCATGTTGTCTCCAAGGTATGTAAATTAAACGGCCACGTAGTTTAACTAATGTAATTCACTAGGACAATAAATCAGACAATAATACATTAAATTTTGAATCTGCAGTATCGGTGGCAATGCATTCAGTATGTTTTCCCAAAATGGCCTTTAATCTAGCACAGCTTGCTTGGAAATCATCATTTACGATAATGAAGTCAGCCTCTTTGTAATGCTTCATTTCTTCCTGTGCGGCCGATAAACGCTTCTTAATAATATTTTCATTATCTTGGCCTCGCTTAATTAATCTTCGTTGCAATTCGTCTCTTGATGGGGGCAAGATAAAAACACTGCAACAATTGTCGAAAATTCCACGAACTTGATCGGCGCCCTGCCAATCAATTTCAAGCACTATATCGCTACCTTTCAAAAGCATTTGTTCTACGCTATCGCGAGATGTGCCGTAGCAGTTCCCATGAACTTCAGCGTACTCTAAGAACTCTGACCTTTTAGCCATGGCGTCAAATTCAAGTTGTGATATAAAGTGATAATTTATACCGTCGGATTCTCCAGGGCGCGGCAATCTAGTCGTATGACTAATAGAAACACTGACATTATCAAGCCCCTTTATGGCGCATCTTATGAGACTAGTTTTTCCAGCGCCTGACGGTGCAGAGATGATGAAAAGAGTACCTTTATGCATTGAATAATATCTTGTTTAGGATGCTTTTTACGTTCGGGTTACATTAGACGAGTTTAATTCGACTAGCGACCATTATATATTTAGAGTAATTCTGAAAATAATTGTAAGATCAGAATTGTACAATAAATGCCTAAATTTTTTGACTCATTCGGCAGAACTACTCCCAATCAGACAACAAGCCCCCCAAGCAAAGCGGAAGTGGCATTACAAAGGAGCAATAACTTCAAGCTCACGCGATGTTAGAGTTTTATGCATTCCATACAAAGAGTTTTATCGAGAGCAGTTTTACTCGATGTTTTGAATTTGTTCACGTATTTGCTCTATTAAAACTTTCAGTTCTATAGATGCTTGCGTAGTTATCTCAGATATGGATTTTGAGCCTAGCGTATTTGCTTCACGATTGAGCTCCTGCATTAAAAAATCGAGGCGCCGGCCCATTGGCATGTCAGTTGAGAGTACTCGCTTGGCTTCAGTAACGTGAGTTTCTAGTCTGTCTAGTTCTTCCTCAACATCCGCACGACTGATAATGAGCACCATTTCTTGCTCAACTCTATTGTTGTCAAGCTCATTCTTATACTCGAGGAGACGGTCATTCAAACGTTTACGTTGCCTTGTCAATATATCAGGAATGGCTTTTCGTGCCAAAGCCACCTGCTTTTGAATATCAAGAAGCTTTTTAGCAATTGCGTTGGAAAGCTCATCTCCTTCACGCTGGCGGCATGCCACGAGTTTTGTGCAGGTGACATTAAATATATCCGTTATAGACGTTTCTAATGTCATATCCGTCGACGCCGGCTCTTTTAGGATTCCTGGCCATCTCATTATCTCAAGCGCAGATAGAGGTGCTGGAGTTGTAATCTTTGAAGCTAGATTTTCTGCAGCTCGAATATAGTTCTCGGCTAGCTCAATATTTATGTCGATCGGAAAGAAACGTTCTTTATGGGTTACTTGAAAAATACAATCTATTTTTCCTCTTGCGAATTTTTTTCGCAATGCTTCTCGGAGAGAAAACTCTACTTCTCGCAGTGTTTCAGGCATTTTAAAGTTTATCTCAAGAAACCGATGGTTAATGGAGCGAAGTTCGCAGGAAACATTCCCCCATTCAAAGTCTTGAGTTGTTCGGGCAAAAGCGGTCATACTTCGTGGCATATCGACTCTCAATAATAATTTAGAGCGTATTCTCGTGAACTAGAATGAATTGACTAGCATATTGTAGATATTAACAAATATTTCGTCATTGAGGCGCTACATTCTCGGATGACTGGATATAATGCAAGGTTTCGAAAAGGAAGATTTTATGAACCGTCCAAGCGGGCGAATGCCTGACCAACTCCGGAAAATACAAATTACCCGAGAATACAGTGCGCATGCTGAAGGGTCGGCATTGATAGAGTATGGTAAAACAAAAGTCATTTGCAATGCCACGGTTGAAACGGGTGTTCCCAGGTTTTTGAGAGGCCAGGGCCAGGGTTGGGTTACTGCGGAGTACGGGATGTTGCCAAGGTCAACTGGAGAGAGAATGCATCGAGAAGCTGTCAGAGGAAAACAGGGTGGGAGAACTCAAGAAATTCAGAGATTGATAGGAAGGTCTCTACGCGCGGCGATGGACCTCAAACAATTGAGTGAGCACACGATTTATGTTGATTGTGATGTTATCCAAGCTGATGGAGGAACTCGAACCGCTTCAATCACCGGAGCCTGCGTCGCACTAGTTGACGCCGTGCGCTGGCTCCAAAGGAAAAAAATTATTAAAGGTGATCCTCTGCAAAAGATGGTAGCCGCAGTCTCCGTAGGCATCTTTCAGAATGTTGCTGTGTTGGACCTTGATTACGCCGAGGACCGCGATGCCCAGATAGACATGAATGTGGTGATGACGGAAAATGGGGAGTTCATAGAAGTGCAGGGTACGGCTGAAGGCAGTCCTTTTTCAGAAAATCAGCTTATACAAATGATTAACTTGGCCAAATATGGCATTGCGGATTTGCTCGATATACAGCGTATGGTGCTTTCGGAATAACGTTATGAGAGATTATCAGGCAGGCTTTATCCGAGAAGCAATCCGTTGCAATGCATTGTCGTTTGGGGAATTTACATTGAAGTCGGGGAGAATCTCGCCATACTTTTTTAATGCAGGTAACTTTTGCAACGGTGAAACTATGTCCATAATAGGCCGTTGTTATGCTGAAGCAATAATAGAGTCAGGGTTGGATTTCGACATGTTATTTGGGCCTGCTTATAAAGGAATTCCGCTTGCCGCATCTGCCGCAATTGCGCTAAATGATGTGTTTCAAACTAAGACCCCCTTTTGTTTTAACCGTAAAGAAGGTAAAACTCACGGTGAAGGCGGGGTGTTCGCAGGATCGCCGCTGCAGGGTAAAGTGGTCATCATTGATGATGTAATGACCGCGGGGATTGCTACCAGTCAGGCAATAGAAATGATCAGCAGTCATTCAGATGCTGACGTAGCTGGAGTAATCATTGGTTTAGATAGAAAGGAAAGCACAGTAAAAGATAAACCCGCCAGAGAGTTTATTGAGCAAGCGCATGGCATTCCTGTTTTTAATATCATAGATATTGACGATATTCTCGACTTTCTTCGCTCCTCGTCGGACATGTCAGATTTTATCGAACCCATTACTAAGTATCGCGAAGTGTATGGTATTAGGGAGTAGAAATCGGAAGAGCAGTTAGAAAAAGATAGTTATTACGTAAAAATTTGACTAATTTTTGAATATACCTTGCGCTAACAGCTGCCATTGTTCTCGCCAGAGGGCGCTTGGACGGTCTTTAAAATCGCTGCGCACATACTGATGAATCTTGCCTTCTGTTGCGCACAGCATGAGATTTGCCGCCGTTGTTATAGGCAAGGAAAGTATGATTCCGTCTCTGGCCTGACTCTCCCGCAACACTTGCTTAAGTTGGGAATCTAGTCGAGCGTAAAACTGAGCAACCCTTTGATGGAGTTGCTGTGTTTCGCCCGTTAAGGCATCTCCATTTAATATACGTGTAATGCCTGGGTTTTTTTCAGCAAAAGCCAACAGTAGCGTTAGAATACGATAACACATGTCCTCAGCGCTTGACTCCTCTTGCAAGATGCTTGTTACACGGCCAAAAATTGTTACTTCGATAAAGTCAATGAGACCCTCAAACATGCGAGTTTTGCTTGGAAAATGACGATAGAGTGCTGCCTCAGAAACGCCAAGTTCAGAGGCCAATGCAGAAGTGGTGATCCTGCCGCCTTTAGAAACTTCAAGCATTCTTGCCAATGCTTGGAGAATTTCTTGCGCTCGAGATCCTTTCTTTGAGATCATCATAATGTTTCCGAGTATTTTGAAGTTTGATCGCTAATCAACGTACCTACTCCTTCATCAGTAAAGAGCTCAAGAAGCAAAGCATGGTCAACTCTACCATCTATGATATGCGCACTTGGGATGCCAGCTTTAACCGCTTCTAAGGCACAACGTATTTTAGGCAGCATCCCCCCATGAACAATCCCTTCGCTTATAAGACTATCTACCCGCTCAGCACTGAGGCCGGAAAGAACCTTTTGATTTTCATCCAGTAATCCGGGTACGTTGGTCATTAGGATGAGTTTTTCTGCTTGGAGAACACAAGCTATCTTACCCGCAACTAAGTCCGCATTGATATTATATGATGTCCCGTCTTTACCGGTTCCAATGGGGGCCACAACCGGAATATAGCCTGCATCGAGCAGCATTTTGATGACGGAAGCATCGATGGCTTCCACCTCCCCGACGTGACCAATGTCGACTATTTCTGGAACAGACATGGCAGCCGTTTTTTGTGTAACCATCATTTTCTTTGCACGAATAAGCTGTCCGTCTTTCCCTGTGACACCAAATGCATTGCCACCCGCTTCCGCAATAATGTTCACGATTTGCTTGTTAACTGTGGCTCCCAAAACCATTTCAACAACGTCCATTGTTTTCCCATCCGTGACACGCATGCCATCAACAAATCTGGACTGGATTCCTAATCGATTGAGTAGCTCTCCAATTTGCGGGCCTCCTCCATGCACAATAACCGGTTTTATACCAACAGCTTGAAGTAAAACAACATCTCTTGCGAAACTCATTTGGAGCTCCGTATCAACCATCGCGGCGCCTCCATACTTAATCACCAAAGTTTTTTCAGCGAAGCTCTGAATATAAGGGAGTGCGCTTGAGATAATCTGAGCCGCTAGCTTTGCTGAGCTGAGATTCTTATTTCTAGTCATAGATATTCTTCTATGTCAGGTATGAACCTGGACAATTTAAATTTAAAAGTCTGTTTGATATGACCTAAAACGTTGTGGTCATCGGCTTCAAAGCGAAGGGTGAGGTTTGGAGAAGTATTAGAAGCTCGAACCAATCCCCATCCTTGAGGATATTCTACACGTAACCCATCGAGCCTATTAATTCTCGAGCCTCTAAACTCACATTCGTTGGCAATTTGTGACATAAGAGCAAACTTTTTATCGTCCTGAACAGGAATTAGTATCTCGCCTGTGAACGCTCTGATATCCATTTTGTCAAGAAGCTGATCAAGGGATTTGTATGTTGCTGTAAGGATTTCAAGTAACCTCGCCGCCGCATAAAGACCGTCGTCAAAGCATTTTCTTCGGTCGTTGAAAAAAATATGCCCACTAAATTCGCCGCCAAGAAGCGCGTTGTTTTCTTGAACAGCTTCCCTAACATGAGCATGCCCGGTTTTGCACAGAATTGGGATGCCTTTGTGCTTTTGGATCACTTCTGCCAGATTTTGGCTGGATTTCACGTCATAGATGATTGGAGCGCCGTCAGCATTTTGAAGGACATCAGTGGCAAAAAGCATCATCAATTGGTCTGGCCAGCATATGTGACCTGATTTTGATATTACTACTAGTCGATCGCCATCTCCGTCAAAAGCAAAGCCTAGATCAGCATCTTCGCTGGCAACCCTCGCTCGCAGGTCCATTAAATTGAATTCATCTGAAGGATTGGGTTCATGGTTAGGAAACGAGCCATCGATATCACAATATAATGGGATTACTTGGCATCCAAGACTTTCAAAGAGTTCCACTGCCACGGGCCCCGAGACGCTATTGGCGCCATCAATAACAACTTTAAACTCTTTTACAATTCCAATATCTTCAAAAATTTCTCTTACATATTGAGGTATTACCAGTCTTGAAAAATATTCCCCTTTACCTACAGTGAAATTATCCAGACTCATAATCGGCTTGAGCAATTGTAAGTTTTCGCCAGATAGGACTTGGCCTTGAACGATAATTTTAAAACCATTGAAGTTGCCAGGATTATGACTGGCAGTTACCATAACTCCGCTGGTCGATTGACCGGAGTAATGAATTGCGTAATTAAGGGCGGGGGTAATAATTTCCCCAAGATCGATAACATTGCAACCGGTAGAGATAACGCCCTCTCGCAATGCATGAGATAATACTTCAGAAGACGATCTCCCGTCTCGACCAAGATAAAGCGCATTATTGCCCCTGCGCAATACTAGAGATCCGACAGTCTTCCCCAATCTGAGGGCAAATTCTGGTGTAATCTGCTCATTTGCTACTCCCCTGATATCGTAATCGCGAAATACGATGTCAGGCACAACAAATTTGTTATTTTCCGTCAAAATAGGTTCTTCATAATCTTGCTCGATATCAATCTCGTGCTCGTCAAGAAATTCAATATCATCATCCGTAATCATTAATGCGAGATCGTCTAAATCTGATATGTCGTCAAGGCCCATGGCCTCATCAGCATTTATTGAACTTTTGGCATCTGTATCAGTCGTCTCTGCAGGAGTATTTTTATCGGAGTTAACTCCGTCTTCTTCTAATTTTGACTCAGCTTTATGCTCTTTTTGGGCAGGCAATCGGATGGTTCTGACATCACGAGATTGACTTGTAAAGATATTAATTTCGGAATCACCTCGATTTACTCTCATAACGTGGAAAGCGAGAAGCGATAGAATCCAGAGCACAACAGCTGCAAACGTAGTCAAACTGAACAAGAACTCATTTGATGTGAATCTTTCGATAAGCTCGGCTGACGGCTCCACTATCAACTGCCAGTCAGAACCTTGGATTGCATATTTTTGGGAGTAGCTTGCAGGATTTTCGGTAACAGAATATTCGTTTTCGCCACCAATCGTAGCTAGTCTGGTAACGGAATCATTTGCCTCAATCTGCTCTAAGTGCAAGGAACTTTGTTCTGAATTCCCACCCGTTAAGGGCTCAGTAAATGGATCTAGGGGTTGCTCGAGAAGCGCGAGGCCAATTATCTTGTCGTTATGATACAGCGGGGAACTTGTAAAAACTTTCCACGCATCGTCAATCTTAATTGCCCTGATGTGGGGTCGTTGATTGTCAATGCTAATGCGTGCAAGTTGCAAAACAGCTGAGCTAAGAGTGTTTTGGTGCCTTACAAGATTTTCGTCAACATAAAAAATTGCATCTGCCACTTCTATCATCGAGATGGCCAAAGTCTCAGCGTTATTCAATGCACTAATATCAAAGTCTTTAAGATGTTGTGCCACATTTTGTTGTTCTGCGATTGCTTGCAGTTGATTCATCTGTGATTCAATTCTCTGCGATATTTCCTGGCTTACGTATGCTAGATCTTTTCCAAATTCCTGATTGATGGTTTCATTGCGATTATCAAGGACCATGATGTCTCTTAGGGAGATACACGCCCAAATCAAGAGCAATCCAGTTACTAAGGCAAGAGTTACGATAAAAGGATCTGATTTTAGAGATCTCAAATAAGCTGTTATTCGCACTTGTTGCTACCTATCCTCTAACTGATTTGCTCTTTACTTATCCTAGCAGCCTCGTGCTCGTTAAAAGCAGCCGCCACAAGCTGGATAATCTCTCGACAAATCTTCGATTTACTATTTCTTTCAAGATGTTTTTCAACATCTTTTGTAATCCAAAACACTTCGTTATCGTCAGCATTAAAACCGATATCAGGTCGCGACACGTCGTTGGCGATAATCGCATCAAGTCTCTTCTGGTGGAGCTTAACTTTTGCATTTTCAATTAAGTCGTCCGTTTCAGCGGCAAAGCCGACCACATAAAGATTTGGATTGAGGGTGCCAATACGACTCACTATATCAACGTTTCTCTCCAAAGACATAGTAATAACATTTTTCGTCTTTTTGATTTTTTTCTCTGAGATTTTGACACAACGGTAATCACCCACTGCTGCTGCGGAAATAAAAATTTCTCCATTAGCGCAAGCGTCTCTGGCTGCTTGATACATATCGTTTGCAGATTTGACGTGAACAAGCAAACATTTTTCGGGGGGTGGAATATCGACGGGCCCTGAAATCAAAGTCACTTGGGCACCAGCTTCAATAGCGGCAGTAGCAAGCGCATAACCCATTTTGCCGGAGCTGTGGTTACTTATATATCTAACAGGATCTATAGCTTCGCGAGTTGGTCCTGCAGTAATCACCAATTTTCGACCCCTCAGAATTCCTGACCGGAACATTGCTGATACGCGCTCTGCGATCGTAATAGGCTCTTGCATACGGCCCAAACCTACGTCACCGCAGGCTTGCACCCCACTCTCGGGTTCAATTATTTCCACCCCCCGCTCGACTAGAGTTTTTAAATTTGAAATCGTGGCTGGATTATGCCACATGGCTTGATTCATAGCTGGAACAACCATTGCTGGGGCTTTAACTGCTAGATATATTGCGCCTAGCAATGTATTGGCGCGACCCTGTACAAGGTCCGAAATGGTATTGGCAGTCGCGGGAGCCACGAGTAAAAGATCTGCCCACTTGGCAAGCTCTATATGTCCCATGCCTGCCTCTGCGGCATAGTCAACGAGAGCGCTATACACTGGATTGCCCGAAAGCGCTTGGAATGTAAGTGGACGAACAAACTCCATTGCCGCAGGGGTCATGACCACGCGGATTTCGGCGCCCATCTCAATTAAACGCCTTACAAGCTCAGCGCTTTTGTATGCCGCGATGCCGCCCGTCACACCCAAAACTATACGCTTGTTTGAGAGGCTACCCATCTGTTGATCCAACACATTTGAATCCTAAAGAATCATAGTATCATGGATTTCAACATAATGTATTGATAAAGAAGTGCTCACTATTGCTAGATCCCAGCGGTAGAACAATTTGGACATATTTAAACAAACATATCTTGCAAGCAAACAAGTGCATTTAAAGCTGAAAATAGCCTATGTAGTAGTTCCCCATGTTTGCTTAACTTTGAGATTTTTGTTATAAGACCTCCTCAACGTAAATTTCTCTGATTTCAGTGCTAGAGAAACCTTTATGTTGCTGAATACGAGCGATAGCGACAAGTGGAGTTAGGAGTATGTCAAGAGTTTGTCAGGTTACCGGAAAGCGCCCAATGTATGGCAACAATGTTTCTCATGCCAAAAATAGAACCCGCCGTCGGTTCGAACCTAACTTGCATACCCATAGGTTTTGGGTCGAGACTGAGAATCGATTTGTGAAAATAAGACTATCTAATAAGGGCTTAAGGACAATTGATAAGTTGGGCATTGATCAAGTTTTAGCCGGCATGCGCGCTCGCGGTCAAAAAATATAGTATTCAATAGTATTTATTAATGTACGAGGATCTTAAAGGTGGCTAAATCTTCTAGAGAAAAAATTAGGTTAGTTTCTAGTGCGGGCACTGGCCATTTCTACACGACCGATAAAAACAAGAGAAATATGCCCGAGAAGATGCAGATCAAGAAGTACGACCCAAAAGTCCGTAAGCATGTGGTTTATAAAGAAGCAAAAATTAAATAAATAGTCTTTTGGTCTGTGAGCGATTCAGTTCTGACATTCGTTCCTAGTCTAACTAGGCTTGTACGCTTTATAGATTCCTTATGCATTAAAAAGCCCTGACAATGCTATTATCAGGGCTTTATGACTTTATTAATCTTCTCTGTAACTTGCAAGCGCAAAGCTTTAATCAGCTATTACGTCCTCAGCTTGCGCACCCTTTTGGCCTTGAGTTACAACCATGGTCACTGATTGGCCTTCTTTTAATGACTTGAATCCTTCAGCTTGGATCGCACTGTGGTGAACAAAAACATCACCACCACCCTCTTGTTCGATAAAACCAAAGCCTTTACTATCATTAAACCACTTTACAGTGCCAGAAACTCTTTCCCCTGACATAACTACCTCACTTTAAAATTTTATTACCCTTTGCTGCAATTTATTACATAAACG
>MDTD01134358.1_pt1 | contig 38275 bp, 37 predicted proteins | sample 811221 | NCBI WGS metagenome assembly MDTD01 (sample SAMN05326646, study PRJNA326480) | marine metagenome | isolation source: seawater | place: Pacific Ocean: South West | collected 2011
CGGGCTTTAAAGGTCTTACCCCGGGTAAGAGGGTTGGTGTAGGCCAGCATCCCTGAATCCTTTATTTATTACTATAAATAGTTATTACTAGAGATTGAAAAGTAAGACAAGTTACAAACTAACAGCTGATAACTTATTGCTTTCTAAATGCCAAGTACAAAATCACCTGATCCTGAACTATCAGTGTTACTTATTCATTTAAAATTCTCAGAAGAATGTTGAATAATGCTTATCCTTGAGTTCTGTCTTACCCAACCGTCAGACCGTTCACAGCGGTCAGACGGAAACCCCGGATTGAAATTCGGAGATCACTTCGCTTCGCTCGTGAATGCAGCTGGTTCTCTGTTTTTGAATATGAAAAAGCATCCATCTACGATCCGCCAAGCGGCGGAGAAGCAGTCTCAGGTTCTTTGGCTATAATTCTGAGGTCACTTCGCTTCGCTCGTGAATGGGAATAATAAACTGTAGATGGATACAGATAGCAATCAGGCGTAATGTTGCCTACCCCTGCTTAAACTTGAAGAGGTTTTCGGCACCAACTTTTTCTTCAGCCTGATTCAGAGCATACATCGAATCAAACAATACAATCGGATTTTCCTCAATGTCTTTGGTCACGTGGGTTGAATAGCTTTTTTCCAGTTTTTCGATCACATCATCCCGGTCGTTCGGTAACCAGCGGGCTGAATGATAGGCAACCGGGGTTTTGATGAGCTCCACGTTGTATTCTTCTTTCATACGATGCTCCACCACTTCGAACTGAAGCACACCAACCGTTCCCAGTAATAACTCGTTTCCAACGCCATTCGGTACTTCAAACACATGAACCACCCCTTCTTCGGATAATTGCTGTAACCCTTCTCTCAGCTGTTTTCTTTTAAAAGGATCCTTGGTCGCCACTTTCTGGAAATGCTCGGGAGTAAAGAGAGGAATTACATCAAACCGAACCGGAATTTTTTCATAGATCGTGGTTCCTATCCTGAAATCTCCGGGATTGAAAATAGATACGATATCACCGGGATAAGCTTCTTCCATAAGTTGGCGCTCATCACCCATCAGCGTATGCGGAGTTGCCATTTTAATTTTCCTTCCGGTACTGCTCACCACCACTTCCTGCCCGCGTTCGAACTTACCCGATGCCACACGAATAAAGGCTGCGCAGTCTCTGTGGCCCGGATTCATGTTGGCCTGCATTTTAAAGATAAACCCGGAAAACGGTTCATTAAGATCCCGGTCTGTCCCTTCAGAATGTTCATATCCCTGTGGGGGCGGGGCCAATTCATGAAAGTAATTCAGGAACACATCGAGGCCGAAGTTATTGAGAGCAGAACCAAAAAATACCGGGGTTACTTTACCTGAATTATACAGTTCCCGATCCATATTCGGGTACATATCCTCGATGAGCATGAGTTCTTCACGAAAAGCATCCTTTTCTGTTTCCGACAAATTGCTTTGTGCCAATGCGTCTTCCACATCCAGCACCTCTGTGACTGCTTTCTTTGCTCCATGATCACTTTTTTCATATACATGCACTTTCTTGCCAAGCACATCGTAGATCCCTTGAAATTTTTGTCCGTACCCCATCGGCCAGGCTGCAGGCAGCGCCTCAATTCCCAGTTTATTTTCCACATTACTAAGAACTTCCAGCGGGTCCATACCAGGCCGGTCGCACTTATTAACGAATGTGATAACCGGTACTTCTCGCAGTTTACACACTTCGAATAATTTCTCGGTCTGTTCCTCCACCCCTTTCGCCACGTCTATCACCATCAACCCGGAGTCGGCCGCCACGAGTGTTCTCAAAGTATCCTCCGAGAAATCCTTGTGGCCCGGAGTATCCAGCAGGTTATATTTGATGCCGTCTTTCTCGAACCGCATAACAGAGGATGTCACTGAAATACCGCGCTCTTTCTCGATAGCCATCCAGTCGGAAGCGGCATGATGGGCGGCTTTTCGGGCACGAACGGATCCCGCTTCATGAATCGCTCCACCATATAACAAAAGCTTCTCGGTAAGAGTGGTCTTTCCGGCATCGGGGTGAGAGATAATGGCAAAGGTGCGTCTCTTCTTCGCTTCTTTAGTAATGATGGAATCGGCTTCGGCCGTTTTACTCATAGGTGCGTTAATTAGTCGTGAATCGTACAGAGCCTTAAAAATACGAGGTTTTTTGCTCTTTTGTGTTTCCAATATTCTGCAAAAATTCTTTCTTTTGCTTACTAACCTATAGTTATTGATCGGGTTACTTTTATTATGAAATTTTTTCAACCATTCTGCTACTGTCTGGGCCTCATGCTTGCCATGGGGTTGCCTGTCTCCGCTCAGCAATCTGATCAGATCGTTCAACTGCCACCCGGCGACATCAAGTTTGCAAAAGGAAAGATCATCGTTGAGCTGGCTGATACCGTAACCTCCGGTTTTGTGGAATATCAATTCAAGCGCCTGGGGTATGAGATCCTTGAATTAAAAATTGCCCCGCTTTACGGCCGCATCCCTCAAAAACTCAGTAATAAACAACTTACCGATCTGCTCTATCATCCATATATCCAACACATTGAGCATCTGCAAAGAACATTTGATGAGGAACGATTTCTGGCCTCGGTGAAAGAAAAGAATATGAATCCCGATGATTCGTTACGGTACAGAAATTTTCTGATCCGGATAGCTGAAAACGCCGGCTATGTGGTCACTTTTGAGGAGGATGTTACTACCGAAATGGCTGAGACTTTCAGTGCTACTCAACCTGAGCTAACTTTGAATGTACTACAAAGACCACCGAATATGGTGGTTGTAAAAACAGAGCCCGGTAAAGAAAAAGAGGTGATGGATGATCTGGAATTGTTAGTTTATGTTACAAACACCGCTATGATAACCCTTCAAAATCAGGATTAAGCCTGTTATGAAAACCTTTCTGTTCGCACTTTTTTTACTTTCCGCTCCAATCGTTCAGGCTCAGACTATTGGGGATGAAGCTCTTCGCCGCGCACAGCAAGGGGAAGTTTCTTTTCTGGAAGGGGAATTTATTGCGTATCTGGCAGATACTGTTTCTCCGGGATATGCAGAGCGGGAAATGAATCGCCAAGGATTTGTGATCACTTCGAATGAGATCAAGCCCATAAAGATCCAGCTTCTTTCTGCCCTGTCCGACAGTACGTTGCATCAACTCCGGGCGCATCCACAGATCAGATCCGTCGAATATGTGGAATCAAGCGTCGATTCTGTCTCTGTTCGTAATTCACTAACCCGGGAAGGCATGACCGAAGAACAGTTCAATACCATGGCTGACCGAATCATTGAATCTATGACTGAAGCCCGGCTTATCCTCACATTTCGCTATTCGGTGGATGAGAAAACTATGAAATCAATAATGGGCCTTTACAGAAATACCGCTTACCGGGTCATCCAGAACTACCCGAGAACGGTGAACATTAAAGCAGAACCCGGAAAGGAACCTGAATTAATGCAAAAGGTTGAACAACTGCCTTTTGTTACTTCAACAGCTATGATCGCGGTATTGGAAAACTGAAACGGGAACATGTCAGCTCTTGTTAAGTAAGTAATTATGGAACAATAAAATTAATTACTTAAAGTATTATGTCTGACACTAAAGAAACTCCCGTTAACAGTACTCATTTAAGTGAAAAGGAAATTCAGCATTTTAAAGAACGCCTGCTCGACGAACAAACTGAAGCTGAACAAAAGATCCGAACCCTTCAGGAATCCATTGATGAGATAGAAAGTAAAATGGATGATAACGCCTCCGGCACTGCCCATCATCAGGGAGATCTGGGATCAGGAGAAGAGATCAGAGAAACGAATTATACGCTGATCGAAAAGCAGAATGAAAAGCTGGAAAAAATAACAGCGGCATTAGGTCGCATCGAAACCGGAAACTACGGCATCTGCCTTACCACCGGTAAACCCATTCAAAAGGAGAGATTAGAAGCTATTCCATATGCCACACAAAGTGTAGACGCCAAACAAGGAAAGATCTCTCCGGAGCAAAAAGAACGTCTCTCAGTAAATCAGGCGATCTGATTTAGAATAATCCCAATTGCTGTTCCCGTTTCACCGGCCACTGAGGCAGTGGTTCGATCGGGATCAGCTCGGATAATAACTTATGAAAATGTGTGGCCATATTCGGCTGCGAGATCCGGTCGGGTGTATGGATAAATACGTATGGATGTAACCCTTCTTTGATCCAGTCGGCTACCACTATGGCCCATTCTTTAAGATAGGCCTCATTGTTCAGGATATCGTTGGTCCCCACATACCTCACGAAAGGGCGGGAACCTATAGCATCAAACCGAACAGGAACTTTGGGTTTCTTCTGTTGTGCTTCGCGGATGGACCTCACATCGGTTTTGGTGGCAAATAATTTACGTGTGTCAAAGATCACCCGATCCACGGAAAAACTGCTCAATAATGTATTCAGACTATGTTCGTTTTTGCCATGATCGAAAAAATCGGGGTGACGAACTTCCACGGCATAGCTCAGATTTTTAGGAAGGTAACTTAGCACTTCCTCCAGCCGGAATAATTCATCCGGCCCAAAGGTATCCGGAAACTGAATAAAGAACGGCCCCAGCTTTTCCCTGATGCTTTCAAACACATCCAAAAATAGTAGAACGTCGTGTTTTACGTTGTGTAATCGCCTGATATGCGTGAATTCCTTGGGAAACTTAAAACAAAACTTGAAATCAGGCGGGGTCTTCTCTCCCCATTGTTTAACCAGTTCCCGACTGGGAGTATTATAAAAGGTCGTATTCCCTTCTACAGTATTGAACACACTCGCATATTGTGGAAGAAAATCTGCGGGTTTTGTTTGCTCCCTGAAAAATGTACCCACCCATTCCGGCAGGCTCCAGCCGGTTAATCCAAGGTGATATTTAGTGAGATTTGAAATGAGAAATTAGAAAATAGGAATTAAGTTGATAGCCCCGGCTATCTGACTGAACAATATAGATTTTATTCCTACAAAAACTACTGCAAACACACTCCACTCAATCCGGGCAGCATGTAAAATATTCTTTAGAAACTGAGACAGGACAAATGACTTACAGCAAGCCTTGAGATTCAGTGTACTGCGATCACTCGTAGGCTTCCGCGATGGAGAGTAATTCCTTGAGATGTTCGATGCGGTCCGGTTTCTCCTGCCGTTCGTAACTGTGGATGAGATTACGGATACAGCGGGTCACGATCTCCAGATCAGAAGCGATCTTAAAATGCTCCGGCCGGGGTTCGATATTGTTCTTTTTGAGAAAGAAATAACACTGATCATACGTAACAACAGCGCCATTATCATAAGGGTCGATAAGTACTTCTTCTTTGTCACCCACATAATTAAGCATGAAATGGATCGGCATGTTTACCCCGAAGAACGGCATTTCGAGTCGGCGGGCCAGAAACATAACAACCATACTTAGTGTGATAGGCAATCCTTTCCGGCGATTGATCACCTGATCCAGAAAACAATTAGCGGGATTGTGGTAATCTTCGGTATCACCGCTGAAATTCAGATCCTCAAAAACAAATTTGACCAGCTGCTTCATCTTGCGGCGTTCATCTAGCCGATAGCGAATGGTTGGCTCGACCATTTCCGCATAATGATCCAGTTTTTTGGTGATCTGTGAGCTCCGCAGGGTCGGGTTTCCAAATCGCGACAGGATAAGCATGGCTTCTTCCAGCATCTTCCGGTTCTTAACCCCCTGTTCCAGAAGATCCGAAAAATCAGCTTTTAGCGTTTCGAAGGTAAGACGGTGCATGATATTTCCTGCTCGTTCTTTTTCCTCCGGATCGGAAGTGTCAGCCCGCAATTCATCCAGCAGAGGAACGGCATTCTCCCCGAGTTCATTGAACCGGGAGTTCACACTTTCCTGAATGAACGGATCGGGATCGTCGAGTAAAACTAAAAGGGATTCTATTTCGGAGCGTGTTGCCATACTTTATTTATCGACCAAAAATATAGGTATTAAGAGATACAATTACTTTTTAATTATGGGCTGAGATAACCCTATATTTAGCTTGTAGTCACCAAAAACCAGCATATGGACATAAACGTTTCTTCAGAGATCGGTCATTTACAAGGAGTAATTGTGCACACACCGGGGCACGAAGTGTCTCTGGTGAACCCGGAATTAAAAGACGAACTACTCTTCGATGATATCATTTTTGAGGAGGATGCCAGGGGCGAACACCTCGATATGCTCGACATCTTTAAGACAGCCATGCCCGAAAACGGCAAGGTGTTCGAGATCGTAGACCTGTTCCGGGAAACGATCTCCAGTTCCGATGCCCGGGCTTATTATATTGAGCAGTTATTGCGGGAATTTCCCGAGTACAACCTCTCTGCCATTGAGCAGGAACTGCTTTCGCTGAATGCCGACGATCTGCTCACGTTCAGCATACAGGGCACCCTGAAAGGCTCTAAAGAATTCAATTTATTACCTACGCCAAATCTGTTGTTCACCCGGGATCTGGCCGCTGTGGTTGGCGACAGCATTCTCGTTTCGCGGGCAGCTACCGATACCCGATTGCGGGAATCTTTACTGATGGAAACTCTGGTTGAATACCATCCATTATTCAGTGATGTGAAAAAGAATGCGATCCGTATCTCCGGGCATCAGTCTATTGAAGGCGGAGATGTACTGGTAGAATCTGATAAACTGGTGCTGATTGGAATGAGTGAGCGCACTTCCTTTACCGGACTTATGAAAGCTGCAGAAGGGTTACTCAGCCACGGAGTGGAAACCGTGTTGGCTGTTGATATTCCCAAACAGCGATCTTCCATGCACCTCGATACCATTTTCACTTTTGCCAGCGCCTCCGAGTGTATCGCTTTTCCGCCGGCTATCATGGAACAAAAAGACAATGTGGTGGCTTTACAAAAAGACGGAGACCGGATCGTGGCTGAACATCGTTCGGATCTGCAAAAAGCACTGAAGGAGTTTTCCGGCAGAGACTACACCTTTATAAAGTGTGGCGGAGAGGACCGAACCAGTCAGTTCCGCGAGCAGTGGACCGACGGTGCCAATGTTTTTGCCCTGGCGCCGGGTGTAATTGTGGGTTACGAAAGAAATACCAAAACATTCAATGCACTCATAGATCATGGCTACTCATTTATGAACCAATTTGAGTTTGTGGAAGAATACAGCCGTAATCCGCTCGTTCTCTCCGAAGAGAACAAGATCGCCATCAGTTTTCAAGGCCATGAACTGTGCAGGGGCCGGGGTGGCGCACGATGTATGACCATGCCTGTTTCGAGAGCTAAATAACGAATTATTAGTAAGTAAAAGATATTGGATAATAACTATCAGGAATTTTTAAAAGAATCAGTCACTAAAGAAGAGAAATCACCTGTTAACACTGAGCCAAAGAATAAGCCGACCTTAAAAACGATCGGGTTCCATTTACTGCTGTTTGTACTCACCTTCGCATCGGTGTCGGTGGTGAGCACTTTTTTAGTGGGCCGGGATATTCAGACATTCATGCTTGGTGGCATCCCGATTCCCTATCCTTCGGGAGGAGATCTGCTTACGGGAGCCCTGTTTGCCGCCCTCTTGCTCTCTTTTTTAACGTTTCATGAATTCGGGCACTACTTCGCTGCCGTCTATCATAAAGTGAGGGTTACGTTACCCTATTATATCCCCATGCCGGTCGGGATCGGTACGCTGGGAGCGGTGATCCGCATCAAAGAACAGATTCACGATACGCGTAAGTTGTTCGATATCGGCGTGGCCGGACCTCTGGCCGGATTTGTGGTTTCACTGATCGTGTTGCTTATCGGATTTTCGAACCTGCCCCCGGCCGAATTTCTCAATAATTTCGGCGATCACAGTTCGGTGGTAAATTTCTACAATGCCAATGGCCATTACCCTGACGAACCTTTTCTGGAGGAAGGACTCACTGCTTTTTTATTCGGTAAAACCCCGCTTTACAGTTTTCTTTCTTCCTTTTTTGATGCTGCCCCACCCATGTGGGAGATCATGCACTATCCGTTCTTACTGGCAGGTTGGTTCGGACTCTTTTTTACGGCATTAAATCTGATGCCGGTGGGACAACTTGATGGCGGACACATCCTTTATTCATTGATCGGCTATAAAAAGCATAAGATCGTTGCCCGGTTATTCTTCACCTTTATAACCATTCTCGCCGGAATTGAAGCCGTGCCGATGATCTACAACTGGGTTTCCGATTTTGACCACCCATTTGGGATGCTTTCCTGGCTGATCTGGGCAGCGGTGCTCATCCTTATCATGAGTAAGGCATTTAACCGCGATCAATACTGGATCTCCGCCCTGTTTCCGCTTTCCCTGATCAGTTCAGCGGTTTACTTATATGTGATAAAAAGCGGTGTGAATTCAGACTCTTCCGCGATCTGGCTGTTCTGGACTTTTTTCATCGCCTTTATCGTTAAGGTCGAACACCCACCGGTACTCATAGAAAAGCCGCTTACCCCCACACGAAAAGTGCTTGGCTGGCTAAGTATGATTATCTTTGTGCTATCAATCAGTTTAAATCCATTATCAATCATTACCCCCTGATTTATGAAATATCTTGTACTCTCTGTTTCTCTATTGATCGGTCTCACCGCCTGTGGACAGAATAAATCCAACACCCAAACACTGGAGGCTCAGGTTGATCAGATGCTGGAACAGGATCAGTATGTGGAAGCCCTGCAACTGCTCGACGGACAAACCGAATCTGCCGAGGTCCTTCAACTAAAAGAGAAAACGCATCTCAATTATGGTCTTTTCTTAGAATACCGCGACTCTCAGGTAACCGACATGAAAGAAAAGATGAATGCGGCGCTGAGACAGTATGTTAAAGTACTGGAGATCAATAAGAATAATGAAAAAGCCATCTCTGAGATCGAGCAGATCCTGGGAATTTACGCCACTTTCGGCGATCGTAAGCCCGCGGATGATGTTCTGGCCGATCTTCGGAAAATGGGCTGGAACGTCTAACTATACCTTGTTCAGTTCCGGACTGATCCGGGACTTCAAACCAATAGATTATGAGCGACAAAAAGACCACCCCAACCATCAGTAATAAAAAAGCCTACCACGATTATCATATCGAGGAGACGTTCGAAGCCGGACTGGTTCTTCAGGGAACTGAGGTGAAGTCGCTACGTGCCGGAAAAGCCAGTTTTACTGATGCATTCGCCTTTATTCGTGATGGCGAGGTCTTTTTACGCGAACTGTACATAAAGCCTTATGAGCAAGGTTCCTACTACAATCATGATCCCCGCCGCCCCCGAAAATTACTTCTCAATAAAAAAGAGATCCAATCTTTGGAAAAAGGTATTCAACAGAAAGGAAATACGCTGATTCCTCTCAAGATCTACTTTAAAGGCGGTTACGCAAAAGTACTGATCGGCTTAGCCCGCGGTAAAAAGCAATACGACAAGCGGGACAGCATTAAAGAAAAAGATGTAAAACGGCAGATCGACCGCAATGTGAAGGGAAGTTTTAAGGTGAACTTATAACTCAACCGACCCAACCATCCGGAATTCATTAAAAAAACAAAACCCCGTCCTTTCAGACGGGGTTTTCATGTTTAGTGGAAAAGCCTGTAAGCCGGATTCTGTTCCCCATGCCGGGCATGGTTCGGTAATCATTTATCTGGTGCACTCCACCCGATGGCGTTGCGACAAGCGGCACATACCATCTGCATGAGCTTGCACCCCGCGAGGTTTACCTAGCCCCCGACATCGCTGTACGGGGCGGTGAGCTCTTACCTCACCTTTTCACCCTTACCCCGACGAATCGGGGCGGTTTATTTTCTGTTGCACTCTCTGTCCCGGTCAGGTCGCCCCGGCCGGTCCTCAGCTTCGCCCGAAGGATCGCTGAGCGCGGTACTTGTTGGTGTCCGGACTTTCCTCCCTGCATATACATGCAGAGCGATTACCCGGCTTTTCCGTTAGCAATATAGGCATTAAAAAACTGATTTGATCAACCCCTGAAAATGTGAACGAGTACTGCCAAAGGTGAGTGCTCCCTTTCAGACAATGAGGGATCGTTTTCATCACACAAAAAAAGGGAAGAGTTCTTAACCCTTCCCTCTTACGTGCTGATCGCGATCTATATTTTTCAGATCGTCAGTTGTTCTTTTGCTTTATCGAAGAACGACTGATCTACCACAATGCGTCCGCTGTTTTCATCAAAAATGATCTTATTCATGCGGCGTACCTCTACCTGAACTTGTGGTGGCAGTGCCATACCAAGAGCAGCGCCCCGGTCCATAGCTACTACAGCCATGCCGTTCTGGAGTCCGTCACGCAGGCGATTGTAATTACGCAGGTAACGGGCATCGATGCCTTCTTCAACCTCTTTGCGTTTATCCAGCAGAAGATTCTCTTCCTCTTCGGTGGACTTCATTACCTCTTTTAAACTATTCTGTTTTTGAGCGTGCAGCTCCTGGGTATGGGCTAGATTTTCACGGGCTTCCTCTATTTCCGGCCCGATCGCTTCTTTTCTCTTTTTAATTTCTTCGATGCGGGCTTTCGACTTTTCGATCACCTGCTTCTGCACTTCGATCTCTTTGGTTAGTGCATCATATTCGCGATTGTTCCGAACGCTGAGTTGCTGATCTTCGTATTTCTTCACTTTATCGATGGAACTCTCAACTTCAAGTTCCAGGCTGTTCAGTTCAACACTAAGATCTTTTTCTTCTTGTTCAAGACGCGCTAATTTTGCTTCATTGCGTGCGATATCAGTTTCAATATCCAGAATGTCTTCCGGCAGATCACCTCTCAGTTGTTTGATCTCATCGATTCGGCTGTCGATGTATTGTAGATTCGCTAGCTTTTGCAGTACTTCTTTCATGGATGTTATTCAGCTTGGATGGATAGATTTGATTCAGGATCAGAAACGTAGATTTTCATCGGGTTACTCACCGTTTCGGTAACGGTAACCTGCAGCCCTTCAAAAGCATCACTTAATTCATTTTTCAATGCTTCGGCAATAGGAAACTCACTTTCATAGTGGCCTACATCAACCAGTAAAAAGTCGTCCTTTTCGGTAAAATAATCGTGGTATTTGATGTCGGCGGTTACAAAGGCCTGAACTCCGGCAGCAATGGCCTTTTGTTTCAGGGAAACTCCCGCACCACCGCAAACGGCCACTTTTTTGATTCGGCCAACTTCGCCGGAATAGCGAACAGCACGTACATTCAGTGCTTTCGATACAAGGTGTAAAAACTCATTTTGGCCAACCCCTTCTTCAGGGTACTCCCCGATCACGCCCATACCGTAATTCTGAGATGGGGATTCCAGCTCTGTTACCTGAAATGTGCCGGCTTTCAATAAGCCCTCTTTAGCCAAACCGCCTTTCAGGGTCGGTAAAAGATGTTTATCGATGATGGCTTCGAAGCAGATCAGATTATGCTCCCGGTTCTCCACATGAAAATAATGTGCTTCTTCGGCAGAATAATAATTGAGAAGCTTCATAATGGCTTCCGGATCATCATGAGCAGTCACCAGCCGGATCTTATGACTCACATTATAGCTTTTATCTAAAAAGCGTAGGTCATCAAGTCCCAGAATATTCGCCAAAACAAAGGAAACGCCGTCTAATGCGGCATCGAGATTGGTATGAGCAACCAGTAAACCGATATCATTCTTTATAAGCTTATAGATAATGCGGCCCTGCTCGTCGGTGGGGTTTATGGACCCGATCTTATTAAAAATGAGCGGGTGATGAGCAACGATGAGTTCACAATTCTTGTTGATAGCTTCAGCAACAATTTCGTCGGTAATATCGAGGCAGGTGAGTACGGAGTTAACCTCGGCGTCGGGGTCTCCTACTAGTAATCCAACATTATCGTAATCCAGTTTGATGCTCGGTGGAGCCCATTGATTCAAAAAGGTGGATATGTGCCGGATTCTTACTGCCACTTTAGTTCCCCTTTATTGCTTTAGGGTATTGTAAGCAGCCCGGCGAATGGACGATATAAGTGCAGTATTTCAGAACCAAAAATGTGATTTTGTTACGTCTCATTTGAGCTACCAAAAATAACACTAATCCCCGACTAAAAAAACTATATTCCACGTAAACATCATAAATTAGAGAAAAAGACCTGTCTCCCATGTCAAATAATGAAATAAAAGAGAATCTGGAACTCATCAGAACGTCGATAAAGGAAGTTTGTGAGCAATGCGGTAGAGACCCGAAGGAAGTAACGCTGGTTGCGGTAAGTAAGACCAAACCCAACGAAATGATCGAAGAAGCACTACGTTGGGATCAGCTTCATTTCGGTGAGAACCGTATGCAGGAGCTGCAATCAAAAATGGACGAGATCGAACATGCCGGTATCCAATGGCACATGATCGGCACCATGCAGTCTAATAAAATCAAATACATTGCAGAAAAAGTGCACTGGATTCACTCTGTACCTAAAGCCAAATATCTGAATGAGATCGAAAAACGAGCCAAAGATGCTGGACGAACCATCAATGTGCTCATTCAGGTAAATATCAGCGGGGAGGATCAGAAAAGTGGCTGCGAACCGTCTCAACTGGCCTCCATTCTTGAACACGCCAAAACGCTGGATCACGTTCGGGTTCGGGGCCTGATGGGTATGGCCACCAATGTGGATGATCCGGAGGAAGTCCGCCCGGAATTTGCCTTACTTAAGCAGGTCCTGGAGGATCACACCCACCTGAACGGCAAAAATGTTGCGCTTACTGAGCTTTCGATGGGTATGACAAACGATTATAAAGTTGCCATCGAAGAAGGGGCCACCATGGTTAGGATCGGCAGTGCGATCTTTGGTTCGCGAAACTATGCTTGATTAATTGCGTAGCTGTGAACACTTTAACAAAAACTAAAAAGTTACGGGCATTATGTTATTTGGATTACCGTGGTATGCGATCATACCAATAGTTGCTATTGTGGGAGGTATTTATGCGGGCCTCAGAGAAAAAGAAATGAAACTTGAGGAAAAAAGACTCGCCCACGCAAAGGAATCGAACGAGCTCCGCAAAATGATCATGAATCTGAAAGGGCGCATTGAAAACCTGGAAGCCATTATTGTTGAGAAAGACTCCGAAAAGAAAAATATCACCATTGATGATATTGAGATCAAAGATGAGGGCTCTTCCGGTAAAGGACGTGTGAGGAATTAACCCATGCCTGAAGAATTATTTATAATTGCATTAACAGCTATTGTTTTCGGCACAGGTTTTCTGGCCTTTCTCTTCTGGAATATCTTCAGCCTCATCCGGCGTAAAATTGATAAAGACGCCGCAAAGAATCAGGCCGTCGATCCGCAGTTCTTTAAAGCACTGGGTGAATGGAAACGTAGTACCGAAAAAAGACTTACCAACCTGGAAGCGATCGTAACTGATGAAGAAGTCGAGGACATTAAGATCGGCTCTACCTCCGCAACCGGAGAGATCGAAATTGAAGATGAAACCGTTCGCAAAAAAGAGGATACAAAAGGCGGGAATCTCAGGAACATGTTAAATGAATAAATGTTACTTTAATTAAGCTTGGCACTATAAAAAGTAACTATTCGGTTCTATGAAAATCACTCCTTTAGAAATTAAACAACAACAATTCGAAAAGTCTTTGAGAGGCTATGATGTCGCAGACGTTCAGGCCTTTCTTACGTTGGTATCTACAGAGTTTGAATATCTCATTACAAAGAATAAGGAACTTGAGGATCAGATCGACAAGTTATCTGACCGGGTTAAACATTACGAACGTGTAGAAGAAGCCTTGCACGAGACCTTGCAAACCACTAAAGAATCGGTGGCTCAGAAAATGGATAATGCCCGTTCTGAGGCAAAAAATACCGTAACCAAAGCGCAGATGGATGCCGAAGCGATCGTTCAGGAAGCGAATCAGGAGCGTATGAAGATCCGGCAAAGCATCCTGCGATTACTGGATAAGCGTGAAGAGATCATCGCCGGCATCACTTCGTATCTGGATAATGCCAAAGCGCAGGTGGATAAGTTTTCCAGAGACGACATGAAGATATTTGATGTGCCCGAAGAAGCGACCACCGACTCCTCCGTTTCTGATATGGAGGAGACCGAAGTGACGGACGAGAAGAAAAAAGAACCTACAGAGACTGCTGCAAGCAGCCGTTTCGCCTTTGATGACGAATCTTTGGAAACAGAATCGGATGATATCATCGATGAAGACGACAGCGCCTTTCCTCCCGGCACCGATCGCCTGAATGACATTCTGGATGAAATAGATTAATTTCACCCGTCCATTTTACAACGAATTATCAGCATGGATACAGTACAGGAATTTCGTAGAAAACGCGAAGAAGCGGGCGCTTACATCCGCTCCAAAACAGATTTTAAACCCGAATACCTTTTAATTCTGGGAACCGGTCTCGGTCAGTTAGCCGAAGAGATCGACGAAGTTATTACCATTAATTACGATGAGATCCCTCACTTTCCGGTGTCAACAGTTGAAAGTCATGCCGGAAAACTGATCTTTGGTGAATTGGGTGGTAAACCGGTCGTAGCCATGCAAGGGCGTTTTCACTACTACGAAGGGTATACCATGCAGCAGATCGTGTTTCCATTACGGGTGGCAAAGTCGCTGGGAGCACAAACGCTCATCGTTAGCAATGCCTGCGGGGGATTGAATCCGAATTTCCGCCGGGGCGACATCATGCTCATCAACGATCACATCAACTTTCTGGCCGACAATCCGCTGATCGGCCCCAATGATGACGAACTTGGTCCGCGCTTTCCGGATATGAGTGAGCCTTATACCGCAAGACTGGTTGAAACTGCCGAAAACGTAGCCCTTGAACTGGGCATTAAAATGCATGAAGGCGTGTATCTTGCCGTAAGCGGTCCCATGATGGAAACCAAAGCAGAATATCGCTACATGCGTAATTTAGGTGCCGACGTGGTGGGAATGAGCACTGTTCCGGAGGTTATAGCCGCAGTGCACATGGGAATGGATGTACTCGGGATCTCTGTGATCACCGACGAATGTTTCCCTGACTCTCTGATGCCGGTGGAACTTGAAGATGTATTGGCAGCCGCAGCTATGGCAGAACCTAAAATGACTCAGGTCATCATCGGAGTGCTCGAGAAGCTCTGATCGGCGTACTACTTTCCGTTCATTTTATAAGCATCAGTTTTCTGGTTAGCACAGCCTCACCGGCTTTTAGTCTGTACAGATACACTCCTGACGGAAGTTCTGAGGCGTTCAAAACTTCTCTATAGCTCCCGCCAGCTTTAAATCCGGAAACCAGCGTCATCACTTTTCTTCCATGAACAGTGAATAAACTCAGGTCAATATATCCTGGTTTTTCTATTTCATAGGTAATGGTGGTTGCCGGATTGAATGGATTCGGATAATTCTGATCCAGCTTAATTTTATAGGTCCTGCCCGATTCCTCTTCAATATTAACTGCGGTCAGATCAAAAGTTTCACAGGAAGACCATTTATAGGCAAATGTAGTGTCGGAAGCTCCCAGAAAATATCCACGGTCGGCATTATAATAACCCACACACGCTGAAGGTACCGTCTCCCGATATCCCCAGTCGTTCCTGTTCAGGAAATACCAACCACCTTCTGCTCCGGTATCCACTTTTGTTTCATAGGTATAGATATTTCCGGTCAGGTTCTGCATTTCCATGATGCTCCAGTCGCTGCCGTTCACCCGCGTAAAATCGCCGGTTACATATACTCCGTTCGAGGTATTAACGCCGGACATATCTACTGCAAATGTTACCGTGATCTCCGGATCTTGTGGCTGAATCACAGAAATGGAGGTACAACTTGCCCACTCAAACTCAAATGAGTAAATATCGCCGGTGGTATCATACGTTCTGTTCGAACCTCCTTCTGAGGCGCATTCAACGGGAATAGTTTCCCGAACACCCGGCTCATCGCCATTCATGAAATAATACTCACCATTACTTCCCGGCTCCATATATCTGGTGATTGAATACCGGTTTCTACCCTCATCAAACATTGGGGAGACCTCTTCTTCTCCGTCACCGTCAAAATCACTAACCAGGTACACGCCATCGCTGACCTCCTCTGATTTCATATCAACTCTGAAAGTAACCAGTTCCGGATCGTCCAATGCATAAATGTAGGGCTCCATCCACTGTCCGGCGCCGGAAGGAATGAAATCGTACGTATCGGAACGGAAAAAAGCTACGTGATCGTGAGAAGAGCCCTCGCTCCAGGCTGTGCTGCATCCGGTAGAAACCCAGGCTGATTCCCAGAAAATAACTCCATCTCCGCCGTTGTTCTTCACTGCATTGGTTAGATCTACCATGTAGCGCAATTGATTTGCGGGATTCAACGGTAAATATCCGGTTACTCCGTCGCTCACAATATTGGGATTTCCGTCGAAATTGGCGCTCGTCCAGGGATAGGCCGTTTCCAGGATCATGATCTTTTTATCGGGGTACTCATTCCGTAACCGTGCAACCTGCGTTCCGATCCCGGAGATCGTGCTACCGTGATAATTTTCGTAGTATGAAAAGCCGATCACATCAAAATCAGTGATTCCGTTATTTACCGCATTCTGGTACCACCATTCCAGCCCGCTGCCAACCCCGGCATAATGCAAGGCGATATCGATATGAGTATCCGCACTATCTGCCACGGCTCTCGCTGCACTAATGCCGGCATTAAAAAGTTTAGCATGGCGCGACCAGCTATCACTTAAAAATTCTACTCCCTCATAATTCACATTCATACTCCGATGGCGCATTATTCCGCTGTTCGTCTCATTACCAACCTGAATCATCTCGGGCAGTAACCCTTCCTCGTTCAGGTCGCTCAACACTTTATGGGTATAATTATACACGGAGTCGGCCAGTGCGTCTTCTCTCGGTCCCACGAAATACCAATTCTGAGTGAGGATCTGCCGACCGGGATCGGCCCAGAAATCAGAATAATGAAAATCGAGTAACACATTCATTCCTGCAGCTTTTGAACGTTGTATTGCTTCCTTGACGTCGTCATAGTCGCTGTACATTTCCTTCACCCCATCGGGTTGATCAATGCTTCGTTGCCAGGTAGGTTTGATCCAAAGGCGCAGACGAACCAGATTATTTCCATGATCTGCATAGATCTGATACACATCTTTAACTTTGCCGTCTTCTTTAAAGTCGGCCCCGCAATCTTCCATTTGATTAGCGTAGGAAAGGTCGTTTCCAAAATAAAAAGCTTCTTGTGCCGCAACAGGTTTCGCGATCGTCGCAGCTAGTATGACGATCCATAAGATCTCAACCCGGAATCTTGTGTTATTCCACATCTGTTTGGTACTTGGTTCGTTAGAATGTTATCGATAACATTTTGACTTAAACTAGCTAATCCTGATCAATAAAACACGAACGTAAAATTCATTAATCCCATAGCTATTGAGACGAAAAATGGCGATTTTTACAGAGTTGCCGAATAAGTTAATTATCCACAAAAATCATTATTTTTCCACGGCATCTTGCAATAGAACTTATAAATTCGTTTCTATAAACAACTTATAACCATCGCAATAATAACGTATGCAATCAGATGGATTTGATGGTGAGCTTTGGGATGAACACCGCTGGGAAGCTCACTTAAATGAGGTAGAGAAAAAGAGTGATCAATTGAGGAAGTTCATTTCTTCTGATCCTAAAGGTAACATACCCCGATGGCTCACCTTATTAAAAGAAAGTATAAATGAAGACGACGCATTCGAAGCGTATGTAGAGGAAGAACTTTTACTTGATGAAGCCTATTTCCCTGAAGATGAGGACTGGGAAGATGATGAGGACGACGAATTTGACGGCGAAGACTTTCTCTTCGGTGAGTTTGATGAGTTCCCTGATCTGGACGATGAAGCGGATGAGTTTGAATCCGGAGAAGAATGGAAAGCACTGAGTGATGAATTCGCAGACTCTGATTACGGCTCGCTCGATAACCTGATCATTTATACGGTTGCTAAAGATCTGGCTGTTGATGTGTTAAAATGGGCAGAATCTGTTCCGGCCAAAGCACACACAAAGAACTTCCAGGAGTTTGTTGGCGATTCACTTAAGATCGGAGCAAAATTAGCCGGCGGCTATTCTTTTGGATTTGAACCGGAGTATTTAGGAGCAAATATCGCCTACACCAAAAAAGCTTTAGCTTGCGCGAATCAATGTCTTTCTCTGATGACAAGCTTAAAAAGTGCCGATTATTTCACCAAAGCAGCATATGGCGATTTGAATTCCCGATTATTCGAACTTCGTAATGATATCGGTGTGTACGTGCAGGAATTACGGGATCGTTTCCGCTTCGGGATCGATTGATCAATCCACCCAGATCCCTACTTCTTTTAACCCCTCCGAATCCCGGGCCGCCCGGAACATGGAGCCTGTATTTGTACGCATGGATATGTTTCCATATTTATCCACCGCGATAAATCCGGCTTCTTTTGGATTAAGAAGTTCATCCACCAGATAATACATCGATTCCTGAAGACTGCTATCTGTAAACTGCATGTACATAGCCAGAGCATGGGCACTTACATTAAGCATGATGCGTTCTCCCCAACCCGTTGCTGAAACCGCAACCAACTCATTGGTATATGTGCCCGAACCAATGATCGGAACATCGCCAACCCGGCCAAACTTCTTGTTGGTCATTCCTCCGGTTGAGGTACCGGCCACCAGATTACCTTCGCTATCCAAAGCCACGCACCCCACGGTTCCCATCTTCCAGCTATTGTCTTCCAGCAATTCTAAATTTCCGCCGGTTCCGGCATTCGCGCGTTTCCAGGCCTCGTATCTTCTTTGAACTTTAAAGTATTCCGGATCAACCCGCTCTACCGTGGTCTGATCTGCAAACTTCTCGGCCCCATCCCCCGCAAAAAACACATGGTTTGATTCTTCCATCACTTTTCGGGCCAGAGAAATAGGATTCTTCACGGTAGTTACACCGGTAATGGCCCCGGCATTCTTTTGATTCCCAAACATAATGGCAGCATCGAGTTCATTTTTCCCCTCTGCGGTGAACACGGCTCCACGCCCGGCATTAAATAGTTCATTATCCTCCAGATAATTGATCGTTTGTTCCACTGCATCCAATGCCGACCCCCCGTTTTCAAGAATTTCAGCTCCAATACTTACCGCTTCGTTCAGCGCATTTATGTAGGCTTCCTGTCGGTCCTTTGGCATATCTTTAGGAACATTTCCTGCCCCGCCATGAATGGCGATCGCCCATTTCTTTGGTTCAGCCTTTTGTGCGTACAGAGTTCCTGTTATACAAAAGACCGCAATGAACGTGAGTGTAAGTAGCTTTTTCATAATCAGCATTTGGTTTAATTGAAGCCGGATCGATTCTCTGAAAATCTACATGAAAAACTATTTTCTATGCAAATCCGCTTCATTTTTTACATTTTATTCCTGAATTAATAGAAACAGGTTTAGTTATTTAGGCTTTTAATCAATAAAGCCTAAAAGGAATTAATATTTCTTCTATTTGATTTTATACCATAGTTTTATCACCATTACAGGCTTAAATATAGAGGTAGTACATTTAACCTGATAAACCAAGGCATTTATTTCATTATCTATGACTAAAGAGAGAATTGGATTCATCTCTACACGATTTTCAGGAACGGACGGGGTTTCGCTGGAGGCAGCTAAATGGGCCAAAGTGATGGAAGAGGACGGCCATGATATTTTCTGGTATGCCGGCCGTATTAACCGACCCAAAGAGATAAGTATGTGTGTTCCGGAAGCCCATTTCGAGCATCCTGAAATTACCTGGATCAATAAACGGATCTGGGGTTCTACCAAGCGCTCCAAATTTGTGACCGACCGGATCCGCAATTTATCCTATTACCTTAAAGACACCCTGCATCAGTTTATCGAAAAGTACGACATAACGCTGATCGTGCTCGAAAATGCAGTGACCATTCCCATGAATTTACCTCTGGGTGTGGCTTTAGCCGAATTTTTACTGGAGATTGATATTCCGGCGATCGCTCATCACCATGATTTTTACTGGGAACGCTCTCGATTTTCTGTAAATGCGGTGAATGATTATCTGGAAATGGCCTTCCCGCCGAAAGACCCGGAACTCTATCATACCGTCATCAACAAAAACGCCGCTGATGACCTGGCCTGGCGCAAAGGCTGTTCATCTACCCTGGTGCCAAATGTGATCGACTTTAAGGAAGACGATCCGAACATACATGTAGATGCCGCAGAAATGAAGCGTGAACTGGGATTTGAAGAGGACGATATCATATTTCTTCAACCCACCCGGGTAGTTCCCCGAAAAGGAATTGAACATGCCATTCAGCTAATAAGTATGCTGGGCAACGACAAGATCAAACTATGTATTTCTCACGATTCGGGCGATGAAGGGTATGATTACGAATCGATGCTTCGGGAAATGGCTGCACGCGAAAATGTGGATATGCGCTTTGTAAATGCCCGAGTTAGTGAAGAACGAAAAACATCGCCAACCGGTGAAAAGATCTATTCGCTTTGGGATGTCTACGCGATCGCCGATCTGGTGACCTACACAAGTTTATACGAAGGGTTTGGAAACGCCTTTCTGGAAGCCATCTATCACCGTAAACCATTACTGGTTAACCGGTACGATATCTTTATGCGCGATATTGAACCCAAAGGATTTCAAACCATCACCATTGATGGCTATGTGACCAACTATACGGTCAATCAGGTTCAGAAACTGCTGGACGATAAGGAACTACAAAAGAAAATGACCGACACTAATTACGATCTCGGTAAAAAATATTACAGCTACGAAGTTTTGAGGCACAAACTAAGACTGGTATTAAGCTCAATCCGCGGGGAGGTGTATCATGACTAATGTAAGTCCCGCAACATTTCTTGGAAGTATAAAGCACCGTCTGGAATTTCTGTATGGGGATGAGGCTGAACAGTGTATAAAACGCCTTCATATGTTATTTGGTCGATATGAAGTGCTTCCGATCGAAGAAAAACCGGCTCCTCACTGGACTGAAAAAGATTCAATTCTCATCACTTATGGCGATACGATCAAAAAAGAAGGAGAACATCCGTTACAATCGCTACACACATTTGCGAAAGAACGGATCGGTGATGCCGTAAGCGGTATCCATATTCTTCCATTCTTTCCCTACTCGTCGGATGACGGCTTTTCGGTGATCGATTATCGCAAAGTGCGCGAAGATCTGGGTGGTTGGTGGCAGATCACCGATATTTCGAAGGATTACCGACTGATGGCTGATCTTGTAATTAATCACGTATCCCAAAAAAGTATCTGGTTCAAAGATTATACCAAAGGCATCGCTCCCTATTCCGATTTCTTTATTGAAGAAGATCCTGAAACGGACCTGAGTGGCGTTACCCGACCCAGAACATCACCTTTACTCACCAAAGTACAGACCGAGACAGATGACCGGTACGTGTGGTGTACATTCAGTGCCGATCAGGTAGATGTTGATTTTTCAAATCCTGATGTACTTTTCGAATACCTCGACATCATCATGTTCTACATTTCGAAAGGGATCACTGTAATCAGATTGGATGCCATTGCCTATCTGTGGAAGCGTGTGGGCACGAATTGTATCCATCTTCCGGAGACGCATGAAGTCGTAAAACTGATCCGGGATATTTTTGATGTGGTTGCTCCTCATGTGACCATCATCACCGAAACCAATGTGCCGCACGATGAGAATGTGTCGTATTTCGGGATGGGTGATGAAGCACACATGATCTATCAGTTCAGTTTGCCTCCATTGCTGTTGTATACCTTGTTATTTCAAAACGCAACCTATCTCACACGATGGGCCAAGAACCTGGAATCACCACCGGCCAATTGTTACTATTTTAACTTTCTGGCTTCGCATGATGGCGTTGGTGTCCGGCCGCTTGAAGGTCTGGTTCCGGATGAAGACTTTAAAGCTCTGGTCGATTCCATCCCCGAGCAAGGCGGTCTCGTTTCAAAAAAGGCCAATGCTGATGGAAGTGAGAGTCCTTATGAATTGAATATCACCTATTTTTCTGCCCTGGCTGATTCTGAGCTCGTAAAAGAGAAATATCAGATCCAGCGCTTCCTGTGCGCGCACACTATCATGCTCACTTTACAAGGTGTTCCGGGCATTTATATTCATTCAATGTTAGCTACCTCAAACGATCACGAAGGCGTAAAGACCAAGAAATACAATCGTGCCATTAACAGAAGGCAGTGGGAATACGACGAGTTAAACTCCTTGCTGGATGATGAAAACACCGAACATGCTCAGGTTTTTGAGGCGCTGAAAGAGCGGTTGAAGATCCGTTCACAGCAACCGGCCTTTCACCCGGAAGCTCCGCAGAAGATCTATTCCGTAGATCCTGCATTCTTCACCGTCATACGCCGGTCTCACGACAATACGCAAACCATCCTGTCGGTGAGTAACGTAACCAATGAGCCACAGACTCTGGAAAAGGAAAAGTATGCTTTACCACTTAACCGATATGATTCCTATGAAAACCTGTTAGGCGAGGACATCACGGCAAGTAAAGAACCGATCATTCTGCAACCCTTTGAATCGATCTGGCTGGTAATAAAATGAGCCTGATCCGATCGTGATCAGATTTTGTGCTTTCTCAGATACATTGCAGTATCTGCGTTAAATGTGTGATGGTTATGTCCGGCGTGAGGTTCTCACAGCGGGCATCTCCCTCACGGAGTCTGAGCGAGCGCTTATCACCCGCAAAAAAGGCGGTTTTAAAACCTACCTGCTGCGCCGGATACATATCATTCAACAGGTCATTTCCTACAAACAAAAATTCCGACGGATCGCCATTGAGTGTATTTCTGATATGGTCTGCTGCAATTTCATAAAATGCGACAGAAGGTTTAGCTATATCTTCTGCAAAAGACCAAAAGCAATTCTCTTCCGGAAAACCCATCTCCTCCAGAGATCTTCCTGACAATGCTTCTAAGGTAGGTGGTGTATAGAATGACGAATTAGAAATGATGCCCGTGATCATGTCTTTGTCTTTCAATCCGGCCATAAGTTCTTCCAGTCCCGGCATTAACCAGGGATCATCGTACCTGATCACAAAATCTGTAATAAAATCCGGGGCAATCTCAGTGTCAAAACCGTCGATGAGTTTACTCTCTTCAAGTTCTTTCATTATTCTGATCCAAATTGGTATGATCTCTACTTCGGGATAATCAACTCCCTCCGCTTTCTTTATAGCGTGTTCTTCATCTATGTACGCGTGTAATAATTCGATCGCTTTTGAAACAGCCTCTTCCCTGTACTGAATGCCAAAATCATTAAAGGTCTTTGTGAGCAAATTGATCTCTCTGCTTCCATCTCTTCGAAGCATGGGCTCTGTTCCGGAGATCATGATGGTTCCATACACATCAACAAACACTCCTTTTATATCTTGTAATTTTTTAAGGTTTGGTTGTAATTCTGTAGGAATGGGTTCTTTTGGTGTACTTAATCGGGAAATACGCTCTATTAATGCTTTTTTCTTCTCTTCTGTAAGTTCTACACTCATGTTAACTTCTTAATAATGAAAATTGTGCGGGTGATAAAAATTGCTCCAGTATAACTGATTGATCCAGATAATCAATCCTGCCGGGCTTCCTGTTTGAAAGATCTGAGTATACGTTAAATATCATTTCCCCATATTCCTTTAGCCCGTACTTCCCGGCAACTACTTCCCTGTTCCTGTTTATCACTTCCGTATCCGGAATGTTTCTTTTCAGTGACGGTATCTCCTTTTTCAGTTCCGGGTTTTTCATAATCACATGGATCAAAGATCGTTGCATTTGGGAGTTTAACTTTCCGAAATCTATACGGTCATTTTGAATGATCTTATCTTTCCATTCACTTAGTAAAATGGAATTGACTTCATCACCATACTGACGGATCATTGTTGAGATCGCTTTATCCAACGTTTTATGCAGTTCCTTTCGATCTAACCAATCCAACGGAATATCGATACCGGTATACATGCCCGGAAATTCAATACCAGCCGATTTAAAATCCCTGGTGATCTCGGGTAATAGTCTTCCAAATAACGGCTTATTCATTAGCCACGATTCCAGATAAACCAAACCAAAGCCTTCAGCAATACTTGTTGTTATGATCCCGTCTGCCCGTTGTAATAGTTCCGGATAGTTAAGGTTCCACTTCTTACCGGCCTCAAACGTAAGGGGTAATTGATGCTGAGCTACAAATTCCACCCATTTTGAATAAAAGCTCTTATACTTCGGGTTCTTTGGTGCCAGTGTAACTGCAAAATGTTCATTCTCTTCCGCTAACAAAGCCCAAAGTGCTACCTCCCCGATATTCTTTCTGGGAATGACTCTGACCGGATATAAATAGATCTTCTTACCGGGTAGCGGATCCCTGATCACCTGATCTTCTTCCACATTTTTAGATTCTGCGACCACAGGATTAGACCAAACATGGATCTTTGTATCCTCTGAACCTGCTTTTTTCAGGATGTCATGATCCCGGTCATTCAATACTCCATAAATAATATGATCACCTACCGGATACAACTTGCCCTGATCTGAGATCTCTGTATTCAGGTATTTATAGTTTGAAGGACGATTATCTTCCGCAAAATCATGCAAATGATAACATACAGGATTCTTCTTTTTAGCCAGCATCAGGGCTACTTCGGTGTATTGTACATTCTTCCCCAATGTGTGATTATGGATATGCCAAACATCAGGCTCTCCGGATAACAACACCTGCGCCTTATTAATTACATTATCGTACAATACTGATGGGTCGATCATTGGGTTCTCGGGACCATACGATAGTCCGGGAATCACCCCGATCTTTACGCCCGGAAATATACCCGGATTTACCGGTTCTTCCCCCGAAATGATACAGATCTCCACCGGGTAAGATTGCAACGCCTCAATGGTACGCTGAATCACTCTTGTCACACCTCCGCCCCGAAGGTGGTGATGAACAATGGCTACCTTTAGCGGTTTCATCCCGGTATATTGAATTTTTCTCTGTATTCGGGGATTGTGATCATCGGAGGCCGTTCATCTTCTTTAATCTCTCTTTCCAGCAGATCATATTCATCGGCTCGCGCCTGAAATTGTCTTAAAATTGTAGAAAACTCTTCTTTCAATTCCAGTTTACCCTGATCTCCGGCTCTTCTTAAAAATGTTTGTAGTATGCCAAAGGCCATTTTGCCCAATGCCTGAGTAGACTGATTCCGGTGCACCCTTTTATCCAGATCTGTTTGCGCAAATGCCTCTAAACCGTATTTATTGTACACGTCGATCAAATGAGAGGTTTCTACTCCATATCCGATCGGGAATGGAATTTCCTGTAAAACTTCACGTCGTACGGCATATTCTCCGGAAAGCGGCTGAATGATCGCGGTAAGCTCCGGATAGAATAACGAAAAGATCGGACGTGTAAGAATTTCTGTAACTCGTCCACCACCCGAAACCCTAACATTTTCAGATACAGCCAATGGCCGGTCATAAAAGGCCTTCACATATTTAACTTCATCCCTGTAGATCAATGGTGCCACTAAGCCGTACACAAATCTGGGATGGATATTCTTTATGTCTGCATCCACATAAACGATCACATCACCTTCCAGCTGATAGATCGCTTTCCAGAGGTTTTCTCCTTTACCTTTCTTGGCTTCCAGGTTTGGGATGATGTCACTAGCCAGATAGGTATCGGCCCCGAAATTGGCTGCCACTTCCAGCGTCTTATCCTCTGAACCGGAATCAATGACTGCGATCTCATCCAATAACGGATAACGATTCATCAATTCAGATTTGAACAATACGATCTCTTTCGCAATGGTCTTCTCTTCATTCAGTGTGGGGATACAAAGCGAGATCTTTAAATTCTTTTTCTCTTTATGCTTTACCATCTGTTTCAGGTCCCAGAAATAGGAGTGATGGTAGGTGTTGTGTTCCAGCCAATGATTAATGTTCATCTGCATAGCCTCCGTCTATTGCGAGGATCAGGGTCACGAGTTGTGCTAATCCTCCAAATACCGGTTCAAGTTCAATTTGTTCGGTTTCCAGTTCCATTCGGGTTGAGTTTGTAAGCCCGATCGTAAGCGCCGGAATTCCGGAGTCGATCAATCCTGCCAGTTCTGAGGTGCTGGGCTCGTATCTTGGACTTACTTCCAGTTCTTCTAAAATGATGCGGGCACTTCGTACCAGCGGATGGGTAAAAGGAATGCCTCCGGGTTTTCTTTTCGCAAAGATATCCAGACTGATGTGATCCTTGGTTTTCGATTTAACTTCAGCAATGGCTTCTTCCAGTAAAAAACCGATCTCTTCCACGGCCTCCGCAGATTCAGACCGCACCTCAAATCCCAGTTTCGCCTTGATCGCCTTCTTATTGAATTCTGTACCTCCCTCGATCCTGCCGAGTACAATACTGGAGCGAGGTCTTCTTGGCACCGGTATTTCGTTGATCTTATTGATCACTTCATTTAGGGTCATGATGGCGCTTTCGTTACCAAAACCGGACCATTCCTTTTCCGACGGGATCTTTACCACGATCTCACCGCGAAGCATCCCCATTGAAACATGACTAACCCGGCCGAGTTCAATTCCTTCCACACATAATCCTGCCGAGATCGGGAGATCGTTATTTTCAAGGAAGAATTTTAGCCCCTCAATATTACCACGACCAAGACTACTTGCCGAGCTCATCAGGATGAGGTTATTCTTTAATTTGATATCCAACAGCTTAAAGATGTCAGGAAGTGTAGCAAGCGCTGCAACCCCGAGACTATTATCTGCAACTCCGGGGCCAACGATCTCCTGTGGTGAAATGGATAAGGCATGGTCTCTTTTTTCTGAGTAAACCGTATCAGAATGGGCAACCAGCAAAATATTCTGATCCCCCTGTGTTCCGGGTAAGATTCCAAATCCGTTATATTTTTCGTCAATGGAGGTATTGAGCAGACCCAGCTCGCTAAAACGGTTTATTAATGCCTGATTTCGGCGTTCTTCGTGGAAGGTCTCCGCCGGTATTTCACCAATTAATATCAGATTGGCCAATAACGTTTCTCTGATCGAACGAATGGCCTCCGTAAGCTCCGGTATGCGACTGCTTATATATTTCTCAATATTTTTAGCGCCCTTCTTTCTCTTAGTCATTTTCTCTTAGTTTGGCAGATTTTCGTTTTTAAATAAAAAATGTAATTAAAAACAAAATTAGACTAAAAAAATAAGGTAAAATATTCATTTATCCCAACTAAAAGTGTTATCAGGTCCCTAAAATAAAAAAAGGGAGCCGATTAGCTCCCTTTGCCCTAAAATATTTAAGTTTCTCAGGCTTTTACCATTTGAACATTAAGCATCAATTTTACATCATCTGCTACCACCAGGTTACCTGCCTCGGTCACAGCGCTCCACTTAAGCCCGAATTCTTTTCGGTTGATCGTTCCGTTTAGTTCAAAACCAGCCTTGGTTTGGCCATACGGATCTACAACAGTTCCACCTAATACTACCTCTAACTCAACTTCTTTAGTTATATCACGGATAGTAAGATCTCCGGTCAGCTTGAATTCATTATCACCGGTTTTCTTAAAAGAAGAAGACTCAAATTTCATTTTTGGATATTCCTCCGCATTGAAGAAATCATCGGATTTCAGGTGACCATCACGATCCGGGTTGTTGGTATCAACACTCGCGGTATCTGCTTCAAATGTGATGGATGCATTCTCGAAGTCATCCCCTTCGGTTTCCATGTTCGCATCAAATGTCTTGAAGCTACCGGTTACTGTAGATATTACCAGGTGTTTTACTTTGAATTGAATTTCTGAGTGAGTCGGATCGATGTTCCAGAGTGTCTTTGCCATTGTCTTGAAAGTTATTTTTATATTGAATTGTTTAATATTGAACTAAATATACTCACTCTCCTCAGACTCCTCCTAATAGATAAAAGCGATAATGCCGATCGTTTGATGTCTATCAGCGGCCAGATCAAAAAATTTTATACTTCTTCATAATAAATTCATACATGCTACTTAGTTAGTAAAGGCTTTAGGGTACATTGTTTTTTAAAGCTTTCAGTGCTAGACGGGAAGGTTTTGATGGGATAAAGATGGAATCAGACCTCCATTTCTCATCAAACCTTGCTGATTTTTTTATCTGAAGAAACCTCACAAGAAAGAGTCATTCGTACAGTCAAGACGCATGGTCCTGGTCTAGTCAAAACCAGGGCCATTTTTTTACTCCCAAACACCCATCTCTGCTCAATCAGATCCGCCTTCGTAATCAGAAATCTTAGAAAAGGGACCAAACTTAGCTTCTCCTGGTTAGAAGCATCAAAATCATGAACTAAACGAATTACTTATGAATGTTTCTAAAACCATACCCCATTTAATGGCGGTTCTCATTATCTCTCTTTTTACCATAACATCAGCTACCGCACAAGTTGATAAACCGGTTAAAGTGGGGATCACAGGCGGACTCAATCTTGCGAATTTCAACGATTCGAATGTGGAAACGGATATAAATACCGGATTGACTGCCGGTGTATTCTCGCGTTTCTATATCCCGGACTCCCCGGTAAGTATCCAGCCGGAGATCCTGTACAGCCAAAAGGGAGCCAGCGGAGATAATATTGATGCAAACCTGGATTATATTGAGATCCCCGTGTTGGCCCGTTTTGCCTTTGTGAACGACAGCGAAGTAACCCCGAATGTGTTTTTCGGGCCTTATGTCGGCTTTAATTTAAGTGCCGAAGGCACGAACGGTAACATCACCATCAATGCCGATGATGTGGTAAATAAAACCGATGCAGGTGTTGTTTTCGGAGCAGATATGGAGCTCAGTCAGTTCACTATTGGTGGAAGGTACAGTGCCGGGCTGATCGAAGTTTTCGATGACCCGGATGCAACCTCAAAAAACGGTGTATTCAGTATTATGGTTGGTGTATCGTTCTGATCGGACGTCTGCACTAACTACATATTCTTACAAAAGCCTCCGGTTGGAGGCTTTTACTTTATCTGTTTCATAATTAAGCTGAAGGCTTCTCTTTTTTCAGCTTTTTTTAATTTCTGAGGGTACTATCCGTCTTTCTTTTAACCGAAATGGGATCTGTAACTTAATTTTTATGAAACGACTACTGCTCTTCTCCATATTTCTCCTCCTTTCGCCTTCTCTGTTCAGTCAGGAATCTCTTGATTACTATTACCCTGAAGTAGATGGCGTTACTTTTGATGAATCTATTCCAACCCCTGAAGAAGTACTCGGCTTTCAGGTTGGTGAGTGGCACGTTCGCCCCGACCTCCTGGTAAATTACATGTATGCCGTAGCGGAAGCTTCCGACCGGGTAACCATTCAGGAATATGCCAGAACCTATGAGCAACGCCCGAATGTGATCCTTACCATCACTTCTCCGGAGAATCAGGCAAATATTGATCAGATCAGAAAAGAGCATGTTCAGTTAACCGATCCGGCCACATCCGGAGATCTAGATCCGGCATCCATGCCTATCATTTTTCAAATGAGTTACAGTGTGCATGGTAATGAACCTAGCGGATCGAATGCATCGTTGGCAGTGGTCTATTATCTGGCAGCCGCCCAAGGTCCTGAGATCGATGAATGGCTGCAAAACGCCGTAATCCTCATCGATCCGAGTATTAACCCGGATGGATTAGGTCGTTTCGCGCACTGGGCCAATATGCATAAAAGTACGGGTGGAAATCTGGTAACCGATCCAAACAGCCGGGAATACAACGAAGTATGGCCACGTGGTAGAACCAACCATTATTGGTTTGATCTGAACCGCGACTGGATGTTGGTTCAACATCCGGAAAGCAAAGGACGCATTGAGATGTTCCACAAATGGAAGCCTACTGTTTTAACCGATCACCACGAGATGGGCACCAACTCCACCTTCTTCTTTCAACCGGGCGTTCAGAGTCGAACACATCCGCTTACACCGTCAAGTAATCAGACGTTAACAGCGGAGATCGCTGAGTACCATGCCGATGAATTGGATAACATTCAGTCGCTGTATTATTCAAAAGAAGGCTTTGATGATTATTATTACGGAAAGGGATCTACCTATCCTGATGTTCAGGGCGCCATCGGAATTTTATTTGAACAGGCAAGTTCGCGGGGTCATGCTCAGGAAAGTATTCATGGGGTCCTCACTTTTCCGTTTACCGTTCGGAATCATGTAACGGCTTCATTCTCTACCATAAAAGCGGCTATCGGACTTCGCGAAGAATTACTCGAACATCAACGAACCTTCTACAAGAATGCGAAGCAGGAAGCAGAAAAAGCCTCCATCAAAGCCTATGTTTTCGGTGAGACAGACGATCAGGCCCGGACCTTCCACCTGGCCGAGATGCTCAGTCGCCATCAGATCGAAGTGTACCAACTAAACAAAGACCTGAAAGCGAATGGAGAAACCTTCAAGGCAGGAAAAGCATATGTGGTACCAACCAATCAGCCACAATACAAATTGTTAACCGCCATGATGGAAGTACGCAACACCTTCACCGACAGTTTATTCTATGATGTATCTGCGTGGACTATGCCTTATGCGTTCAACCTCCCTTATGCTGAGTTGAGTGGCCGGCAGTTCAACAGTAATTTATTGGGAGATGCTTTTAACGGCTCCTGGAACCCGGCCGGAAAACTTGTTGGCGGAATGGCCCGATACGCTTACGCCTTTGAGTGGGATGAATATTACGCACCCAGAGCACTTTACCGCCTGCAGGATGCCGGAATCAAAACAAAAGTAGCTTCGAAAACCTTTTCTTCTGTAACCGCGGATGGCAACAAAGCCTTCGATTATGGCACTATTCTCATCCCGATGGGCATTCAGTCTGATCAGGAAAAAGTTCACCGGATCATCAAAACCATCACCGAAGAAGATGGTATCACTGTATATAATTTGTCCACCGGTTTTTCTTCTGCGGGAATTGATCTGGGTAGCAGTAGTTTTGAAAACCTTGAGAAACCCAGTGTTGCCATAATCGGTGGTAGCGGCACCAATTCCTCCGAGGTGGGAGAAGCCTGGCACCTGATGGATACCCGCTACCACATGCCGCTTTCCATCATTGATAAAAGCGATCTCTCCGGAGCTGATCTCGATCGTTATAATGTGCTGGTAATGCCCGGCTACTATTACGGCGATATGAGCGAAAGTACCGTAAACAATATTAAAAGCTGGGTTCGTAATGGCGGTGTGTTGGTAGCTTATAAACAAGGCCTCAACTGGGCTAAGCAACAAGGTCTCGCAGATATTGAATACGTTTCCGCAGAAAGTGATGAAGATGAAGCTGTGACTCGTCCATACGTAATGCAACGCAATGATCGTGGTGCTCAGGTGATCGGTGGAGCGATTTTTAATACCAAGCTCGACCTGACGCACCCTATGGCTTATGGTTTCAATGATGATGACCTCACTGTTTTCAGAAACAGTAATACCTTTATAAAAATGGGCGAGAACCCCTACTCAACACCGGTGTATTATACCGACGAACCCCTGGCGAGTGGCTATATTTCTGATGAAAATATAGAGTTGCTTGCGAATTCTGCAGCTGTTGTGATCAGTCGCTATGGTGGCGGAAAGGTTATTACCATGACCGACAATCCGAATTTCAGAGCATTCTGGTATGGCACCAACAAGCTGTTCGCCAATGCCATCTTCTTCGGACAAACTATCAGCGGCAGCACTGCAAACTGATGGAATAACTGAACCTGAGCAGGGAATAACCGGCATCGATCATCCCTTTTTTCGAAAGTTTGTGTTCTTTCTTGTTCAGGATTCTTTGGGCGGTAAACCAAGCAGGTGCCGCATATCAAACTTTTCGGGCATTGTTTTCAGATTATTGATCAGCATGATCGCCCGGTCGATCTTTTTCTGACTGCTTTTTACCCCATTCACATGGTTGATTATATACCGCTGAGTACCTGCCGGAAGTTGTTCAAACAATTCCGCACCATGTCGGTCCTGTTCCAAAAGGGCTTCAAATTCTTCGGGGACCGGAACCCCGTATTTAGACCGGTCTTCTTCTATGGTAACCAGTAGCTCTTCATTTTCTTCCAGTTTCCATTTTTTGATGCGGGCCTTATTCACTGTGATGTATGCCGTTCCTCCGCCTTTAGCCACCATCCCGCAGTGGAACTTCGGGTTTCCATTGATGGAGCATAACAACCGAACACCGGGCCCTCCTGTTCTTTCCACAATTTCTGCGGGAACAGTGATGTGCGTCAGCTTTAATTTAGGCAGGTAGTCGAGATATGAAGTAAAAGTGATCGGCGTTTCTTTCATTAATTATTTTTGATGGAAATAGCAGAAAACCACGCTACAATTCAACTTTTAGTTATCGATTTACGGTTTTGCTGAACCAGGCGGGGATTCGCTTTGTCATGTTCAGGCAATAGCGTACACAGATCAAACAAAAACGGGAATGAATGATCATTCCCGTTCCTTTGAAGTGTCTTAAAAATGCCCTAAAAGATCAGAGTAATCCCTGTTCCCGCATACGGCTGAAATAATCCCGGGCTGCATCCATCACTTTGGGAGACAGGATCAATGCCGCGGTCATCGTCGGGATCGCCATCAGAGCAAACATTCCATCTGTAAAATTCAGTACGGCATTGATGGTCGCCACCGAACCAAATACGATTGCTGCCGCATAGAAATAGTTGAAGTATTTCTGTTTATCTGCACCGATCAGAAATCCAAGACATTTGGTGCTGTAGTACGAATAGGTAAAGAGAGAGCTGAACCCGAATATCAACACACTAAAGATAAGCAGGTAGGCACCAAATGGTCCTAAAGCTTCCTGAAATGCGCTCGCTGTTAATGAAATTCCGTTATCATCTCCGGTCTTCCAGACATCGGTTACCAGAATTGCCATGGCGGTCATTGTACACACTATGATCGTATCGATAAAGGGTCCCATCATTGCTACCAGGCCTTCGCGAACCGGTTCTTTGGTTTTGGCAGCACCATGAGCCAGGGTTGCCGTACCGATTCCGGCTTCGTTAGAGAATGCGGCTCTTTTAGTCCCATGAACGATCAAGCTACCCAGTACACCACCAAAAGCTGCATCCCCATTAAAATATTGCCCGGTAAAAGCATCAGTGACGATAAGAATCAAATAATGTCCCAATACATCGATATGAATCCCGAGGATCACAAGTACGCAGCCGACATAGATCACTACCATAGCCGGCACCATTTTCGAAGCTACCTTCCCAACCCGCTTGATCCCGCCAAAGATCACAATAGAAACAATTCCCAGAATTACTAATCCGCTGATGAGGTCACTTGTAAAATGGTTGTTCGGATCTGTAAATCCATTAGGCACTAATACAAAGTCTCTAACGATCTGGGTAACCTGATTGGCCTGAAAGATAGGCAAAGGGCCAAAAAGCCCGGCAACAGCAAACAATACCGCCAGCGGCTTCCATTTTTTTCCAAGGCCTTCCACGATCATGTACATGGTGCCCCCCTGAATATTTCCATCGGTATCGTACCCGCGATACATCAGTGCGAGGGTATTTGTGAAGAATTTGGTAGCCATTCCCACAAAAGCGCTCACCCACATCCAGAATACTGCCCCGGGTCCGCCGATAGCGATAGCCACAGCCACCCCGCTGATATTTCCTAATCCAACGGTAGCAGCAAGAGCGCTGGCCAGCGCTTCAAAATGACTGATATCCCCGGGATCGTCCGGGTCATCGTATTTTCCCCGAAGAATATTTATTGAATGGAAAAAATATCGGTAAGGAATGAACCTGGAATAAAGGAGAAAATATAACCCTCCGCCTACCAGTAGAATTACAAGAGGCGTGCCCCACATGAAGGACGAAAAAGCAGCAAGAATACGATCAATAGTTTCCAGAACGACGGGATTTAGTGATTGGGAGTCATTTAAACTGCAAAACTAATAAAACTTCGTTCAACTCCTAAAGTTTTCGCTTAAAAAATATGTAACCAAAGCAATCGGGCTATTTTGCCGGATCACATTCCAATCTGGAAGAATTTGGCGATTCCGTTGATCACAAATTGTACACCAATAGCCAGAGCAATGAAACCCATCATCCGTGTTATCACCGTCATCCCGGATTTCCCGATCACTTTACTGAGCCATGGAGCCACTCTGAGTATACCATAAGCTAATAAGGCCGTAAGAAATACCGCTACGCCGTGTACGATAAAATCAATAATGCCGGAAGCCTGAGATCCGAATCCGATCACTACCGCTATACTTCCGGGTCCGGACAGCAAGGGCATTGCGAGCGGACTAAACGAAACATCTTCTTTTTCCATGGCCGCTTCCTGATCTTCGGTAGACAGCTTTCGCCCGCCTGTTTCCGGGTTCATCATCGAGAAACCGGCCCTTACGATCACCAAACCGCCGGCAATCCTGATCCCGGGAAGACTGATCCCGAAAAAGGACAGGATGTAGGAACCCACCAGGAGAAATGTGATGAGCACAAAGAACATATATACACTGGCTTTTCGCGCGGTTTGAGCTTTCTCCGCATCAGAATCGCTTTCTGTGAGCGACATAAACACCGGCATGGCTGTTATCGGGTTCACTACAGAGAACAAAGAGGTAAAACTGGCCAGCAATAACGCCCCCGTCCCCATTACATCGGTTGTGAAAGTAAGTAATTCTTTAAATAATTCGCCCATGACCAAAGATAAGGAGCTTTTCGGGATTCTCGTAATCTCCCTTATTTCCTTTTAGCAAAGCTTAACTTTATTTACCCGTCTATTCTTATATTTTGGAAACTCATTCAAAAAGAGAATTATGACTACCACCCAAACTATTGCGCTAAAAGAACGACTGATCCCCGAAGTAGAAGAGATATTAAACCGGGAAGTTACCCGGCATGAGAAATTATTTGCTGTATGCGAATTGCTGGCTGATGAAGTAAGTACCTTTAATTGGGTGGGATTTTATGTGGCGGATGAAAGTGGTAAAGAGGAGTTGGTGCTGGGCCCCTTTGTCGGCGCTTCTACCGATCATACCCGGATCCCTTTCGGGCGCGGCATCTGCGGACAGGTTGCTGTTTCTCACGAAACCTTTGTGAGCCAGGATGTGCACTCGGAAGACAACTATCTGGCCTGTAGTATGGATGTACAATCAGAAATTGTTGTACCCATCATGAAAAACAATGAATTTGTTGCTCAATTAGATATTGATTCTCATACTAAAGGGTCGATAACTCCCGAACAACGGGAAGCGCTGGAAGAGATCTGCGTGCTTCTCTCAGAGGAGTTTTGAATTTAATTTAATCACTGAAAAGCTATGAGTACATACGCCCTGACCGACGAAACCGCTATTGATGTCCTGATCTTCTGGATCGAAAGTACCAACGGTTCCATCTCTTTTGAGGAACAGGAAGCTGTTAAACGCGTGCTCTCAGATATGAAGTATAAGATGAAAACCTACCATCAGACGGTAAGTCATATCGGGGCCATGAGTACCGAACATTTAAAGGAAGTGATCGAAGAGGCCATTGCCTATGTGCGGTCTAATTTCAGTGATGACGGCAAAAAACTCACGTACAGCCTGCTCGATAGTGTCGCTCACAGTGATGGTGATCTGACATCCGATCAAAAAGAGAAATTCGAGCGACTCAAAAAAGAATTCGGTATCTGACCGCCCTTTATTGATGAGGTTCGTACCTCAGAAAATACAGATCACTTAACCGAAAGCTCACTTCTTCGTCTGCAATATCCGACGAATAATCGATATTGATCGTGTTGGGATATCCTTTTTCCTGATCGTATGAAACTTCCAGCATTTCGGCCCGGGATGTAGCGTCCTCAATGATCTCAAATAACTGATCAACGGTCTTAAATGTATCCGGGATCTCATCCAGCACGTACGTTTGCTCCTCCCCATGCTCCAGATACATCAATCCTCCTCCATCCGGATTAAGAATGTAGAGCACGGAGTCCGAATCTGCCTGCATCCATACTTCTTCGGTAAAATAGCAGAAACACAGGCGTTGATACCGAACCTGATAGCCTTCACTGTAATCGGCCGATACTTTTTCCCAAAGGTCACGGGCCTCATTCAATTCCGTGATCTGTTGCTGCTCATTATTAAACGGATCACATCCGGTAAAAGCAGCAAGTAGTACCACCATAAGCAGGCTGGTTCTCATCATACCGTGCAGATCTCAATTCCTTGCTTCAGTGAAGCAAAAACGTCTTCATTTTTGGGGATGAATTCCTGTGCAACAAATCCGGTAAATCCGATTTCAGAAATAGCCTCCATGATGGCCTTGTAATTCAGTTCCTGCGTTTCGTCGATCTCATTCCTGCCGGGAACGCCACCGGTATGAAAATGCCCGATATAATCCTGATACTTCCGGATGGTGGCGATCACATCTCCCTCCATGATCTGCATGTGATAGATGTCGTACAACAACTTGAAGTTATCCAGCCCCATTTTCTCACATAGGGCCACGCCCCATTCTGTATGGTCGCATTGGTAATCCTTGTGATCCACTTTGGAATTCAGCAACTCCATCTGAATGGTGATGTCATATTCGGCCGCTTTTTTTACCACCGGTTCCAGTCCCACGGCACAATGCTCTAATCCGCCTTCATCGCTCATCCCATACCGGTTTCCTGAGAAACAGATGATATTCTTAATACCCAGATCCGCGATCTTTGGTATCAGCTCAAAATAATCAGCCTGTAATTTTTTATGCAGATCCGGATTATTGAACCCTTCGGTTAAACTGATGGGGACCTGATTTGCCATGGCGCAGGTCAATCCATATTTCTGCACCACCTCAATTTCATCCGGATTCAGTAATTCTATGGACTCAATACCCAGATCAACGGCCGTTTCGCATAATTCTTCCAGAGATTTTGATCCATACGGCCAGCGACACACAGAGTGTTTAAATGTCTGCTTTCTGCTTTTTTTACCTTTTTCAGTAAATGATGGAGCAGAATCAGAACCTGGCAACAGGGCTCCGATCGAAACCCCGGCTATACTTTTGATGGCGTCTTTTCTGGAAATATTCATGGTTGATTGATTAAGTCGTAATTGAACAGTTGGGATAAAATACTTGGTTTTGGGGAGAGCACAAGGTAAAAGTTCTGCCCCTTTAGTTCATTTGCCCTTCATATTAACTGAATACTTATAGTATGCTGGGTGTGGAATACATATTACACAGGCAGTTTTACAGAAACTAACCGAGTGGGGGCTGTTATGGCAAAGCGAGTTTCAAAAATGATCGAAGAGCAGGTTCAATTCTGGGCGTTAAAAAACAGTGGAGCATCTCTAAATGCCGGCCATGATAAGTTACCGGTGATCACCATTTCCAGGGAATTCGGAGCGAAAGGTGCCGCTCTGGCAGAAATGCTGGGCGAACGACTTGGTTTCAAGGTATGGGATAAGGAATTACTGGATATCATCAGTAAAAAGCTGGGTACCAATCAGGATTTCACTTCCTCCTTAGATGAGAATCGGAGAAACATGGTAGAAGACGCCATCTTCGGTTTTATGAATCACAAAGGAACCAACCTCAATTATCTGATCTATCTGGTACGCGCTGTGCATGCCATAGAGCGACTTGGCAATAGTATTATTGTTGGTCGCGGTGCGAACTATATCTGCCAGAATCCCGATACACTGAATGTTCGGGTCGTTGCTCCGATCAAGGATCGCATTGCTGATTATGCCGCCAATAACGACCTGACTAAAGAACAGGCGCTTATCATTGTTAAACAAAAGGACACCGAGCGCGCTAATTTCAGTGGTTACAACTTTAACCGGGATATCACCAATGCCAGCGATTACGATCTGTTGTTGAATTCATCGGTTTTCTCCATTGAGCACATGGCGGAACTGGTGATCGCTGCGTATAAACAAAAGACGGGAAAAAGCATCCGGATCGCAGAGGTTAGCATTTGAGCGAGTCGCGTCGCGGAATTAAGAATTGGGGATAGCTTCGCAGTGTTGAGTGATGAGTGATGAGTGATGAGTGATGAGTTTTGAGTTTTGAGTTTTGAGTGGGATTTCGAAGTTGTACAATAGTCATAAACCATTGCTCAGGTCTTGCTTGTTCATCATTTGGAAGATCCATCGTTGTACTCTGGATGACAGATTTGTTGGTTTTTTGATATTCGGTACATTCAATGAACAACCTCCAGAAAAAAGCTTCCGGGAGAAATGCGGGACTATGTATGGTGATGATTTCTGCAATGAACTCCACCCTAAAAAACCGGCTTGGGATTTGTGAAGGAATAGCGATTCCTCCACACCAGAATTCGGATCCTAAAACCTGCTCCCTCGTGGAGCGTTCGGTTTTAGGTAGAATTCGCCGGAGGA
>MDTD01171005.1_pt1 | contig 38274 bp, 31 predicted proteins | sample 811221 | NCBI WGS metagenome assembly MDTD01 (sample SAMN05326646, study PRJNA326480) | marine metagenome | isolation source: seawater | place: Pacific Ocean: South West | collected 2011
CTGAACCTTGTCAACGATCACTCCACATTAGAGGTTAAACATATGTCTTCCAACACATCTCCGTCGATCGGTATCGTCGGCGGCACAGGTGATCTCGGGCGCGGTCTGGCCCTGCGGCTGGCCAAGGCAGGACACGCGATCTGGATAGGCTCACGAAAAGCGGATCAGGCCCTCGAAGCCGCCGACGCGCTCAAAGCAGAGTTAGCGAGTCGGGGTGTCTCTGAGCCCAACATCGAAGGCATGGACAATGTTGCGGCGGCAGTGCGCGGCGATATCGTGTTCGTTACCGTGCCGTTTGGCGCACACACGCCCACGTTGGAGAGCATTCGTGAGGCAGTGCAGGGAAAGGTACTGGTCGATGTCACGGTGCCGCTGGTCCCCCCGCGTGTGGCGAGAGTGCAACTGCCTCCCGAGGGCAGCGCAGGCATGATTGCCCAGACGCTACTGGGTGAAGCTGTGCAGGTTGTGAGTGCCTTTCAAAATGTCGCGGCGGCGCATCTACAGGCAGATATAGAAATACCCTGCGATGTCCTGGTGACCGGTAACGAGAAAACAGCTCGCCAGACGGTGATTGATCTGATCGAGGCAATCGGTATGCGTGGCTTCCACGCCGGGCTGATCCACAATGCCGCGGCAGCCGAAGCACTGACCTCGGTACTGATCAACATCAACAAGCAGTACAAAACCCATGCGGGTCTTCGCCTGACAGGTATCGACTGATCCCGTGACCGGGGGTGCGCTGCAACTGACTCCGCTTGAGGGTTTTCCTGCGGTGAAGGCCGGCGATGTGCTGGCAGAGCTCATTGTGGCTGCTATCAATCGGCAGGCGTTGCGCGCTGTTAGCAGCGTGCCCGTTCTGGTTGTCGCGCAAAAAGTGGTGTCGAAAGCCGAGGGCCGTCTGGTATACCTGCATGACGTTGAGGTCTCAGAGGACGCCCGGCGGCTTGCGGAAGAGGCAGGCAAGGACCCACGCGTTGTCGAGCTCATTCTTCAAGAATCGCAGTCAGTGATTCGCGTGCGTCCGGGTTTGATTATCACGGAGCATCGCACCGGTCATATTCTCGCCAACGCCGGCATCGATGCTTCGAATACGGGCGTCGACGCCGCGAGTGGTGATGACGTTGTGCTCCTCTGGCCTCGTGATCCCGATGCCAGTGCCCGGGCGTTATCCGAGGCAGTGTCGGGTGCGGTGGGGTACCAGGTTCCCGTGGTGATCAACGATAGCCTCGGCCGTCCCTGGCGGATGGGCACGGTGGGTTTCGCCATCGGCGTTGCTGGCTTGGAACCGGTATGGGATCAAGTTGGCGAGCGGGATCTGGATGGACGCACTATGCAGGTCACAGCACCCGCCATGGCCGATGCGCTGGCTGCCGCCGCGTCGCTGGTCCAGGGGGAGACTGATCAGGGCACGCCTGTTGTGTGGGCAGAGGGCTGCCCGCTCCGAGTGAACGAACAGGCAAGTTCAAGAGCACTGCTTCGGGCAGTTCAGCAGGACATGTTCCGATAATGGTCTATGCCGTCGATAAACCCTCTCAGGTGCCGCTGGTGGTACTGAGTGGCGGAGGGGGTGGCGCTCGGCTCGCCGCCGCGCTCTCAAAATGCACCGCGCAACGACCCGTGATTGTGGTAACCAACATAGGTGATGACTTTGAGCACTTGGGTCTGCTGATTTGTCCCGATACCGACAGCGTGCTGTATGCGACGTCGGGCAAGCTCGACCGCGACAGGGGATGGGGTCGCGAGGGCGAAAGTTGGCAGGTACTTGATGCGATTCAGGGCATGGCCGGGCCGTCCTGGTTCCAATTGGGTGACAAGGATCTGGCGCTGCACCTGCTGCGTGCCGAGCAACTGCGCAAGGGCTGCGATTTGGCTGGCGTGACGCAGGTTTTATCAGAACGTCTGGATGTCCCCGAAGGCATGACTGTCATCCCCGCCACGGAGCAATCCGTCCGGACACGGGTTGTGACGGAGGAGGGGGAACTCGCATTTCAGGAATACTTTGTCGGTCGGCGCTGTGAGCCCGCACTGCGGGATGTGGTGTATGAGGGTATCGGGGATGCCAGCCCCAGTCCTTCACTACTGGCGGCCTTGGATGCCTGTGTCGATAGGCCCATCGATGTCGTGCTTGGCCCCTCCAATCCTTTCTTGAGTCTCGGTCCGATTCTGGGCATCCCGGGTATGTTGAGCGAGCTTCGAGGCAGGGCTCGGCGGGTCGTGGCAGTTTCCCCCATTATCGGCGGACGCGCGTTGAAAGGCCCCGCCGCCAAAATCATGACGGAGTTAGGTCTGCCGGCTTCCGCGCCGGGGTGGACACAGTGGTTGGCGAAGCGCTATCCGGGATTTGTAGATACCTGGGTCTGGGACGACGCAGATCGTGGGCTCGTCGCCACGCTCCCCGATTCATACGATGTTCGTGTGACGGCCACCGTGATGTCAGAACCCGGCATAGGTGAAGGCCTTGCCGATTGGTTACTCGAGGTATGCAGCGTTGCACCTTGAAGCGATCATCGCACTCAAGACACGTAGCGATGGCAAGCGCCGACTGAGTGCAGACCTCACCGCTGAGGCGCGGGAGTCGCTAGTCGAGGCGATGGCGCTGGATGTCATCGCCGCGCTGTCCGCGAGTCCGGCCATCACGGCCGTTCATGTGATTTGCGGTGATGGTTGGGCACAGCTTGAGGAACTCCCCGCACCGGTCCGCGTGTGGCGGGAGCCCGATGAGCACAGCGGGGGATTGGTGGGCGCATTGGAGTGGGTAGCGGGCAAAGTGGATAGCGACGCCCTGCTGTTTGTTCATGGTGACCTACCGTTTATCGACACCAACGATATCGCATCACTGGTGTTGGCGGCTGCATCAGAGTCCGCTGTCGTCTCCCCGGATCGTTCGCAGACGGGGACGAATGCGCTGCTGCGATGGCAGTCTCAGAGCCTGCCGCTGGCATTTGGAGAGAATAGTTACGTACGACACCTTGCCGCCATCACATCTGCTGGATTGCGTTTCCGTGAGGTGAGATCGATGGGCTTAGCGATGGATATTGATGCGCCTGGGGACCTTCAGTTACTGCAGACCGAAGTTGCCCGGCTCGGCACTTACACGGCGGGCTGGTGGCAGCGTTACGGCAGCAGTTTGTTTAAGGATGCTACCCAAAAGGTCATGTAAGGCGGTAAAGTGGAGCGTATGGGGGCGGTACATAATGACAATAACGGAGCGTCGATGATTGTCGCGCTAACCGACGGGGGCGATGTGGTTGCCATGGACGACGTGCGCAGCAGTCGCGCGCGCGCCCTACGTGATCACCACTACGCTCACAATGTGACCTTCAGCCCAAAGATCTTCATCCCGGTAACGCAGTTGTGCCGCGATGTCTGTCACTACTGCACCTTTGCCAAAACACCCTCCCAGCTCGATACGTTGTATCTGGAGCTCGACGACATTCTTGCCACGGTGCGAGAAGGCGCGGCAGCGGGTTGCCGTGAGGTGCTGCTGACCCTTGGTGAGAAGCCCGAGCTGCGGTACCGAGTGGCTCGCGAGTGGCTCGAATCCCGGGGGTATCGCAGCACCATCGATTACGTCGCCACCGTGGCGCAGCGTATTCTCGACGAGACGGGTTTGTTGCCTCACATCAACGCGGGCACGCTCAGTCGTAGCGAGTTGCGTGAGCTCCGCTCGGTGTCGGCCTCCATGGGGTTGATGTTGGAAAGTGGTGCGCAGCGGTTATGCCAGCGTGGTGGCCCGCATTTTGGCTCGCCCGACAAGAACCCTTTCCGCCGGTGGCTGACCCTCGCGCGGGCAGGGGCTCTTCGCGTACCGATGACAACAGGACTGTTGGTGGGCATTGGTGAAACGCGAGAGGAACGGTTGCGCGATCTTGGGCATATCGGGCGCTTGCACGAGCGTTATGGGCACATTCAGGAAGTGATTATTCAGAACTTCTGCGCCAAGCCCGGCACGCTCATGGCCGAGGCAGATCACGCCAGTCTGGAAGAGTTGCTGTGGACGGTTGTCCAAGCGCGCTTGCTGTTACCGCCCGACATCAGTATTCAGGCGCCACCGAATCTCAGTCCCGGGCAACTGGGGCAGTTAATTGATGCGGGAATTAACGATTGGGGTGGCGTCTCTCCGGTAACGCCGGATTATGTGAACCCAGAGGCGCCCTGGCCTAGCCTCAATGCATTGCGCGCCGCGACGCAGGCTAAAGGCAAGCACCTTGTGCCCCGGCTGACGGTCTATCCACAGTATCTGCAATCTCCGCAGTGGATCGACCCGCGGGTGCGGCGTCGGGTGCTGGAGCATGCGGACGCCGAAGGCCTGGTCCGGGATGACGACTGGCGCGCGGGTGTATCGACCGCACTGCCCGTTCCTTCGAAGACGCCGCCAGGGCGGGTCGACACCGGTATTACCGGCATACTCGATGCCTGCCTGCGCGAGGAGGCAATCGATGAGGCGGCGACGCATGCGTTATTCAGCGCTCGCGATGCCGATGTAGAAGCCGTGTGTCAGGCAGCAGACCAACTGCGCCAGAGACAGGTGGGTGACACAGTCAGCTATGTCGTCAACCGCAACATCAATTACACCAACGTGTGTCAATACAGCTGTCGCTTCTGCGCGTTTTCCAAGGGCGGTGGTGAAGTGGCGTCGGGTCGTGCGGCCTATGATATTGATGCTGACGAGCTCCATCGTCGTGTGACAGAGGCCGCCGGGTTGGGCGCCACAGAGGTCTGCTTGCAAGGCGGCATTCATCCCGATTACACCGGCCAGACTTATCTCGACATCGTGGAAACCGTTCGCCACGCTGCACCGCAGATGCACATCCACGCGTTTTCACCGTTGGAAATTGATCAGGGCGCGCAGACGCTGAATATGCCAGTCGACGAGTATCTCGGGTTGTTAAAGGCCACGGGCCTCGACTCACTGCCCGGGACGGCGGCGGAGGTGCTGGACGCTGACGTGCGGCGCGTCCTCTGCCCCGATAAGGTCTCGACGGAGCGGTGGCTGGAGATTATGGCTGCAGCCCACGAGCAGGGATTATTCACCACTGCCACGATTATGTTCGGCCACGTGGATACCCCCGTGGCCTGGGTGCGCCATTGGCAACAGGTCATTGACTTGCAGGAACGCACCGGCGGGTTCAGTGAAGTAGTGCCGCTACCGTTTGTGGCGGAGGGTGCGCCGATTTTCCGCAAGGGAGAGGCAAGGCCCGGCCCGACATGGCGTGAGGCGCGCCTAATGCACGCCGTGATTCGACTGACCGTAGGGCGCGTGATTCCCAATGTGCAGGCGTCATGGGTCAAATTGGGCCATGAGGGCGCTATCGAAATGCTGTCGGCCGGTGCGAACGATCTGGGCGGGGTGCTGATCAATGAGAGCATTACGCGTGCGGCGGGTGCAGCGCATGGTCAGATGTGGTCAGCGGAGGCAATGCGCGACGCCATCAGCGCCTGCGCCCGTCACCCGCAGCAGCGAAATACACGGTATGAAGCAGTAGCGCCAGGCGTACCAGGATCGTCAGCGATCGCGCCGCTGCAATGGGTTACGCCTACGCCGGCCGGGCGACGCGCCACGTCCAAAAAACGCGCTGCGATTTGAGTGAGAGGGACTTGACCGGTTTTGGGGAATCTGGCTTGCTAGTAACAAGCAAGGTGCCGCCACGCGGCCTGCAGTGACGATCTAAAAGATCGCAGAACAATAATTCCGCGGCCAATACGCCGGTTCGCTGAGAGAGGGGAGCAGAGAGATGGGCGACGAGTTGTCGACTCGTATCGACCGCTTAGAGTCGAGACATGAAATCGAAGCGCTCGTGAGCAACTATTGCCATGGCTTTGACAAGCGAGATTTTGGGCGCTTTTTGTCGATCTGGTGGCAGGATTGTGTCTGGAAGATCGGCCCACCCTTTGGCGATTTCAGTGGCCACGACGGCATTCACGAAGCCATTCATCAAGTCCTATGGCCCGCCTGGGCGCAGTCGCAACACGTGACTTCTAACCTCGTGATCGAATTTAGCGGCGCTGATGACGCGACGGGGATGTGTGACGTCGACTGCATGGGGCTGCTCACTGACAGCACCGAGGCGACGTTTGTCGGCGCGACTTATAAAGATCGTTTTCAGCGTCGTGAGGGCAGCTGGAAAATCTTGGAAAGAGAAGTTTCCATCCACTATTTCAATCCATTCCCTGGCACGACCTTGAGTGCGCCGGGAGCTGAATAAAACTGAAAAGCCAATATGGGTCGTCGCGAAGGTCGAGATAGGCTGACAAAGCGAGCCACTGAATCAAAAAAAGAGGGTATTGCCATGAGAGTCAATTCAAATAAACGGTTATTGAGCGTTGCGGTGCTGGCGGCAGCGACAGCTTTGCCCGTTACGCCGGTGTTTGCGCAGAGTGGGGTGTTGGAGGAAGTGGTCGTCACCTCGCGGAAACGAACGGAAAATCTGCAGGACGTCGGTTTTGCCGTGAGTGCGCTGACCAAGAGCGAAATTGAAGGTCAGTTTGCGCGCGACATCACAGATCTGGCGAACATATCGCCCAACATTGTGATCGACGATACCGCTCAGGGCCCGGGCGGCGTTGCGGCGATTTTTATCCGCGGCATTGGCGTGGCCGATGTTGAGAAGAACTTCGATCCGGCCGTGGCGGTCGTCGTTGATAACATGTTTATTGGTTCCAATGCGGGCAGTTTGTTGCGCAGCATTGACCTCGAGAGTATGGAGGTACTCCGTGGTCCTCAGGGCACCTTATTCGGGCGCAATACGATTGGCGGTGCGATCAATATTACCCGCTCGCGGCCAACGGGTGAGCTCGGTGGCAAGCTGCGCGTTGGCTACGAGAAGTACGACACCTACTACGCTGACGGTATCTTCAACTTCGGCGTGACGGATAATCTCGCGGTCAAATTGTCGGTAGCAAAACGGGATCAGCAAGAAGGCTATTACGACAACGACTACGTGGGCCGCGATGTCGGACGCAACGACTATCAGTCCTTTGGTTTCAATGCGTTGTGGACACCAACGGATTCGCTAGAGATCGAATACACCGGGCAGTTTGAAGATACCGACCAAGACACGCCGCCGCTCTTGAATACGGGGCAAAATCGCCACCTGTTCTGCTCGGCGTATGGCTACTGCTCGCCCAGTCAGGACTCCACCATTACCGGTAGCCGCTATAAGACGGCAAATGTGGGCTACATACCGCCCGACCCCGGCGGTGCCGCTTTCGCTGCATCCTCGCCGGATCAGGCCCGAGAAGCAGAAATGCTCGCGACCTTCGATTCGGACACACACATCATCGAGGCACGCTGGCAGGCAACGGATTCGATCAAGATTGATTACATCTTCGGTTCCTATGAGTCCGATGAAACCATCATTTCAAACTGGGACGGCACGCCTGAATTCCTTTACGGCACAGACCGACCCGCGACCTACGAGCAGACCACCCATGAGGTGCGTCTCTCTTGGGATAACGGCGGTTCGATCAATGCGGTCGTAGGTGGCTACTTGTGGGATTCCGAATATGAGATCCCCCTCCGCAGTTGGGTTGGATTTGTTGTGCCCGGCGCAATTCTGGACCTGCTGCAAAAATCCCGTCAGGAAAGTGAGTCCCAGGCCGTATTTGCCGACGTCGACTGGCGTGTGTCAGATAACCTGACGTTGAACTTCGGCGGTCGTTACACCAAAGACGACAAGGAGACCTTCCAGACCGGTATGGTCAACGCTACGAACGAAGAGTCTTGGAGTGAGTTCACGCCCAGAGCGGGTCTCCGCTATCAGTTCTCCGATAGCTTGATGGCTTTCGCGACGTACTCCACCGGTTACCGTGCGGGCGGCTTCAACGGCCGCGTCAATTCGGTTGAGGAGGCGACGCAGCCTTATGACCCTGAGACGGTGAACAACTTTGAGGTCGGTATCAAATCAGAGTGGATGGACAATCGCCTCCGATTCAATGCGTCGTACTTCGTGATGGACTACGAAGATAAGCAGGAGGAACTGCAGTTGCCCTCCGATACCGGCACCGGCCAGAAGACGGTTGTAACGAATGCTTCGGAGGCGACCATTCAGGGTCTCGAACTGGAACTGCAGGCGCTGATTGGTGAAGGACTCTCCATTAGGGCAAATGTGGGTTGGCTCGACACCGAGTACGACAATTTCCAGTACACCGACGCGGTTTCGCTGGAGACGGTAGACCTCAGCTATCTTGAGTTCCGCCGCGCGCCGGATATGACGGCAACAATCGATGCGACCTATGAGTGGGACACTGCTTATGGCCGTGCGTGGATCCGCGGTGCGTATCACTACCTTGGCGAGCACTGGGTTAACGTGACCAATTCTCCTGAGCTCGAGAACGATGACCAAGGATTGCTGGATGCCTCGGTGAACTTCGAGATGAACAATTGGCGCTTTGCCCTGTTCGGCCGCAACCTGTCAGATGAGGATGGCTACACCCATGGCTACGATGTTGCGGGTCTCTGGTCCTACGCAGCAGTCAGAGCGCCACGCACCTTTGGTGTTGAGGCCATATACGAGTTCGGCAACTGAGCGAACTGAACGCTGACAGTTAACCAATAAAGTGCGCTGGGCCCGCTTTTGAGCGGGCCCAGATTTTTGAGGAGAGAGCAATGAGTCAACGTCTGGAAGGAAAGGTCGCGGTCATCACGGGAGCAGCCAGTGGCATTGGTGCGGCGACAGCAAAGACTTATGTAGAGCAGGGTGCTCGCGTCGTGCTGGGCGACATTCAGGACGACGCCGGCGAGAGCCTAACTGAGGCACTGGGTGGGCCAGGCCATGCGATTTTCCGCCACTGCAACGTTACGGTGGAAACCGAGGTTGAGGGATTAGTCGAGGCGGCCGTGTCTGAGTTCGGACAAATTGACATCATGTTTAATTGCGCCGGCATCGTAGGCGCTGTGGGGCCGATGTCGACCATGCCTGCTGACGAGTGGAAGCTCACAATCGACATTATGGTCCATGGCGTTTTCTACGGTATGAAGCACGCCAGCCGACACATGAAAGAGGCCGGCACGGGCTCCATCATCAGTATGTCCAGTACCGCCGGGGTGATGGGTGGCTTAGGCCCGCACGCTTACACCGCCGCCAAGCACGCGGTAGTGGGCATGACCAGAAACCTCGCCGCGGAAGTGGGCGGATTCGGTGTTCGCGTGAATTGCATCGCGCCAGCCGGCATGGCGACGCCGATGGTGGCGGATGTCATGACCGGCGATCACAGCAAGTTAGACGAGACCATCGCAGCACTCGCCGAGGCGTCACCTCTGAAAGGACGCGCAGGACTCGCTCAGGATGTTGCTAACGCCGCCTTGTGGTTGGGCAGTGATGAATCGGGGTACACCAGCGGCATGACGCTGACAGTAGATGCCGGCTACACAACGGGCTCCAGAGTAGAGCCGCCAGCCTTCGCGGAATATCAGCCCATGATTCGCGAGGCCGGACGTTCAGGTATCGACTGAACCCTCAGTCGGGCAAGCTGAAGACGAACAGCCCCTGGCCGTCCGGGGGCTGGTAAATGTCAGGGAAGATGACCGCCGTCAGCGCCCGGAATACCCCAATCCCCGCCGGCATCGCGACATACTGTTTTGCGCCGGCCTCAAAGGTAATGGGGTAGCCATGAGCTGGCGCCGGCAGGCGAGTAGACCAGCGTAATTCACCGGTTTCGGTATCAAAGGCCTGAAAACGACGATCCAGATCACCAATAAAAAGTAGCCCGCCTTCGGTCGACAGCGCACCACTGAGAAACAGCGCTGCCTGCTCGACGCGCCATTTGACCTCCATCGTGCGCACATCGATTGCCAGCAGTGCACCGGCCTTTCCCTCCTTGCCGGGCATGGGGTAGGTCGCCACATCGGCGCCGTAGCCGCCGCCACCTGGCCCAAGGTCCACCTCTCGTGGCGTCATGTCAGAGCACAACTGGTGTACGGGTAAGAACAACAGGTTTCGGCTGGCGTCAAAGGTGGCAGATTGCCAGTTGTGACCGCCATAAATACCCGGGCAGGCGGTGTAGGTATCGCCGATTCCCGCGGTGGCGATGTCTTCTCGGTAGGCGATTTCGCCTGTGCTGCGATCGACGTCAAAGATGGTTTGCTCCATGGTGTCGAGCAGATCGATGTAGTCGCCCGTGGCGCGGTTCAGCTTCCACAAGATGCCATCTTTGCCCACTGTAAGTAGCGTGGGCGTGCCGTCGATGTCAGCCAGAATGCGTTCGAAACCCACCTCCATATCGATGGTTTCTCCGGGAATATGCTGGAAATACCAAACCAATTCGCCGGTTTGCGGGCGGAGTGCCAGAGTCGAATTGGTGTAGAGCGCGGCGTCATTCACCGACATACCGCGGCTGGGCGCGGCCCAGGGTTTCGGTTGTGAGGTGCCGAAGTATACGAGATCCAAGTCGGGGTCGTAGGAGCCGGCAATCCACACGTCGCCGCCACCGCGCCGATCAGGCGCTACATCGCCCCAGGTGGCGTATTCGGGTGAGTCTGGCAACGCCAGTGTCGAGGTGCGCCACAGTTCTTCACCAGTCTCCGGATCATGGCCGGTGATAAAGCAGCCTGCCTGGGTAAAGAGCTCGCAGCCATTGATGCCACTCACCACAACGCCGTTTGCCACAATAGGGCCGGCACTGTGGGTGAACGCCTCCCGATAGTCCGCCTTCTGCGTGCGCCACAGTTGTTGGCCGGTGCGTGCATCAATGGCGACCAGCGCCGCGTCATAGGTGGCCAAGAACAGTCGGTCTTGCCAGATCGCGATATTCCGCGTCGGCCCGCCCAGCATTTTTGACGCGGGCGGGAACGCGTACTGATATTCCCAGATCAGATCTCCCGAAGCGGCATCAATGGCTTGAATCTTGTTGTGGGGGTGAGTCAGGAACATGACGCCATCCCTGACCAGCGGGGTGGGCTGATTGCTACCGCTGTGCATGGCCATGGACCAGCTCAGACTGAGTTGGCCGACATTGGCTTCCGTAATCTGCGCCAGTGGGCTATGGCTGTGACCGTCAGACGTCCGGCGCCAGTTAAGCCAGTCGCCCGGCGCGGGTGCGTTAAGCTCCTCTGTCGTGACGGAACGAAACTGATCCGCTTTGCGCATCGAGTAAGCGCCCGCATTGCGGGCTAGATCCATGACGCTGCCCGCGCCCGAGAATTCAACGGCGTCAGGCGTATCGGGCTCGATATTCTGCAACTCGGTAGCGGTCGTCTTCAGCCGGACGGTGTCGGCAAGAGCCGACTGGCTGATCACGTACTCGGTGATGGCGCTGTGTTGCGCAACCGATAACGAGCCAGCCGCACCGGGCGGCATTTCCTGCATCTGGTAAGCCAGAAGATCTGAGGCCGACTGCTCAGACCACTTTTCGCTGAAGGCGGGCCCTGTCAGGGCTGCGCCGTGGGCTGAGCCTCTCAGCGACGCCGAATGGCAGGTCGCGCAATGTTCCGCGTAAAGCGCCTCGCCAGAATTTGCCAACGTGATGGGCGAGCCAGACGCAACAAGACCGGCAAAAAGAAAGGGTGTGAGTGGCTGACGCATGTCCATGAGGTTCCCCCAAATTGTTGTCGGCGCCGACCCCCGGGGAGGTCGACGCATATTCTGGCCCCGCGGTATCAGCCGCCGGACTAGCTGGTCAGGAAGTGCCCGTATTTCTCGAGCGCTTTTTCTCTGAGCGTCGGCGTATGGTAGCTCGGGAACAAGGCATCGTAAGCGGAGTGATGTCTCAGTACTGCTTTGGCGACCGCCACCTTGTGTACTTCTGTCGGTCCATCGACAACACCCAATTCCGGGATATTTGCCCACATCGTCGCCAGCGGTGTCTCGTCGGAGCTACCGAGGCTGCCGTGTAAGTGCATCGCACGCGATACGATCTCGACCAGCACCTTTGGTGTCGCCGCTTTAATCGCTGCGATCTCTTTGCGCACTTCGCGGTTGTACTCCTTATGCTTGTCGATGAGCCAGGCGGTGTACAGCACGTGCAAACGGTACTGCATCATCATGGTGTAGGCATCGGCAATTTTTTCCTGGGTCATTTGCTTGTCAGCCAGCAGTTCCCCTTTAGTGCGGCGGCTCAACGCGCGCTCACACATCATGTCGATAGCTTTGCGAATAACGCCGACGGTTCGCATCGCGTGGTGGACGCGTCCACCCCCGAGTCGCGTTTGCGCTACATGAAAACCCTGTCCCTCGTTGCCCAACAGGTTGTCTGCAGGGACGCGGCAATCTTTGAAGGAGATGTAGGCATGCACGCCATCTCCCTGCTCGACATAGGGGCCGACGGCGGAGTTACGGATGATCTCCATGCCGGGGGTGCCTTGCTCCACGAGGAAGATCGATGCGCCTTCATGGATGGGGACGTCAGGGTTGGTGACGACCATCACGAGAAGAAACGCAGAAAATCGGGCGTGAGAGGCAAACCACTTTTCACCGTTGATCACCCAGTCATCGCCGTCGCGGGTAGCGGTACACAAAAACTCGCCCGGGTCAGCGCCAGCCTGAGGTTCTGTCATGGAATAACACGAAGCGATCTCGGCGTTGAGTAGGGGCTTAAGGTACTTCTCCTTCTGTTCGGTGGTGCCAAACTTCGCGAGGATTTCTGCGTTACCCGAGTCGGGTGCCTGACAACCAAAAACGCTTGGCCCAAACCGGCTGCGCCCGAGAATCTCGTTCATCAGCCCGAGGCTGACCTGACCGTACCCCTGGCCGCCCAGCTCGGGTTCGAGGTGACATGCCCAGAGGCGTTTCTCTTTGACGATTTCGCGCAGCGGGGCCATGGCGGCGAAAGCGGGTGAATTCGGATCCCAGGGGTCGCCCGGCTCGCGGAACACCAGATCTAAGGGTTCGATCTCTTCACGGGTGAATTCGTCGATCCAGTCCAGTGATGCCTGAAAATCAGGGTCTGTTTCAAATGACCACACGCCGTTACCTCCTGGGGGTTCGGGGCTAAAAAACAAGCTTCCGGCAGCGCTCAGGCTTGCCAAATCAGGCCGACAGTTTAGACTTGCTAGACGCAAACAAGCAACGAAACCGATAAGAAAACCAGAGATTTGCGGCGCCTTTCGGGCGTGTGACTAGGAGTGTAAATGGCAGCTGACGCGAAAGTATGGATCGTGACGGGGGCGTCGCGAGGAATTGGCGCGGCCATCGCCGCCGTCGCTGCCGAATCGGGACACCGTGTGGCGCTCATCGCCCGGGGAGAGTCAGTGGCGAGTGTCGCTGCGGGGCTGGGTGAGTCGGCCTCGGGGTGGCAATGCGATGTCGGAAACAGTGAGTCGGTGGCTGCCACGGTGCAGCAGATCGCCGACCGATATGGCCGTATTGATGTTGTGGTCAACAATGCCGGGGTGCACCGGGGCGGAAAAGTTCACCGGCTCGCGGATGAAGCCTGGCAAGAGGTGTTGCAGGTGAATTTGAGCGGTGCCATGAGCATGACGCGTTCTGCACTGCCGCATATGGAGGCAGGAGGCGCCGTGATTAATGTCGGCGCCGTGGTCGGCTTTCGCGGTTTTCCCGGTGACGCGGCCTATGCATCGTCGAAGGCCGGGCTGTCAGGGCTGACCAAAGCATTGGCGATTGAGTTGGCGCCGAAGGCGATTACCGCCAACCTGGTGATCCCGGGATTGGTGCTCACCGAGATGACATCGGAATTGAGCGAGGCTGCGCTGGATAAAATGACGCAGCAAATCCCACTGCGTCGCTTCGCGGGAGAGCGCGAGATTGCTGAAGTTGTGTACTGGGTCGCGCAGAGTCGCTATATGACTGGGGCCTGCGTGCCTGTCGACGGCGGTTTGCTGTCCAGCTTTGGTGTTGTGTAATGAGCGCTGAGCCGACTCAGCAGGTTGCCACGTGGCTGCAGGTTAATCTCGGTTGGGACGCGGCTGAATTCGTGTCGGCTCTGAGCGGCGGTAATTCCAATCTCACTTGGCGATTCCGCGATGGCGATCGAGCATGTGTTGTGCGGACTCCGCCGGCGAATGACATATCGCCCACCTCGGCTCGCGGCATTCAGCGAGAGGCGCAGATCCTGACGGCCATTACGGATTACCCCGTTCGAGCACCAGAGGTGCTGGGGTGGTGCGATGACGAGACGGTCATTGGTCGCCCGTTCCTCGTGCAGGAATGGATCAACGGTGTGGCGATTACAGATCAATTGCCAGAGGCCTACGCCACAGACCCGAACGCGGCGAATCGACTGGGCGAAGATCTGGTTGATCAGTTGGCGGCGCTACATTCGGTGCCGGCCGATCTGCCCGCATTGCAGAAGCTGGGTCGACCAGAGCGGTTCTTGGAGCGCCAGATTGAGCGTTGGCTGGGTGTGCGGAGCGAGCACGCCGTGCGGGAACTACCTGATTTATTTGCTTTGGGAGAGTGGCTCGGGCGCAATATCCCGCCCACAATGGCGCCCGGTGTTATTCATGGCGATTACCACCTCGACAATACGCTGGCGTCGCGGGAACGTCCGGAAATTTTGGCCATCATCGACTGGGAGTTGGCGACCATTGGTGACTGCTACATGGACCTCGCGCTGATGCTCATGTTCTGGGGTGACTATCGCACGCAGGAGCCGCCAGCTTTTCAGGCGCTTCAGGCGATCTCGCGTCAATCTGGAACGATTAGCCGAAGAGAGTTGGCCGGCCGGTGGGCTGAGACGCTCGGGCGACCCTTGCACCATATGAATTTTTATATGGCGCTGGCGTTCTGGCGGCTGGCCGCGATTATCGAAGGCGCACACGGACTGTATGTCGAGGGGAAGCTCGACTCTGGCTACGCTCGCGGGCTTGAGTATGACGTGCCCGCACTGTTGGCAGAGGCCAAGGCCGCTGCGGCGGGGGATTGGTGATACCGATGCTGAGCACCATGATGAACACGCCACTGGGTGTGAGGACACTTCATCAATTTGGTGCGCGGCACTTTACGACCAGTCGCGTTGGCGACTACGACGGGCATCACATTCAGTGGCGTAGCTATGCGGATATCGACGCGGGAAGCGCGCGGCTGGCGAATGTGCTCCAGCAGCTTGGTTTGGCGACAGGTGATCGGGTCGGTACCTTCATGTGGAACAGCACCCACCACCTTGAGGCGTACCTTGCTATCCCCTCGGCGGGCGGTGTCTTGCACACCCTGAATTGCCGGCTGTCCCCAGAGCACATCGCTTATATCATCGAGCATGCGGCGGACCGTTTCGTGTTGCTTGATGGCAGATTGGTCGAGACCTTCCAACCCGTGTTGCCGATGATTCCGACGGTAGAGCACGTGATTGTGGTGGGGACCCGCGAGCAGAGCGAACAGCTGAACGACCCCCGCGTGGTGCACTATGAGTCGGTGGTTGCGGGAGCCGGTGATGCCTTCGATTGGCCCGTACCAGAAGAAAATGCGGCCGCCGGCATTTGCTACACCAGTGGCACAACGGGTAATCCCAAAGGCGTGGCGTACAGCCAAAAAACGACCTATTTGCATGCGCTAGCGTCCCGTGCGGTCGACAGCTTTGCGGTCCAGGAGCGCGACACGATTCTGATGTTGCCCTCCATGTTCCATGCCAACGCGTGGGGCTTCCCATACAGCGGCTGGATGTCGGGGGCTGATATGGTCATGCCCGGTCCGCACCTTCAGGGGGCGCACCTGCGCGCCATGATCGAGCAGGCGCGGCCCACGTTGACGGCAATGGTGCCGACTATTCTCGGTGATCTGCTAGCGGCGGATGAGGAGTCACCGCTGGATTTGTCCTGCTTCAGGGCCATTGTCTCCGGCGGTTCTGCTGTGCCTTCATCGATGATTGAGGCAGTGCGCGATCGCTGGAACGTACCGGTGATTCAGGGTTGGGGCATGACTGAGACGAGTCCGATGTGCGTGTTGTCGCACCCGCCCAAGGATCTCTCGGGTGAGACGGAAACGTATTGGCGCTTGAAGAGCGGTCGTCCCGTGCCGGGCATTGAGGTACGCGTGCTAGACGATAACGCTCAGGAGCTCCCCCAAGATGGCGTGTCGGTCGGGGAACTGCAGCTCAAGGGCGCATGGGTCACGGGAGCCTACTTGAACGAGGAGAGTGACGCCTTTACCGATGACGGCTGGCTGCGCACCGGGGACGTCGGTGTCGTGGATGAGCGTGGTTACGTACAGTTAACCGATCGCACCAAGGACGTGATCAAGTCAGGCGGCGAGTGGATTTCCTCTGTTGATCTCGAGGATGTGTTGCTGAAACACGAAGCGGTGCTAGAGGTTGCGGTGATCGCTATTGACGATCCGCGCTGGCAGGAGCGCCCATTGGCGGTCCTCCGTGTGAAAGAGGGCTACGACGTAGAGGCGTTGCCAAGCACCCTGCGCGGCTATTTGCTCGACAAAGTCGCCAAGTTCTGGGTGCCTGAATATTGGGCGCAGGTTGAAGACATTCCCAAAACGAGCGTCGGGAAAATCGATAAAAAACAGCTCCGCGATATGCTTGCTGCCGAGTCACTGGCCGTGCAGAAACACGCGGACTTTGGGAGGGGTGATGAGTGAAGCCAGAGTAGCAGACGGGTCGGCGGGTAATACTCAGGCGCAGAGAACCGCGCTATCGGATCAGAAAATGTTTGAGGTGGCGATTGAGCTCGTGAATGAGCGCGGTACTGCCAAAACGACTTTGAAAGACATTGGTGAGGGCGCGGGCTACAGCCGGGGCCTGGCCAGCTACCGATTCGGCTCCAAAGATGGACTATGGATGGAGTTATTCGCGCGCTTCGACGAGATCTGGAGTGCGCATCTGTCTCAATACCTGTCTGGTAAGTCGGGCTTGGCGGCGCTTCAGGCGGCCATTCAGGCGCAGCGAGATATTTTTACGCGCGAGTCTGGCTATCTTCGGGCGATGTACATCCTATGGTACGAATCATTGGGTCGAGAATCTGATATTCGCGCGAGTCTGGCACGTCACCACGTGATTTACCGGCGCGACGTTCAGGAGTGGATAGAGCAGGGACAAGCAGCGGGCGAGGTCAAAGCGGATGTCGATGCCGCGCACTTCGCGACCGGATATTGCTCCACCATGTTCGGCACAATTTATCAGTGGGTCGTGGCGCCGGATGCCATCGATCTGGATGCATTTTTTGAGCACTTCGCGGCCACGGTGAAGGCAGCGATCTGCGAGCGACGGGAGAGCTAGACATGGCCAGATTGGCAGTTGATGGAACCAAGAGCATTTACTTCGAGGACCTCGGTGGTGCCGGGCGTGCATTGATCATGATTCATGGATGGGGCATGGATAATCGCTGTTGGGATGGCGTGATCCTGCCATTGCAGTCAGCGGGTCACCGTGTCATCACCATGGATCACAGGGGGTGCGGCCGGTCAGATCATGACTTTGCCGATCTCAGCATTGCAGCCATTGCCAGCGACGTAGTGGCGCTGGTGGACCACCTCGAGCTCTCTGACGTCGTGGTGAATGGGTGGTCGCTGGGTGGAGCCGTTGCGACCCATTCGGCCAGCTTGCTGGGCGATCGCTGCGCTGGACTGATCCTCACCGCGGGCGCCAGCCCGATCTATACACAGAAGCCCGATCTGCCCATCGGCGGTTTGCCCTCTGATGTAGAGGGTAACGTGGCCGCCATGAACGACGATCGCGTGAACTTCCTCACGATGCTCGCTACTGCGATTTGCGCGAAGCCGCCCTCGGATGCGGTGCTGGCGTCGATGGCGGGTGCCTTCCTCAATTCAAGTGCGAGGGCATCGGCTACGCTGGCGGAGCTTGCCCATCTCGATCAGCGGGACATGATGATGGCGCTGGATATTCCCCTGTTGTCGTTTATCTGCGGGCAAGACGGGTTCGTCGCCCCCGACATCTCTCGGTGGGTGGCAGAGAACCACCCGCGAGCCACGGGCGTAGAGTTCCCCGAGAGTGGTCACGCGCCCTTTATGGAAGAGCGCGAGGGATACCTGGCGGCGCTCAACAACTTTATTAACGAGCTCTGATTAAGGGAGTGTTATGACAACTCAAGTGGATTTTGGACTCTGGTATGACTTTCGTAATCCGGAGCCCTGGCAAATAGATTTTGAGCAGTTCTACTCGGAGCGCTTGGATCAGATCGCTCGCGCGGAAACGATGGGTTTTGATTCGGTCTGGTTAACTGAGCACCACTTTTGTGATGACGGCTATACTCCTTCACCCCTTGTGATCCACGCGGCGATTGCAGCGCGCACTGAGCGTATGCGCTTGGGTACCAACCTGATGCTGCTGCCGCTGGCTGACCCCGTCAGGATGGCCGAAGATGCTGCGACGCTATCGCTCATTTCTGGTGGGCGATTCGATCTCGGCGTGGGTATCGGCTATCGACAGCTCGAGTTCGACCAGTTTGGTCGCAAGATTTCGCATCGACCCAGTCTGGTTGAGGAGGGCATTGAAATTCTCCGACGCGGTTGGTCGGGCGAGGCCGTGAACTTCGAAGGCAAACGTTTTGCTGTGGGTGATTTGAAGATCACGCCCAAGCCGAATCGGGCGCCAAAGATCCTGCTCGGCGGGATGGCCCCTCCGGCGATCGATCGCGCTGCGCGGATCGCCGATGGCTTCCTGTGCACAGGCGGTATTGGCATGGACACCTACGTGGAATGCTTGGCGGCCAACGGCAAGAAGCCGGAAGAGGGCAACATTATCCTCGGCTGCTGGGCCATCATTGCGGAGGATCCTGAGGCCGAAGCGGAACGCGTTGGGCCCCACGTGCTGTATCAGTCTAACGAATACATCCGCTGGGGCGCCTTCGGGCCACCGGATCAGACGCCGCTGTTCCCCGACGCCAAGACCGCCATTGAAAATGGTTTGTATGAGCTTTGGGACGCCGACATGGCGGTTGAGAAATTAAGCGGCATGATTGAGCAGTATCCGCAAATTTCCGACATTCACTTCTGGGCGGAGTTCCCGGGTGAGAGCGTCGAAGCGGGTGATCGTCGTCTGAAATATATTGCGGAGAAGGTGCTCCCCCGGCTGCGCTGAGTAACCGTGAGAGGCGATAAGGTTCAGGGAGTAGCGCGTCTTTCCTGGTGCGGTCACCCTGGGTGTCGCGACAGTTTGGCGACAGACTGCGCCGTTGCGACGAGTTCCCCGGAGGGGTCGTGAATGCTGGCTTCAAGGAAGCCGGTGCGATAAGACGCTTTCTTCACCCAGCCTGACACCAGCAGGGGCTGTGCTCCTCTGCATATGCCGACGAATTGCGTGGTGATATCTAGCGATGCGATGTTGGCGATGTCATCGCAGGTGCCAAATAGCGCGTGTGACATCGCGGCGTCCAACATGGCCGTGACGAATCCGCCCTGAACAACGTCGCCCGAGTGGCAGTAATCCAGAGGTACAGTGAAGTTGAACACTGCTTTCTGCAACGCTACATCCAGATCAGTGATCGTGCCGCCCAGCAGGCGAATGAAATCGGGCGCCATGCTGTTCAATCGTTCTATGCGGGCAGTGACGTCGTCCATTGTGTGTGAATCTCGAGAAAAAGCCGGGCGCAGTGTAACGGTATTCCGATTCCAGCGCCGCACCGTGCATCAATCACCGTTTTACGGCTTGGCATGGTTTGGTGCTTATTGCGGCGGGTATCGGATCGGCTATTCAGTGCGGCGATCCGTCGTAACCCGGCGCTAGGCAGATGACGGAAGCGGCCCCATTTTTTCAGCTCTCGGACTGTGCCTGCGAGGGATTGCTGATACCGGTCTGGGAGATTCACGCGAAACAGGGCTGGTGTGTGTATGGTCGCAATGGCTCGGGTAAGCAACTGATCGACCAGCTACTGGTTGGGGAGCTGGCGCCTGAAGAAGGCGATTGCCATGCGCACCTTGATGCGAGCCAAATCGCACTGATTTCGTTCGAGCGTCAGCAAGCGACCTATGAGGAGGAGTGGCGGCTCGCCGCAACCGACATCATTCCCGAGGACGAGTGGGGAACGCGCGTTTCCGATTTCCTCCCCGCGACGCGGCTAGCAGACCCTTTAATCGATGCACTGAATATGCGGCACCGCCTCGAGGCGTTTTACCGGGAGCTCAGCACCGGGGAAAGCCGCAAGCTAATGGTTTTGAAAGCCTTGCTTGAGGATGCCCGGCTGCTCATTTGTGACAATCCCTTCGATAGCCTCGATCAGGCGACCGTGATTGCTTTAAACGAGACTTTTGGCGCGGCGGTCGAGGCGGGCGCCAGCGTGGTGTTACTGCTCAGCAATCGGGCCGACATACCGGAATGGGTAACTCATTTCGCCTATGTGGAGGACGGGGTGATGACGGTTTGCGCGCCAGGCTCCCGGGCGGCGCAACTGGCTGAGCTAGAAGACCTTGCGGGCCGGCACGCGATCGTTCAGCCGGAGATTCCCGATGATTCGATCGCGCTTGAATCCTATGCCGCACCTTTTATCGCGGAGCTCAATCACTGCGTTGTGCAATATGGCGGCAGGCGCGTTTTGGACGACATCACGCTACAGATCGCGCCACTGCAACACACGCTGGTCACCGGGGAAAATGGTGCGGGTAAGTCGACATTGCTGGGCTTGATCACCGGGGATTGCCTGCAATGCTTTAGTAACGATGTGTCGATTTTTGGTCATCGACGAGGTAGCGGTGAATCAGTCTGGGAGATCAAGCGTCATCTCGGTTTGGTGAGTAACGATTTGCATCGCCGTTACACGGTGCGCTGTGACGTTCTCTCTGTGGTGTGTTCGGGATTCTTTGATTCGATCGGACTTTACGACACCCCAACGGAGATGCATCTGCGCATTGGCCGGGAGTGGCTCGCCGCTGTGGGAATGGCCGACAAAGGCACCACTCTCTTCCAGTCCCTCAGCTACGGTGAGCAGCGCCTGGTGCTGATTGCAAGGGCGATGGTGAAGTCACCGTTGCTGTTGGTGCTGGATGAGCCGACGCAGGGCCTTGACGAGGCGAACCGGGAGCGCATATTGGGTTTCATGTCTGCCATTGAGGCGCGGCGGCACAGCACGTTGCTATTTGTCAGCCACCGGGAAGATGAGTTTTTGCCCCTGTTTCAGCAGCACATTCACCTACGACTCACGCTTTAAAACGCGGACAATCCGGTCTGGCTGCGCCCCAGAATCAGCGCATGCACGTCGTGTGTGCCTTCGTAGGTGTTAACGACCTCCAGATTCACCATGTGCCGCATGATCGGATAATCGTCTGAAATACCGTTACCGCCGAGCATATCCCGCGCGGAGCGAGCAATGTTCAGGGCCTTGCCACAGGAATTGCGCTTGATCAGGCTGATCAGGTCGGGGGAGATTTCCCCCGCGCTTAGCATGCGGCCGGCCTGCAGGCAGCCCTGCAGCGCCAGACTGATCTCGGTTTGCATATCTGCGAGCTTCAGTTGAACGATTTGTTTTGATGCCAATGGAACGCCGAACTGCGTGCGATCCAGCGTGTACTGCCGCGCCGTCTGCCAGCACTCCTCTGCAGCGCCCATGACACCCCAGGCAATACCGTAGCGCGCATTGTTCAAGCAGCCAAAGGGGCCCTTGAGCCCTTCAACGTTGGGTAGGTGGTTCTCCTCCGGCACGAATACATTGTCCATGACAATCTCGCCGGTGATCGAGGCGCGCAGAGCCAGCTTGCCCTCAATCTTCGGCGCGCTTAAACCTTCCATACCTTTCTCAAGAATGAAGCCGCGAATCACGTCATCGTCGGTTTTGGCCCAAACAATGAAGACATCGGCGAGCGGACTGTTGCTGATCCACATTTTCGAGCCGGTTAAGCGATAGCCGCCGTCGACGGACTTGGCGCGCGTCACCATGCCGCCAGGATCAGAGCCATGATCGGGCTCCGTGAGGCCAAAACAGCCGATCCATTCCCCGGTGGCAAGCTTGGGCAAGTACTTCTCTCGCTGCTCTTCGGTGCCGTAGGCGTAGATGGGGTACATCACCAATGACGACTGTACGCTCATCATAGATCGGTAGCCCGAATCGACTCGCTCAATTTCACGCGCGATCAGGCCATAGCAGACGTAGTCGACGCCAGGGCAGCCATAGCCGTCGATGGTGGCGCCCAAGAGCCCCATTTCACCCATTTCACGGAAAATGCCCGGGTCAGTGCTTTCTTGGCGAAAGGCCTCCTTGACTCGCGGGGCGAGGGCGCTTTGCGCGTACTGATGCGCGCTGTCCCGCACCATGCGCTGCTCTTCCGAGAGCTGTGTATTGAGCTCGAAGGGATCTTGCCAGTTAAGCGGTGTCCAACGCGTTTTTGCGGCCATTGCAGGGCGCTCCGTGCAGTACGATCTAAAGTTTTAAGTTTAAAATATTAGCGGGGCATCGAAAAGTCAGCGCGTGGCTGTATCAGAGCCCGATGTCAGCAAGGCTACCACCTTGCGTAGCCAGTCGCGCGAGTAGCGGCGCTACTACCCAGTTTTCCGCCGCTAAGGTGTCGTGGAAGCGGTTAATGGTATCCACGACCGATTGCAGCCCGCGGGCCTCTGCGACGTGCATGGGACCGCCACGGAAGCGGGGGAAGCCATAGCCAAAGCAGTACACCACGTCGATGTCACTGGCCCGCTGCGCGATGCCTTCCTCCAGAATGCGCGCCCCCTCGTTGGCCAGCGCCAGTGTCAGTCGATCGACAATTTCCTCCTCACTGACGGACCGCGGTGTTATCCCGAGCTCCGCCCGGGTTGCGGTGATGATCTCTGCGACGGCGGGATCTTCCTCGCGCGCGCGCGTGTCGGGGTTGTATCGGTAATAACCCGCTCCGGATTTCTGTCCCAACCTGCCAGCCTCGACTAAACGATCCGCCAGCAGATAATTGACGCGGGGTCCTTTTTCCTCATCAGAGAGCTGCTCCCGGGCGCGATAACCAATATCGAGTCCAGCCAGGTCGCCCACCGCCATGGGGCCCATCGCCATTCCCCAGCGCTCCATCGCCTGATCCACTTGCGCGGGTGAGGCGCCCTCCATCACACAAAGGGCAGCCTCACGGCCGTAGTGGCGGAGCATACGATTGCCGATAAATCCGTAGCACATGCCTGACAGCGCGCAAACTTTGCCGATTTTTTTTCCAACCGCCATGGCCGTGGCCAATGTGATGTCACTACTGGCTTCACCTCTAACCACTTCCAATAGTCGCATGACATTAGCGGGGCTAAAAAAATGCATGCCGACGACGCGATCGGGCCTGTTGGTTGCGGCGGCAAGCGCATCGATACTTTGATAAGAGGTGTTGCTCGCAAGGATCGTATCGGCGGCACAGATTTCATCTAATTTCTGAAAGACGTTTTGCTTCAGCTCGAGATTCTCGAACACTGCCTCAATGACTAGATCGACGTCTTGTAGCTGTTGCCAATCGGTGGTGGGCTCGAGATTGCGGAGAAAGCCCTCTACTTGTTCTGCCGACAAGCGGCCGCGTTTGATGCTGATCTCGTAGTTTTTCTTGATGATGCTCAGGCCGCGGTCGAGTCCGTCTTCATCTTGATCTACAAGCGTGACGCGAAAACCCGATTGAGCAAAGCACATAGCAATGCCGCCACCCATGGTGCCCGCGCCAATAATGCCGGCGTGTTTGACGGGTTGCGCCTTCGTGCCGGCAGCCATGCCGTCAATCTTTCCGGCCGCTCGCTCAGCGAAAAACAGGTGTCTCAGCGCGGCGGATTGCGGGTCCTCCATGCAGGCCTCGAATGCCCGACGCTCTGCAGCTAAACCCTCTTCGAAAGTCAGTGTGCCCGCCGCTTCGAGGCAATCCAGAATGCGTTGCGGTGCGGTTTGTCCTTTCAAGCGCTTGGCGATGGTGTCGCGGGTCTGAGAGAGTAGGGCGGTGTCTTCGTCACTCATTCTCAGGGGAATGTCCCGGGTTAGCCGCTTGCCCTCACCCTGATCAATCAGCGCCTCCGCAAACTTCGTCGCGCCTTCCCCGAGGTCGCCTGCGCACACCTCATCGACGACGCGAGCGGTCAGCGCGTCACGCGCTGTGATGGGACGACCCGTCGTGATCATGTCGATTGCCTGCGCCAACCCCGCCAGCCGCGGTAATCGTTGCGTGCCGCCCGCTCCAGGTAGCAAGCCCAGATTGACCTCAGGCAATCCGACTTTTGCCGATGTAGTAGCAACTCGGTAGTCGCAGCATAGGGTGAGTTCCAGTCCACCGCCTAATGCCGTTCCATGTATCGCCGCAATGATGGGTTTTGGATGTGATTCGAGCGCTTCCAAGACTGCCGCCAGCGCCGGTGCCTGCGGCGGCTTGCCAAACTCCGTGATGTCGGCGCCGGCGATAAAGGTCCGTCCCTCACAACGCAAAACGACGATCTGGGTGTCATCGCCCGCCGCTGTCTGCAGCGCATCGACGATGCCTTGTCTCACGTGTTGTGAGAGGGCGTTGACGGGCGGTGAGTCGATCACGATATTGCCGATCTGGCCATGGGTGAAATAGCTCACTGATGCTGTCATGCGGGCCTCGCTTGAGGTATTCGGTATAAAAACGAAAGTGTGTGGATGAGGCGGTACGTGGCGTTACGGCGTGGCAAGCAGATGCTCCGCTTGATGCGACGCTAGGGCGCTGAGTGTAAAGGTCGGGTTGACGGCGCCGCTGCTGGGAAAGAGGGCGGGCCCCGCTACATAAAGGTTATCTGTCTCGTGGACGCGACCATTCCGGTCGGTGACGGATTGTGCCGGATCGTCGCCCATGACAGCGCCACCCATGATGTGCATGCCGATGCGCGGACCTGACCAGACCTCCTGTGCGCCTGCTGCTCGCATAATTTCCTCTCCCTCCGCCATTCGCTGCGTCCATCTCGCCGCGGCGTTTGGCGCCAGGTCATGGTGCGTGTGCGCGTAGGGGATGCCGTCGCTATCCACTTTGTCACTTAAAGTAATGCGATTTTCTGGCAGCGCGATGTCTTCGCATACCAGTGTCATATTGCCGAGGTGCCGGGCGGCCCGCTTGAGCCAAGGTTCCAGCTCTGGCCCCGAAATATCGGGCCTGCCTGTGCCGTAACCAAGGAGGTCATGAGGCTTGATGGCATGTCCGATCATCCATTGGCTGGACCCGAATCCACCCGCTGCGGCTTTGTCGTCGTATTCATCATGGCTGAGCAACTGCCCCGCAGAGACGCCCTGATGAGGATAGGTCTCTTCTTCGAAGAGCCCGAAGACCGTCGCGGCCGGGTGCGTCATCAGATAGCGCCCTAGCTTGTCGGAGTGATTGCCGGGGGCGCCGTGCTGTGCCGTGGCGGAGCTCAACAGAATGCGCACCGACTGCACCGTGAACGCAGCGATGATGATGCGCGCCGCACTGAGAGTCTTCCTTATGCCCCTCTGCAAATATTCCACGGATTCGATGTGACTTGGATTGGCGGCCGAGCGGATGACTCGCGATACGCGGGCATTGTGCTCGATGTGAACGCCCGCGGCGAGCGCGCGAGGAAGCCACGTCACTAGGGGGTTACCTAACGCCCCAGTTGGGCAGCCCGCATCGCACCAGCCGTCGTATTGGCAACTTTTGCGCCCTTGATAGGGCTCACTATTAATGGCCAGTGGCAGTGGCGAGGTATGACGCGCGGTATTCTCAAAACCTTTGGCCAGCACCCTGGCCTGCGCGAACAGTGGCAGAGGGGGCATGGGGTAGGGTGCGCCCGGCGGCCTCCAGCGCTCCTGCTCGGCATCACCGCTCAGACCGACTTCGGCCTGCACGCGGTCATAGTGCGGCGTCAAATCGGCATAGCCCAGCGGCCAGTTGAGTCCAACTCCATGGTCCTTGTGCAGGGAGAAATCTCCCTCATGCATGCGCAGCCATACGCCGTAGTGGTGAATGGCTGAGCCACCTGTCCCGCTCCCGGCATTAAATGCGTGTCCGATTTTATGATCACCCGACTCGGATACGGCGGGTTCAGCCCATTTCAGTTTTCGAGCCCAGATTTGTGAGCTAACCAGGTCGCCGAGTTGTCGCTCCGCGCCGGCTTCGAGAATCGTGACTGATTGGCCTCCCTCGGCCAATCGTGCCGCAAGCATGAGGCCTGCTGCCCCGGCGCCGACAATGATGACGTCCTGCTTCTTCTTCACCACGGCGTCTCCGGCATGATGTGGGCCATGTAGGGGATGCCCAGTGCCTCAAAACCCTCTGGCGTACCGTAGGTGACGTCTAGTGCATCGGCGCGGAGTACGAACAGCATATAACTGGAGGGAGGGCCCTCCCACGTCCCCAGTGCGTCTCCCCACAGAGCACCGACGATCTCTTGAACAGACTGCTCCGTTTTCAACGCGGCGACCAGGTTGTCTGCTAGATTCTCGTAGAATGCGATTTGTCCCGAGGTATCGACGCCGAGATACTTGCCTATGAGCAGAGAGTTCTCACCCGCGTTCAGTTGAGAGTCAATGTAGGCTGCAATGCCCGCACGGTGGCTGCCGGGTACGATGTGCTCAGCCACCGTCTCTATTGCATTCAGTTGCTCCCTGCTGAGGACGTCAGATGTGAAACCGAGTTCTGTCGCTTCGGCTGGGGTCAAGGTTAAGCGCTCCCCCAGTACCAAGAAAGACCCCGTTATCAGTGTTGAGGTGATCAAGCCTCTTCGCGTCACGTTATCAGGCATTGGTTTTCGGGTCCTGCGCCGCGCGTGATTCGTGCGTGAAGTAGAAGCCTCGCGTGAGCAGTGAGGGAGGCCCAGCGAATGTTCGGAGCATGTCGTGCGTTTGGCCGGCGGGCGTGGCATGCCTTGAAACATGGGATGCTGTCTTGATCATCGCTGTATGCTCTCGATCTCGTCACTTCGAATGGGGCTATAGGTGGCGGCGACCCGCGCCACGTCATCATAGATCCCGGTCAAGACAGAGAGCAACTGTGTCGCTTCTTTGAGTTTTGCGTCGACTTCGCTCACCAGCTCGGTTCTGCCCGTCAGAAGTTGTGCCCTGATCTGTGCATAAAATCCTACCGCTTCGCGCCCTGCAGCAGTAATGGCGTAGTGGGCTGTTTTAGACCGCTCCGCGACACATTTGGTAATCAGCCCCCGCTTCTCCAGCTTACGCAAAGCGTACTGCAGATTTTGGATATCGTCCCGGTTCAGCTGTCTTGCAATAGACTGCGACGTCTGCGGGTGATGTTGCATCGCGACAACATGGAGTAAAACAAGCTCTTGAAAGGGTAACTCGCGCGCGCCTGCCGTAACCGATAGCTGTAGACAGCTCCGTTCGAAGGCTGAGAAAAAGCGCATGACAGCCCACTCGAATTCAGTGGTGATGATGTCATGGTGGTCTTTGCCTAGCGGCCAGTTGCTGTGTGCCCAATCAACCGCCTGATCGTCCGCACTAGTCAGCTGATATGGGTCTTTTTCAGTGTGCGACATGCTTACCTCCGCAGTCCCAAAAAAATATATTAAAAATCGATTGATCTTCAATCATGTTTTGCTACTTTGACAGCAGGATCAATAATACGAGACCTGGTCAGTGAAAATAAAAATGATATTGCCGGTTCCTATCCCAGACGAGGCGCTTGCCGCGTTCGAGGCGCAAGTGCCTGTCTCTTTGCAGCGCCCCGATCTTCAGATCGATTTTTGCGCAGCGAAAAATGGTGGGAAGATTCTCGACTCCTACTATGAAATGACTATGGCAGATGCGTTCGTATTGGAGGCCGGCCTGTCCGCCGAGGCCGAGGGATATGACGCGGTTTGCATTAATAGTATGAGCGACTCTGGTTTGACAGCGCTGCGATCTCGGCTAGACATCCCCGTGGTCGGCCCAGGGCAGGCCTGTTTTCTAACCGCTGCCATGCTGGGACATCAATTTTCTGTCATCACGATGTGGGATCGCTGGAAACCACTCTATCGCAAGGTCGCGTTGGAGTTAGAGATGCAACATCGTCTGGCCTCTATCGAATCGATCGACACTCGACCTGATGCCGAAGAGTTGCTGGCGGGAAAAGAGGAGGTGGTGTTTGCAAAGTTGGAGGCCGCCGCACGACGCGCCATTGATGATCATGGCGCAGACGTCATCATTTTGGGTTCAACCACTATGCACCAGTCAGCGGAGTTTTTGAGTGATGCGTTGGAAGTTCCCGTCCTCAATCCCGGGCTTATCGCGCTGAAACAATGTGAGATGTTGGTCCAGCTGGGTTTGAGTCACAGCAAGTTGGCGTATCAGGCGCCCGAGGCGCTGAATGATGGGGCGCTGGCGTCCGTGCCATCGGTGTTTTAGCACAAATAAGTGGAGGTAGATGTGAGTGATCCAGAGATAGGGACAGCTATAGAGACATGCGGTTATCTCACAAATGTCCATGATCAAGGTGAGGGCAAGCCGGTTGTGCTTCTCCACGGTTCCGGGGCTGGCGTGTCTGCGTGGGCGAACTGGCGAAACCTGATCCCGAAACTGTCTGATCGCTATCGGGTGCTGGCGCCGGACCTGGCCGGTTTCGGCTACACCGAGATTCCGGCGTCCTTTGAATATCGATTTATGGAAACATGGATCGAGCAATTGGAAGCGCTTCTGGATGCGCTGGGTGTCGCGAGTGCGCACTGGGTAGGGAATTCCTTTGGAGGCGCCCTGGCGCTCTGGATGGCTGCATTACGCCCCGATTTATGCGACCGACTTGTACTGATGGGTCCCGGCGGATGGCCAACAAAAGTGAACGAAAACCTTGAGGCGCTCTGGAGCTATAAGCCCTCGGTTGAAAATATGAAGGGTCTTATGGACATCATGGCCTTTGATAGAACACTTGTGACCGATGAGTTGGCGGAGCTCCGCTATCGCGCCACGGTCCGCCCGGGTGCTCAGGAGCGGTTCGAGCAGATCTTTCCACCGCCACATCAACGCTGGTTGGATGCGCAGGCATTGTCCATTGAAATGCTGCAGTCGATTTCCAATGATGTTCTGATCATCCACGGACGTGATGACCGCGTTGTCGACCCACAGTCATCCTGGCACTTGCATCAGCATTTGGCGCGTTCGCAACTGCATTACATTGGTCAATGCGGCCACTGGACTCAAATTGAGCACCCCACTCGCTTTCAGACGTTGGTGCAACACTTCCTCGATGAGGCCGGTTAAGCGTGCGTTTTGTCGAATCGGAAACATGAGCTCAAGACACAGGTATTAGTGAGGTTATATGTCTAACTCCTATTCCATTAGTGAGGGAAAACTCTCCCGGTGTGATGCCGAGGCAGCAGCGCCGGGCCCGGGAGAGGTCGCGGTAGAAATCCAGGCATCATCGATCAACTATCGCGATTTGGGAATTCAGGCGGGCTTTTACCCTTCAAGGCAGGGGGTTGTGCCGCTCTCCGATGGGGCGGGTAGGGTAGTCGCCGTTGGCGAGGGCGTATCAGATTTAGTGCCGGGGCAACTCGTAGCGTCTTGCTTTTACCCCTTTTGGGAGGCGGGGCCTGCCACTGCGAGGAATCACTCCGCAAGCCTGGGGTGCGAGATGGACGGTCTCCTTTGTCGTCATGCCACTTTACCCGCGACCGCGTTTATCGAAGCACCAGAACACCTTAACGCCAGTCAGGCAGCGGCGTTGCCCTGTGCGGCGGTGACTGCCTGGGCAGCACTTCTAACGCGAGGGGCTCTCGTCCCCGGAGAGCATGTATTGGTGCAGGGCACCGGTGGCGTGGCAGTGTTTGCGGTGCAATTCGCTAAGGCGATGGGCGCTACCGTTACGGTGATTTCAAGCAGCGATGAAAAACTCGCGAAAATCCGCGATTTGGGTGCCGATAACACGGTGAATTACCGTGAGCATCCCCAGTGGAGTGATCGTGTAAATGACTTACTGGGGGGAGAGTCTATTGATCTGGCAATTGAGTTGGGTGGGGCGGAGACACTGGCCCAATCTCTCAACTGTATCAGAGTGGGGGGGCGAGTGAGTGTCATCGGGGTGTTGTCGGGCAACGAAGCGCAGGTCGTTATCTCTGACATCCTACGTAAGTGGGTATCGCTCAACGGCATTACCGTGAGTCATCGCGAGGACTTTCGCGCAATGAACCGATTCATGGCTACTCACCACATCACTCCAGTGATCGATCATGAGGTCGCTTTTGATCAAGCCGAGATCGCTTACGCTGAGCTGGGCGCCGGTCAGCACTTTGGGAAAATTGTTATCGCGCACTGATAGGAATTCCGCATGGTTCGCAGCATTCATATTGACCTTCTGGGAACGCAGACGCGCTTCGTCAGCGGCGAGCGCTATACCACGCGGATTATTGAGGTGCGCAATGACAAGTCGCCACTGATTTTATTGCACGGTGGCGGTGGTCATGCTGAAACTTATTCTCGGAATCTGAGCTCGTTGTCAGCGGTTGCCCGCCCGATCGCTATGGATTTCCTCTGGCACGGCATGTCCTCCAAACCTGAATTCAGTGACGGAGGTCCCGACGATCCGGTGCATTGGCTGCGCCAGTTCACTCTGCAGGTGCTCGATCTCATGAGTGCTCTGGGTCTTGAATCCGCATCTTTTGAGGGAGAATCGCTTGGCGGATGGGTTGCCCTTGATTTGGCCATCAATTTCCCCGAGAGGGTCGATGCTGTGGTGCTCAACACGGCCTGGGGTATAGGGTTGGATCCGGCGCACGCTAAAGAGGGTGTGACCGATCTTGAGGCCTTACGAGAGACGTCGGTGGCTGCGTTGAATAACCCGACTTTAGAGACTCTGCGCGCTCGCCTCGAATGGCTTATGCCCCTGGGAGGGGTGACGGATGAACTCGTTGCGCTCAGGCAGGCGCTTTGGTCAGACCCGGAAACCCGGGATGCCTTGCTCGAATATTACGAGCGCCTGTTTGCGCGAGGCATTCATGAATTTTACTTCGGGGAGCCTGCCATTCAGCGCATCACATGCCCCGCTTTGGTGCTCTGGACAGACAAGAACCCGATTCATGGCGTTGATGCCGCGGAGCGTCTGCACCAGTTAATCGAGGGCAGCACGCTGCACGTCATGGAAGGCTGCGCACATTGGCCGCAATGGGAGAGACCCGCAGAGCACGATACGGTGATCAGTCAATTTCTTCGAAGCGCTATCCCGTAATGTTTTCAATACGAGCAAACGACAAAGGATCCTGACATGTCTGACAATCAACCCGTAAGACGCAGAGCGAAGTCTGGTACGGCGAACACTGACGCGGTGCAAAAGGAGTATCAACCGTACGTCGATGCGGACTGGGGCTTTGTTAACCATTGGTACCCAGCGCTGTTTTCAAACGAGCTTGCAGAGGGGGAAGTCGAGGGGATCCAGATTGCCGGGATTCAGATTGTTCTGAGGCGCGCGAACGGCAAGGTCTATGCGCTGAAGGATCAGTGTATCCATCGGGGAGTGAGGCTGTCTGCGAAGCCAATGTGCTTCAACAAGGAAACGATTTCCTGCTGGTACCACGGATTCACCTTCAACCTAGAGTCAGGGAATCTCGACACTATCGTGGGTAATCCGGATGACCCACTGATAGGTAACACGGGTCTGACCACCTACCCTGTAGAGGAGGTGGCTGGTCTTATTTTTGTTTTTGTCAGGGCTGATGACTATCCAGACGAAGATGTCCCTCCGCTAGCCCAAGATTTCCCCTTGCGTTTCCCTGAAAATAGCGAACGATTCCCTCATCCTCTTTGGCCTGCCGCTCCATCGTTGTTGGACGACGACGTTGTCGCGCTCGGTATCCACCGAACCGGTGAGGCAAATTGGCGCATAGCCTGCGAGAACGGCTTCGACAACGCGCACATTTTGGTTCACAAGGACAACACGATCGTACAAGCCAACAATTGGGTTTTACCGCTTGGCATAAGGCCCGCCAGCGAGGACTGCATTACGGTATTTGATGATGCCGAGGGGCCCAAAGGCATGATGCAGTGGCTGTTCACTGATCGCTGGGAGCCAATCCTCGAGAATAAGGCGCTCAACGTTAAAGTCGAAGGACTAAACAGTCGGCTGTATCGTACCTCCGTGATTTTACCGGGCGTTCTGCTCGTCGAAAATTGGCCGGAGGAGGGGGTGGCGCAATATGAATGGTACGTGCCGATCACCGACGATACCTACGAGTACTGGGAGGTGCTGGTGAAACACTGTCCCAGTGATGAAGATAAAGAGCAGTTCTCCTATCGATTCGATACGGTATACCAGCCCCTCGCTTTGCGCGGATTTAACGATTGCGATTTGCACGCTAGGGAAGCGATGCAAGATTTCTATGCGGACGGAACAGGTTGGCAACGTGAGCAGCTCGTGGAAACCGATATCTCTGCAATTATGTGGAGGAAGTTGGCGTCGAGGCATAACCGCGGTATCGCGGCTCCGCCGCCCGGCGCACAGGGACGGGACAAGGCTTCCAGTATCCGACTGAGGAATGTGTCGGAGGGGAAATCCCCTGGCTATTTTGTTGAGAAAATTGATGACCTCAACAACTTCAATCGCACCTCTGTAAGACAAAGGAACAAGTGAGTGCCGTTGGTAACGTGTCATTTTAGTAATGGCGCCGTCTATGAGGTCAATGCTGACAGCGGTCGGCCGTTTCTTGAGCTGGCGCTGGAGCAGAACGTGCCCATCAGGAATCAATGTCGGAGCGGAACCTGCTTGAGCTGTTTGTGCCGTGGCGATACCGCGGGGCACGCGCTCGCCCCCCAGGCCGGTCGCGCCACTAGTTTGATGCCAATGGATCGCGCAGAAGGAAAGATGCTTTGCTGTGCCTCCGAAGCGGTATCCGATGGTGCACTCTATTTTGATTACTCAAGTGAAGAGGCGGGGCCGACAGAGGTCCAAGCCTTTGTTGACAGTATTGAGTGGATTGCGAGCGATGCCGTGAAGTTAACGGTTGAGTTGGCTGAAGGTGACTGGTTGGACTTTAGAGCGGGGCAGTACGTCGAAATTAGTGTTCCTGGGGGGGGCGCGTCTCGCAGTTACTCGATGTGCTCAGCGCCAAGTGAGTTGCCGAAACTGGAATTTATGATCAGAGTTCTGAAATCAGGCCTCATGTCAGATTATGTTAGAGGGGCTGCAAAATTAGACGACGTTGTTCGACTGCGTGGACCATATGGGGACTTTGCTTGGTCTGGCTCGCGACGTCACCCGCACTTATTTATCGCAGGTGGCACGGGCCTATCGCCGATCTGCAGTATTTTGCAGGAGATTCGTGAAACTAGCGGCCATAAGCCGCCGCTGAAGTTGAGTCTGGGTTGTGCGTCGCCTGAAGCGTTGTTGGACCCTTCTTTTCTGCGGCGACTAGAGACATGGATGCCAACGCTAGAGGTCAATTTGTGCGTGGAATCAGGTGCGCAAAACGGCCACGTGAACGGCAACGCGCTCGCATCGATTGATTTCGATGCGTTGGCGCCCGACACACAGGCGTACATATGCGGGCCTGAGGGGTTGATTAACGCCGCTATCGACCGACTGCTGGCGGCAGGACTTATCCCAGAGAATATTCACTACGAGAGATTTGTTGCCTCAGGGATAGCCTAAGGCCGAACAATTGAGAATTGGGAGTAACAGTATGGCGATCTCCGGACTTGGCTACTTCGCGATCGAGACAAGCGAGACAGATAAATGGCACGAGTTGTTAACTGCAGTGCTCGGTATGGGCTCCGAGCAGGCTGCTGGCGTTACCTTCTACCGACTAGACGAGTGGCATCATCGCATTGCTGTGTATGAGGCTGGCTCCGAGGCCGTGAAGGCGGTGGGTTGGCAGCTTGAGGACGAATCGGTACTAGATGAGATGGTTGCCTCACTGCAGGATGCTGGGGTCGCGCTGGCGCCGTTATCTCCCTCTTTATGCGACGAGCGTAGGGTGACGGCAGGCTATCGATTTGAGGACCCAGTTAGCGCGATGCCTACAGAGATTTTTTATGGCCCGGTGTGCGAGCAGTTGCCATTTACTCCCAGCGGCGGCATCTCTGGCTACTGGACTGGTGAGGACGGCTTGGGCCATGTCGTTTATTTTGTCGCGGATTACGAGCAGGCGAAGCGTTTTTACACCGAGACTATGGGTTTCAAGGTAAGTGATCGAATCGTATGGGACGAGGGCGAGAAAGACGCTACGTTTTTCCATTGCAACCCTAGACATCACTCGCTGGCGGTGATGCCGCCTTTTGGAGATATTCCGCCGGGGACTTTCAACCACTTGATGTTGCAGGGACTGTCTATAAATGACGTGGGTATCGCTTACGACCGAGTGCGAGACCTGAATATTCCCCTGATGATGGAGCTTGGAAAGCACACTAACGATCACACCGAATCGTTTTATCTCGTGACGCCCTCTGGATTCGGATTGGAATTTGGTTGTAACAGCACGCGGGTAGGAGACCATTGGCAGGTGAAAACCTATGACGCGCCAATGATTTGGGGCCATCGAAGTCCGTGAGCACTGAGTCCATCAAATGAGTGCCGCCGTGCAGTGTGTCGTTGACGACCCTTTCAGCGCATGGGTTTGCGGAAGTCGGCCTTTGATGCAGGCCCGGCCCGACACCCTCGCGGGATTACCGATCGGCGTAAAGGACGTCGTCGCAACCGACGCTTTTCCAACACAGTGCGGCACTCGATTGTCACAGTCGGTAATCAGTCAGCTGCTCGGTACAGCAGAGGCCGACTGTATCGCGATGCTTACGCAAGCCGGTGCCATTATCGCCGGTAAGACGGTCACCGCTGAATTAGCGACTTATCAACCCGGTGCCACCGTCAATCCGCTGTCAGTTGATCGAACACCGGGTGGGTCAAGCAGCGGTTCTGCGGCAGCAGTTGCTGCGGGTGATGTCAGGCTGGCATTAGCGACACAAACAGCGGGGTCTACGATCCGGCCTGCAAGCTACTGTGGGGTATTGGGGTTTAAGCCTACCTATGATCGCTATGCTCTGCGGGGTGTGCTTCCGACCTCGCCAACGCTAGATACGCTGGGCTTGATTGCCGATCACCTCGGCCTGATACAGGCTGCAGATAGTGTGTTGGCCTCGTCGGATGAAGCAATTGATGGTGGCGGCGTAAAGTTGCCTAGGCGATTGGTTCTATACAGAACATCGAATTGGATGATCTTGCCAGAGGAGCATCGACGGCAAATAGAGGCCCTAGCGAGACGACTAGCGGCCGGCTTTGTGGAATACCGAGAGCAAGAGGTCATCCCTGATTTGGAGGCCCTACTGGATCATCAGCGGACAGTTCACGCCGGTGAGCTGGCGAGCACCCTAGGTTGGTTAGTCTCGCAGCACGGCGAACAGTTGAGCGACGCATTCAAAGATTTTGTCATAGAGGGGCGCGGCTACGCTGCCTCATTGTTAGGACACGCACACCGGGCCATCCAAGCAGCGCGGGCCAGTGCGCATGATTTTATGCAGGCGGATGAAGTATGGCTCACCCCATCGGTGACATCCGTAGCGCCAAAGATCGAAGCGGGCACAGGCGACCCACTGTTTTGCAGACAATGGACCGCACTGGGTGCGCCGTGCTTGACCTTACCGCTCCTTCGCGAGGGGGCCACCGGTCTGCCATATGGACCCCAATTCGTTATGTTGCCTGGGGCTGATAAGCAGCTTCTCAACGTAGGTCGCATCGTGACGGAACTGATGGATGAAGGAGAGAAAGGATGACAATGAGCACGTCATTTTCGCAGAAGCAGCAGCAATATTTTGAGGCGGCGAGAGCGCTTCTAGATAAAGAAAAACTAAAGTCGCTACTGTTTAGATTGACTGACATTCACAGTCCAACGGGTTCAACTCGAGCGGCTTGCAACATGCTGGTAGATCACGTTCGGGACACGCTAGCGGTAGATGCAAAGCTGCTCTCGATGGCGGGTGAGTCGGCTGCCGGTTATGCCAGACTTAAAGGTGCGGGCGGCGGAGCAAATTTGCTGTTATATGCGCCTATCGATACTCACCTGGAGGGCAATGACAGCGACCTGCCTTGGGTGGGTCAACATATCACCTCGGATCTCATGCCGCAGGCAAAGATGATCGACGATTGGGTGTTCGGCTTGGGCTCCTCTAACCCGAAAGCCATGGTAGCAACTCTGGCAGAGGTGTTTCGATGCGTTCGTGAGGCGAACATACCGCTCCTTGGTGACTTGTCGCTCGGTTTTGCCGATGGCGGCATGCCTGTCACGATTCCCGAGCGAGGCAATGCGGGTATGTCGCACGGTATTCTGCACTTGCTCAATCGCGGTGGGTCTCCCGATTTCGCCATCATCATGAAGCCGTGGAATTGGGTCTATCACGAAGAGCCGGGCATGGCATGGTTCAAACTCACCGTGTGGGGTTCGCTCGGTTACGCGGGCGTGCCGAGAGGAACGCCCGGCTTTACCAGTTCAATCGTCCCCGCTGCTCGTGTAATTTTGGCGTTGGAGGACTGGCTGCCGACCTATACCGAAAGAAATACATCGGGCGTCGTAAGGCCGGATGGCTGGATCTCCGCCTTGCGGTCCGGCTGGCCAGAGCGCCCTGCATTCCCCTCTGCGGCTACCGAAATTTATTTTGACGTCCGGGTGAATCCCCGGACGTCACCGGCTGAAGTCAATGCGCAAGTCGACGAATTTCTTCGAGGCTTAGCTGCGGAAGATCCTGAATTGAAAATGGATTGGGAAATGTATGGCTCCACCCCCGGAGGTGCCACACCAGAGGACAGCTGGATCGTACAGTCTGCGCGCCGCGCTTGGGAGCACATTGAGCGGAAACCGTATCCCGAAGAGCCTGATTTATTGGGGGGGCAAACTGATGGCTCGCTACTCAGGGCCCTCGGCGTTCCCACGGTGAGGATGGGCTGGCCTTGGCCTGCTGAAGGAGCGCCAGAGAACGTTGCAGAGGGTTTGGGGGGTATGGGTGCCACCTACATCCCTGACCTAATTCCCTGCGCAGAAAAAATCTTGCGGACGGTTATCGACACTTGCACTCGTCCTCGTACAGACGTGTTGCCTTGAATAATTTTAGGTTTAAAGTATTGTTTGATTTATTAAAACGGCGATCCTGCCCACCCACAGCATGAGGTCTCATAAATGGACATGAAGCGAAGTTTCAATACAGAAAAGTCGTCTCTGACGATGACACGTACCCAACGCGTGCCGCTGCTGCTTTCCGTGGCTGCCGCCGTTTCAGTGATGAGCGGCTCCGTGATGGCGCAGAGCCTGCTGGAGGAGGTCGTGGTGACAGCGCAGAAGCGTGATCAGGGATTACAAGATGTCGGCATCGCGGTCAGTGCTTTCACTGGGGATCAGCTCAGAGCCTTTGACGCGACAGACAGTTTTGATATCGCGGCTTATACCCCCGGTGTGCACATCTCGGGAAATTTGGCGGGCCAAAATACTCAGTTCACCATCAGAGGCGTCACACAAAACGACTTCAATGACATCATCGAATCACCAAACGCTGTCTATCTTGATGAAGGCTATGTGGCGATTGCGCAGGCGCAAACCTTCGCGCTGTTAGATCTGGATCGAGTAGAAATACTGAAAGGCCCTCAGGGCACCTTATTTGGCCGGAATGCGACAGGTGGTGTCGTGTCGTTTTTCTCTAAAAAGCCTAACTTCGAAGAGTTTGAGGGCTTTGTGCAAGCTGATTTTGGTCAGTTTGATGTGCCAAACAATGCGAACAGAATGGCAGTCGAAGCGGCGATCGGCGGGCCCATCTCTGATTCCGTCGCCTTTCGTGCGGCTATCCGATATTCGGAACAGGATCCTTATCTAGAAAACCTCTACCCTCAAGGACAGCCTCAATTTAACGTATTCGGTGCGCCGCCGTTCGCGATTGGAAATCCGGGGGAAGGCGCAGGGGCAGATCTTGGTGACGACGACACGATTGTTGGTCGATTTACCTTGGGACTCCGCCCAACGGACCGTTTGGAGATCACTCTGTCAGCTAATTATGCTGACTCTGAGTTAAGCACTGGCCCTTATCAATCCAAGCCAACCATTGCGCTTGTCGAAGACATCAACGGGCGCTCTGAGGTTTACAACGTCATCGATACGCCCGCGAACGAGACGAGATTGTCCATTCTCACCAACAACGGCAACGATACGGGGCTCGACGGGGGCGGTGATGGTCTTGTGGACTCGCCCTTTGGGCCGGGCAACTGTGCGGCGATTGGGCTTTGCGAGCGAATGGCTCCGGGAGCAGACTTCTTTGGCTATCGAGATCCGGACGGAGATGATTTCACCTTCTCTAGTGATTTTGCCTTCGACGACCAGGGGTCTACAGAGACTAGCGGCTTCAACGCTAAGATCGAATACGAGCTCAGTAATGGATCGTCATTCGTATCGGTCACAGACCACAAATCCTATGAGAAAAAGCTTTTTATCGACGTGGATGCAGCCCCAGTTAATCAGCTTGCTAACTACGGGTCGGTGGACGCGACCAGCTTTACCCAAGAATTCCGGCTTTCCGGTGGTTCGGAGCGGTCTGATTGGGTTATTGGTGCCTACTACCTCAACATCGACACGGAC
>MDTD01178916.1_pt1 | contig 38254 bp, 34 predicted proteins | sample 811221 | NCBI WGS metagenome assembly MDTD01 (sample SAMN05326646, study PRJNA326480) | marine metagenome | isolation source: seawater | place: Pacific Ocean: South West | collected 2011
GAAGGCCGTCGAGCTGCTCGACTTCGCCATTCGATACCACCCCCATTCCGACCTGGCTCGTGGCAAGGCGTTGCTGGATGATCTCGGTGTTCCGCATGATCGAAAAGTCGGCGCGTTGAGCCATGGAATGAAACGCAAGGTAATCCTCGCCCAGGCGATCGCCAGCAATGCACCTGTGATGATCATGGACGAGCCGATGGAAGCGCTCGATCCGGAGGCCCGACGAATCGTCGAGGAGCTGTTGAAGGATGAATGCCGCAAGGGACGGACGATCTTCCTGTCATCACATGATCTGTTCAGCACACAACGCCTCTGCAGTCAGGTCACCTTCCTTCATCGTGGCCTGGTCCTGAGAGACGGACCCGTCGATACTCTGCTGTCAGGTGTACCCGGCAGACTCCACGTTCAACTACGAGAACCGATGGACCTGAAATCCCTGCCGACTGATGGTGGACTCTCGTGGACCGGCAACGGGGTCGACTGGCAAGTCAGTTTCGAAACACCGCTTGAAAGCGTGACCAGGCAGCTCTCGACACTTCCTCTGGCCAGCCTGAAGGATGACAGCAGCAATCTCGAAGATCTCTTTGAGCGACTCTATGACGATGAAAGCGAGCCTGAGTCATGACGCTCCTCAGGCAATGGTTGCGGGACGGATGGTGGATTCTTCTCGGATACGTGGTGATCCTGGAAGCGGCGCTCGTGGCCGCCATCCTGTACTGGCCCAAGTTCAGGGACAACATGCCCGCCATCGCCAAACTGGTTCCGTTCGAATCGCTCCAGCGACTCATGGACTCGGTCGAGATCGCGGGCTACTGGCCCTATCTGGCCGTGCAGCAGTGGTTCAAGGGATGCAGCCTGTTCGGCCTGGCAGCCGCAGCCTTTCTGACCAGCGGCGTAGTTGCACGCGATGCCGATCAGAAAACCGCGGAGTTCCTTCTTTCCCGACCGGTCTCCAGATCGCGGATCCTCCTCACCAGATGGGCTGCGGCCGTCGTGCTGGTCATTGCGCCGGTCTACCTGACCTCGATAACCGCGATCTGGATTTCACCTGCGGTCGAAGAACAACTCCGCTGGGGCGAGGTACTGCTCTCCAGCACATACATGTCGTTGTTCCTGATCATGCTCGTGACCTTCACGGCCATGATCTCGGCGATGAGCAGTCATCAGATGCGGGCCGGCATCATTCTGATCGGATTCATACTTCTCAACTTCGCCTTCTACCTGATCCAGAAGATCGATGAGATAAGTCTGTTCAAGACCGTAGACGTCTGGGTATTCATGGAGATCCGCACAGGCAACATCCCATGGATCACATCGGGCGCCTTCGTCGGCGCGACGGTCATCATGCTTCTGGTCGCCTTGAGGATATTTTCACGCCGGGATTTCTAGAGAACGGGAGAACATGCCATGCGAGCACTGCTGGGTAGCGGAGGTTTTCGAACCGAGGAACGAAGGGCCTTGTACAACGAGGAGATGCGTCGACATTTCGGAGACGTCTCACGGGTTCTCTTTGTTCCGTACGCCTTGCATGATCATGAGAAATACACCCGCATGATGACCGAACGAGGCCTTGACGCGGGCTATGAGATCGACGGTATCCATCGACATGACGATCCCGTGAAGGCGGTCAGGGAAGCGGAGGCGATCTCCGTCGGCGGCGGCAACACCTTCAGGTTGACCGCGGACATGCATCGTCTTGGGCTGTTCGACGCCATCCGAAGCCGAGTCATCGATGATGACATTCCCTACATGGGCGTGAGCGCCGGAACCAACGTGGCCTGTCCGACCATGCAGACGACAAACGACATGCCCATCACCATGCCTTCCAGCTTCGATGCACTGGGGCTGGTCCCTTTCCAGGTGAACGCCCACTACTACGCGGGTTCGATCTGGGTGAAGGAAGACGATGAATTCGTCGAGCACTTCGGTGAAACCCGTGATGATCGAATCCGGGAGTTCCATGAAATGAACGACACGCCGGTCGTCGGACTCTGGGAAGCGGGTTTCATACGGGTCGAGGATCGATCATTCGAGCTGGTGGGTGCCTCCGCCAGAGTCTTCCGCAAGGGATGTGATGCCTATGACGTCCAACCCGGTTCTAAACTGGTCGAACTCGCCTGAGCCGGCGCCGTGGATTCCGCGATGTCCCGTTCGCCCTGTCGACTGAGGCCGTAGGCGAGAATGGCGACCCCGATGACCGATACGATCGCACCGAGTATGGCACGCTTCGTCACCCGATCCTTCTCGATCCATGATGCGAACGGGATGATGAAGACCGGGGAGAGCGACATCAGGGTGGCGGCAATACCCGCTTCGATCCGATCGATGCCGACCAGACTCAGCCAGACGCCCAGCACGGGTCCGAAGATGGCACCGACCAGAATCAGGAACCAGGCAACGGCAAGCCGCCCCTGCTGGCGAACCGGCGCCACCCCCTCGCGAGCGAACCATCGAATGGCCAACAGCAACAGAATCGCCGTCCCTGTCCCGAATACAAGTCTCATGAGGGTGGCGGACCATGGATCCATGAGGTCCTGATCACCCATTCCAAGCTTCGCGAGAATGAGACCGAGCGCCTGGGCGATGCCCGCTCCGGAAGCAAACAGGATGCCGCGACGCGGATGACGTTGTATCGATGTTCCGGAGTCATCGGTATCCGAATCTCCGCCTTCGCTCACGACCCAGGCGATCCCGGTCAGGGTGACGGCCATGCCGATCACTGAAACGATTCCCAGCGTCTCATCGAGAATCGGCCAGGCCATGATCGCGGTGATTGGCGGCGCCAATGTCAGGAGAAGCGTCGTGATCCTCGATCCGACATCGACCAGTGCCTGAAAGCAGAGTTGATCCCCGATCCCCAGTCCGATGATTCCGGAGGCAGCCAGCCAGGCCATCGATTCCCAGCTCATCTCCGGCCACCAGGAACCGATCACCATCTGATGAACAAGGAAAATGATGATCACAGCCATGATCAGCCTGCTGGTGTTCACCACGGCCGATCCGACCTGTCGGCCTGCGGCTGCAAACGACAACGCGGTCAGTACCCAGCAGAGCGCGGCGCCGATGGAGGCCAGGGAACCAATCAATGAATCTGTGAACACCGGATAAGTATCGCAGCCCGAAGTGATCGTTGCATCATCAACCGGTCTGCCAAATTGGCTAATTTTCCACAGGCATGGTCTAATTCAATCCATCAGATCATGCTGCGAATAAACGTCATCCCGCTGTTCCTCCTGTGCCTCTGCGGCATGCTGGTCAGCTGCAAGGTGGGCCCTGATTACAAGCGTCCGGATCTTTCGATGCCCGAGGACTGGGCTCAACGCCGGCCCTTCATGGAAGATCAGGGAACACCCGACTGGGACCAATGGTGGGATGCCTTCGCTGATCCCAAACTCAACGAACTGATCGCCGAAGCGGACGCGAACAATCGCAATCTGATGATCGCGGTTTCCAGAATCGATCAATACAGAGCCCGGTACGGCATCGCCTCCGCGGATCTGTATCCGGACATCCAGACATTCGCTGCCTACAGACGCGCCCGTGTCAGTGACACCGACTTCGATCAACCCGGCTTCTCCGTTGGTGGACCATTCAACAACTGGGGTCTTGGCCTCGATGCCAGCTGGGAGATCGATCTGTTCGGCCGTATCGCCAGAACGATCGAAGCGGCCACGGCCGAATGGGAAGGGATGATCGATGACTGGCGGAATGTCATGGTAACTCTCCGGGCCGATGTCGCCTCGAGCTATATCAGCATTCGAACGCTCCAAGCCAGACGTCTTGTCGTCCTCGAGAATCTGAAGTCGACGGGAAAACTGGTCGAACTCACTCGCGACATGGAGGGATCCGGCACCAACTCCATGCTCGAGGTCCATCAGGCGGAAGCCCAGTTCTACTTCTTCGAGGCGCAGCTTCCTCGAATCGAAGCAATGCTTGCCAAGGAGATCGGGAATCTCGCCGTGCTTCTGGGGCGTGGACAAGCGGGGCTCATGGAGGAACTGGGTGCATTCCATGGCATTCCAGTACCGCCCGGCGAGGTCGCCGTGGGCATTCCCGCGGACATCATCAGACGTCGACCCGATCTTCGATCGGCGGAGCGAGCCGTGGCGGCCGCGACAGCGGGCATCGGTGTGGCCGAAGCACAGCTCTATCCACGACTTCAACTCATGGGGAGCTTCGCCTTCACGGCATCGAATTTCTCCGACGTCTGGAACTGGTCCAGCCGTACCTACAATGCCGGCCCCGCCTTCAGCTGGGACATCTTCAACGGAGGACGTCTCCAATCGGCCGTCAAGGAAGCGGAGGCCGTCGAGAAACAGGCGTTGTTGAACTACGAACAAAAAGCGTTGATTGCGCTCGCGGAAGTCGAAACGGCTCTGGCCGGCTTCGCACTGACGGCACGTGAACGGGACATTCTCAAATCAGGCGTCACAGCCGGACAGGAAGCGGTCAAGCTCGCGACCTTGCAGTACTCCGCCGGCACCCTCGACTTTCTCACCGTTCTCACGGCACAGCAGCAGGTGCTCACACTTCAGGATGAGCTGGTTCAATCACAGGGATTGACCGCCGAACTGCTCGTCGAACTGTATCGCGCTCTTGGAGGCGGCTGGACACCCGGTGTCGTCCCGCCTGATTCATCGGGGGATGACGAAGCCGGAGACAATCCAGAATTGGCCGGCGCAGGAAAGGAATCGGCATGAAGATCCTCAGGCCCGTGATCGGTCTTGTCCTGATGCTGGCAATGTCCGGCAGTCCCGGTTGCAAGAAGGAAGAACCGCAGCAGATGCCGCCTGCCCCCATCGTGACCGGCAAATCCACGACAGCCGACGTGCCCGTCTATCGAAACTACCCCGCCAAGACGCAATCGGAACGCACCATGCCGATCAACGCGAGGGTCGAGGGCATTCTTGAACGCAAGGTCTACGAACAGGGCAGTCTGGTGGTACCCGGTCAGATCCTGTACGTCATCCAGCCGGAACCGTTCAAGGCGGAACGCGATGCCGCTCAGGCGGAACTGGCTTCGGCCATCGCCGACTTCAACTACAGCAAGTCGCAGGTTGATCGAAACAGTTCGCTGGTGGAGCAGGGTGCCATCTCGAAGGAGTACTACGACGAGCTGAAGGCCAAGCTCGTGGCGGCCGAAGCCAGGATCGATTCCGCCAAGGCCAGCCTCGTACAGGCCGAGTTGAACCTCTCCTACTGCAGTGTCGCCGTGCCTGATGTGGACCCCGCCTACGTCTATCGAATCGGCGACACCTATTTCGATGAAGGAACCCTGGTCGGCCCCGCCGGCAACTCGGAACTGGCCACCGTCGTCCAGATCTCTCCGATTCGAACGGTCTTCGATCCCGCTGGATCCGAATGGCCGGAATATCTCAGCCAGATCAAGGCTGGACAGACGCCTTTGTCGGTTGAAGTGACCATCCCGTCGGACAAGAGCTTCACGAGAACGGGGAACATCAACTTCATCGACAACATGGTCGATCCGAACACCTCTACGGTCGAGATGTGGGCTCGTATCGACAACGACGACTTCGCACTCATGCCGGGGCAATACGTGTCTGTTCGTGTCCTTCTCCGGACACTCAAGGATGCCGTCGTGATTCCATCGAAGGCTGTTCAGTCGAAGGCCGGCGAGAAGTTCATATGGACGCTCGAGGACGGGAAGACTCCTGTCCAGGTGAACATCGAACTGGGACCCAGCCACGGTGAACAGGTCGTCGTGACCAGAGGATTGAAGCCCGGGGTGAACATGATCGTCGAAGGAGGCGCCAGAGTCCGTCCCGGTGTCGAGCTCTTGGTGGTATCCGCCAAGGAGTTCGAGGATCTCAACAAGAAGAACACCGGGCAACCAACCGCGAAGCCGAGTGAAGGAAGCTGATCGATCATGGTTGAGTTCTTCATAAGAAGACCTGTTTTCTCGACCGTGTTGTCGCTGCTGGCGATCTTCGCGGGGATGGTCTCGGTGGGACTTCTTCCCATCGCCCAGTTCCCGAACATCACACCTCCGACCATCACGGTATCGAGCAACTTCCCGGGGGCCGATTCCCAGACGGTCTCGGATGTCGTGACGAGACCGATGGAACAGGAGATCAATGGCGTCAAGGGCATGATCTACATGTCCTCCAGCAGCACCAACAACGGTGACTCCAACATCACCGTGACCTTCGACGTCGGCTACGACCAGGACATTGCCGCGGTCGATGTGCAGAACCGCGTTGAAAGAGCCAAGCCCAGGCTTCCGGATGAAGTCCAGCGGAGCGGCGTGGTCGTGGACAAGCAGTCCACCAGCCTGACGATGGTGGTCTCGCTGCTTTCTCCGAACGGCTCGTTCGACGGTGGGTATCTGACCAATTACGCCGATATCCACGTCACGGATTCGCTTACGCGTGTCCCCGGTGTCGGTTCGATCAACAACTTCGGTCTTCGAAAGTACGCTATTCGCATCTGGCTGGATCCGGACAAGATGGCGGCGATGGACATCGGCATCCAGGAGATCAAGTCCGCGATCCAGGGACAGAACAAGCAAGCCGTCGCGGGCAAGGTCGGCGCACCCCCCACCATCGGCAATCCGCCATTCACGCTGCAGGTGACGACACTGGGGCGACTGACGGATGTCGAGGAGTTCAAGAACATCGTGGTCCGAGCGAGCGGTGCTGGACGAGTCGTCCGACTTCATGATGTCGCTCGAGTCGAGCTCGGATCCCAGAACTACACCGGGGATTCAAGGCAGAACGGCATGCCCGCCGCTCAGATCGGTGTCTATCAGCTTCCCGATGCCAATGCGATCAACGTGGCATCAAGCATCAAGGCCGAGATGGACAAGCTTGCCAAGCAGTTCCCGGAGGACATGGTCTACAAGATCACCTACGACTCCACCCAGTTCGTGGAAGCCTCGATCAAGGATCTCGTCAAGACCATCTTCGAAGCAGCCTTTCTCGTCATCCTGGTGATCTACATCTTCCTTCAGTCGATCCGGACCACGATCATTCCACTGATCGCGATTCCCGTCTCGGTCATCGGGGCCTTCGCCGCGATGTTGGCATTCGGCTTCTCCATCAACACGCTCACCCTGCTCGGGCTGGTGCTGGCCATCGGGCTCGTCGTCGATGATGCCATCGTGGTCGTGGAGAATGTGGAACGGGAGATCCGGACGGGCCCCAAGGACCGAACACCACTGCAGTCGACCATCGTGGCGATGAGACAGGTCACAGGTCCGGTGGTGGCGACAACGCTGGTTCTTCTGGCCGTCTTCATTCCGGCGGCGATGATGCCCGGTATCACCGGACAGCTGTACAACCAGTTCGCCCTCACGATCGCGTTCTCGGTCTCCATCAGCAGCATCGTCTCGCTCACACTGAGTCCGGCCCTTTGCGCCTTGATGATGAAGCGCGAGGAGGAGACGGACAAGAAGAGTCTGCGGGAGAGAATCTTCACGCCGTTCAACACATTCATCGACTGGATGACTGCCAGATATGGCGCTATCGTCCGGTTTGGCGCAAAGGCGTGGCTTGTGGCCGTTCTGGTGTTCAGTGGCGTCGTGGTCGGACTCGTTCTTCTGCTCTTCACCACACCGACCGACTTCGTTCCTGACGAAGATCAGGGGTACTTCTTCGTGACGATCCAGCTCCCCTCGGGAGCCACGATGGATCGTACCCAGCAGGTCGAGAATCAGGTCCTGAAGATGCTTCAGAAGGAAGATGACGTCAACGACGTCATCATGATCAGTGGATTCAACTTCATCTCCGGAATAACACAGACGAACTCGGCCTTCTTCGTCGTCACATTGACCAACTGGGAAGACCGCCCCGATCCGGAGCAGAACGCGATGGCCATGGTGAATCGACTGCTTCCGCAGTTCCTGGCCATACCCGAGGCGATGGTCATGGCCTTCAACCCACCCGCCATCACGGGACTGGGAAGTGTCGGTGGATTCCAGATGCAGCTTCAGGACATCGATTCGCTCGGAATCGATGCGTTGGCCGAGACCACGAGGAAGTTCATCGGCGCATCGATGATGACGCCCTACATCGGACGACTGAGCACCACCTTCCGAAACGATGTCCCTCAGCTGTATCTCGACATCGATCGGACCAAGGCGGAGCTCTACGGTGTGGATGTCGGTTCGCTGCTCGACACGCTCCAGTTCTACATGGGATCGTTCTACGTCAACGACTTCAACAAGTACGGCAAGGTCTATCAGGTCATTCTCCAGGCAGACGCGGCCTACCGTATGGAAGCGGAGGAGATCGGCGAGCTGCATGTCCAGAACCGCGACGGGGACATGATTCCACTGGCCGCGTTCCTTGAGGTCGAGTCGATCTCGGGCGTGGACAACCTGCCTCACTACAACATCTACAACTCCGTCAGTCTCAACGGAACACCAGGCCCCGGATACAGCAGCGGCGTAGCCATCAAGGCCATGGAGGTCATCTCTGAAAAGGTGCTGCCCGAAGGCATGACGACCGAATGGACCGGCCTGACCTACCAGCAGCTCAAGGCCGGCAATCTGGCGCCTCTGGTGTTCGCCTTGGCCCTCATCGCGGTGTTCCTGTTCCTGGCGGCGCAGTACGAAAGCTGGACGCTTCCGGTCCTGATTCTTCTGGCGGTGCCGCCTGCTGTCCTGGGAGCCTTGTTGTTCCTGCTCTTTCGATTCATGCCACTCGATGTCTATGGTCAGATCGGACTGGTCATGCTGATCGGACTGGCCGCCAAGAACTCCATCCTGCTGGTCGAGTTCGCCAAGGAACAACGCGATGCCGGAGCGGAGATTCTCGATTCAGCCGTCAAGGCCGCCACGCTCCGACTCCGGCCAATCCTGATGACAGCGGTGAGCTTCGGCGTAGGCGTCATTCCGCTGGTGTTCGCGACCGGCGCCGGTGCCGTCAGTCGTCAATCCCTGGGTACGGTCGTGCTTGGTGGGATGGCGATCGCGACGGTTCTCACTCTGCTGCTGGTACCGGTGTTCTACATACTGCTTGAATCAATGCGAACACGATTCGGTTTCCACAAGCCTTCTGCCACGAAAGAAGCTGCAGCGGATTGATCATTTGTCGGCAAGCCCCAACTGATCAAGCATCACGGCATACTCGAACGCAATCTCCTCAAGACGCCCATAACGGCCGCTCGATCCTCCGTGACCGGCGCCCATGTTGGTCTTTAGGATGAGCAGGTTGTCATCCGTCTTGTGATCACGAAGCTTCGCGGTCCACTTGGCCGGTTCCCAGTAATGGACTCTCGAGTCGTTGAGGCCCGCGGTCACCAGAATCGCCGGATAGTCCATCTCTCGGACATTGTCGTACGGGGAATAGGCGAGCATGCGATGAAATGCCTCAGGATCATTGGGGTTGCCCCATTCCTCGTACTCGCCGACGGTTAGCGGGATCGTCGGATCGGACATCGTGTTGATGACATCCACGAACGGTACATCGGCATGAGCAACTGTAAACAGATCCGGTCGCATGTTCAGAACAGCACCCATCAGAAGGCCGCCCGCCGAACCGCCCTGAATGGCAATGCGATCGGGATCGCCCCAACCACTGTCACGAAGCGCTTCGACGACGTCGATGAAGTCGGTGAACGTGTTCTCCTTCAAGGCCATCTTCCCCTCGTCGTACCAGCGACGTCCCATCTCCCCTCCACCGCGGATATGGGCGATCGCGAAGACGACGCCCCGATCGAGCAGTGAGAGTCGATTCGAGGAGAACCATGGGTTCATTGACGAACCGTAGGCGCCGTAGCCGTAGACCCAGAGAGGATGTGTACCGTCCGGCTCAAGACCCTTTCGATGTACCAGTGTCACCGGGATGATCTCGCCGTCATCGGCCTTCGCCTCGAATCGTGACGCGACATAGGCATTCGGATCGTAGTCACCGAGCACCTCCCGCTGCTTGCGAAGTGTCCGCTCACGAGTGTTCATGTCGTAGTCGTATACCGAGGAAGGTGTCAACGGCGACTGATACCCGAATCGAAGCGTCGTCGTATCGAAGCGTTCGTTGGTTCCGACGCCGATCGAGGACACCTCCTCAGGAACTTCGATCAGATGCGACGATCCCTCATCCTCAAGCGGGATGATCTCGAGGGTCGTGTAGCCGTTGCGACGCTGCGAAACAACCAGATGATTCTCGAAGGCATCCATCCCGGTCAGATAGACGTTTTCGTCATGCGGTCTGAAATCGGTCCAGTTCTCGGGGCTGGGATCGGCGACCTGCGCCGTCATCAACCGGAAGTTCGTCGCGTTCTCATTCGTCAGAATGAAATAGCGATCACCATGTCGTTCCACCTCGTATTCGATGCCCTGCCGCCTTGGGGCGATCACGCGAGGTGGTCTCTCGGGATTCGATGTGTCGATCTCATGCCACTCGCTGGTCGATTGCGAACCGCTCTGGATGAAGATTGACTCGCCACTACGGGAACGTCCGGCGCTCACATAGAACCGTCCATCCGGATCGTGATACACCATCACATCCTCTTCAGGAGTGGTTCCGACACGATGTCGGTAGATCCGATCAGGACGTTTCGCCTCGTCTTGTCTTGCGTAGAAGATGGTCTCGTTGTCGTTCGCCCAGCCCAGCGAGAACGGATTCGCCTTGGTGACGGATCGATCCAGGATCTCACCTGTGGTCAGATCCTTGATGATGAGATCGTTCTCCTCGTAACCCGTCGAGTCGGCAAGCCAGGCCAGTCGTTTCCCGTCGGGGCTTGTCTCCCAATTGGTCACATCGTAGAACTCGAGACCTTCCGCCTCGGCATTGATGTCGAGGATGATCTCCTCCTCCCCGTCGACTCCCTTCCTGCGACAGATGATGTCGTAGGACTTCCCCTCCTCGGTACGGCTGTAATAGATCCAGCCATCGTTGGCGATCCAGGGGACGGAAGTGTCGTCTTCCTTGATGCGACCAAGCATCTCGTCGTACAGATTCTTCTGCAGCGGTTCAAGATGCGAGGTCATCTGCCTGGTGTAGTTGTTCTCCGCATTGAGATACTCGATGACCTCGGGCTTCTCCTTACCTCGTATCCAACCATAGGGGTCGACCATGCGAACGCCGTGTGGATTGGTTTCGACTGGCTTGGCGGCGGCATCTGGTGGTGTGGTCAACATGATCGCGATCAGGGCCTCTGGAATGAACATCTCATAACTCCTCTGGAATACGCTGGGCATGGTAGCCTCGTTCTCTCTGGAGCTCGTCATGACCACTCGTATTCTCACCTGGAACGTCAATGGGCTGCGTGCAGCCATTCGAAAAGGCCTTCAGCACTGGCTCGACGAGATCAAGCCGGATGTCGTCATGCTTCAGGAGATACGCGCGAGACCGGACCAGCTTTCGGAACAATGGCGGAGGATGGATGGATGGCATGCGCATTGGAATCCCGCGGAACGGCCGGGATACTCGGGGACATGCATCTGGTCCAGACAGCCGATCGATCGAGTTGAAATCGGAATTGATGGCAGCCCCGATCCGGAAGGACGGATGGTCCTCGCTCGTATCGGCGATCTGGACGTGGCCAGCATCTACCTGCCTTCCGGCTCATCAAGCGACGAGGCCCATCTGAGGAAGCAACGATGGATGAAGGACTTCGCCCCCTATGCGAAATCACTGATGCGTCGCCGACGATCGGTGCTGCTCGGTGGCGACTTCAACATCGCACGATCCGAGCGGGACATCTTCCATTGGAAGAGCAACCAATCGACTTCGGGCTTCCTTCCCGAGGAACGCCGATGGATGGATGAGATCGTTGACCGTGGAGCCCGCGATCTTGTCCGGGAGCACTTCGGAGACATCGAGGGCCCCTACACCTGGTGGTCGAATCGTGGCCAAGCCAGGGCACTCGATCGCGGCTGGCGGATCGATTATCTCCTTGGAAACGCCAATGCCCAGAGAAGGCTGAAGGATGTGCGTGTGCACAGGGAGGCAGGGCTTGCCATCTCGGACCACGCGCCCGTGATTATCGATCTGGCGGACAGTGCCGCCTGCTAGGATGTCCGGACCCACATGCAAGTGGAACGGGAGCGGATCCATGCCACAGCTCGTACTCATTCGCCACGGACAGAGTCAATGGAATCTCGAGAACCGGTTTACCGGCTGGGTCGATCAGGATCTGTCCGCCAACGGTGAAGTCGAGGCGGCCGCTGCCGGTGAACTGCTCCGCAAGGAAGGTTTCAGCTTCGACATGGCGTTCACGAGCAGGCTCAAGCGAGCCATTCGAACGCTCTGGTTCATCCAGCATCGGATGGATCTCTGCTGGATACCGACCACGAAGGCCTGGCAGCTCAACGAACGCCACTACGGCGCGCTTCAGGGACTGAACAAGTCCGAGACGGCTGCGAAGCATGGTGATGAACAGGTGCACATATGGCGACGGTCCTACGACACGCCTCCCCCGCTCATGGACGCCGACGATCCAGGATCACCTTCGAACGATCCGCGTTACTCGGATGTCCCCTCGGATCAGCTTCCGCTTGGAGAATGCCTGAAGGACACCGTCGACCGGGTGATCCCCTACTGGACGGATGTCATCAGGCCGCTGGTGGCCGACGGCAAGCGATTGATCGTCGCCGCGCATGGAAACTCGTTGCGGGCATTGGTCAAGCATCTGGATGACATCAGCGACGAGGAGATCGTCTCGCTGAACATTCCCACGGGCGTTCCGATGCTCTACGAGTTCAACGACTCGATGGAAGCCGTGGGACGACGGTATCTGGGTGATCAGGAAGCCATTGCCGCAGCAGCCGAAGCCGTCGCCAAGCAAGGCAAGTCCTGAGAATCGAACAACCTGACTAGAAGAGCAGATCGAGATAGGTCGGCAGAGGCCAGAGATCGTCCGGAACGACTCCCTCTATCTTGTCCGAAGATGACCGAACCTTTTCCATCGCCGGTACGAGCACATCCTGGATCATCCTGGCCTGGGCCTCGGCTTCGCCATCGAGACTGGCGAGTTTCGATTCCAGTTCGTGACAGGCGACCTCCAAGCCCGTTATGAGTCCTGTCAGATCGGTCAGACGACCGCGAACCGACTCGGGATCGACACCCGCAGCGTCCGTCGCGGCAATCGCACCGGCCAATTCGGACTGGTGACGAACCGCCGCCGGGATCACCATCGTGTGGATCATTCGGATCAACGTGCGAGCCTCGATTTCCATGATGTTGACGTAGGTCTCGAACAGAACCATCAGACGGGCATCAAGCTCGGCCTCTCCGAGAACCTCGTAGTCACTGAAGAGCTTGCGGGCCTTGTCCGAACCCAGTGCTGGCAATGCATCAGCACATCCACGCAGGTTTGGCAGTCCACGCTTCTCCGCCTCGGCATGCCAGGCATCGGAGTAGTTGTCGCCATTGAAGACGACACGCTTGTGCGTCTTGTAGACATCCCGGAGAACACCCACGATTGCCGCTGACCGTTCCTCATCGGACATGTCTTCGGTGAGCGAGGCTTCCAGCTTGTCCGCGATGTGATCGAGCGACTCCGCGACGATGGTGTTCAGGACCGCGTTGGGCCAGGCGGGGACCGCCGTCGAACCAACGGCCCTGAATTCGAACCGGTTGCCGATGAATGCGAATGGACTCGTTCGATTGCGGTCGCCTGGATGACGTTCCAGCTTGGGCATCGCGGTCGTTCCCAGATCCAGCGTCGTGCTGTGCTCGAATTCCGATGTCTCGCCGGCTTCCAGATGCTCCAGTACCCGTTCCAGTTCAGCGCCCATGTAGATGCTGAGAATGGCCGGTGGCGCTTCGTTGGCACCGAGGCGGTGATCGTTTCCGGCACTCGCAACCGTGGCTCGAAGCAGGTCGGCATGCATGTCGAGACCCCGAACCACCGCACAGACGAAACTGAGGAACTGAAGATGTCCAGCGCCGCCGTCGTTCGGGTTCAGGAGATTGTGACCGGTGTCGGTGACCAGCGACCAGTTGTTGTGCTTACCGCTTCCGTTGACCCCAGCGAAGGGTTTTTCATGAAGCAGGCAGACCATTCCATGCTCGCGGGCCGTGCGACGCAGAACACTCATCGTCTGCATCTGATGGTCGCAGGCCAGGTTGGTTCCCTCGAAGAGTGGTGCCAACTCGAACTGGTGTGGCGCGACCTCGTTGTGGCGTGTCTTGGCCGGAATGCCAAGGGCGTACAGACGAGCTTCGACATCGGCCATATAGGCCTGGACCTTGGCCGGTATCGAACCGAAGTAGTGATCGTCCAGCTGATGGCCCTTGGGCGCGTCGGCGCCGATGAGCGTGCGGCCGCACATTCTCAGGTCGGGACGCATCTGGTAGTCCTCCTCGTCGAGAAGGAAGTACTCCTGCTCGCAACCGAGGGTCGTCTGGACACGATGGACACCCTTGTCGGTTCCGAAGACCCGGAGGATTCGCATCGCCTGTTTGCTCAATGAATCGATCGATCGAAGCAGCGGCGTCTTCTGGTCCAGTGACTCGCCGGTCCAGGAAACGAATGCCGTCGGGATGCAGAGTGTGCGCTCGCTTCCGTTGATGGCAATGAATGCCGGACTGGTCGGATCCCAGGCCGTGTACCCACGAGCTTCCCAGGTGTCTCGAATGCTCCCCGTCGGGAATGAACTCGCATCCGGTTCGCTCCTGATGAGCATCTCGCCCGAGAACTCCGCGATCACACCACCTTCACCATCCATGTTGAGAAACGAATCATGCTTCTCGGCGGTCGCGCCAGTCAGTGGCTGGAACCAGTGGCAGTAGTGGGTGCAACCGTTCTCGGTGGCCCAGTCCTTCATGGCAGCCGCCACTTCATCGGCGATGGCTTCATCAAGCGGCTCGTTGTACTGGGTCGTCTGATCAAGTCGACGCAGTGCTGCAGGCGAAAGCCTTCGTCTGATGTTCTCACCCGTGAAGGTCAGAATGCCATAGTCGTCGCCGAAGAGTTTTTCGACATTTCGTACGTTCTCCATGGCAGACTCCGCTTTGAACGTGGGACGGGCATCCAAGCTGCCACGCGTTTCAATGATTGATACCGGACGATGGTTAGTAAGGCTCATGGACAGAGTTTACAGCCAGCAGGCAACCGCCTGTGGTCTGGAAGCATGAAGTGGACGAGTTCGATCCGGAGTTCAGGAGCTGCTGGTTTCGGCCATCGCATCGCGGCCCGAACCGGCATCCCGGCCCGCTTCAGGAGCCATCGAATACGGATGCTTACCCAGATTTCCAGAGGAGACCCGATCCACCCAGTCCTCACCGAGCTTGGTGATAGCCGTTCCGATCTGAGCCAGTGGCTGGGCAAAGGCGGGCTGCCAGTCGGTCATGCCGGCCAGATCCTGAGTGACGACTACCTGACCGTGGCAGGCGGGGCCAGCCCCGCATCCAATTACCGGTATGGAGGTTCTGGAGACGATTTCCTCGGTCACCTCGCAGGGAACGGCCTCGATCAGAAGCATGGTGGCACCGGCCTCCTCGAGTCGGCGAGCTTCTTCAACCAGTCGACTGGCCTCCGCCCTGGTTCTGCCAGCTGCCCGGTATCCGCCATCATGCTTGACCTGTTGTGGTCTTGATCCGATGTGGGCGATGACCGGAATCCCTGCTCTGTTCAACTGGGAAACCAGTCCGGTGAAGGTGCCGTCGACTTCCAGTTTCACACAGTCGGCCTGCCCCTCCACAAGGAAGCGGCCGGCATTCCTGATCGCTTCGACCTCATCCACCTGATAGGACAGGAAGGGCATGTCGGCCATAACCAAGCAGTTCGGTGCCCCACGCTTGACGGCTGCCGTGAGCTGAATCAGCAGATCAAGCGGTGCATGAATCGTTCCTGGAAGACCCAGAATCATTTCAGCCGCCGTATCGCCAACGAGCAGAATCGGCACACCGGCCCTTTGAAGCAGCCGAGCCGTCGTAGCGTCGTAACAGGTCAAGGCCGCAAACGGGTGACCATCTCCCATCATCTTGCGAAGGGATCGGAGCGTCACCGGCTTCGTCAGTTCCCGGCTGGAGCGATCTGGATGGCTTGATTCTGCACTCATGAACCGGGTCAGTATAGGATCCCGAGAGGTCCCGCAGGTCCAGAATGACCCTCGGGGGCCAACAAGCGGCCTCAATTCGCTGATGAGTGGAGATTTGCTTGCCTTTGGCCCATTTCAGCCGAACTATTGAATGTCTACATTCACATCGGAGGACAGCATGACCGAACCCCGACCCCCAAGGATCTCCCCTGTCGCGTATGTGGCAACATTCATACCCGGGCTCCTTGTAGTCGTTGCGGCCGTCCTGCTGCTGTGGGCGACACCAAGATCGATCGATGCGATTTCCCATCAGAGAACCGTTCGACAGGTTCAGGAAGCCAACTTCCGCTTGAACCAGCCGGCCAGCCCGGCTGAGTCCACGACCTTCCTCGAGCAGTTGAATCGAGCATCAAGAGATGTGGCGACGCTTGTTCGTCCATCAGTCGTGCACATCAGCGCCCAGGAGGAAGTGAATCGGAGGAATCCATATCAGGGAATCTCCACCGGTAGTGGTTGGATCTGGGATGAACAGGGCCATGTTCTGACCAATTGGCACGTCGTCGATGGCGCCACCCGAATCGAAGTGCAGCTGCACGATGGAACCGTGCGGGAAGCCAAACTGGTCGGTCGTGACCCCAGCACCGATATCGCCGTCATCCGAATCTCCGGGGATCGACTCGTGCCGGCCAAACGTGCTTCCTCGTACAACGAGATACAACAGGGTTCTCTGGTGTTCGCCTTCGGTTCCCCTCTCGATTTCCGATTCTCGATGTCCCAGGGGATCGTCTCGGGACTGGGAAGATCCGTCGGTCTGTTCCGGAACCCCACGTCGATCGGCTACGAGAATTTCATTCAGGTCGACGCCGCCATCAATCCAGGTAACTCCGGTGGACCACTCACGAACCATCGTGGTGAAGTCGTCGGCATGAATACCGCCATTGTCACGACCGATGTGGAATCCGAAGGCCGCTTCTCCGGAATCGGACTGGCCATACCTCTCGACATGATCGAGTCGGTGGCAACCCAGCTCATCGATGGTGGAGTCGTCCGAAAAGGCTATCTGGGAATCCGAGTCATCGATCAGGAAACACCCATCTACAGTTGGATCGCGCAGCTCGGGGTGAACCCGGGACCTGGGGGTGTGCTCGTCTCCAGTCTTGAAAGCTCCGGCAATTGGGCTGCTGCCGGCCTGTTGAGAGGTGATTACATCACCCATTACGACAACCAGAGAATCATCGATGAAGATGCCTTTGTGATGGCGATCGCCAATGATCAGGACGATCAGGGTGTACTGACGATCTGGCGAGCCTTTCCGGATAGGGAGAAGCCCAGACGGATCACACTGATCTGCGAAGAGAACGGGAATGCCGGTGATTCCTCCATCGATCTCCTTGATGTCGATCGATCGACCAACATGTCCGAGTACTACAAGGAAATCGGATTCGAAGGTGCTGGTGTCCAGATCGTCAGGACCATGGAAGGTACACCCGCCCGCACAAGTGGACTGGCCTCAGGCGACATCATCTACTCGGTGAATGGTCGGAACGTGCAGACCGTCGATCAACTCCGTTCCGTGATCTCGTCGATGCTTCCCAGCTCGATCGTCGAATTGTCCTTCTGGCGACCGGATCCTGCGGCTCAACAGGACCATTTCCAGAAGGTGAGTATTCCTCTGGTCCAGCTGGACACCCAGACCTGGTAGATGTGGGCGATATCCATCGACAGAGGATTCCCTGTGGATTCAGCGAAGTTCGTGCTTTCCCGGTAGCGTGGTCGCCACGGCCATGATTGATACTCCGCTCCATGATGATTCATCCGAAAGCGTGCTCGATGTCGAACGGGCAACGGTAATCCATCCGGGATCCGAGGTTCCGGCCGTCGATGATGTGAGCCTCTCCCTGTCGCGAGACAGGGTCCTGGGACTGGTGGGTAGTTCCGGTTGCGGCAAGACGAGCCTCTCGAGAGCGATCATGCATCTGATTCCGCTGGCAAATGGTCGCATTCGCATACTCGGGGAGGAGCCCGGCATCATGAAACGGGAGGCCAGACGGCGTTTCCGGCGAAGATTCCAGATGGTGTTTCAGGATCCAGGTGGTTCTCTTGACTCCAGAATGCGAGCCGTCGATCTGGTCGCGGAACCATTGAAGGTCCACGGCATGGCTCGAGGTCCGGAACTTCGGGAACGGGCAGTCGCCTGTCTCGAGTCGGTCGATATTCCGTCTGGTTCCTGCGACCGGTATCCGCATCAGTTCTCCGGCGGTCAGCGACAGCGAATCGCCATCGCCAGAGCCATCGTGACGGAGCCCGACCTGCTGGTCTGTGATGAACCCACATCCGCTCTGGATGTTTCGGTACAAGCCAGAATTCTCGAGTTGCTGCGGGAAATCCGCCGGCGTCGACCGATCGGCATCCTCTTCGTGACCCACGACATGGGCGTCGTAAGACAGATGTGCGACGAAGTGGCCGTGATGGCCGCCGGCGGAATCGTGGAAACCGGACCCGTCAGTCAGGTCCTTGACGAGCCCGAGCATGAGATCACGAGACAACTCATGGAAGTGGCCATTCCAGATCACATGAGGGCTTCCGCGAGTTAGGATGGGACACGATGCAGACCTACCTTGATCTTCTCAGACATGTACGGACCAGCGGCAGTCCTCGTGAGGACCGTACCGGTACCGGGACCATCAGCTGTTTCGGCCAGTCAATGAGGTTCGATCTTTCAGAAGGCTTCCCTCTGGTGACGACCAAGAAGGTGCATCTCAAGTCCGTGATCGGGGAATTGCTCTGGTTCCTCAGGGGCGACACCAACATCAAATGGCTCAACGACAATGGAATCTCCATATGGGATGAATGGGCCGACGAGGATGGCAACCTCGGTCCTGTCTACGGACATCAGTGGCGTTCATGGGGAACCGCGAATGGCGCGACCATCGATCAGATATCGCAGGTCGTCGAGCGGATCAGCACGAATCCTCAATCACGGCGTTTGATCGTGAATGCCTGGAACGTCGGAGAAATCGATCAGATGGCCCTGCCCCCCTGCCATGTCCTGTTCCAGTTCTATGTGGCTGACGGGAAGCTTTCGTGCCAGCTCTACCAGAGAAGCGCCGATCTCTTTCTCGGTGTGCCTTTCAACATCGCCTCCTATGCACTCCTGACTATGATGATCGCACAATGCACCGGACTTGGTTGCGGCGACTTCATCCATGTGATCGGCGACGCCCACATTTACAGCAATCATCTGGAACAGGTCGACACGCAACTCGCGAGGTCTCCGCGGACTCGACCGGTCATGGCCTTGAATCCGGATATCAGGAGCGTTTTCGATTTCACATTGGACGATTTCACGCTCACCGGATACGACCCACATCCAAAGCTCAGTGCACCGGTTGCCGTATAGGCCCGTGGAGAACGAGATGCTCATCAGCCTGATCGTGGCCGCCTCGGAGAACAACGTCATCGGTCAGGATGGCGACCTTCCATGGCGATTGCCCGATGACATGGCCTTCTTTCGTCGAAGCACGCTCGGCCACCCGGTGATCATGGGCCGTCGGACTTGGGACACGCTTCCGAAGCCGCTTGACCAGAGAGTCAATATCGTCCTCAGTCGCCAACCGGATCTGGATGCGGCAGGCGCCATTCTGGTCAGCACCCCGGAACAGGCCATGGAGGCCTGCGAGGATGCCGATGGCTGCTTCATCATTGGCGGTGGAGAGATCTACAGGCTCTTTCTCCCGCAGGCCAACAGGGTTCTTCTCACGAGAATTCATGCGGTTGTGGATGGTGATGCCAAATTTCCCGTGCTTGATCCCGATGTCTGGTCACTCGAATCGCGTACGGAGCATCCAAGCGATGACCGGCATGAACATGCCATGACTTTTGAGTGCTGGATGCGGCGTTAGGCCGTTCAGCCTCTTCGTTTCTTTTGGCCTTGCTTGGATTACGTCATGCATCCTCGTGGTAACAGATGGCTGCATCGATACGGATGTCGATGCGCAAATCTGATCCATTACCGGGAAGGAACCCACCATGACATTGATACACGCCGCTTTTTCCATACTTGCGATCACCGCAGGGCTTCTGCCGACATCGTGCGATGGCTACTTTCGAGCCACACCATTTTCACTTGAAAGCGGATTGAGTGTTCGAACACCTGCCGTGCTCGAAACGAATCGGCCTCGACCACTGGAAAGCACAATCGTTGGCACAATCGTTCTTGAAAATGGACGAACCATCCACCTGTACGACACGGATGGGGACGGCATTCCAGATCAGGCAAGAGATGGTCACCGACGATGGGAGATCAAGCCGGCCGGTGATCAAGGCGCTTCAGTGAATGGCTCTTTCATCGAACTTGAATCGTCACTGCCCTACCGAAATCCAGAATTTGGAAATCGGACAGCCGAGGAATGGCTGGTATCCACTGGGCTCGACCATTCATCGGAAGGGGTCGGGGCGAGTCACCCCGTTTGGGTTCACTGCATACGAACAACCGCATGGTTCGTCGATCTGACCATCCCCTCCTCGAGCGATTGCATCAGACCTTCATTTCACGAGCACGACATCGAATATCAGTGGGATGTTCTGGAAAGCGAGAATGGGACTGATTTCGAGTTGTGGAGAATCGCGGGTGATTTGACTGAAGTCTGCCGTTTCGTTGTGGCCTGCGGCATACATGAACTTCATGCGGAGACCGCTCAGGGACTTCTGAAGATCGTGTACGACGCGACCGACCATGGAATGGCAGTCACCATGAATGGAATGCAGCAGGAGTGGATTCCGCTTGACTAGATTGAGATGGATGAATCCGGAATGGTCCCGGGCCTCGTGGTCCGGGGCCAATCCGTTGCTACTCGTTTTCGCCGGGCATGACTGAAATCATCCCGATCATTGGCATGTCCTCGGATGCCTGAATCTCGATGAGTTCGACCTTGGCAGCTGGCCGTGTTCGCAAGAGGCCACCTGCTCGAAACTGTTCGCCGATGTCATCTCGAAAAGCGAACAGATCCATGCTGACACGCTGGCCGGGCTTCAGTGATTTCAACGGAGCGGCATAACGTTGATTGATCCAGATCGTCACGTCAGCCCATGTGCGATCAGTCGAGTTGACGATCTCGATGTTGGTCCCATCACGGAAGACCTGGATGGGGACCACGTCAGTCGTATGCAGCTCGAATGGATAGGGCCGCGTAGCCAGCTTGGGATTGAAGTTGGGGGAATTGCATCCAGATGCCAGCATCATCAAGCTCGCCGGGAGCAGTAGGAGCAGCAGGAACGAGGAAAGACGATGAATCATCATGCTGGCCATTGTACGAGGGACCGTGTTGACGCAACAATAGAGGGATGTCAGTCGAAATGAACCCCCCAGAACTGACCAGACCCGCTCTGGACAGGTCCGTGGAAGAGATCGCCAGGGATTTCCGACAGGATCCTCGGATTCCCGAGTTGGTCCCCGGATTCGATGCGCCCTTCTTTCAGGCCGGACTGGCAGGCTATTCGGATGGTGCCATGCGGCTGGTGGCAAGGGATCATGGGTGTCCGTTCTGCATCACGGAAGCGTTACTTGATGTGACACTGGTGAATGGAGGAAAAGGACGCAATCGCGAGGATCCCGATCTCCTCGCCGAAGCCTGCGGTACCGGAGAACTCGAGGAGAACGTCGCAGCGGGCCGTCATGATCATCCGCTGGCTGGACAGATCATGGGGACGGAGCCGGCAATGATGGCGCGTGCCGCCGGCATGCTCGTTGATATGAACTACGACGTCATCGACATCAATCTGGCATGTCCGGTCAAGAAGATCCGAAAAAGACGTCGAGGTGGTCATCTGCTTACCGCGCCGGATCAGGCCATCGAGATACTCGAGTCGGTGCGTGAAGTCGTGCCGTCCGAGATACCGCTCACAGTGAAGCTGAGACGTGCATTCGATGAGACGGACGAGATGGCGGACAACTTCGAAAAGATCTTCAATGCCGTCTACGACATCGGTTATGCATGGGCGACGGTCCACTGCCGAACAGTTCAACAGAAATACAAGGGGCCGGGCAGATGGCCGTTTCTCAAGTCGCTCGTGGAACGCCATCCGGACAAGTTGATCTTCGGCAGTGGTGACATCTGGACAGTCGAGGACATCTTCCTGATGCTGGCCCATACAGGAGTCCATGCCGTGTCGGTGGCCCGTGGATGCATCGGAAATCCCTGGATCTTCCGCCAGGCCAGATGTCTTCTGGCGGGCGAATCACCTGCACCGCCGACATTACAGGAACAGAGACACGCCTTGCTCAATCATTTCCATCTTTCGGTTCAGCTCCACGGCGAAGGTTCGGCGTCAAGACAGATGCGAAAGTTCGGAATCAAGTTCGCAGCACATCATCCGGAACAGCAAGCCGTCCGAAACCGTTTCATCGCCGTGCGATCGATAGAGGAGTGGCACGCTGTACTGGACGAGTTCTTTCCGGAAGCGCTCTAGAGGCCTAGAAGCAGTCGTGAAATCGCCGCTCTCTGACCCGGCGTCAGTGGATGCTCCAGTTGGGCACGTGCCTCACGCATCAGTATGGTCCGCTTTCCCGAATTCTGCATCAGTTTCAGCTTCGGTTCTTTGACAGCTTCGAACGATGCTGAAATGTCGTTGTTGAGATTGGCTCCGAGCGCCCGCCCCTCCGCGAGGATGGCCTCAGTCTCGAGTCGCAGAGCCTCCCGACGAGTCAGATAGTCCGACAGAACGTCGTTCACGACGACGATCTGGTCGACTTCCCCGTTCTCGAAGATCCAGTTTGCGATGCGTTCGACCTCGTCGCCCGATATCCAGAGCCATGGATAGTTGGCCTTGCGATACCGAGCGGTCCAATCGGCGGCCGCCTCGGGCGACATGCAAAGCGAGTAGATGGCCAAGAAGCCCTGATAGTCGATCGCCTGACGCTCCGACCACCGGCGGGATCGCTCGATCATGATGTTGATCTGATCGGAGGCGTCCCCGTTGATCGCCGATACCCTGTTCCTGAAACCCGCTTCTCTCTCAAGATCCGCATTCGTTCGAATGATCGTGTACATCGCGGTTCGCCAGGAATCCAGCGCTGGCTGGAACGACTCCTTCGGAACATCCCCCAGCTCTTCTCGAGAGGCCTCCTCCACCAGCAGGAAGAGATCGACGCCTTCGCCCGAATATCGCGGATCAGCCTCCTCAAGTCTCAGTGGCGTGAGATAAATGTGTCTGAAGAGATCGAACTTGGCCCGATCGACCCTGTCCCGGCTGGTATCTGGACCGATCGCGGCGATATCGTCGAGCAGGAGATCCAGCTGCTCATCAACCAGCTTCCAGTTGGATTTCCTTGATTCCTCAAGCGCGATCCGAAGCCTGTTGATCTCCCCTGATGCTGCTCGATACCGCCCCATCAGAATTCCATCGAGACGATTGCGGATCACCTCCTCGCGAGCGATCGAATCCTCGACGATCGAATCGAGTGCGTCGAGATACGCGTCGTATCTGACGTCGGCAATGCTGCTCTGCGCCTCGTCGAGATCCAGCGACACCACATACCGTCGTATGTGATCCGGCAGAATTAATGGCGAAATCTGATGTGACTGGTAGGTCACCAGTTTCGCGTTCGACGCGGGTCCGCCGTGGACGGGCAATACCAGCATCAGAAGCGACAGGAGTACGAGGCCAGCTTTCATACGGGCATCCTAGCTGGTAGCAGGCTCATACAAGGACCGAATGTTCAGAAAGCGAAGATGGCGTCCAACGCCTGGGCCAGTATTCCCTTGCTGGCAGCCTTGGGAACAGATCCCTTGTGTCGTTTTTCAACCTGAAGATCGAATATCTGATTGGAGAGAATCGTGTTGGCAGCCGTGATGTCCTCGGGGCGACAGGTACCGGTCAACTGGGTATACCACTCTTCATCATCTGTTCGAATGCGAGTGCGGGCTTCCAGCACGAGATTTCCGTTTGGACGAATCTCGATGACTTCCGCCGACAATCTGGTCACCAGTTCGTCTTCACGGACATATTCACCTTCACCATCGAATTCCTTCTCGCCAACGACATCGAATTCCGTGTAGTACAGCGGGTTGTCTCCATTGACCCCCGGGAATGATTCGACACCACCGGCCAGACCGTATTCCTTTTCGGTCTCGAGCCCCTGGAACGAGGCCGCGACACTTGCTTCCCTGACGATGATCTGGACGAGGTCGTGGATGTGATAGAGGCGGGGTTCCGCCGGGGTGACCGCAAACATGCTGATCGACTGAAGATCCGTCATGCCGGGCGTCCCTGGCGACCAAACTCCCATTGCCTGCGCCATGATCGAGGTTGATGGAACGCCCATGGGAACAGTGAGCATCGGTGTTGTCGCCAAAAGCGGCATACCTGTCAACGAAGGAAGTTCCGATGGAATAACCGGATCGATGGCACCCACCTCGAAACCCGCACCACCCATGTCCATGGGCATCATCATCGACGGCATCATCCCCCAGCCGACGGCACCGCCCAAGGGCATGATGCCGGGGAATCCGCTTCCAAGAACCGACATGTTCCCCATGCCCGCCATCTGTCCGAAGGCGGGCACACCACCCAGACCCGGCGTCATTCCATAGCCGGCCAGTGAGTGAACATGAATGGCAGATGCCGTCGGGACATGTGTCCTGTTGAGCATGTGTCGAGTCGTCCCGACATTCACATGGGAACCCGTCAATCCGGACCCTGCGGATGCGACTCTCATGGGCTCTGCTGCGGGTGCGGGTGCTGTCTTCACGGGAACGACGGTCTCGCCGCTCAGGACGGGGCCAGAAGCAGTCAGGGGGAGTATGAGAAACAGACCTTTGCTCAACATCGAATCACTCCATCAATCTTTCGTTCTAGATCACAGTCAACTGCCCGCGACCGGATTCTCCATGTCAATGACGGCTTCACCGGGACCGGTCACGACAGCCATGAAGGTCTCCCGCTCACGCCCCTTGCGAAGCTCAATACGCTCGCCAAGTCCGCCCGCTGATTCGGCACGTGCCTTGAGCGAGATGGCTGCGCCGCCGACCAGACATCTCACCACGACGGAGTCGCCACGATCCACCAGCTGGACCGCACGTATATCGCGTGCACGAAACAGTGTGCCTTTGCGCAGCGGTGCGACCGGTACTCTTCCGACCACGTCGACCGGCTGCAGACGAATTGTTCTCTGAGAAGGGGTCAGCCATGTCTCGACGGCTTTGATCTGATCGGGCTGTATGGTCGAATGCCGTGGAATGTTCATCGATGCCTCGGCCACGGTGCAACGGATCAGCGGCTTGACCTTCAGCAATCTTCTCTCGCCGGGTCGACCCTTCGACCATCTCCGGATCTCCAGATCGATCCGATCACTCATGTTCAGATCGCTCAGGGCCTTTATCTCGTATCGAATCTCATCCAATGGGGAATCGAGCCAGCGATCGTCATTGGCGTCGAACACCACCTGGATCGAATCCACGGTGGTGTCGAGTTTCGCGAGCAGAAATCGAAGAACGGCCCCACGAAGCGTGCGGGCATTCTCATCCACGGGAACTGGGGATTTATGAACCTTCCGGGAGATTGCGGCGGCATCCCGATGTATGTTCATCGACTGCATGGCCGCGGGTGGCTGTGCGGATCTTGCGAGGTCCTGACGAACAACGACAACCTGCCCATGAAGATTGACACGTCCCCAATGCACACCGGCCTCGTCCAACCGGTTGCGGACCTGAGCAATCGTGATGTGAACCGTATCGCGATCGTCGGTTTCGACGATCGGAAGCTTCGCCCATCCCATTGCCTCGGTGCCCTCGAGCTTCGCGATGTCGCCAAGCGTGATGATCGAGGCCTCCTGCGGTCGACGAGCCGACGATAGGAGCGTGATGCTGTCCGCCATGACGGCATCGCCCAGAAGAAGGCAGCTGCACAGAAGCAGGCCGGCAAGTATTGATATCGAATCAGATCTCATCTTCATCCTTCAGTCAATCATCCGTACCTTCGAAGATTGGCGACGATCTGCAGCACTTCATCGGCTGCCTTCAACGACTGTGAATTGAACTCGAATGCCCGCTGGGTGTTGATCAGATCGACAAGCTCGGTGACCGGATCGACATTCGACGCTTCCAGGAAGTTCTGGATGATCGTTCCTCGCCCGTTCTCCGTGGGCAGGCCGATCGCCACCTCTCCCGAAGCGATCGATTCCGTGTAGAGGTTGCCGCCGATGGGCGTCAATCCAGCCGGATTGGCGAAGATCGCGACCTCAAGCTGACCGATCTCCTCGAAGATCTCGCCATAGGAGACCTGGACGTTTCCATCATTCGTGATGTTGATCGCGTATTCGGGAATCCCCCATGGAACCTGAATCGAAGGAACAAGCCGTCGTCCCTGATCATTGGCCAGAACGAGTTCACGTTCCGCATTGAGCGCGAAGTTGCCGGCTCGCGTATAGGCGAGTCCATTCGTGTAGGTATCCTCGACTTCGACGACGAAGAATCCACTTCCATTGATGGCGGCATCCAGAGGTTGCTCGGTCGAGACCAGAGGACCCTCCTGGAGATTCAATTGAGTGCCGGACACTCTGGTGCCGACACCGGAATAGAGTCCGGTTGGATTCAGATCACCAAGGACGTTCTCCAGTCCAGGCTGTCGCTGTTCCAGATACATGAGATCCTGGAAGTTGACACGGCTGGATTTGAATCCGTCCGTGTTGGCGTTGGCCAGATTGTTGGCGATGACGTTCAGATTAGTCGTCAACGCGCTTAGACCGGTTGCTGATGCATCAAGACAAGTAAAAGCCATTTTGATTCACTCCGCGGAGAACGTCAGTTACTCCAGGTCCTTCATGTCACTTTTCCGAATGTGTTGATCGCCTGACCAGTGAGCAGGTCCTGTGCCTGCATGAGCTTCGCATTGGCCTCGACGGCTCGACCGATCTCGACAAGCCCTGCCATCTCCAGTACCGGCTTGACAGTGCTGGATTCGAGATAGCCCTGCCAAAGGGTCGAATCGTTCGCCTGAACCATCTCCCCTACCTGTGAACCGGGATCGATCAGGCTGTCACCGATCTTTCTGAGGGAATTCGTGTCGGGTATGGAGACCATGCCGATCCTTCCCAGTTCCTCGTCTCCCTGAGTAACCAGTCCGTCGGGACCGACTGTCAGGGGACCTGGTGGAACTTCAATGGTTCGTTGTCGATCGTCAAGGACCTTCATTCCTGTTCCGAGCATCGCCAGTTCACCCTGTGGATCACGTGTGAAACGACCATCTCGCGTCAATCTGATGTCCGCCTCCCGACCGGCGCCGTCACTGACCATGAAGAAGCCGGATCCATCGATGGCGAGATCCAGTTCCCCTTGTGTTGGCGTCAACGATCCCTGCTGCATCATGAATCTGGTCGGATCGGAGAGCTGACCGCCTCCGAGCATCTCCAGCATGTAGTGCGGATCCGAGGCAAACCCCCCTTCCAATCGAGCCGGCAGCCGCTGGGCTGTGGTGACCTGATCGGCCTTGAAACCGAAGGTCTCGCTATTGGCGAGATTGTTGCTGGCAACCTGAAGACGATGAACCTGGGTCATCAAGCCCGTTGCGGATTGGTAGAAACCGTAGTTCATGAGTGAGTGCCCCTTCCGGAGTTCCCTGAACCGAGATTTCCTCCAAGAAGGCTCACATGCGTGGCGGCAGCAGCCTGAGCCATGAACAGCACCGACTGTCCAAGCCTTGTTCCGATGGAATCATCGACACGGGCCTCCTTGGCCAGCTTGATGAGTTGTATTGCCTTGTCTCGAGAATCATCCATGCGCGTCGGCCTCCTGCCTGGCGAACAGAACACTGCTTCGCAAGAACCGTGCCGTGCCCGGAAGCCTGTTTAATGGCGTGATAAGCGGGCATGCGATTGAATTAGATGCGCTTTATCGAATTAAATGCGCATTATTTGCGCTTCTTTGGCGACTGGTACAGGCCAGCATTGTGGCCAAGCATCCAATCGCCCGCCGATAGATATCAGGTTGAACATGGCGCATCGCCCGATTTTCAATTCGAGTCCGGATCCCAACACCCTCGCCGCAGGGACGGAATGCGATTCCTGTCCATGCGTTGATCAGGGGCTCTCGCAATGCCAGGATCTCTTCAGTCTCGGATCACTCGAACGCACCATGTCCACCTGTTTCGGCAACTGGTCCGACTGTTCCATCTATCAGTCCATGGCTCGTGGTGAAGCCGCTCTCGAGAGAGAACCCTGTGTTGCCGTGGTTCTGACCGTCCGACAGCAAGATCATGTCCAACTTCGACCAACCGGTACGTGAAGTCCTTGGGTGGCTTCGCATAGAGGCGGGCCTGTCAACGGCCACGCTAGAGGCGTACCAGCGAGATCTGGACTGCATGGTCGAAGCGCTCGAGGCAGAGGGCGTCTCCTCCCCGGAAGAGGTGACGGCCCGCCAGCTGGCCGATCATCTTCAGTCGCTTCATCGAGATCGCGATCTGCAGCCATCAAGCATAAGTCGCCATCTTTCTACCATCCGCACCTTCTTTCGATACCTCGAGGCCGAGAAGCGAATCGATCGCAATCCGGCCGCGCCGCTTATCCCACCAACGCGTTGGAAACGACTGCCGGGTGTCATGACACCCAAGCAGATGCGTTCGCTTCTCGAGGCGGCCTCGCCAGGTTCCGGTCGACTCTGGCAACGGGACCGAGCCATGCTCGAACTCATGTACGCCGCCGGACTCAGAGCATCCGAGGTCGGAGCCGTTCGTTTCCATGAATACAAGGAGACACTTGGCGTCGTTCTTGTCCATGGGAAGGGAAACCGCGAGAGACTCGTGCCGGTGGGCGTGCCGGCGCGTGAAGCCATCCAGCAGTACGTCGGGGATCTCTATCCCGAACTCACGCGTTTCGGGGATGGACGCGACGACAAGAGACTTCTGCTCAGCAACACCGGGCGACCACTAGAACGCGTCGCCGTGTGGCAGATTGTCCGTCGGCTGGCCAAGCGAGCCGGGATGGACAACATCCATCCACACATGCTGCGACATTCATTCGCCACACATCTGCTGGCCGGAGGTGCGGATCTTCGCGTCGTTCAGGAACTTCTGGGCCACGCGGACATAGCCACCACACAGATCTACACGCATGTGGACAGAAGCCGACTCAAGTCGGTGGTCGCAGCTCATCATCCCAGACCCTGATTCAGATACCGATCGTGCGATCGAAGAAGTGGAGGCTGGCGGCCTCCTTCGCCATGGCTAGTGTCTCTTCGGTCGCCGCGATGGCCTTCTTGCATCCATCATGCAGGATATCCATCACCACATCGTCCGACTCGTACTGCCGACGGCGTTCCTGCATCGGCTCGAGCAGCTCGCTGATCACCTCGGCCACCCGCACCTTGATGACGCCATCACCGATGTTGTCGCCTCGCGCATACCTGTCACGCAGTTCCGCGACCTCGTCCTCCGAATCGATGAAGGTCTCAACGTACTGGAAGAGAGGATTCTTCTCCGGATCGACTTCACCCGGATCGTTCGGTTGCCGATTGTCCACACCGACGTAGATCTTCCCAAGCTTCTTCTTGACCTGCTTGGGCGTATCGGTGATGAGAATGCTGTTGCCGAGCGACTTGCTCATCTTGTGGATGCCGTCGGTTCCTATGAGCCTACCGACCTTTCCGACATCCGCCTCCGGAATCGGAAACACGCCACCGAGATCCACATGCTCCTCATCGGGCGCCTTGTCGGGGACACCGCAGTAGAACTTGTTGAATCGTCTGGCAACCTCTCGAGTCAGTTCAAGGTGCGGTACTTGATCCTCGCCGACCGGAACATCGTGAGCCCTGAAAGCCAGGATGTCGGCTGTCTGGCCGACCGTGTAGAGCGGGAAACCGAAGGAATAGTTGTCATCCAGCCCCTTCACCTTCAATTCATCCTTGAGTGTCGGATTCCGCATGACGCGGTTGTAGGGAAGGAGCATGGAGAACAGATAGGTCAACTCGAGAATTGCGGGGACCTCGGTCTGCAGAAAGATCGACGCCTTAGACGGATCAATACCCATGGCCAGTGCATCACGAACGACCTCCATGCAGTCCCGACGAATGTCCTCAGGCTTGTCCGCTCTGGTCGTGAATGCATGCAGGTTGGCCACGAGAAAGAAACAGTCGTGTGTTTCCTGAATCTCGACTCGGCGTTTGACGGAACCCACCCAGTGCCCGATGTGCAGGGAACCGGTCGGGGTGTCTCCAGTAAGAACTCTACGTCGTGCAGGATCTGGCATGAGCGGATTGTAGCGACGCAGGACAACTGCCGAGTCTCGCATCGGCCGCAGAAGGCTACAAGATCACCAGCAGGATATTGAAGGCGTTGAAAGCGGCATGCATGGCGATACATGCCGTCAGTCGGCCTGTTCGCATGTAGATCCAACCGAATCCAAGAGAGAGCACGAACAACGCGAACAGCCCGCGGAAATCGACCACCCCGCCATGCATGGCCGCGAAAATCAGACTTGTGATGACGATGGCTGTCCAGGGTGATTCGCCACGGGCCAATGGATGCTTCCGTATCGACTCCTGAAGCATTCCCCGATAGAGGACCTCCTCCCAGATGGGCGTCACGATGACCACCATGATCGCGATTACGACAAGCGTGAGATCGGGGTGCTCGGCGGCCTCCTTGATCTGAAGAAGTGTTCCATGGCCGATTTCATCGAATGTCTGCCCGGTAGACAACTCGATCAGGAAGCCCGCCACCTGTGCCACTGCCAGCGTGATTGGCATGGCGATGGCCATTCCCAGACAACCTGCCAGAACCGCTCGCCACCACGACATCCGCCGTCCAATCCCGCGAGATTGCTTTCTACCAAGAATCAGCCCGGGCACCAGGAGGAAGACGAACCCCTGTCCGACATAGTTGCCGACCATGATCGGCAGGGTGGCCGCGAGATTGTTGCCCCCATTCTCCATGGGCGGCAACACGAAGTGTGTGGCGATACTGGCTCCGAGCACACCTCCAATCAAGGCCGCTGCGAAGAGAAGAAGACCCGCGCTGGACGAGAAACCAGACTCCAAAAGCCGTGTTTTCTTCAATCTCCAATCGGGAATCTGCGTAAAAATGACGAGCGAGACGATCGCCACAGGGATCGTCCACCAGAGGAGCCATTCACTGCTCGAATCAAGCACCTCTATGGCGGCACCTTGATCGTTCGTCGCCACCGCGGCTATAACGGGTTGACCGTTCGAAAGGAAACCGAGGACCAGCAAGATGAGCGTGACTCTGGAAGAAATCATTCGCCATAAGAGACGTGAAGTCGACGATGCGAAGAATGCAACGCCGCTTGACGCATTTCGCGAACGGATCAAGGACGCGCCGCCCGCTCGAAATTTCTTCGGTTCAGTCGCCAATGGTCGTGGACCCGGTGGATTCAATGTGATTGCTGAAGTCAAGGAGAGAAGTCCATCGGCCGGCACGCTTCGTGATCCATATGATCCTGCCGCCATAGCCTTACAATACGAGAATGCGGGCGCCGTAGCGATCTCCTGCCTCACGGATGCCGCCTACTTCGGTGGAACACCAGATCACCTGAAAAAAGTACGTGACGCGGTATCTCTGCCGGTGCTTCGCAAGGACTTCATCGTTGATCCCTGGCAGATCTGGGAATCAAGGTTGATGGGTGCGGATGCGGTCCTTCTGATCGCAGAGGTCCTGTCAGAGGGTGAGATCCTCGATTGCATGATTCTGGCTCACGAACTCGACATGACTGCTCTGGTCGAGGTCCACGACATGGAATCCCTGCTCCGTGTGCAGAGGCACATCGGATTCCCCCATCCGGGCTATTCCCTGCTCGGAATCAACAATCGAAATCTCAAGACGATGAAGACAGATCTGAATCACACCATTCGTCTTCTGGATCTAGTCGAGGAACACAGGAACATCACGGTCAGTGAATCGGGAATACGGACTCGCGAGGATCTCGATCATCTGAATGCTCACGGGGTCAATAAGACGCTGGTCGGCGAATCGCTCCTGAGAGAGGATGATCCGGGTAATGGACTTCGACGCCTGCTTGGAACGCCCTGGAACTAGTGGATGTTTCGCTACATTCGACGAATCAGACGATGGCACCGACGACTGGACTACCAGTCGGCCGATCGGCGACGGACAAAATGGACGACCCGCGTCGACTATTCGTTGGTCCTTACGGCGATCGTGGCATTCCTGATCATTCTCGTGCTGCAGATGACCGTCGAACGACCGAACACCTCGATGACACTCACCTTCGACGCTGTCATGGAGGATGACCGGATCGTGCTTTTCAAATCGGATTCCTCAAGGGACGCGCGATCAGGAACCGTCCATGTCCTCCTCGAGACCTCGAAGGCCGGCTGGCCATTCACGACCGCCGATGTGATCCGTGACCCACGTATCAGCTGGAGCTTCTCCAAGGATATCGAGGAGATAGACAGACCCACGCAGACCCTCACCCCTCTGGTTGACAGCATGGAACTGGCGTCGCCTGTACGTCGTGCGCTCGAGGAATCGACTCAACCACTCGCGAATGAATCTGCCCGAGGCCGAGTCGTGAATACTCGCCTGTTCATCTTCTCCCTCATGGCCTGCATCACCTGGGTGCTGCTGTGGATTACCTGTCTTCCGCTCCTTGGTCTGATAGGAGTCGGCGAAGGCGTCGCCGGCGGTTATCGATCTCTCCAGCGAAGAAAACGCAGGAAGATGAACCGGTGTCAGCGGTGCGGTTACGACCTCAAGGGTCTTGATTTCGCAGCCAGCTGCCCTGAATGCGGTGAATTGTTGACATGAGGCTGAACGCCGTACACTGGTCGGCATGTCACTGGTAAAGATCACCCAAGACGACCGGTCAATTGTCACCTTAACTCTGGCTCGACCCGAGAAACGCAACGCGCTGTCTCTCGATCTAATCAACGATCTGGAATCCTCGCTTCGGGAAATTGCCGGCAACGACGGCCATCGAGTCATGATTCTGGCGGGCGAAGGTGCCTCCTTCTGCGCAGGCATGGATCTCAAGGGCGTGCTTGACGATGCCAAGAGGATGTCGGGAATGCTGCATGGACTTTCCAGAGCCATGCGATCGATACGGCGACTGTCCATCCCAACCATCGCACAAGTGCAAGGAGCTGCGGTTGGCGGTGGCTGCGGACTCGCAGTGGTGTGCGACTACGCGGTGACACATCCTGAAGCCAAGCTGGGATATCCAGAAGTCGAACTCGGAGTCTGCCCTGCGGTCGTTGCCCCCTGGCTTATCCGCCGGATCGGTGCTGGTAGAGCTCGATCGCTTCTTCTGGCTGGTGGAACCATGTCTGGAACGCACGCGATCGAGATCGGGCTCGTCGATGAAATCGTCGAACAGGATCAACTTGAGCAACGGTGCCTCGAATTCGCCACAAAGCTGAGCAAGGGCGGTCGCCAGGCCATGTCGATCACGAAGCATTGGCTGAATGAGCTGGAGGGATCTCTGGAAGACGCCTCCTTTGAAAAAGCGGCACAGATCTCGGCAGATGTGATCGTCGGAGAGGAAGCTCAGGAGCGGCTGGGACGAATATTTGGCTCCAAATGAGCAACCGCCGTTTAAAGGTCTTTAAAGGCCATCTTGGGTCCACAAACCATCCAGATCAAACCCGGGAAAGCGGTTCTCGGCTAGAATGCTTCGCTTGCAGGTCCGGTACAGGCCAATGACAGGCAGATCCCCTGGTGGATCTTGCCAAATGGCCCTTAAACCACTTTCCAAGCGATAGTTAGTCGCTTGGCCCCGATCTGGGGCGAGCTGGACCATCGTTCATATGTCACCACCAGGTGACCTCAATACATTGCGGCCGGCCTCATCGACCGCCACGGAGGATCCCCCTTCCGAAAAAGAAGGGAGTACGACATGACTACCACTGCTTTTTCCAGCGAACAGACAGTCCAGCCATTGCCTCTGGAACATATGCCGGGCAATGTCGCTCTGATGACTCTGGAGAATCCCGAGCAGCCTCTGGTCATCCTGGATCGTGCACTCCTGAACCGGATCGACAGGACCCTTGATGAGCTCCCGGAGGAATGCCAGACCCTTCTGATTCGAAGTTGCGATGAAAAGGTGTTCGTCGCCGGTGCCAATCTGAAGGAAATCGATTCGCTTGGTGATGATGAACTGAGACGATACCTCTCCGAAGGTGCCAGAATCTTCCGCCGCATCGCCGATCTCCCATGTGCCAGTGTGGCCCTCATCAATGGTGCGGCCCTTGGTGGAGGACTCGAACTCGCGCTTCATTGCACGGGGATCGTCGCGACCCGAAACAACGCCAAGGGTCGCTCCTACCCGATCGGTCTCCCCGAAGCCGGACTAGGTCTGTGTCCAGGCTGGGGTGGAACCCAGAGACTTCCGGGAAGAGTCGATGCGGAGACCGCGGTCAATGCAGCCGCTTCAGGAACACCCTTCACGACCGATCATTGCCCCGATGGTCTGGTCGATGTATTCGTGGATTCGGTGGAAGAGCTCATCTCGAACGCTCTGTCCTGGATCGAATCGAATCGAAACGAGACACTTGTACGAACCGTACAGCAGCTGGATCCGGAAACAACCCTTGAAAAGGTCTCCGGAATCCGTGACGCCTTGGGGGACAATGCGGCGGCAATGGCCGTCTGCGAGGCCGTCCACGCTGGAGTGGAGCAGGGAGTGGATGCGGGTCTTGCCGCGGAAAGACGTTTGCTCGTCGCCCTCCGTGGAACCGATGAAACTCGAAAGAAACTGAACGCCTTCTTCGAAGGGCAACGCTGATTCAAGATCAGGAGTCGTGACGTGAGCAAGTCGAATCTGACTGACAACCTTAAGAACATCTCGGAAAAAGATCGCAAGCAGATCGAACAGGCCCAGGAGATGTTGGGTCCGGATCCGGAAACGATGGGATTCGTCAAGAATCTGTTCTGGGGCAATTACAGAAGCGAACTGATTGTTCCGTTTCCCGAAGTGACTCCGGAGGAATCCGCCCGTTGTGATCAGCTTCTGGCGGAACTCGACGAGTACCTGCGCAACGAACATCCCTCTGCCGAGATAGACCGGACTCAGGAGATCCCCGACTGGTGTCTCAAGAGACTGTTCAACATCGGTGTCATGGGCATGATCGTTCCCAAGGAATATGGCGGTGGCGGATTCGGAATCACCAGCTACAACCGTGTGCTTGAACGCATCGGAATGTCCTGCGGCTCCACCGCGGTCGTCGTGTCGGCTCATCAGTCGATCGGCTGTGGTGCCATCGCTCTTTTCGGGACCGAGGAGCAGAAGCAGTACTGGCTACCAAGGGTATCTCAGGACACGCTCAGCGCATTCTGCCTGTCCGAACCCAATGTTGGATGCGATGCGGCAGGTCAGGAGACCAGATGTGAAATCTCGGAGGATGGCGAGTACTACGTCCTCAATGGCGAGAAGAAATGGGCGACCTCGGGTGCGCTGGCCGGCATGTTCACCGTCATGTGCAAACAACCTGTGACGAATCCGAAGACCGGCAAGACCAGTGATCGAGTCACGGCGCTCATCTGCACACCAGACATGGAAGGCATCAAGGTCACCAGCCGCAACCGCTCCAAATGTGGCATCCGTGGCACTTGGCAGGCCCGACTGACCTTCACGAACGTCAAGGTTCCACGAAAGAATCTCCTGCATCGCGAAGGTCGAGGCCTAAATGTCGCCTTGACCTGCCTCAACTGGGGTCGATGCACCCTGGCAGCCGGTATGGTCGGTGCCGGCAAGGCGGCCTACGAGCAGGCACTGAAGTGGGCTAAGTATCGGTACCAGTTCGACCGCCCCATTGGCGAGTTCGAACTGATGCGAGAGAAGCTGGGCTTCATGAGTTCCATGTGCTACGCCATGGACGCGATGCTCTACATGACCACGGGCATCGTCGATCGCAATGACGAGGACATCATGCTCGAGACCGCCATCTGCAAGGTGTTCTGCTCGGAGATGGGCTTCGCCTGCTGCGACGAGGCCTTGCAGATCATGGGCGGCGAAGGGTACATGACGGAGAACGTCGTGGAGCGACTCTGGCGTGATTCGAGGATCAACACGATCGTCGAGGGCGCGAATCAGGTCATGCACTCCTTCCTGTTCTCCTATGGATCGAAGCAGCTGGGCGAGTACATGCTCGGCGTTCGAGCAGCTCCCCTGAAGCACATCAAGGCGGCCATCAAGATCGCCATCGAGCTCTTCCTGAACGTTCGTCCCGCGGCGCCCAAGATCACCGGCTTCAACGGCGAGCTGAAGGGCCATGTCAACACACTCGAGGACATGGTTCGTGAATTCAGCCATCAGGTAAAGATGATGTTCAAGGTCCATGAGGAGGAACTGATCACCAGACAGACCATTCAGAAGCGGCTGAGCATATGCGTCATCTGGATCCACGCGATGTCGTGCTGCCTCTCGAGGATCGATCGATCAATGAAGGAAGGTGTCGAGGGCAAGGCCAAGGCTCTGGAGCTCGCGACCGTGAACCATGTATTCGCTCTGGGCCGCAAGCGGATCATGGACAATCTTCGAGAGCTTCGTACCAATACGGACGACACCATGCGTGAACTCGCCAATGAACTCGATTCATTCGTCGACACGCTCCCGAATTCCGACTACTTCATCCCGGAGCGAACTCCGGTCGAATCCGTGCGAGGCACCGGCAAGCAGCCCGACAACGATGCCATCCAGCAATTCGGCGAGGACACCGTGTATCCGGCCTTTCGCAAGGCGTTCGACCAGTCGTAGAATGCAGCCCACAGACTCTTTCCCCATCTATTCGAAGCAATCCAGGAACTGATCCGTGAATGACGAAACAACCAATCTGAGTCCGCTGAATGCAATGGCAGCGCATGGCCATGAACGCGTCTGCTACCACGTCGATGAGGAGACGGGACTACGAGCCATTATCGCGGTCCATTCCACACGACTGGGCAATGCGCTTGGGGGTTGCAGAAGATGGCACTATGAACACGAGAACGATGCGCTCTATGACGTGCTTCGGCTGTCGGAGGGAATGACATGGAAGGCCGCCTGTGCAGGTCTGGCAATGGGCGGCGCCAAGAGCGTCATTCTTCTTCCTGAAAACGATGCCGAGATGTCGCGAGATCGGGCCCGCGCCATGGGACGTTTCATCGACACCCTCAACGGCACCTACATCGGAGCGGAGGATGTGGGTGTCTCGCCCGAGTTCACGGACTGGATGCTCGAGACCACCGACCATGTCATGGGCGGGACCGGCGAAGGCCAGGGAGGCGATCCTTCCCCGCACACCGCAATGGGTGTGGTGTATGGAATGCAGGCCAGCCTTCGACAACTCGGTAGGGATCAGTTCGCGGGCCTCACCGTCGCCATACAGGGACTCGGCAGTGTTGGCACGTATCTGGCGAGCCTATTGCATGAGCGTGGAGCGGAGCTGGTCGTGACGGACCAGAACGAGGCCAAGGTTCGATATGCTTGCGAGACATTCGATGCAAAGGCCGTCTCGCCGTCGGAGATCCTCAGCGTCGAATGCGATGTGCTCGCTCCATGTGCGATGGGTGCCATCCTCGATGAACATTCCATCGACAGCCTGCGAACGAAGGTCATCTGCGGGGCCGCCAACAACGTGCTCCGGGATCCTGATGCGGATGCCCGTCGACTCGCCAAGCGAGAGATCCTGTATGCACCCGATTTCATCGTCAACGCCGGTGGCCTGATCCATCTGGCCGGACTGTACCTCGGTCACTCGCTTGAACAGCTGAAGGCGATGATCGAACGAATCGAGGACACTACGATGACCGTATTCGAGATGGCCTCGGATCACGAGACAACAGGACACGCCGCTCTGGCACTGGCTCGCAAGCGGGTCGCGGAAGGTGGCGTCAAGGAGCAGATCAATGCCGGTTAGTTCCGTCTTCGAAACAACCATCGAACGACTGTCGATTCTCGAGCCCGACGGCACCTTCGACGAGTCGCTCGGCAAGGACCTGATTCCCGACGAGGATCTCGTCAAGCTCTATCGCCACATGATGATCTGTCGACAATTCGACGTCATCGCCTTCAAGCTCCAGCGTTCCGGTCGAATGGGCACGTATCCCGAGAACCGGGGGCAGGAGGCAACTTCCCTTGGTGCTGCCTACGCCCTGCAGCAATCCGATTGGCTCGTGACCTGCTATCGAGAGAACGCCGGCCTGTTCTGGCGAGGCCTCCCCATGGAGAAGATTCTTCTTCACTGGATGGGTGACGAACGTGGCAATCACATCGATCCGGACCTGCACATCACTCCGCTGGCCATTCCGATCGGAACACAGATGCTTCATGCCGTCGGCCTCGCCTGGGCGGACAAGTATCGC
>MDTD01085339.1_pt1 | contig 38250 bp, 25 predicted proteins | sample 811221 | NCBI WGS metagenome assembly MDTD01 (sample SAMN05326646, study PRJNA326480) | marine metagenome | isolation source: seawater | place: Pacific Ocean: South West | collected 2011
CAAGTGGTTGATGTAAGGGTAGGGAGAGCCCACACTGTTCCCCTGTTCGTCTTTGAGACGCTTGGTGATCACCACGGCGTATCGGGTACGCTCTCTAAGGGGCACCATGGGTTTGACAATAAGGGTGTTGGTTTCTCGCTCATAAAAAGGCATGAGCGCATCGGCACGCTCTTGCAGCGTGGTGGGGTTGGTGCCAGGTAAATAATTGCCCATATCCAAAATGCCGTCGGCATCGGTGTCTTCACCTTCATCCAAAACACCATTGCCGTTCGTATCTTCCATGGCGTCGTCAAAGATCAGGGAAGTGGAGTCTTTGCGCGGATCACCACCCCAATACTTATTTTTATTTTCCAAAACGACTGGATAGTTGCCATTGCCCACATTGAGATGGTGGACACGACCGAATTCTTGTGAGTTTTCATCAATGTTGATCAAATATAAAACATCATCCTCCAGTCCGTAGTTCGGATCGCGATGGGCATCCAAAATGGACTGAATGTCCAATGGGCCCGTAAAGGGAATGACGATGGGCTGAAAAACGCCCCAGCCATCTAGGGTATCGAGGAGCGTTCGAACTTCTTGCTCCATGTACGTGGGCGCCATCATAGAGACATTGAGTCGGCGTTTGGTGGGTGAGGTTTCGTCAAAGCGGGTGGCGATGTCATTGGGCAGGGGAATATCCGGCAGGGGGCGGTGTTCAAAGTCCATTTTGACGGTGACATCCGCGGGGTCGATGGGGTGCAGCCCTTCTGGTGTGGGGGACAGGCAAGCCATGCAGGTGGCACTCAAAAACAAAGCGAGGGCGAATCGTTGGTTCATGTTCATGTTGCGTCCTTAGAGTTGAAAAGAGAGAAAAGCGCGAGCGCCCATAATGGAGTTTAATGTGTCGCCGCTGGCATTGACGAATGCATCACCCGGTTGCAGCCAAGCAGCTTCGAGGCCGATATCGAGCGCGCCCCAGTCCGATAGCTCAAAGTGGTTTTTGAAGCCCACATCAATTTCTAAGCCCAACCAGTCGCCAGCAGCGCCATGAAATGCATTGGCGGGAATGCCTCCAGACATTTTGGTTTGAAAAGGGTCGGCCAGAGGGACATCGGTCCAAGCCAGTAAGGCGCCGCCATAGACTTTCAAGTCTTTGATCGGTTTGTACCACACTTTGGGGAAGAGGCTTTTGGTGTTGCTGATGGCCCCTTGGGTGGGTAGACGATCGAGGTCTTCTGCTGGAACGCCGGTGAGGTTGAGGTTGCTTGCGGTGACGGGAGCTTGGGCGGTGATATCGGTAAGCAGTCGATCGTGAAGTAGGAGACCTTGGTTGAAGTTAATGTCAGTATTGAATGCGTTCAGAGAGGCGTCATCAAAATTTTGGTCACCCGTTACCCAAAGTCCGTCGAGAATCAAACCAAATTGTTGTCCGCCCGCTGCCATTTGGAGTGCGCTGCCCATTTGAAGCACATCGTGTTCGGGATAAGTGGGGTTGCTGCCCAGGTCCGTGTTGCCAAAGACCACCAGGCTTTCTGATTGTGCGCTCAGTGTCCAACTGTCGCCAAGGCTCATGCTTGAGCTGAGAAATACATCGGCCACAGTAATCTCAAGAGAGCCACCGCCGGGTGCTTGCTGCCATCGGTGAACCCCATAAAAGCCACCCTGAAACACATTTCCAAGATTGGTTTTCCACGCCCCTACAATTTGTTGGGCATTGTCACCGGGCAAAAGAATGTCATCGCCAAGAACCACATGAGGCCCTTCTTCGCCCAATTGAAAAGAGGTCATCAAATCCCCAGATAAAACGATGGCACTTTTGACCGCAGGAATCGGCAACAGGGCCATGGCGCGCAACATGCGGTCACCACTTCTTGGATCAGAGAATAAATCGGTGTTCTTTTTTGGGTCTGTGAGCCCGTTATTGGCAACAAGCCCCATGCCCCATTGGCTGGTCATTAGGCCCAATCGCAATTGAAAAGCATCTTTGAAAATAAACCCGGCATACAAAGAGTGGGGGCGCCAATTGATGCCCTCAGCTTTAAAATCATTGAGTTCGAGATCATGCTCGGTTTCTAAGCGCAGATTGAGATCGTCCATGAGAAAGGGCGTTTGATAATTCGCTCCGCCTCGAAAACGGGGATAGTTGTGCAGGCCCGTGTGTCCTTCTGTTCCGATTTTATCCACCGGATAACTTTCTACCACTTCGGTTCGATGATCAGTGGTGAGTGAGAAGGAGCTGGCATGGCTGAAGTATGGCGCCATAACGGCTGCTGCCAATCCAAAAATAAAAAGGGGCATTCGCTGCATGAATTCTACCTCCAGGGTGAACTGAGCACAGTCCAAAAGGAACTAGAGGGATAGCAAGTTAGTAGCCCAATTTAAATGCTTGCAGGCGAAAGAGCATGGAATTCGCCCGTTTTCATTGGTGGTAGCACTCTCAGCAAGGCTGAGGCGGGTCTGTGAGCCGGGTTAGTTCGCCGTGGCGGAGGTGGTGGCCACCGTTCCATCACAAATAGCGGTGATGGTGGTGTTGCCCACGTTGATGGCCCAAGCCCTGCCCTTTGCGTTGTTTTCATCAAAAATGATCATCACGTCACTGTTCGATGAACTCCAGGTGCACAACTCAGTGATGTCTGATGTGCTGTTGTCTTCATACAGGGCGGTGGCATAAAATTGATGCGGCCGGCCCCTTTGAAAAACGTCATTGCTCGGGGTGATGATAATGTTGGTGGGGTCAGCGGCTCGCACCGTAATACTGGTGGTCGCTGAAACACCAACCACGGTTCCGGTGATGGTGGCTTCACCAGCAACTCCCGTGGACACCCAGCCAGGAAAAGCGGTGAGAGTGGCTGCCACCGATGCGTTGCTGCTTTCAAAGAGGGTGTCTCGGGTGACGTCTTGTGAGGGACCAACATCAAATGTCGCGATGGCCACAAATTCTTGGGAACGGTCTGGCGGAAGGATGGGATTTGGGGGCCCGAGCTCCAGCGAAATGACTTCCCTGTTGTGCACGTGAACTTCGGTGGTTGCAGTAAAATTACCCAAAGTAGCGGTGACAGTGGTGATACCGTGCGAGATGCCGGTAATGCGTCCGGCCCCTTCTGGGTAATTGTCAACGATGGCGATGGCTTCATTGTCGGACGTCCATACGGCTTGTCCGGTGATCCAGTTTTCCACGCCTTCCTGTTCGTAAAGCGCATAGGCATTGACCCCCTGGGTGAGGCCCGGACTCACGCCCACCTGCTCTGGCCATATACCAATATCGATCATGTCCGCATCAACAACGATGACTTCTCTGCCGTCTGTTTTGCCATCGAGTTGGGCGTAAATGACGGCGGTACCATTGCTGATCGATGTGATGCGGCCCGCTGTGCCTTCAAGATTGGAAACCTGGACCACTGCATCATTGCTCGTACTCCAGGTGACACGATCGGTGATGATACGGGTGGAGCCGTCCCCATACCTGCCTACGGCGGTGAGCCATTCATTTCTATTGGGGGTGATCTCGATATACCAGGGAGTAATGAATAAAGAGTCGAGCGCCGCATCGGTTACGGTCAAGCTCGCTTCATCGCTGAAGGCTTCGTAGGTGGCTTTAACGGTGGCGCCACCCGCGCTGCGGGTGTTGATGGACCCTTCTTGGCCGTCGGCATTGGAAATGGTGGCCACGGCCGTATCGTCGATGGACCAGGCCGCGTCATCCGTGACTTCGCGCATGGTGTTATCAGAATACACGGCAAAGGCTTTAAAGTTACCGTCATCGCCGGCGGGCAAAGCCACGATGGGTGGGTGCACTTGAACGCCCACCAGCGCAGCAGCGGTCACGTTGACGGTGGTGGTGGCGATGGTTCCTTCTACGGAGGCCGTAATGGTGACACTGCCAGCTGTTAAAGTGGTCAGCAGCCCTGGCTCTGGGGTGGAGGAAACAAAAGCAATGGCAGGATCACTTGAGGTCCATTGAACCATGGCGGTGAGCCCTGCTCTGCTGCCATCGGTGTAGGTGCCGATGGCGTAAAAGTTTTCAGAGTCGCCGGCGGGCAAAGTGAGATCGGTAGGCCAAATTTCGAGCATGTCTAATTCTGCGGCAGTCACGATTAAGGAGACTTCTTCGGTGACATCTCCGTAGGAAATGGACAGGGTCGTATTGCCCGGGGAAACCCCCTCGACGAGTATGCGATCGTCATTCATCATTCGGAGGACCGCAATGTTTTCATCTCCGATGGCCCATGAGCCCTGGTTGGTCACCTCGAGATTGCCACCCCCCACCATGACCGCGTCGGCCCGAACCCGAACGGTGGCGCCTGCGGGAACTGAAAGAAGCGGGGGGACGATGGTCAAGGAGGAAACCTGTTCGGCAGTGACATCAAGATTCGCCAAGCCAACGATTTGATCTTCTGAATAAGCTTTGATGGTAACACTCCCTTGCGCGAGCGCAGAGACCAGCCCTTTGCTGCCCACTTCGTTGCTCACGATGGCCCGCGCCGTATCGGCGGTTTCCCAAGTGAGCGATTCTGTGATGTCCAAAACATCACCGCCGGCAAAGGCGCCCAATGCTTTAAGTTGGGCGGAGGTGTTTTTGGGAATGGAAAGTTCGCTGGGCACCAGTTCGATGCCTTGGAGCTCGTTGAGGGCGACGCTCAATTCGGCGACAGCTTCCTGTTCGCCAAAGGTGGCCGTAAGCTGGGTGGTACCGCTGGCCAGACCTTGAACTTGAATGGCCTCATCGGTTTCGGTGGAGATGGTGGCAATGTTTTGATCGCCCACGGTCCAAGCCACCAACCCTGATAGGTTTCGGGCTTCGCCGTTTTCATAAAAACCCATGGCGCGCACGGTAATGGCAAACGTGGTGGGGATATCTACGGTGGGGGGATCTATGGAGAGCGTGGACAACCCCTCTGTTAAATCGAGAACCCGAAGCGTGAAGGTTAGGCTCTCTTCGCCATAGGTCACGGTACCGCTGGTTTCTCCGGGGTTTTGGGCCAAGAACGTCCCCGCAGAATCCAAAGTGGCCACGTTGTCATCTTCAATCAACCACTGACAATCGCCCGTGACATCATCGTCGCTGCGATCGCTTTCGTATGCGAGCTTGGCGCTGAACCGCAACAGCTCACCAGGGTAGCCGCTGTTTTCGTTGGGCGATAGGGTGAGCGTGCCCGTTTCGGGAGGCGGGTCATTCGAATTATCGTTGGGGTCTTTGTCTTCAGTTACCGGGCCGCCATCACTGTTTTCAATGGCGGCAGGGCCCACACCTGCTGGGGTATGAAGCAATAAGCCGCAACCCGGGCCTAAGACAAAGGTGAGTGAAACAGCCCAAACGCTCAGGGTCGATTTCAGTTTGGAAGTCATGACGCATTCCTTTTTTAGGGGCGTGCCCCTCGATAAATTTAATGAACCGTGGCTGAAGTCTCGGTGGTGAAACCAAGGCATTCTGCGGTGACCGTGGAGGTGCCGGCCTGAATTCCGTAAGCCCGCCCTTTGGCACCGCCTTCGTCAAACACCAACAACACGGAAGTGTTTGAGCTGGTCCAAGTACAAAGGTCAGTGACGTCGCTGGAAATATTATCCTCATAAAGGGCGGTGGCGTAAAATTGATGGGGGCCCCCAAGACCCAGAACAGGGCTGATGGGTGAAACCAAAATGGATTCTGGATCAACGGCCTGAACGGTTAAGGTCGTGGTTCCCGAGATTTCACCGATGGTGCCGGTGATGGTCACTTCGCCTGGTGATGCCGTAGAGACAATGCCCGGATAGGCGTCGATCACTGCCGCCACCGTACTATCACTGCTGGTGAAAGTGGTGTCGTCGGTCACATCCAACGTCGAGTCATCGTCAAATGTGGCGATGGCAATGAACTCCTGAATGCGATCGGGAGGGACCACCGGGTTTTCGGGTCCGATTTCAATGGCCACGATTTCGCGGTCCTTGACCGTGACAAACACATCGGCAGAAAAATCACCCACGCTGGCGGTAACCACTGCACTGCCCGGTGTAATACCGGTAATGCGACCGGGATCCACCGGCCAGTTGCCAACGGTGGCGATGGACGCATCAGACGAGCTCCAAACCGCTTCCCAGGTGAGCCAGTTTTCGAGGCCCTCTTCGGAGAAAATACCGTAGGCATTCACGTCGACACCGAGACCCACGGTCACGGTGGTTTCGGTGGGCCAAACGCCCATCCCAGTCATGGCGGAGTCTGCAATGGTGACTGTGGTTTGAGCTTCTCTGCCGTCCAGCTCGGCTTTCACTGTGAGCTCTCCCGGGGCCAAAGCGGTGAGACGTCCTTGTGAGCCCTCAATATTACTGATTTGGGCGAGTGTGGTGTCGCTGCTGCTCCAGGTCACGCGATCGGTAACCACTCGGGTGCTTCCATTTTCGTACATCCCGATGGCAGTCAGCCATTCGTCTCGGTTGGGTGCGGTTTCGAGCCCTTCAAAGGGCACGATGAAGATGCTTTGCAGCGGTGCATCCGTGATGATCAAGGTGGATTGATCGGAGAAATTTTCAAAGGTGGCGCTCACAGTGGTTTCCCCCGCCTCAAGAGCACTGATTTCACCGCGGTGGCCTTCTGCGTTGGAGACCACAGCAACAGCTACATCCGCTACGGACCATGCCGCTTCCTGGGTGACTTCGCGTATGGTGTTGTTGGCGTAGACCGCGTAGGCGCGAAGTGCGCCATCGTCACCGGCGGGCAATGCGAGTACGGGCGGGTGCATTTGTACCCCAATGATTTCAGCATCGGTGACTTCCACCTCGGCGCTGATCGAAAGATTTCCAACCTCGGCGGAGATGGTAACGGTTCCAGAGGTGAGCGCTGAAACCACGCCGGGGTCGGGGGTGCTGGATACAAATGCAATGCTTGGATCGCTAGAGGTCCAGGTGGCCATGGCGGTTAAACCCGCCCGTGAATTGTCAGTGTAGGTGCCGAAAGCATAAAAGGCTTGGTAGGTGCCCAGGGGCATGGTGAACGTTTCGGGCCACATTTCTAAAGTCACCAGTTCAGCGTTGGTGACCTCAAGCGTGACGGACTGGGTGGTGTCCCCAAAAGTGTGTGACAAAGAAGTTTGCCCAGGAGAGATGCCTTCTATCAACATGCGACCGTCTTCCATGGGTCGCATGACCGCGATGCCTTCATCTTCGATTTCCCAGGAGCCTTCCCAGGTGACCTCAAGGGCCAAACCGCCTGACATCACCACATCCGCTTGCACCTCAATGGTGGCGCCAAGCGGCATCACGGGGAGGGCCGGTAAAATGGTGAGAGATTCAATCTCAGCGGGGGTGACCGTGAGCTCTGCGGTTCCCTGAATTTCATCATCGGCATCGGTGGCTGTAATCGCCACTGCGCCTTCTGCCACTGCGGTCACTCTGCCCTTAAAGCCTTCTTCATTGTTGACGGAGGCTCTTGCTGCGTCGAGACTGGCCCAATTCACCGAAGGGGTGATGTCTAAAATGGAGCCATCATCAAAAAGGCCCAAGGCGGAAAGTTGGGTTTCTACGCCCACTGGCAATGCCAAAGTACTGGGAACTATTTCGATTTCTAATAAGCCTTTGGCGTTCACGATGATTTCAGCAGTGGCTGTTTGTTCGTTATAAGTTGCCGTGAGGGTGGTTTCCCCGCTGGCGACGCCCCTGACCGAGTAAATTCCCAAATCACTGGTATCAATTTGAGCTACAGTCTCATCCGCGATATTCCATTGCACATCGCCAGTGAGGTTTCGTGCTTCACCGTTTTCATAAAGCCCCATGGCTTTTATTTCGGTGGAAAAATCCACAGGGACTTCAACCTCTGCGGGATCTACGGTGAGACTGACCAGCCCCGCGCTAAAATTCACAATCTCCACGGCGGCGGTTTGCGTTTGCTCGCCATAGGTGACAGTGACCACGGCTTGCCCTGGAGCGACACCTAAAATAACCCCTGGCGAATCGATGACGGCAACCTCGTCATTGCTAATCCGCCACTCGCTGGCGGCGGTAATTTCTTCCGCGTCTTTGTTTTCATCGGCGAAGTTCGCCATGGCGTGCACGCGCAACAGGTCGCCGGGATATCCCGAAATTTCTGTGGGGTTCAAAGTCAGGGTACCGACTTCATCCTCGGGCTCTTGATTGTCTTCCTGGTCATCCTGCTCGGCCACCGGCGTTTCTTCGATGCTGCGATCGACGAATAAGCCGCAACCTGTGGGTTGTAAAAAAAGGAATGATAAAAGTAAGGAGAGGCCGAAGGACTTGAAGGAAAAATTCATGTTCACATTCCTTTATATGGGAGACTTATTTGTATCAACGTAACTCCCGATTCACAGCGTGCGGTGCGTAGAAAAGCATTTCCACGCTTTTTGAGCCGTGTGTCTTTCTCTATGGCACGTTGAATCCTTTGGCAAAACCCCGGCGTTTGACCGAATGGGCGCACGGTGCAGACACCTTGAGACTGCCAAAAGTAAAAAAGTTTAAAATTTAGGCAGTTAAAGTGTGTAAAGCAGGGGGTGTAACGTTCATTCATACTTCCCGAACTTATGTTGAAATTTGTAGCGCGAAATTAGACTCCTTATTCTGCACTGAAAAAGGTGGGTTTCATTCAATTTTCACGTGGCTTGTAGAGGGTCATGAGCCAGCGCTAAAATGCAGTCATGACCTTTTTGAATGTCGACACCCTCAACCGTCACTATCAATTCCATCGCGCTTTACGTTGGCTGTTTCACCTGGGTGCTTTGTGGGGGTTGTTGCATTACAGTCTTTCTTTTTTTGGGTTGGTGATTTTAGCGCTGAACTATTTGATTTGCATTCTGTCCATTACCGTAGGCTATCATCGGTATTTTTCCCACAAAGCGTTTCAAACCTCACGGCTTATTCAATTTGCTATGGCATGCTTAGGGTGTTGCCAATTGCAGGGAGGCCCCATTGCTTGGAGTGCGGTGCACCGTCATCACCACCGGTTTTCCGACGAGAAAGAGGACTTGCATTCGCCGGTACAGGGATTTTACCAGGCGCACATGGGTTGGTTGCTGAGTTCAAAAACCTACGAAGTGGCATTTAAGCCGCTTAAAGATTTAACACAGTTCAAAGAATTGGTTTGGTTGGATCGATATAATTTTGTCCCACCCGTGATTTACTTTGCATTACTTTGGCTGGGTGGCTTTTGGGTGGAAATGATAAACCCGGCAGTGGGAATTGACGGTTTGTTCCTTTTATTTTGGGGAGGGATTTTGCGTACGGTGGTGGTGTGGCACGCCACTTGGTCCGTGAACTCCGTTTGTCATTTGTGGGGACAGCAGCCCCATCAAACCCATGACAACAGTAAAAATAACCTCTGGATTGCTTTATTGGTTCAAGGGGAGGGCTGGCACAACAACCATCACAAGTATCCCTCATCCGCCCGAAACGGAATGCATTGGCTCGAGCCAGATGTTTCCTACGGTCTAATTTGGTTGCTCGAACGGGTGGGTTTGGTTTGGCGGGTGCGCCGGCCACATGAGAATTCTGTTTGATTGCTACGCAGGCTTTTTACCGCCACCCAGTACGCGCACATTATCTGCAGCCAAATTGCCTTCGGGTAACAGGTGCCCCATACGATCTCGCTTCGTTTGTAAGTAGTAGGCGGCATGGGTGGGGGCTTCAGTGTGGTGCTCCACCCTTTTTGAAACTTCTATGCCGCCATTTTTGAGCCCGTTAACCTTAAGAGGGTTATTTGTCATAAGACAAACAGACGAAATATGTAAGTCTTTAAGTATCTCTGCTGCGAAAGTATAATCGCGGGTGTCGTCTGGCAAGCCTAACATGCGATTGGCATCTACCGTATCGGCACCTTGCTCCTGCAAACCATAGGCTCTGATCTTATTGCCCAAACCGATGCCGCGCCCCTCATCTCTCATGTAGATCACAACCCCTTCGTTCTTCGCCGAAATTTTTTCGAGGGCCAGGTCCAGCTGGCTTTTGCAATCGCATTTGGTGGAAGCAAATACTTCACCGGTGAGGCATTCAGAGTGAATTCGGCAGAGTACATCGGATTTACCCTGAATATCGCCTTTCACCATGGCCATGTGCTCTTTGCCGTTGCGGTCGCGATAGATCAGACATCGAAAATCACCAAAATGAGTGGGCAAGCGGGTTTCTGCGTAACGTTCAATCATGAGACGGATCATCCTTCACTTGGATTTAACGTTATGGAGCATTTTCTTCAGCGTCAATCGGGACCGCCCGGTTGATCTTTGTTTTATAACAGCTAAACGTAAAACGTTCCGGAGGTTTGGTTATGCCAATTTATGAATATGCTTGTAGCGAGTGCGGTGCTCATGTGGAATTGCTGCAAAAAGTTGGCGCGGCTGCGCCCGAAAGCTGTTCCAGCTGTGGTGCATCTGACACCATGAGCAAAAAAGTAAGCCAAACCAGTTTTCAGCTGAAAGGTGGGGGATGGTACTCCGATCTATACAGCTCCACCGGTAAAAGTACTGGGGGCTCCAGCGAGAGTAAGCCAGCTTCTGAGAGCTCATCGAGCCCGGAGCCTGCGGCCAAAGAAAGCAAACCGGCCGCAAATTCTGAGTAGGCATAAGTTATTCGCGAAGTGTTTCGAGATGCTTTTTGAGAAGCTCAGTGGTTTCTTTGGGCTCCGCTTGACCCTTGGTTTGCTTCATCACCTGACCCATAAAAAAGCCCAGTACTTTCTGTTTACCGCCTAAATATTGCTGTACCTCTTTGGGGTGATTGGCCACCAAGTCTGTAATGATTTTCAACAAGGCGCCTTCATCACGCTCCACTTTCCAGCCTTTGTCTTCCACAATTTGTTCTGGCTCGGCATTGGGGTTTTGCCACATTTCGTCAAACAGTTGCTTGGCGATCTTGCTCGTAATGATCTTTTGTTCGAGCATGGACACCAGTTGGCCGATACGTTCGGGCTTTAAGGGGCACTGAAAAATTTGCTCTGGTGACAAACCATTTTCGTTTAAGGCGGCCAGTAAAGAATTGAGAACCCAATTGGCCACGGCTTTGGCGTTGGGCTGTGTCAGGAGCGCTTTTTCAAAGTAAGCCGCCACTTGTTGCTCTTCACAAAGCAGGCCCGCGTCGTATTCAGAAAGGCCCAGGTCTGTTTGATAACGATCGAGCTTGGCAAAAGGAAGTTCTGGAAGGTTACATTTAAGCCGGTCCAATGTCTCAGCCTCGATGACGAGGGGAGGTAGGTCTGGATCGGGAAAATACCGATAGTCGTGAGCCTCTTCTTTTTCGCGCATGCTCCGGGTTTCTTTTTTGTCAGGGTCAAAAAGCCGGGTTTGCATTTTGATTTCTTCACCGGCTTTAACCATGCGAATGTGACGCTTGCGTTCAAAGTCGATGGCCTGCCCTAAAAACCGCGTGGAGTTGAGGTTTTTGATTTCGGTGCGTTGGCCCAGCTCGGTTTGCCCAACAGGCTTAACACTCACGTTGGCATCGGCGCGCATGGAACCTTCTTCCATGTTACCATCGCAAATACCCAAGTACATGACGGTGGCCCGCAGGCTTTTAAAAAAGGCCATGGCTTCTTCGGCGTTTTGAATTTCAGGCTCGGTGACCACCTCAAGCAGGGGGGTGCCCGCACGGTTGTAGTCCACTTGGCTGTAGGGGGCACCGGCCTCGTGCATGCTTTTGCCGGCATCTTCTTCCATGTGAATACGTGTGAGGTTAATTTTTTTACGGCCTTGAGATGTCTGGATCTCAACGCTGCCCCCTTCGCATATGGGCAATTCAAATTGGGATATCTGATAGCCTTTGGGAAGATCTGGATAAAAATAATGCTTACGCGCGAATACATTTTTTAGGTTGATTTTACAGCCCAACGCCAAGCCTAATTGAATGGCAAATTGAACGGCTTTCTCATTGAGAACCGGAAGAACGCCGGGCAGGCCCGCGTCGACCACATCTACATTTGCGTTGGGCGCATCCCCAAATCGGTTGGGAGCGGGAGAGAATAGCTTGCTCTCGGTTTTGAGCTGCACATGGCATTCAAGGCCAATGACGGTATCAAACTCAGCCATTTGTTTGTCTCTTCTTTTTGCGTCGTTGAATGTTTTGATTTAGCGCAGAGACGGTGTGAAAGAAATCTTTTTTGAGATCTTCGAATGAATGGTCGGCAATCTGTGGAAGTGCCATCACCACCAAATCCCGTCTGGCAAAAGTGTTTTTGTTTTCTCTCAAAATATGTCTGAGACGTCGCTTGATTAAATTCCGAAGATGGGCTTTGCCAACTTTTTTGCTGACCACCAAGCCCGCGCGGCCCTGTTCGTGCTGACCAGGCATGGCGATGAGGACTAAGCCATTTCCTTTGGCGCGTGCACCACGACGTTGCACCCGCAGGAAATCTCTGCGGCTGAGAAGGCGTCTTGTTTTGGGAAATGCGAGAGGAGCACTCAAGCTTGCGCTCCGCGAGTAAGATTATTTTTTGTAGATGGTCGGTGCCAACAGTTTGCGGCCCTTGGCGCGACGTCTTTTGATCACGTTGCGTCCACCTGGGGTGGCCATGCGTGCGCGAAAACCATGGGTACGGGTACGTTTGGTACGACTTGGTTGATATGTGCGTTTCATTGGAAGATCTCCCTGCCCAAAAATTGGTGGTGCCGTTCATGTGTCGGCGAAAACGAGCGGATCATGGAGATCAAACCTCGAAGTGTCAAGGGAGGATCTGCGCGCAGAAGCCCGGGTAACGCTCCTAAGGCCCTATTTTTCAAGCACTCTATGAAAATGGAGACCTTCAAAGGGTTGGCAGGATTCAGTATCGCGCGCCACAAGGATAAAAAGGCCAAATAAATTAGGAGGTTAATCAGTTTGGACGAATATCTACCGTCCCGAAGGAGGCGTCGTCACTGTCATTGCCAGTGTTGGAGTCTGTGGTGTCACCATCGCCGGTGGTGCCACCGGAGCCTGATCGGCTGGCGATGGTGGCGATTACAATGGCGGTCCCTAAGATGGCCACACCACCGATCAGGGCCCAAACGACCCATGATTCTTGATCGGCTGATTTGATCTCTGGAGGCTGCGGCGCTGCTTTGGGCACAGGAGCTGGCTTTTCCACTGCGGCGGGCGCGGCAGCTGTCTTTTTAGGTTTTTTGCGTTTCGCTTTTTTCTTTTTGGGTAATGGTTTCTTCTTTTTGGGTGGATTCGCTTTGCGCGTTTTAGCAATGGCCAATTTGGCGCGGTGTTCAGAGATCAAGTCTTCCACATCGCTGCGATTGGGGGCGTTCGGCAGATTTCGCAGATAGCCTTCAAAAAAGAAGATGGCTTTTTCGTGATTGCCCAGGTGTCGGTGGCACTGACCGATATTAAACAGAAATGCGCCGTGAGGCATGGTTTCGTAAGCGGTTGAAAAATGTTCGAGGGCTTTTTCAAACCGGCCTAAATTGTATTGGATTTGACCTTTTTTAAAAGCCTCTTGTGCGGCGCTTTTGTCGGATGCACTTTGTGCCCAAAGCATGCCTGGCGTCAAAGTCAACGCCGAAGCCAGGACCACCATTTGAATTTGCATGAGCATACGAGAAAGCATGAACCACCCTGAAGGCTAAGCCAGCCTTAGCTTTATCGGTTTTTTGATGTCATGCAATGACTTTACATGCTGAAGGGATCGATTAAGCCACTTTTGTCTTGGTTTTTTCCGGGGGCTTTTTTGGATTTACCGCTCTTTTTTAACCAATCTTTGGTGTTTTTTACTTTCGATGGCGCCGGTGCTGGTGCGCGCTTGTTGGCTTTGGGTGCTTTTTGGGCTTTAGGCGGTACTTTGGGTGCTTTCTTGAGCAGGCTGGCCTCGATTTTTGCTTGATCGGCAATCACAGCTTCTTTCTTCAGCTTGTGAAAACCATCTTTTACAAAAATAAATACCCTTTTTGCGTTGGCCTTGTCCGGGACCAAAGACAGCTGCATGGGGGTTTTCCCGAGCAATGCGTCTTCTTTTTCATCGTAGACCAATGCTCCGCTGGGCTGAGATTCGAGAAATATTTGTATGGCCTTTAAGGGTGCTTTTTTCTCCGGTTTCTCTTCGGCGCTTTTCTCATCGTTGCTTACAAACAAAGAGTCCCACTGGGATGCAACCCCTGAAACGCCCGTAATCAAAAGTAAGAAGATCATGGCTGCCCACAAAGTGGTTTTGGTTTGGTTTTCTTGAACCGCTTTATCAATGGCGCTCGCGTCCAAGCCGCCGGTGATCATGGTTTCGGGGGGGCGCGTGGGCACTGGTTGTAAACGGTGGCCGCCCGAGACCATCATTTCGGGTGAACGACGCTCCGTGTCTCCGTCCGTATTTAAGGTGGCGAGCAAACGCTCCTCCGCTTCTTTCATGCTGCGAGGGCGTTGGTCGGCTTCTTTCTCAAGACAGTCCGCGATCAATTGTTCCAATGCGCCAGGGACAGGAGGATCAACGGTGGAAACACTGTTCACATAAGGGGGAACCTTGGTCATGTGGGCAACCACCAATTCACCCATGTTGTCGTACTTCCAAGGCCGACACCCGGTGGTCATTTCGAACAGAATGAGGCCGAACGCGTAGACATCGGTTTGTGGGGTGACCGGCTCGCGCTTGAGCTGTTCAGGCGCCATATATTCGGGCGTGCCCATGATCACCCCGGTTTGAGTTTGGTGCAGCGGAATGCCCTCTACAGGCTCGAGCAGTTTGGCAACCCCGAAATCCAACAATTTTACATAATCGTCAAGATCGTCAGAATTTAACACGATGATGTTTTCGGGTTTGAGATCGCGGTGAATAATGTTTTGTTTGTGAACCGCCTCTAATGCTGATGCGATTTGCGCTCCGATGTGAACAATGTCTTGAGCGGGCATGGGGCCATTTTCCACCAAAATATCTTGGAGGGAGCGACCTTCCAAGTACTCCATCACGTAATAATTTTGCCCACCCGGTTGCTCAAAGAAATCTGTGATTTGCACGATGTGGCGGTGGGCGATTTGGTTCACGGCCCGGGCTTCGTTGAAAAAGCGATCCACAGCATTTTGGTTGTGGGTGAATTCGTAGCGCAACACTTTGATGGCCACTTTGCGGCCCAATTTCATGTGCTCCGCCAGGAAAACTTCGCCCATACCGCCTTCACCCAGCTTGGTTTGAAGTTTGTAAGACCCTAAAATACTACCGGGCGCAATGACGGGAAGTTCTTCGGCCTCTGTGGCATCGGCGTGCCCAAGATCTGATGAGAGTCCTTCGTGGGCGTCTACGGTTCGGTCACTTGTTTCGTGGTTGGTTTCTGTGGGTTTTTGGGTGCTGGCGTCTAACGAAACATTAAAGGTGTCTTCGACGTTGAGATCGATAAAGGTATCAGATCTGGCGGCCCCCAGCTCTTCTTCTTGGTTGGCTTCTTCTTGTTCTTCGCCAGCCAGTGCTTCCATCTCCCAGGGAAGCGTGATCTTTTTAACCATGAGCGCCGTGCCGTCTTCACTGCAAAAATCTTCGCTGTTGGCATATTGTTGTTGGCATTTGGGGCAGATTTTCATTTAAAATTTTTCCACATCATGGATTCTTGTGGCCGATCACTCTTGGCGGTGTACTTGGCCGACTCTTTTTGATCATAAGATGTCATAACACGACCGTGCGGTTGGAAATATATCAGCTGACCGATGGGCATACCAGCGTAGACCCGTACTGGCACTTTGACCGAGATTTCCAAGGTCCAATGGTTTTTAAAGCCAATATCGCCCTTTCCAGCCGTGGCATGGATGTCGATTCCCAGCCTTCCGGTGCTGCTTTTGCCCTCTAAAAAGGGAATATGGGCCATGGTTTCGGTGTATTCTTGGGTCACGCCCAGGTAAAACCCGCCGGGCTCCAATACCAAGCCCTCTTGTGGGATGGGGTAGACTTCGATGGGGTTATGACTCTTGGCATCTAAAGGGAGATGTTTGTACTCCGCCAAAAAAGGCCCAAGATGCACATCGTAAGAATTGGTACCTAGGGCAGAACGATCAAATGGCTCAATGGCAATGGTGCCTTTTTCCATTTCACTTAAAATTTCAGAATCAGTTAAAATCATTGGGACCTCGACAAAAACACAACCCACACCATTTATTCGAGATATAAAAACTCATGCAAGTGTAAAACAAAAACCATCTGAAATACAGTTGTTGCAAAGATCTTTAACGATAGATCACCCGGCTGGGTTCACCAATTTTTGTTCGGAGTTGTAAAATATTGACAGCAAAATACCTCGAGAAAATCTAAGTCCATGAAAATTGGAGGGTGAGATCTCATCGGAAAGGCGCAAAAAGCCAGGTGTGTGATAAGAACCTACCCAAAAAATATTAACGCTTTAAAATTAGTAACTTAGGAAAAACACTTAAAAGGTTCCTTGATCTTATTTTCTCAGTGGGGTTAATTCTAGAGTTCGGGATCACATCGATCCGATTGTCATGGAAAATAGCTTTAAAACCGGTAGGTTGAGCAAGTTAAAGGGCTCAGTCAATGCACCGCTACGAGCAAAATCATGAATCGGGTCCGGGGTTTTGATTTTACATACTGTCTTTTTTTGTAAGAAGGTGCGTTAGAGAGATGATTTTGCCAAAAGAGGAAATGACCCAGTCACCCCAACAAGCATGTGAAAAACAAAATCTTTCCGTCGAGCAACGGTGCAAAAGCTTGAAGCGCGCGGCGAAAGAAAAAATCTCTCTCTTCGTTTGGGAAGGTTTTTTTCGTCAGCTTCGTGGGGTGTCTTGGTCTTCGAACGTCCTCACTTTGTCTGCCGAAAGTGAATTTCATGGCAACTGGTTGCGAGATCATTACCAAGCCATGCTGGACGAACTCTTGAGCGCGGAATGCCAGGAGAAGGCCACGGTGGTTTTGGTTCACCAGCCTCAACTTCATGTGGAGCCCATCGTTGAAGCACCCGAGCCTGTTCCGCCGCTTTTGCCTCACGAAGAAGAAGAGACGGTGGCAGCAGATCTGATCGATTTACCCAGGCCTCAAGCCCGTCCCATTCAACGGCCAACGCGTTTAAACGGGCGCTACATTTTTGATAACTTCGTGCCCGGCCCCGCCAACCAAATGGCCTACGCAGCCTGCCAAGCAGTGGTGGAGCACCCCGGTTCTCAGTACAGCCCCCTCTTTTTATTCGGCTCTTCAGGAATGGGGAAAACCCATTTATTACACGCCATCGGTCACGCCACTTTAGCGCGCAACCCCAAGGCACGGGTTTTGTACATGAGCACTGAAGAATGGGTGAACGAATACATTCTTTCCATTCGAGAAAAAAGATTCGATGCGTTTCGCGCCAAATACCGTCGAGACGTGGATTTGCTTTTGATCGATGACATTCAGTTCTTGGCGGGTAAGAGTGCCAGCCAGGATGCCTTCTTCCACACTTTCAACGAGCTTCATGAGGCCCATCGACAAATCGTGGTGACGGCCGACAAATACCCCCATGAGATCGAAGGCCTGGAAGAACGGTTGCGAACCCGTTTGTCTTGGGGGCTCGTGGCAGATTTACGAATGCCCGATATCGAAACGCGAATCGCCATTCTCGATCGCAAAGCGCAGTTGTGCGGTGTGACCCTCGAGCGCGAAGTGCTGGAATATTTGGGAACCCATATTTCATCTTCGGTTCGTGAATTAGAAGGGGCATTGTTGCGGCTTTCGGCCTTTTCAGCATTGACTTCCCAGCCCGTGGGCTTGGCGGATGCGCGAGCCTATCTCAAACCTTTGTTGCGAAAAGCGTCTGAGCGCATCACCGTGGATCGTGTCATCGATTTAGCGGCCTCTTATTTTGATGTTCGCAAAGAAGACATCGTTGGCAAAAGCCGGCAGCGGCAAATTACCTTAGCGCGCCAGGTGGCCATGACCCTTTGTCGGGTGCACCTGGAAAAGAGTTTGCCCGAAATTGGGCGGGCCTTTGGCGGACGTGATCATTCCACGGTATTGTCCTCGGTTCGGAAGATCAAAAGTGCGAAAGAAAAGGATATCAGCCTACAAACCACTTGGCGGCGGCTGGAAAAAGCACTTTTAGACACCGAAGCATGATAATTCTTTAGATTTTCGCCAATTTGCGTAAATAAGAAGCGAACTTACTTTCGGGGAGCTTTTCATGGAACGCGCAGCGGTGGTGTTATGTGCTGGACAAGGCACAAGGATGCGAAGTGAGATCGCCAAGGTCCTTCACGAACTTTGGGGGCAACCCATGGGCCTTTGGGCGGTGAAAGCTGCCATGCAGGGCGGTGCTGAAAAGGTCATTGCGGTGGTGGGCCATCAGGCCGAAAAAGTAGAAGAAGCGTTCAGGAGCCGTGTCCCAGAAATTGAAACAGTGCTTCAATCCGAACAAAAAGGCACGGGCCACGCAGTTCAAATGGCGGTTCCTGCGTTAAAAGAATTTAAGGGCACCGTGTTGGTTTTATGCGGCGACACCCCTTGCCTCACTGGCAGCACCCTCAAGCAATTGTGTATGGCGCGAGAAGAGAGCAATGCACCGGTGGCTCTGGCTACGGCCATGGTGCCCGATCCCACAGGGTATGGACGAATTGTCAGAGATATGTTGGGGCGCATGCAACGCATTGTTGAACAAAAAGATGCCACCCCTGAAGAACGACAAATCGATGAAATCAACACCGGGGTCTACGCCTTCGATGCACAATTTTTGTGCGCCCATTTAGAAAGCCTCAAGTCTGAAAACGCCCAGGGGGAATATTATTTAACAGACCTGGTGGAGTTGGCCGCAGGGCTCATTGATGAGGAGCAGACACTGCCGACCCTTCAGGTGCCTTTCGAAGAAGCCATGGGGGTCAACAACCGGGTTCAATTGGCCGAAGCGGCCCAGCTGTTGCGGGCACAAATCTTACATTACTGGATGCAAAACGGGGTCACCATGTGCGATCCCGCGACCACATATATCGACGCTGGCGTGGATCTTGGACAAGATGTCATCATCGGGGCCAACGTGGCGCTGAGGGGCTGCACCCGGGTGGCCTCTATGGTGTCCATCGACAATGGCTGCGTGATTACGAACACGAAAATCGAGCACGGCGCCACAATTCATTCCCATACCATTTGTGAAAATGCTCAGGTGGGCGCCAATACCCAGGTGGGCCCATTTGCTCGTTTACGCCCAGGCGCCGAACTCCAACAAGGCTCGAAGGTGGGCAATTTTGTGGAGATGAAAAAAGCGGTTTTAGGCGAAAACGCCAAAGCCAATCACTTATCCTATATTGGTGATGCTCAAATTGGAGCGGGAAGCAATATTGGTGCGGGAACCATCACCTGTAATTACGACGGCTTTGGAAAAAACCCCACCACCTTGGGGGAAAACGTATTTATAGGCAGCAACAGCACCCTGGTGGCACCGATTGAAATTGGTGACAATGCTTACGTAGCGGCTGGAAGTACGGTCAATCACAACGTTGACACCGACGATTTGGCCATTGGTCGAGTGCGGCAAGAGAACAAAAAAGGCTATGCCGCAAAATTGCGGGCGCGGTTTCAAAGACGGAAAAACAAAAACGGATAAAGTATGCCGAATTGGTTGCAACGCTATGCCGATTGGTTGCACCTGCAATGGCCATCGGGCCTTGTGGAAAACAGAGTTCAGCTAGATCACACCGGCCAAACATCCGTCCCAGGAATTTATGTGGCGGGCGATCTCACCGGGATTCCCTTACTTAAAAATGCGCTTCAAACTGGCCATGATGTCATTGATGAAATCGTCAAACAGAAGCACGCCCATTTTTCACGGGCCAGCGACGTTGAGGTTGCAATTATCGGGGCGGGCGTTTCTGGCTTGTCTGCGGCCAGCCGAGCCAAAGAACGTGGGTTGAGATACAAGCTTTTCGAGCGGCGACAGGCACTCTCTACCCTGTCAGACTTCCCCAAAGGGAAGCCCATTTACACTTACCCTTTAACCTTTCAACCCAAAGGGAAGATTCAGGTTACCGCCAAGCACAAAGAAGGTCTGATCGAAGAGCTCCTGGAGCAGCAGCAACAACACAATATTGAAGTTACCCAAACGGAGATCTCAAAAATCAAATCTGCGGGGAAGGGCTTTCAGCTTTTAGGGGTTCAAGGGCAGCGGGTGATCACGGCCGACCAAGTGGTGATCGCAACCGGGCAAACCGGTAACGTAAAAAAATTAAACATTCCGGGTGAAGCGCAAGAACATGTGTTTCACCGCTTATACGACCCGGCAGTTTTTTCGTCAGAGCGCATCGTCATTGTGGGGGGCGGCGACAGTGCCGTCGAGGCGGCGTTGGCTTGCGCAGCGGCAGGTGCGAAGGTGACTTTGGTGTATCGGGGCAAACATCTCACACGACCCAAGCCGGTAAACCAAGAACGTTTTCAGACGGCAGTTCAAGCTGGCACCATCGACTATTTGAGTGAGTCCCAAACCAAACAGATCTCAAAGGGAAGCGTTTTGGTGGCAACCCAAAATGGAGATGTTGAGATTGAAGCACGGTCTGTTTTGGTTTTAATTGGGAGAGAGCAGCCACAAGATTTTTTTGAGCGTTCTGGCTTGTCGGTGCATGGCAAATGGGGGGCCGAAACCTGGGCTGCCTGTGCGGCATTTTTATCTTTATGTACGTTTGTTTATTTATGGAAGGCTGGTGGCACGTTAACCCAGTATTTTTCTCAGGCCGGATTGTTTCCTTTTAACGTGGGTTTGCAACCTGGAATGTGGTCTCAAACCATCTTGGGTCGTGTGCTTGATGTTTCATTTAAGCAGCCAGGATTTTATTACGCTTTGCTCTATTCGTTTTTGGTGGTTCTGTTTGGGTTTAAGCGGATTTCACGACGGCAAACGCCCTACGTGAAATGGCAGACCTGGAGCTTAATGCTCATTCAAGTGGGCCCTCTTTTTGTGTTACCCTATTTGTGTTTGCCAGCCATGGGCTACGCGGGCTTGTTCGATGGGGGCGGTTTGGGATGGTTGGCAGACCAGCTGTTTCCCGTGGTGAGCTACGATCATGGGCGCGAATATTGGCGCGCTTTTGGTTTGATTTTGGCTTGGCCGCTCTTCATTTGGAACGTGATGACCCATGAACCCATGTGGTTGTGGTTGAGCATCAGTTTGGTTCAAACGTTTGTGTTCATTCCATTATTGATTTGGCGTTATGGCAAAGGGGCTTACTGTGGATGGATTTGCTCCTGCGGCGCGTTAGCAGAAACCCTTGGGGATGCCCACCGCGAGAAAATGCCCCACGGGCCAGGTTGGAACAAATTGAACATGGCCGGGCAATTCATTTTGTTGATTTGCCTGCTTTTGCTGGCTTTGCGTGTTGTGGCTTGGACTTTCCCGGGGAGCGCATTGGGGGATTGGGCCTTCGCGATTTCTTCGGGCCTTTTGTCCGAGTGGAGCCTGATGGGTTTTCCGCTGAACTACAAATACATGGTGGACTTGTTGCTGGCTGGAATTGTGGGGGTCGGTTTGTATTTTTGGATGAGCGGTCGGGTGTGGTGTCGCTTTTTCTGTCCACTGGCGGCCCTGATGAATATTTATGGCCGCTTTTCCAGGTTTCGAATTTTTGCAGAAAAAGCCAAGTGTATTTCTTGCAACCAATGTACTTCAGTGTGTCATCAAGGGGTCGATGTGATGGGATTCGCTGCGTTGGGAGCGCCCATGGCCGACCCCCAATGCGTTCGATGCGGGGCCTGCGTTCAATCTTGCCCCACTGGGGCGTTGACCTTTGGCCGCACCAACGGCTCTAACCCCCCGAAACTAGACATATTACCCGCATCATTGGTCCAAATTCATGATGGAAAAAACCAGCCGCTATTGCCCAACAAAAAAGAACCATAAATCCGCCTTTTTTATGGCAAAACGGCTTTAATCCTCCATATTTTTCAACTAGAGTCGGCACGCCTTTTTCCAATGGCTCAAAGAGCCAATCAAGGGAGCTGAATCTATATGCTAATCGGAATACCCAAAGAGGTTAAAACCAATGAAAAGCGGGTGGCCGCCACCCCAGACACAGTCGCAAAACTCAAGAAGATGGGTTTTGATGTTTGCATCCAAGCGGGTGCAGGCGCAGCGGCCAGCTATCCGGACGCGTCTTACGAAGAAGCGGGCGCACGACTGGAAGCGAGTGCTGAAACGGTATGGCAAAGCGACCTGGTTTTGAAGGTGAACCCGCCCCAAAAATTAGAAAACGGCAGCGGTCATGAAACCGAATTGCTCAAAGAAAACGGCAATCTCATTTCTTTTTTGTGGCCTGCACAAAACTCCGAACTTATTGAAAGCATTGCGGCGAAAAACGTCACCAGCCTGGGAATGGAATCGGTGCCGCGAATCTCCCGCGCACAAAAACTCGATGCCTTATCCTCGATGGGCAATATTGCTGGGTACCGAGCCGTTTTAGAGGCTGCCAATATTTTCGGTAGTTTTTTCACCGGTCAAATCACGGCGGCCGGTAAAGTACCCCCAGCAAAAGTGCTCGTCATTGGTGCCGGTGTGGCAGGCTTATCTGCCATCGGCGCGGCGCGTGGCCTGGGGGCGATTGTTCGTGCCTTCGATACGCGGCCCGTGGTCAAAGACCAGGTCGAAAGTTTGGGGGGTGAATTCCTCGAGCTCGATTTTGAGGAAGACGGTACCGGTGCTGGCGGCTACGCCAAAGTGATGAGCAAGGAGTTCATCGAAGCGGAAATGGCCTTATTCCGGGAGCAAGCCAAAGAGGTGGACATCGTGATCACCACCGCTTTGATTCCTGGCAAGAAAGCGCCAATTTTGTGGACGGACGATATGCTTCAACTCATGAAACCCGGTTCGGTGGTGGTCGATTTGGCTGCCGAGCAAGGTGGCAACTGCGAAGGGGTTGTGGCAGATCAAATCACGGTGAAGCATCACGTGAACCTCATTGGTTATACAGATTTAACCAGTCGTTTGCCCACCACTGCTTCTCAGCTCTATGCCCAAAACCTGGTGCACCTGCTCAAGGACATGGGCGGTGCTGAAAACTACAACGTTGATATGGAAGATGAAGTGGTGCGAGGTGCTTTGATCACGCACGGAGGTCAGGTGACTTGGCCGCCACCAAACCCCGAAGCCCCGCCGGCGCAAGAAACCAAGCCAGCGCCCAAACCAGAGCCCAAGCCCGTTGCGGCCGAAGCCCCGGCCAAAGAAGAGGCGCCCGCAAAGTCAGGACCTTGGTCGGCCATTTTTGGACTGGGCTTGGTGGGAGCATGGTTGTTTTTGCACATGAACGCCGGTGATTTGAGCGTGAGTGTAGGCACCGAAAAATTCTTACAGCACCTCACTGTATTTGTTTTGGCGGTATTCGTAGGTTGGCAAGTGATTTGGAATGTCACCGCCGCGTTGCATACCCCATTGATGAGTGTGACCAATGCCATTTCCGGCATCATCATCATCGGCGGTCTGTTTCAAGCATCGGGCGACATCACGCATCCGGCCGCTTACCTCGGTATTGCCGCTATTTTCTTTGCCACCATCAATATTGCTGGTGGGTTTTTGGTGACCAAACGCATGTTGGCGATGTTTCACAAATAATGAATGGAGTACTTCTTCATGGATAATCAAAGTCTTTTAACGATTGCTTGTTTAACTGCCAGTGTGCTCTTCATTTTGAGCTTGCGAGGCCTGTCTGATCAAGAAACAGCCAAACGCGGCAACACTTATGGCGTGGTGGGAATGATTTTCGCCGTTGGTGCAACGGTTCTCATCACCCTTAACGGTAATTTTGTTCCGGTCATCGGAGCGGTGGCCATTGCGGTGGCCATCGGTTGGTTTTTAGCCGCTCGTGTCCAGATGACTGCCATGCCTGAGCTGGTGGCAGTACTTCACAGTTTTGTGGGGCTCGCCGCGGTGTTGGTGGGTTTTGCATCTTATTTAGACCCCAACGGCGTGCACGATTCCTTAACCATTTTTCACATTGAGATTTGGGTGGACGTGTTTATTGGTGCCATCACCTTTACGGGCTCGGTCTTAGCCTTTCTCAAACTGAGAGGTACGCTCAGTGGCCGGCCTACTTTATTGCCCGGTCGCCATTTTCTCAACCTTGCCATGTTGGTGGCTTGCGTGGTCTGTGCTGGACTTTACGTGGGGCAACCCACAGATGCCGGGTTGTTGTATTTACTTATCGTGGCGGTGATTGCTTCCGTTTTGGGCGTTCATTTGGTGGCGGCCATTGGCGGGGCAGACATGCCGGTTGTGGTTTCCATGCTCAACTCTTACTCGGGTTGGACGGCAGCCGCTGCGGGCTTCATGCTGTCTAACGATTTGTTGATCATCACCGGTGCTTTAGTTGGTTCTTCGGGGGCCATTTTGTCTTATATCATGTGCCAAGCCATGAATCGCTCCATTTGGAATGTGATTTTTGGTGGCTTCGGCACCGAAGGGGCGGCGCCTGCCAAAGCGGCAGATGACGGTGAAGCCCGGGAAGTTCTGGAGTTCGACGATGGCGACACGGTGGGCGTTTTGCAGGGTGCTAAAAACGTGATTATCGTTCCCGGTTACGGCATGGCGGTGGCGCGCGCGCAACACGCGGTGAACGAAATGACCCAGCTCCTGCGCAAGCAAGGCTGCAATGTTAGGTTTGCCATTCACCCCGTGGCAGGGCGTTTGCCGGGCCACATGAATATTTTGTTGGCTGAGGCCAACGTGCCCTACGACATCGTGTTGGAAATGGAAGAAATTAACGAAGATTTCGATAATACCGATGTGGTGTTGGTGATCGGGGCCAATGACATTGTGAATCCGGGTGCGCTTGAAGACGAGTCTTCACAGATTTATGGCATGCCCGTTTTGGAGGTTTGGAATGCCAAGCGTACGATCATGATGAAGCGAAGCCGTCGAACGGGCTATGCGGGTGTGGACAATCCTTTGTTCTATCACGAAAACACGCGCATGTTGTTTGGTGATGCTCGCGAAACCGTGGAAAAATTGAACACGGGCCTTAGAAACTAGATTACCTGAAGAGGACATTAATGGCTGAATTAGAAAACCATTTGAAAACCGATCCCAATCAACTGATCACCACCGGTCCTTTTCCCGCATCCGAAAAGATTTTCGTTTCGGGAAACAGCCACCCTGATTTAAAGGTGCCCATGCGCCAAATCAATTTGTCCAATGGGGAGCGGCAAATTGTCTACGACACATCCGGGCCATATACTGACCCGAATGCGCAGATCAACATCCACGAGGGCTTGCCCACGCCAAGGCGGGAGTGGGTGTTGGCCCGAAATGACGTTGAGTCTTACGAGGGCCGACTGACGCGACCTGAAGACAACGGGCATCGCAGCGCCCAATCCATTCAATCCCCCGACGGTTTAAAGCGCACCCCGCTTCGAGCCAAAAGCGGGATGAACGTCACCCAAATGCATTATGCGCGCCAGGGCATCGTGACTCCCGAAATGGAGTACATTGCCATTCGCGAAAACGAAAAACGCGAGGCATTGGCTGATAAGTACTTCAACGGTGAGCGCGAAGCACGTTTGCGTGGTCACAGTTATGGCGCACATTTGCCACCTTTGATCACCCCTGAATTTGTTCGAGATGAAGTGGCATCAGGGCGCGCCATCATTCCTGCGAACATCAACCACACCGAACTGGAGCCCATGATCATCGGCCGTAACTTTTTGATCAAGGTGAATGCCAACATCGGTAATTCGGCGGTAACATCTTCTATCGAAGAAGAAGTGGAAAAGATGGTGTGGGCCATTCGTTGGGGGGGAGATACCGTGATGGATTTGTCCACCGGTAAAAACATTCACCTCACCAGAGACTATATTTTACGCAACAGCCCGGTGCCCATCGGTACGGTACCCATCTACCAAGCCTTAGAAAAAGTGGGCGGGGTGGCCGAAGACCTCAACTGGGAAATTTTTCGCGATACCTTGATCGAGCAAGCCGAACAGGGCGTGGATTATTTCACCATCCACGCTGGGGTATTGTTGCCTTTCGTGCCTATGACGGTGGATCGTGTCACCGGGATTGTCTCTCGAGGCGGCTCCATCATGGCCAAGTGGTGTATTGCACACCACGAAGAAAGCTTTTTGTACCGTCATTTCGAAGACATGTGTGAAATCATGAAGGCCTACGACATTTCATTTTCCTTGGGAGATGGGTTGCGACCAGGCTCATTGGCCGATGCCAATGACGAAGCCCAGTTGGCCGAACTGCGAACTTTGGGAGAACTGACCCAAATCGCTTGGAAGCACGACGTGCAAACCATGATTGAAGGACCGGGCCACGTGCCCATGCACATGATCAAAGAAAACATGGACCTCGAATTAAAGCATTGCCACGAGGCTCCGTTTTACACCTTAGGTCCTCTTACCACCGATATTGCGCCAGGCTACGATCACATCACCAGCGGCATTGGCGCTGCCATGATCGGTTGGCAGGGCTGTGCCATGTTGTGTTACGTCACCCCCAAAGAGCATTTGGGTCTGCCAAATAAAGACGATGTCAAAACGGGCATTGTGACTTACAAGCTCGCCGCTCATGCGGGCGATGTGGCCAAGGGACATCCTGGCGCCCGCTTGCGTGACGATGCCTTGTCGCGGGCGCGTTTTGAGTTTCGCTGGGAAGACCAATTTAATTTGGGGCTTGATCCGGATACGGCGAGGGCATATCACGACGAGACCTTACCGAAAGACTCGGCCAAGGTGGCGCATTTTTGTTCCATGTGTGGTCCCAAATTTTGCTCCATGAAAATCACTCAAGAAGTTCGTGAATACGCCAAAAATCAGGGTGTCTCTGTGGACGAAGCGCAGAACAAAGGCATGGCCGAAAAGTCTGCCGAGTTTAAATCCAAAGGGTCAGCTCTGTATGTGGTGGATGGTGCATCCAACTAGGAGGCAAGGTGCCAGCGCGCCTCAAAACAGTTATTGAACCACCTCGGGGTTTACAATTGCCCAAGCCCGCCGAGCTGTGGGCTTACCGTGAACTGTTGTGGGTGTTCATGTTCCGGGACGTACGGGTCAGGTACAAGCAAACGGTGCTGGGGGGGCTGTGGGCCATCATACAGCCTTTCATGATGATGGTGGTCTTCTCCGTTATTTTTGGGAAGTTCGCGAAGGTGCCATCTGACGGCTTTCCGTACCCGATATTTTTGTACTCAGCGTTGCTTCCATGGACATTGTTTGCGAGCACCTTGAGTCAAAGCAGTGGCGCCATTATCGGTGCAGAAATGCTCATCAAAAAAGTATATTTCCCGCGGTTGATCATTCCCTCGGCAGCGGCGGGTTCTCCCTTGGTGGATTATTTGGTGGCAAATGTATTGATGGTGGGTTTGGCGGTGTATTACGGGGTGACGCCCTCATGGCAAATTGTCTTTATCCCCGTGTTGATATTTTTCATCAGCGTGGCCGCCCAGGGGGCCGCTTTGGCGTTGGGGGGCATGTCCGTGAGCTACCGAGACTTTCGCCATGTGATTCCATTTGTGGTGCAGATTTGGATGTTTGTTACGCCGGTGATTTATGGGGCGAGTTTGTTGCCCGAAAAATGGCGTTTTTTACTCTTGTTAAACCCCATCGCTGGCCTGGTAGAGAGCTGCCGTTTTATTTGGCTGAACCAGCCGCTCGACTGGATGGGGCTGGGTCTGTCCATCCTTATGTCTCTTGCTTTATGGTTTGTGGGCCTGCTCATTTTTCAGGGACAAGAAAATAAAATGGCTGACAGGATGTAGAGTAATGACTTTGGCCATTAACGTAGAAAACATCAGCAAAGAGTTCTTAGTGGGCAAGGCGCACCAGAACGAAAATTTTCGTGAAGCGTTTCAGCGTTTTTTATTGGCGCCTTTGTACCGCTACAAAACCCTATCGGGCCAAGTGGATGAAGCCTTACGTTTCCAAGCCCTCGAAGATGTTTCTTTTAAAGTGAAACAAGGCGAGATATTGGGCCTCATCGGGGCCAATGGTGCTGGAAAAAGCACCCTGCTGAAGATTTTATCCCGCATTACGCCGCCATCGAAAGGGCGGGCCACCATCGAGGGAACGGTAGGCTCCTTATTAGAGGTGGGAATCGGATTTAACCGAGAGCTCACCGGTCGCGAGAACATTTATTTAAATGGGGCTATCTTGGGCATGCGGCGCGCTGAGATCAAACGAGAATTAGATGCCATTGTAGACTTTGCGGGAGTGGAAAAATTTTTAGACACACCGGTGAAACGTTATTCCAGCGGCATGTATGTTCGTTTGGCTTTCGCGGTGGCCGCTCACCTGAAAACAGATATCTTGCTGGTAGACGAAGTGCTCGCTGTGGGCGATAAAGCCTTCCAAGAGAAATGCCTCGGCAAAATGGACGATTTGTCTCAAGATGGGCGCACCATTATTTTTGTGAGTCACAACCTCGCGGTGATTGAAAATTTATGCGAACGGGTTTTGGTTTTGAACGAAGGGCGTTTGGCCTTTGATGGCCCAACCGACGACGCCATTGCGCATTATGCTTCAGAGGTTGCTCAAAATACCAACCCGGTTCACGTTGGGGATTTAAAGCGTGCACCCCATTACCGATCTGTATTAAAATCTGTTGCCATTCAAGATGAACACGGGCAAATGAATACCAATATTCCCGCATTTGAAGGCATGCAGTTGGTCTTTGATTATGATTTTGGGGAGACGGTACAAGATCCTTATGTGGGATTTTCCATTGAAACGCCCACAGGCTTAAAGCTGCTGACCTGCTCCACCCGGCAAAATGGATGCGAAGGCGCATTGCCCGCGAAGGGCAAAGTATTGTGCAATATCCCCTCGCTGTCTTTAGCGCCTGGTAACTATTTTATATCCATGGGCTGTGGGGAGCGCCGCCGACCCATAGATGGCCTGGAGCGCTGTGCCCAAATCGAAATTCGTGATGGAGATGTCTTTGGTACGGGGTTCGTCTATGACCGTCGCCATGGGCATTTAATCTCTAAGGGCGAATTCAAAGTGATGAGCGATTAAGGGGTTTCAAGCGCTTCAGTAGCAGCGGCCAAATCTGTTTGACGGGTGTTCTCTCGGTCTGAGTTGGAAACCTCTCGAGGTTGTTCAGCCACGCTCTTGGTGACATCCATCATGTCATCGTTATTGGAATCATCGTTACCGGTGATCTTCTGCAAGATGGCGTAGAGAACTGGGACCAGCACCAAAATTACGAACGTGGTGAACATGACGCCAAAACCCAATGAGATGGCCATGGGCACGAGGAACCGGGCCTGCATCGAGGTTTCGAAAATCATAGGCGCCAAGCCAAAAAATGTTGTGAGCGACGTGAGGATAATGGGTCGGAAACGCTTTTTACCGGCCATGACCAGCGCGTCTTCGAGGGACACCCCGGCTCTGCGGCTTTTATTCACCGAGTCCACCAATACCAAAGAGTCATTTACCACGACGCCCGACAGGGCCACGATGCCCATAATAGAAATCAAACTCAAACCATAACCCAGCAGGACGTGGCCCCAAACGGCACCGATGAGACCGAAAGGAATGGCCGCCATGATAACAAAAGGTTGGGTGTAGCTCTTAAACGGAATGGCCAACAGCGCGAAAATAACGATCAAGGCCAAAAGGTAGCCTTTACCCAGCTCGCTCAGCGATTCTTGCTGGTCTTTGGTTTCGCCCTCGAAGGAATAAGAAAGCCCCGGAAATTGGGCCACCACGTCGGGAAGAACGTTGTTTTTCATGTCCCTTAATACGGCGCCGGAGTTGCCTTTGCCCGAGACCAGATCGCCGGTGACCTCTACGACCCGGCGGCCATTGGTGCGCTTAATCTGGCTGTAAGCACGACCCTTATTGATGGTGGCCACTGAACTTAAAGGCACCAGTGCGCCCTGGGGCAAAGCGATTTTCATATTTTCGAGGGTGTGCGTGAGAGAGCGTTCTCGTTTGGGGAAGCGCACCACCGTTTTCATTTCAAGTCGGCCTTTTTGCTGCTTTTCAGCCTCTATCCCGTAAAACGCATTGCGCAGCATCATACCCAGCATGCCCTCGGTAAGACCGAGCTTGCGCCCTTCTTCGGTGAGTTGAAAATCAAATTGTTCTTTACCCAGGGCTTTGCCGTTGTCCAAATCGATCACAAATGGATATTTTTCGAGGTGCCGCGTGACCACATCTGCAGCGTCCGCCAGGACATTGGTGTTGACATGGCTGAGTCGAATGGTGATGGGCTTACCCACCGAAGGGCCCAAAGAGGCTTTGAACGTGAGGCTTTCCAGCTGCGGCATCTCACCCGCATTTTCCCGCCAACGTTCAACAAACTCGGCGGCGGTGAAACTGCGCTGATCGATGGGCACCAAAAAGAGCTGCATGTTCATGATGTGAGCGCCCAGATCACTGGCCCCGACGGCGACCGGGCCGGCTTGGGTGCCCTGTGCGCCGATCATTCCCATAAGGCCCCGAGAAGTGTTTTTTCCTTCGCTTTTTTCATCGAGTGTTTTTTCAGCGGCATCCATCAGCTGCCGGATGACTTTGTGCGACTCTTCGATGGGGGTCCCAATGGGGAGCCGTGCGTTCACAAAGACCACATCTGATTCGATGTTGGGCAAAAAGGTGAACGGAATACGCCCGCCCGCAATCAAGCCGATGGTGGACAAGAAAACGAAAATACATAATGCAAAAATCCAAAAAGGCTTTCTGAGCGAGAAACGAACGATGGGCGCGTAGTAATCGTCGGTGATGGTGTGCAAGCCTTTCTGAAAAGGCTGTTGGACTTTGGATAGCGTTTTGGTGCCGGTTGCTTGTAAGTGGGTCAGCGTGCGTGCCAGAGGCAGCGTGAATTTGTTTTGTTCAAGAAATCGGCCCAACATGCCTTTTTTCGGCTCATCACTTCCGTGAGATAGGTGGGCGGGCAAAACGAACACCGACTCAATCAAAGAGATGGCCAAGACAGCCACCACGATGGCCGGAATGTTCATAAAAAACTTGCCGGAAATACCGGGCACAAAAAACATCGGGGAGAAAGCGGCACAAGACGTGAGCACTGAGAAGGTCACGGGTCCGGCAATGTCTTTGGCGCCTTGAATGGCGGCTTCGAGGCGATCGAGTCCTTTTTCCCGGTACTGGTAAATGTTCTCGCCCACCACGATTGCATCATCGACCACCAGTCCCAACGACACGATAAATGCAAAAAGACTGATCATGTTAATGGAAATGTCGAAGCCCGGAATGAGCAAAAATGCACCCAGGAACGAGGTGGGGATGCCCATCGTGACCCAGAAAGCCAATCCGGGCTCCATCAAGAGGCCTAAGATGATAAAAACCAGTACGAGTCCTAGGAGGGCATTGCTCAGTAACAGGTTGATACGATCGCGGTACATTTCGGAACTGTCGTTCCAAAAAGCGTATGAAACCCCGTCGGGAATCTCCGGCGCCAGTTCGGCCACCACGGCTCGGGCTGCTTGCGAGGAGTCCACAGGGCTTGCGTTTCTAGGTCGAAAGACTTTCAGCATGATGGCGGGTTGGTTGTTGAAGGTCGCTTGTTCTTCGGTTTCAGCGTAGCCGTCTTTAATTTCGGCCAGATCGCGGAGTAACATGCGGCCGCCATCGGGCCGGTTGAGGACGACGATGTTCCCGTATTCTTCTGCGGTCTGCCTCCGGTTTGAAGTGCGTAGAAGAATTTCTCCATTTTGTGTTTTCAGGCCGCCGGCGGGGATTTCAACTGAAGAACGTGAAATGATGCCCGCTAAGTTTTCGAGGGTCAGCCCATATTGCTCCAAACGTTCCCGAGGCACCTCGATGGCCATCTCTAGCGGGGGCACGCCCATGGTGCTCACTTGGCTGATCTCCGGTTTTTGGGTGAGGGCGTCGCGAATCTTTTCGCCTACAGACTGTAGCGTTCGCAGGTTTTGCTCGCCGTAGACCACCAAGGAAACCACTTCCCGTTTACTTTGCACGATGGAGACAGTGGGTTCTTCGGCATCTTCGGGAAATGTGCGAATGCCATCAATGGCATTTTTTACATCGGATACCGTACGGTCCACATCGGTACCCAGTTCCAAATCAAAATAGACCACACCGGCATTTTCTTTGGCTTCACTGTTGATATTCTTGATGCCTTCAATACCTGCTAGCGCTTCCTCTATAGATAAGACCACACCTTTTTCAACCTCGGCAGGGCTGGCCCCGGGGTAAGGAACGGTCACGGTGATGATGTCTAGTGAGAATTCTGGGAAGACCTCCTTGCGTACCTTCGAGGTAAATACGAGCCCGCCAATGATCAAAAAAGCGAAAACCAGGTTGGCCGCCACGGAATTTCGCGTCATCCATGCGATGGCGCCTTTATGCTGAGTGGGTTCAGTGGACATTATTGGCCTTTGCTCGCTTGTTCGGCTTGAAGTTGCATGCCCTCAACAGGAAGCGCGATGGGAGAGGTGATAAGCTGGTCTCCGCTGGTGAGCGAACGGGTCCAGATATCAGTTTCGTCACGCCAAACGGTTTCGATTTCTTTCTTGAGCAGACGGTTTTCGGGACTGAGGATAAAAACAGAGCTGTTTTCCCGGATGGCCATTCGGGGAATTTTATAAATGCCTTCGAGGCTCTTACCAGAAAAGGACACGGTGACCCGGGCGCCGGTGAGCAATGGCAATTCCGATTTGGTCTTGAGACCGAGAGGATCAGGAATTTCTACCAGGATTTGGGCCATGTGCCCCGTTCCGTCCAGTTCACCCAGATAGCGAATGATTTGTCCTGCCTTCTGAATCGTGACGTTGTTCTCGGCGGTGTGTGTGACGGTTACTTCGCTACCTTTTTCTGCATTTAACCCGGGGATGGCCAAACGACTGAGGGAGGAAACCGGCAGTGCTGCCTGCACCCAAAAAGCATCGGTTCCCACCAGGGTGGCCACGGGGGCACCAGGGCCGACCACCTGGCCCACATCGATATTTTCTGATTGCACGACCGCATTGAAGGGAGCGAGCAAGGTCGTTCGATCCAAGGCGAGTTTGGCTTGTTTCACCGCGTTCTCAGCTGCTTGATAGGCCATTTGCGCCCGTTGCACTTGGGGTTCCTTGAGCGCTAAAGCGCGGGCGTTGGCATCTCCGAGACGATTGAGTTCTTTTGGGGACCAATCCTTTTGCGCCACCGATTGTTGGGCCTTGTCGATGGTGAGCTGCAGGCCTGCGCTCTCAGCGTTCGCGCGACTTTGCCCCAGCGCCAACTGGTAATCCCGTTTATCGATTTGTGCCAAGAAATCTCCCTTGCGGAAGTGTCCACCGGGTTGGAGGTTTTTTGAGATGGAAACGATCTTGCCGGAGACCTGCGGATTGATGCGGACCATTTGGGCCGGAATGACACGCCCCACCGCCGAAAAACTAACTTGGGGGTTTTCGGGAGCCATTTTAGACACTTGCACCGTGGGGATTCTTTTTTGAGGTTCTTTTTGTTCCGCCTGAGGCCGCGTGGCGAACATCACGCCAATGACCACGAAGCCTGCAGCAACGAGCAAAAGGGGCCCTAAGGCCGAAAAAATTTTACGAATCATGTGGTTTCCCAAAATCTGAGCAGGTTTGTTCGCGGGTTAACACACCGCACAATTTTAAACAATCTTTAAGCCCCCGGCATTCCGGCTAGATCCGCTAAAATAAACAATTTCTCGGATTTTCAAGGGCCCGAAAGCATTGAACCAACCGGCTTTTCGCACTAAGGTCACCTTGCCTTTTCTTAGGGGTGAGCACATGTCCGAAACAGTTTTACAAGTGAGGGATTTGGTTACCGCCTTTTCCACCGATCGCGGAACAGTCCGCCCGGTCAATGGTATCTCTTTCGATGTGAAAAAGGGCCGAACATTGGCCATTGTGGGAGAATCGGGCTCGGGTAAAAGCGTTACATCGCTCTCGGTCATGCAACTCATCCCTGAAAACGGCCGGGTTGAACAAGGCGAAATCCTGTTTCGAGGGGAAGACCTGGCCGGGGCGAACAAGAGAAAAATGCAAGAACTTCGGGGCAACCGCATGGCCATGATTTTCCAAGAGCCCATGACCGCCCTCAATCCTGTGTACACGGTCGGCGAGCAAATTGCCGAAGTGCTGCGATTGCATCAAAACCAGACACGTAAAGAAGCAGCCCAAAATGCCATTGGGATGCTGGAGAAGGTACACATTCCAGATCCGGCGGCCCGCGCGGCCTGTTACCCACATGAACTCTCTGGCGGCATGCGCCAAAGGGTGATGATCGCCATGTCCTTGGCGTGCAACCCCCAACTTCTAATTGCCGATGAGCCCACCACCGCTTTGGATGTGACCATTCAGGCTCAAGTCCTTCGTCTCATGCGCAACCTGCAAGAGGAGTTGGGTACTGCGATAATTTTTATCACACACGATTTGGGGGTGGTGGCTGAAGTAGCTGACGATGTGGCAGTCATGTATTGCGGTAACATTGTGGAGCAAGGCACGGTGTACGAGGTGTTTGAAAACCCTCAGCACCCTTATACGAAAGGGCTCATGAACTCTCTGCCCAAAATGAGTGATGACAAAGCCCGACCTCTAGAAGCCATCAAGGGCATGGTCCCCAGTTTGTTTGACTTGCCCAAAGGATGTCGTTTTACCACACGCTGTGAACACGTCATGGATGTCTGCGACACCATGCCTGGGTTGTTGAAAATTGGTGAGACCCACGCGGCCGCATGCCACCTCGTCCGCCAGGAGGTATCATGACGTACATTTTGGAACTCAAAAACCTCACCAAGTACTTCCCGGTGATGGGGGGTGTTTTTCGTCGAGAGGTGGGTCGGGTTTACGCCGTAAACGACGTTACATTATCTGTAAAAAAAGGTGAAACCTTAGGGATTGTGGGTGAGTCGGGGTGTGGCAAAAGTACGTTGGGCCGGGCATTGATTCGCCTGTATGAGCCAAGCAGTGGCCAGGTCATTTTTGACGGTGAGGACTTTACGGCTCTTTCCCAAAAGGAATTAAAAGAGCGACGCAAGCGCATCCAAATGATCTTTCAAGACCCTTACGCTTCGTTGAATCCGAGGATGTCTATTGAAAAAATTCTGAGCGAACCTTTCGAACTCCACGATGTGGGCACGAAAGAAGAGCGGCAAGTTTGGGTGCGTGAACTTCTAGAAACGGTGGGGCTTCCCGCTGAAGCAGCTCAACGCTACCCGCATGAATTTTCAGGGGGCCAGCGTCAACGGGTGGGGATTGCACGAGCACTGGCGTTGCGACCCGATCTCATTATTTGTGATGAAGCGGTATCGGCCTTGGATGTTTCAATTCAGTCGCAGGTGCTCAACTTGTTGGTACAGCTACAAAAAGAACGAGGTTTAACCTATTTGTTCATTTCACACGATCTGTCGGTGGTGAAATATATTTCAGACCGTGTGGCCGTGATGTACCTGGGCAAGGTGGTCGAAACAGCCGACGCTGCCGCGTTGTACGATCAGCCTACTCACCCGTATACCCAGGCTTTGTTGCAATCGTTACCGGTGCCCGATCCACGTAAGCGAAAAGAATTCGTTCCATTGCAGGGCGACGTACCTTCGCCGCGGAATCCGCCATCAGGGTGCTTTTTTCACCCACGATGTCCCAAGGCCATGGACCGCTGTAAGGATGAAGAGCCCCTGTTGCAGATCATCTCTGCCGAAAAAGACCACCAAGTGGCCTGCCATTTGGTCGATGGCGCCACCCATGGAACAGCGGAGGCCCAATCATGACAAAGAGTCGCTGCTTGTCTCTTTTCTTTCTGTTTCTATGTTTGTCTGGCTGCACCAAAAGCATGACCGAGTACAATCCGGATGGCAGCATCAAAAAAATCTTTCACTATTTTAGATCAGCGGCACATAAGAGTCTCGACCCCCAAAAACAATTTGATTCGGCATCGGCAGATATTATCAATGTGGTTTACGACACTTTGTTGAGCTACCACTATTTGAAACGACCCTACCAACTAACGCCCAACTTACTGACCCAAATGCCTTCTTTATCTGAAGATGGACTGACCTATTCTTTTGAATTACGACAAGACGTCTTCTTTATGGATGATCCTTGTTTTGAGGGGGGTAAAGGCCGGCAGCTCACAGTCGACGACGTCATATATACCCTCAAGCGTTTTGCGGATTACAATGTGAACACCATATCCTATGGCACCTTGATGCAAGGTTATATCAAAGGGATGGATGTGTTTCGTGCAGAAACAAAAAAATTAGGAGAGAGTAAAACCGATTACGCAAAACTCGAGATTGAAGGCATAAAAAAGACCGGTCAATTTGAATTTGAAATGACCTTGACCCAACCCATTCCCATGGCATTGCTGCCATTCGCCGCCTCTCAATTAGCGATTGTGGCGCGCGAGGCTGTGATGCATTACGGAATCGACTTTAAACACCACCCGGTGGGCTCAGGGCCGTTTTATATCTCCCAATATTCCCGACGCGGTGAAATGCGGCTGGCGAAGAACCCCAAATATCATCTGACGTACCCTTTAGAGGGAGACGTCGGCGATGCTGAAAATGGATACTTGAAAGATGCGGGCAAACGACTGCCTCTGATCGATGAGGTACGGCTGCCTTTGATCGAAGAAAGCCAGCCTCGAATGCTGAAGTTTCGACGTGGTCGTCTCGACTGGGTGGGGGTAGACAAAGAGAACTTCACCAAAATGGCCATTAAAGAAGGAGACACTTTTCGGCTGATCCCTGAGCTTGCAGGATCGTTTCGACACTACTATGCGCCCTACCTCTACAGCGGGTACTGGTCCTTTAATATGAAAGATCCTGTGTTGGGTAGTGAATGTAAGCCCGAGCAAGGAGACCCTTCCGATCCGGAGAGTGAGTGTGCCAAGCACCAAGCGCGAACCAAGGCCCTACGACAGGCCATGGCCTATGCATTCGACATGGAAACCTACATCGACAAAATGCGCAATGGTCGCGGTTTGAAGTCGAATACCATCGTTCCCATCCCCATTGCGGGAAGTGAGAAAGACACGGGGGCGAAGTGGTATCCTTTTGATCTGAAAAAAGCCAAAGAGAAGTTGGTCGAAGCGGGCTACCCAGGTGGTGAAGGACTTCCGCCCATTAAAGTTGAGTACGCAGGCACATCCAGTGGATCCCAGCAAGATGGTGAGTTTTTTCGGCGGGCATTTGCGGCCATCGGTATTGAGCTGCAGCCCCAGTACCAAACCTTTTCTGCTTATTTGAAAAAAACGGACTCGGGGAATTTTCAACTCGCCAGTTCTGCATGGTCTGCTGATTACCCGGATGCTGAAAACTTCTATCAATTGCTTTATGGTCCCAACGGTCCACCCGGGCCGAACCATGGCGCTTACGCCAATCCAAGGTACGACGCGCTTTACTTGAAGAGCAAGTACATGTCCAACGGGCCCGAACGCTACCAAGTGTTCAAGGAAATGGCGGATATTCTTAAAGACGAGGTCCCATTTCTATTAACGGTATCGCCTATTTCTTTTGGGCTTTATCAAAATTGGCTGCTGAACATGAAACGGCACATGATGGTGGATTCACCTTACCAATACATCAACATTGACACCGAAATGAAAAAGAAAGGACTAAAGTAAATGCTGGCATACATTATTCGCCGTGTCCTTTATATGATCCCCACCATTTTGGCCGTAGCCCTGTTGGTCTTTTTACTATTTCACGAGGTGGGTGAAGACCCTGTTCGGGTGGCGCTCGGTCCCCACGCCTCGCCCGAAAAAATCGCTGCACTCGAGGCCAAATGGGGCTTGGACCAGCCCATGCACGTTCAGTTTGGTGCGTTTCTCAAGGAGATCGCCACCATGGATTTTGGGCGTTCTTATGTGACGGACGAAAAACTGAGCGGTTTGTTTAAAGAAGGTGCTTGGGTATCTCTATCGTTGACTGCGCCCCCATTTATTTTGGGTTTACTTCTGAACGTGGCTTTGTCATTGCTCATCGCTTTTTATCGAGGTTCCTGGTTTGATAAATTGTCTACCGCTGTTTTTATTATTTCCATGAGCATTTCCTACCTGGTGTACATTATTGGATTCCAATACCTTTTTGCGTTTCAGTTGGATTGGTTCCCCATCAATGGGTACTCGTGGGGAGTGGCGAGCATCCCCTATCTCACGTTGCCCATTTTGATCATGTTGTTTGTTCGAGCCGGCCCAGAAATTCGTTTGTACCGAACGGTTTTCCTCGATGAGACCAGTGAAGACTATGTGCGAACGGCGCGGGCGAAAGGGCTGTCCGAAAATAAAATCCTGTTCAAACATATTTTGAAAAACGCCATGATTCCAATTTTGACCAATACGGTTACCGCCATTCCATTTTTGGTTTTGGGAGCGTTTTTAATGGAGCGTTTTTTTTCGTTGCCCGGTGTGGGTGATCTCATGATCACGGCCATCAATACCGGTGATTTTCCGGTTTTAAAGGGTTTATGTATGTTTATCGCCATTGGGTACTCGGTATTCATGCTGTTGACAGATATTCTTTACGCCTACGTAGA